>ENA-ORTQ01000008-ORTQ01000008.1-human-gut-metagenome-genome-assembly--contig:-NODE-8-length-354483-cov-31.325240_pt1 | contig 354483 bp, 293 predicted proteins | sample MGYA00241912_ERZ509188 | MGnify/ENA primary metagenome ERZ509188 (study PRJEB26280, sample SAMEA2338849) | human gut metagenome | biome: human gut; feature: human-associated habitat; material: faeces...
GCGCTCCCAATATAAATCTAATATCTGCTTATCATCCATAGGCTTCTCCTCCTTTCCCTTGTATTAAGGCCTTTCACCCTAATAAACGGGAAAAATGTGTCAAGCGTCACTTAAATTCAAAAAATATTTATTCAAAGATTAGCTTTCATTTTTTGAAAGAATATAATAAAACAGCAAAAGACATACACCAACAAGTCTCTTAATATTCAATGCGGAAAATTACAATTCATACAATCTTTTTGAAATCAATTTTATCCCTCATTTTTTCATGCTTTTCCTTTGGCTTAGATAAGGGAACACAATACTTATGTTCATTACAAATAACAAGCACTCCAAGAAAAGGTCGCTCGTCCTTACCAATCTGAGGAGATACCGATAAAACTCTGTCATCTATATTATGTAAGTTTCTGATGTATTTCATATCAATACGATATACTTCTAATGGTGCTTGAATCATTCATTTCTTCTTTAAAATATTTCAAGGACTATGTTTCCATAGTCCTTGAATGTAGTGTCACCGTAGCGACCCTAACGCTTTTTGAACGTCCACTTATCGGCAGGATCCTCCTTCAATATTATTGAACCAAATGCCCTTCTTTTGTCAATGGATTTCTAAAAATTCATAATCTTTTTATATTTAGCACAAATCATTTTTCAGCCTCGTAGAGCGAAATACACCCACCGCACAAATCTTCGTTTTGTACTCTGTGTATTTCGACTAATTATTCTTTTGAATGCCTTCTTTTATCTTATAAATACGTATCTTCCAAATCAAATATTGTACTATCCAAACTACAACAAATATTGCAACAAAAATAGCAAAATAGCTTAATACACCTTTAACAGAATGCTCCATCCATTCGCAAATATATGCAACTGTCATCATAAGTACAGATACAATTCCAAAATAAATGCTTGTTTGTTTTAATAAACTCCACTTATCTATTTCCCAGATAACAGATGCTCCTGCAAATCCTGCTCCAAGAACGGCACTTAAAACAGTCTGTATGATAATCGCTGTTACCTCATTGCCAAATCGTTCAATCAAACTCGGAACACATGAATAGTAACTACCATCACCGATTGCAAGTGAAATTCCAATTGTAATCAAATAACTAATTACAATTCCACCCAATAATCCAACAAATATTCTAGAAAATAATTCTTTTTTCATTTTTAGTCACCTCATAATCCTAATACTTTTTTGATCTTTGAAACATATCTTCTGGAAACATAACTTACAGTCCCATTCGATAATTCCATACAAATTGTTCCTACAAAGCTTAAATCAAGGCTTTTAACCTTCTTAAGATTCACAATTTCTGAATTTGATATCCTTACAAACTTACTGTTATCCAATCTTTCTTCCGCTTCATATAGTCTCAATCTAATTTGATACGTACCATTGTCTGTTTGGGTAAAAACTTTACTGTCTTCTGCGTAAATCTTTACTATGTGATCCGGATCTAATAGTTCGACCTTATCCTCTCTGATACCGGAAATAATTGTTGGAGCATCATCTAATCTGCTTACAAAATCAACAACTCTGTTAACTTCTTCCGTCATCTGTGCTGTTGTAATCATAATTTCAGGTTCTTTAGCTTCCGCATCGATATTAATATTCAGTTTCATGATTTTCCTCCTTTCTTGCTTTGTAGTATATCTGGATTAGGATTATTATCTATACTTTATCAATAGGTGGTAATTTTTTCTACCTAACTGGTCAAAAACAATGTTTTCGCAGTTGATTCCTTCCCTTGTTTTTTCCCTTATGAGGGTTCATAAACAAGGGTAAAACGATATAACACAATACAAGATGTGACGGGGAGGACACCCACGAAAATTTTAGTATTTTCAAGGGTTTGCCGAGATTTCTATAACCAAATATAACAGTTATTAAATCCCTTAAAATACCTCAAGTGAGACTTCAAATTTATCGCTCTGATTTTTAATACATGTAGGGACGTTCCTTCTGTCACCAAGAGTGTCCCCCTGTCTTATTCGTTACAGGGGGACACTCTTGGTGACAGAAGGAACGTCCCCGATTTCCGGTCAATTTCATCTAAAGTGTCCATTAGCGGATCCGGCATATTGAATCCTCATTTTTCTTGTGATAACTTTTCCCACAGCGTATCAGAACATCAGGAGGAATAAATTATGCCAAGAAAATATTATCCATTAACACCTTCACAAAAGATACATTTCAAACCAATTATTGAATTTGGCACTCAGCAAGTCGCAAATATAAGCATTTGTATGACTCTGCAGGCGCCGCTTGATTTTGGTCTGCTGAAAAAATGCATACAGCTGGAGTACGAAAGATACGAATGCCTGCGAATCCGTTTTACAAAAGTTGACCCAAATGGAGAGGTACGTCAATATGTTGTTTCTCACGATGACAGAGATATTGATTACGAAAACCTTTCATGGCTTTCCGGTGATGACGCTTACCACCGCATGGAAGAATGGTCCAGAATTCCGTTTGACGGGGACAATATTCCGATGAACGTGATAAAAATGATCTCACTTCCGGGGGGCTACAATGGGCTGTATATCAAGATCGATCACAGACTCATGGATTCATGTGGAGCTATCGTCATGGTGAATGACATCATGGAACTGTACTGTCATTACAAATTTGGCACGCCTTATCCTGAGGACATGGCAAGTTTCACTGACATGGTCGAACGTGATCTTAAAAAAAGCACAGACGAAAAACGTGTCTCAAAAGACCGCATGTACTGGCAAAATGTGCTGGAGGAAAATGGAGAACCTATTTACTCCGATATACAGGGACAACGGATACTCCAGGAAAGCAGGCGCCTTCACAATGACAAGTCACTCCGCGCTGCAGATCAGGAGATTAACAACCTGTCTGTCGCTACAAAGAACTATCACCTGGATGCTGAGCCAACCCAGAATCTTCTGGATTTTTGTATGAACAATCACATATCCATGACCAACCTCATTCTCATGGGAATACGAACTTATCTCTCCAAGGCAAATGGCGGACAGACTGACATCTCCATAAGGAATTATGTTTCAAGACGTTCCACACATGCCGAGTGGGTATCAGGTGGCTCGCGCGCAATGGCATACCCTTGCAGAACCATCATTGATCCGGACACAGAGTTTCTGGATGCAGTTTTCATGATTCAGGATGTTCAGAATCATGTATACCGACACTGCAATTATGACCCGGAACTTTTGTCTGACCAGATGAAAGAAATGTTCCACACTCCTCCACACACTACTTATGAGAGCGTGGGGCTTACTTACCAGCCTCTTCCTATCAGGCTTAAAAATCCGCATCTCGAAGACATTTCCGTAAGGAGCATGTGGATTCCAAATGGTACATCAAAACAAAAGATCTATCTCACCGTCATGCACAGTGCAAATGATCTGGGTTTGAATTTCTATTTCAGATACCAGACCGCAAGTCTCTCCGAACAGGACATTGAACTGTTCTACTACTACCTTATGAAGATAATCTTCAAAGGCATTGCCGAGCCAGAAATGACTGTGGGCGAAATCATCGAATGCATCTAACTATTTTTTTGGGGACGGAGGTTCCTGTCCCCTTTAATTAATTCAATAAGGAGATTTTTAATATGAATACTAATATAACTTTTTTGAACATTGTTGCCGAATACTGCAATACACCAGCTGATGAAATCACTAATGATATGCGATTCATAGAAGATTTGGGCTTTAGCTCACTTGATTTCATGACTTTTCTCGGCGACCTTGAAGATACATTTGACGTGGAAATCGATGAAGATGAGATCATCAATATTCACACTATAGAAGACGCCATCAAGTACCTTGACAACCTGACAAGCTCTTCTGCATCGGTTTAACATTAAAAATCTGGGACGACGGAGTATGTCCCATTTTGCCTCACATAAAAGAAATGGAGATATAATATATGGAAGAAAATATTCTGGAAATTGTTGAAAAAAGCTGTCAGATACATAGAGATGTAATAGCTGTTAAATATCTGTCTCACAGAGATATTGTCGAAAAGAGCTACGGAGATCTGTGGGATGACATTCGCAAAACTGCTATCATTTTGCGGAATAAAGGACTCTGCGGAACACATATTGCACTGGTGGGAAGCAGCTCTTATGAATGGATCTGCGCCTACATGGCTATACTTTTCACGGGAAATACTGCTGTACCGCTGGATGCAAACCTGTCTGCTCCGGAATTACATGAACTTCTGAATAGATCAGAATCAACTGCATTATTCTGCGGAGCATCCAGAAAAGATGTGATAACAGAACTGAAAGCAGATTGTCCTAGAATGAATGTTGTATTCACCATGGAAAAGAAAGTCGATATAGAGCGTCCGGAGGGTGCAGATTCAAATCCACAATTAGCAATTTTGTCATTTGAACAGCTCCGCAGCGAAATTACCATACCGGATGACTTTGCATTTGCCGATCAGGATAAGGATAAAATGTGTACGCTTATGTATACCTCTGGAACAACAGGTAAAAGCAAAGGCGTCATGCTGTCTCAATTCAATCTCGCACAAAATGTTGAAAATGTATATGTAAATCTGGAACCTGGTGTAACTATTCTGAGCGTTCTGCCTATACATCACGCCTTCTGCCTGACAATGGAATGGATGAAGGGCATTTCACTGGGCGCCACTATCTGCATCAATGACTCGTTGCTACACATGCTGAAAAACATGAAACGGTTTCAGCCTGTTGGTATGCTGATGGTTCCTCTCATGGTAGAAACCATTTACAAAAAACTCAAAGACGTCAACCCTCTCCTTCCTAAAAAGCTGGTTGCAAAGGAAGCATTTGGCGGTAAACTGGAATATATATTCTGCGGAGGGGCATATCTGGATCCTATGTATGTTACCGAATTCAAAAAATATGGAATAGACATACTCCAGGGATACGGCATGACTGAATGCTCCCCTGTAATTTGCTCCAACAATCACAGATACAACAGACCCGGATCCGTTGGCAAACTCCTGGACAACTGCGCTGTTCGTTTTGTCGATGAGGAAATTCAGATAAAAGGCACAAGCGTCATGTCCGGATACTACGACATGCCAGACGAGACCGCAGAAGCTTTTCAAGACGGCTGGCTCTGCACCGGAGATCTTGGTTATCTCGACTCCGATGGTTTCATGTATATAACCGGAAGGAAAAAGGACCTCATCATTCTGGCAAATGGTGAAAACATATCCCCTGAGGAACTGGAAGGAAAGCTTTCTGTAGAGCCCCTTATTTCAGAAATAGTCATTACCGGCGACGGCAACCATCTCACTGCTCACATATATCCAGATCAGGATTTTATAGATAAGAAACATATGGATGCAGCCAGGACTTCTGAAAAATTGCAAAAAATTATTGATACCTTCAACAAAAACCAGCCAACATACAAAAGGATCTCGGCACTGGATATAAGAAAAGAACCATTTGAAAAGAGTTCGACAAAAAAGATCAAAAGAAATCTCGTATAACAATAGACTCACACGCATTATTGTTGTAACATTGCTGTATTAGATAATGACAAAACTGCAGCACCAAGCCAGGCAGCAGATAAAGGAGACAGCCATGATCAACTCAACCGATCCCCGATATGATAGAACTGAAAGTGACCTTCTAGATGCATTCAAGATACTTGCAGGTCAAAAGGCTCTGAACAAAATAAGCGTGTCCGAGATAACCAAACTCACAGGTGTGACCAGAAGCACATTTTACAACCACTATGAAGACATGCCTGCTTTCATCAATGCCATGGAAGACCGCATCATCGATGAAATATTTCAGATCATGAATAGCTTCAAACCAGAAGGCAATCTTGAGATCTGCCACCAGTTCTTCAGGTCTCTATGCGAATACATGAAAGCAAATAAATTTCTCATGATCATCATTGCCACACCTGAGGCTTATGATTTCGTGGAAAAGGCACTGACAATGTTCCATAGATACGTGCGATTAATTCTGGAAAAATCCAGCAAGACCGGCCTGGCCCAGGAGAAATACTCATACGCCGTAGCATACGCAATAGGCGGCGTGGTTGGTATCCTGCACAAGTTTGCGGTGGATAACTGTCAGGAAAGCAGCGACAAGGTGTCTGCTTTCCTGACAGAAGCATTTCTGGATGGTATGAGACCGTATTTAGGGGTATAGGTCTCCCATCATGGGGATCTCTCCAATATTACTCACATAATACAAGCACTACACAATTAAATGGCTAAAAATTTCCTTATATCCATTGCCAATGAAATTAACAGAATAATCAGCAAAACAATCTCTGCATAAAGAATATACGGATGTCTCTTTCTAAATTGACACCCTTTATCAGACAAACCTGTAGTATATGCTATATTCGCAAATTGCATGGCTATAGCAGTTGCTATTCCAAACGAAGTTAACAATAAAAATATATTATATTTATACTCCGTATATGCTGATACACTAAATGCTGCAATAAAACTAAAAACTAAGCCAACAACATCCTTCTTATTTATTTTGTTCAAAATATGACGTTTCTGTTCATCAGAATAATTTGCTATTTTTTTTAAATCATTACTATCCATTTCTTCCTGTTTCCTTTCGCCTTCAATTAGTTCCAGGATCCCTACTTCAAAAAATTCTGATATTTCCACTAAAATTGAAATATCAGGCATATTAATTCCATTTTCCCAGCGTGACACGGATCGGTTTGATACACCGAGCTGTTCTGCCAATTGCTCTTGCGTCATTCCTTTTTCTTTGCGCAATTCCCGAAGCAAGCATCCCATTTTTTCTTGTTGCATTATTATGCCCTCCTTTCAATTTCGATCTTACTATTGTTGTTTAAGCAAATACATGACACAAAGCAAGAATATTCACACATGACACATGTGTCCAAATGGTATTTTATATACATATACATTCATTGATTGTGAAAAATTTCTTTCTTACATAAATAATGTCTAATTTTTATAATAAATTTCTTTTTCCCATGAATATGGTTTAACTAGCATTTCATCATCACTTTTACCGTCACAACTATTCTGGCATTTTGATAATATCCCTACTGTGTCATATTTATCCGATATATAGGGTTCCATACAAGATATATTTTTCATATACAATCCAGGATATTTCTTGAATGGAGAAACAGAATGCATGACATTTGAATCCTTTTTCGAATATACATATAAAACTGAATCACACTGTGCGTGTGCATCCCATTGAGTATATTGTCCCTCAATAATTACGTGACTAATAGATGTCCCATCAAACGCCTCATACTCTACCCTTTCGACACCTGAAGGAATTATTACTATCTCAGCCTTTTTACATGAACAAAATGCTTTATTATTCACTACTTCTATCTCTGGTGGCACAATTATTACTTTCTCATTACTTTGGTATGTTAACAACCTGTTATATCTGATCATATTTCCGAGTTTCGGACATTCTGCATATATTGATATTTGCTCAAAATCAAAAATATCTGGCCAATTTACACATTTAAGCTCTTTACAATTTAAAATTGCCAATTCACTAAAATTACACCTAACATCTGCCTCAAAAGTTATTTTTTCTAGTTGTCCACAATCTGTTATCATTTTTGTTTCAAATCTAGTTACAGTAGCTCCAAACACAATTTCTTTTACCGCATTGTGTGCAATCGCTCCCCTACAAACCTTTTTGCAGCAATTTACATTTATCACTTCATTGTCCCCAGAATAAAACATAAGTGAGTCCTTATATATCCACATACCATTTTTGGGATATGACCAATAACCAAACTTATTCTGATAATTATTTATAAGCATAAATTTATTTGAATTCAAATAATCTACAATTTCGGAAGTCATTTCTCTGATAGCTATCTCATCAGATATATTATCAGCCAAAGCACTATAAAATTCATAATCATCTCCATAATTTGAATAATTATATTTTGACCAATATATCTTTATCCGACCACTATTCCCCTTTGATTTATCAAATGAGGAATATAATCCATCCCTGATATCACCAATCATAACAACTGTGTTAGGTACAACCATATACTTACATTTATTATACCTTAAACTATTCAATGAATTTGAGAATAATCCAACCACTTCACATCCGTCAATTCGCTCAGGAATTAGAACAATGCTTTTTGACAGATTATTATTACTGCAGACAATATTAAGTATATGTATTTTCCCTTTTAATTCTACGTACTCTATAATCCCAGTTTGACATACCTTTTTCTTTACACTCTCTAAATCTATCGAAAAATCCTGGCATGCATCGGTATTCTGATCTATGCTATCATTAAACCATTCTTCTTTACCAAATAGGCAAATCAAAATTTCCACTGCCTGTTTTACATAATTTGGAGATAATCCTGTACTATTTTCCAATATGCGGCTACATCTATACATTACCTGCAAATAATTATCCCCACAACGTATTTCTTCTATAATATTTTCTTCGTATGCCGAAATGATAGCATTTTTTAACGGCTTGTTATCTGGTATTATATCTGCGATTAAGGCGGCAAACCTTCTGCGATCCGTTATTGAATCCGGATATTTTCTTATAAAATCTATTATCTTGGCTTGTTCCTGTGTTAATGCTTTATTCATCATTCCACCTGTTGTATATATAGTCTATATCTCATCCGGTTTTAAATAGTGTCCGCAACTACATTTAATGTATGGTCCGAACTTACTTAATCCGCCTTTTAAATCTCCTCCATCACGTCTAGGACACGATACATTCTTTGCAGAGATATACCAATTTATTAAATCCGGAGTGAGGTATTTTCGCCCTGAACAAGATTTATCCGAGCATCTTAAATAAGATGTTCCTTTGGAGCCTTTTGTTAATATCATATTTTTTCTGCAATTAGGACAAAACTCTTTTTCTTCAACAAATGCTGCTAATCCACACGAACCAGGGACTTTTACATTGGTATCACTTGAATCATCTATTTCTTGGGCTGTATACATACCTTTCTTTTTTGTCAGAGGTTTTTTATTCACCCCAATCTCTACCACTTCAAGGTCAGTCAGAGCCTTTATCATTTCTATTGTATTTCTGCCTTTAATCCTGACCATAGCATTTACGACCGTAACCAATGAATCTGTTTTATTAACCTTAAATACCCATTTTGCTGTTGGTAAACCATACCATGCAATTTCATCATCAATAACTATTAATGGAAATGTTGCATTTTCTGTTCCAACGCAATACTCCTGCCATCTCTTTGGTAACTCCTTGTATTCATTACTCTTCATCTTTACTTCTATTCCACGGCTATCTGCTTCATCAAACAATTCAAAAATCTGTTGTTCCGTTTCTTTAAGCTGTCCACTTGGAAGAGAAACAACAATTTTAAATTTTGCTTTTCTCACATCTACCGCCAATTGCTTAACTGCCTGTTGTTCATCTATATGAATCTCCATCATTTTATCTGGAGAAACATTTACCAAATAAGGTTTCAAAGTTTTTGAACTATTATCTATAATCGTATGGTGTTCTTTTTTTACAAATGATAACAACCTGTAAAAAATATGATTTGTTCCCTTGAATACATTCTCCCAGAACCTAAAATTGGCAACTGTTATTAATTTTCCTTTTGCTCTTGTCACAGCTACATTTATAAGCCGGATCACCTGATTTTGATTTTTACCCATCAAAACACCAACTGCATTTTTAGGGTAGCTTTCAACCGCATCAAAAATCACTACATCAGACTCAGATCCCTGAAACTGATGTACTGTTGCACAACTTATATTAGAGGTTCCACCATTATAGTAATCTTTTATCATCGCACGAATAAGTCTTGTCTGTGCTGCATAAGGTGTTATTATTCCTATACTTTCAATCTGATTTTTCTGTGCAGACACTGCTGTACAAAACGATACCACTGCACTTAATATGTTAAATCTTGATCCGTCTGTATTTTTATCAGCTGCACAATAAGAGCCTGACAGATCAATCAAATTAAGCGCATCTCCCGATAATGGTTCTCGCCTAACTATTCTAGTCAGATCTTCTGAATTAATAACTACCTGATGATTATCAAGCATATTACTATATACATATTTATTTGGGAAAGCAGCTATTTCTGGATACATTCTTCTCTGCTCATTGAGCATAACGAGCCATGGATGATAATACATATCACCATTCGCATCTACTATCTTTAAATATGAGAATATATCAACTTGCAAAATTTTTGCAGAAGGATTCTGGGATATAGGTGCGAGCTGTCTAAAATCTCCAACAAACAGGAATTTATCTCTGGCCAAAGCAGCTGCAGCTATTACCTGAGGAACATAAGCCATTGAAACCTCATCAAACATCACCAAGTCAAACTGTCTTTGCTCAAACATCGGATCCACAGTTGCTCTGGATATCGTAGTACCTATCAGCTGTGCCTTATCAACATATCTGCGCTCTTCCTTTCTTATATCGCTTCTAAGCTGTTTTATCTTCAATTCCAGCTTGTTGTATTCATCTGTGTGAGTTTTATTCTTTACTCTAAAATCATCTCTTTGTATCAATAATCTATCAAGTTCAGTGGCATAGCTATTACACATACTTAATGTGTAAGTAAACGATGTTGCATATGGATGTTTTGCAAGCTCATTATCTCTGACATACCCAAATCTGAGTATTTTCCCATGCTTTAAATAATCTTTCATCCTGTCATCAGGGTTCTTTATAATCTGTTTTATAACGCCATCAACTGATACATTGCTATGTGAAACTATCAAAACCGATTTTCCCTGATATATATAATCTTCTGCAATTTCTGCCATCGTATGAGTTTTTCCTGTTCCCGGCGGTCCCCATATTGACACAATATCTTCTTGTTGAAGCATTTTTATGGCTGCTTCTTGACCTTTGGGAACTTTGTTTATATCTTTAGAGCTTGTAAGCTTGGGGCCTTCCTCCATAAGCCTAATTGCCAATTTATTAACATTAGGATTTAATGAATTCATCCGCTTATCCAAGGCTTCCAATAGTTTCCAGGGTTCAACCATCATTCTGGCAGAACCAACACGGTCTCCTATATCTCTATCCAGCATAAGCATTAACTGAAAGTCTTCACATGACAGCACAGTTCCAACAGCTCTGACTCCTCCACTTAATTCAACAACGACCGGTGCATCATCAGGCAAATGTATCTCCGTTTCCATTTCAAATGAATACGTATAAACACCATTATCGCTTTTATTCAGTTTTGATCCATTAACAATCTTGTATCTCTTACCCTTTCCCTGCTTTAAATACAAAATCTCCTTATGCAACCCATCTGAATATTCCCTAATATCTGATGATGTATATACTGGTGCTACTACAGGATTTGTCGTTGGATCCATTACACTATCTCTATCTCCAATTTCCTGACTTATAGCTTCTCCAGAAACTTTCATAAGTAATCGAACTAAATCTGAAGTTCTCTCATATTCCAAATCACCCATATTATAAATAGTGACAGAAGTTAATGCAGTTGTTCCAGAACTACTAATCTTATATGAAGTAATTATTTTTTTACGGTTACTGCACAAAAATACAAATGATATGTCCGCCTTTGCAGTAAATATCTTCTTATCATTCATTGGAATAGTGGTGGACATCGTCTTTGATTTTCCATGTTTCAGCAATGTGTAATCCATGTGTGATGTAAACTCAGATCCAAATCTATCAGTAATTACACATCTTTCGAGAATAGTCTCCACATCAGTATCCGAATGTGTATATATAAATTTTGAGGTTACTTCTATCCTATCTGCAAACTCTTTGATTACAGGTAAATTCATTTTGAAGTGCAAATTGGAAAAGGATCTAGTTACATCTGGTTTGTATTTTTCTCCAGTATCACTAAGTAATGCATCTGAAAATACACTGCTAACAACATCGAGAATACCCTCTCTTACACCGCTTTCTATCGCCTGGTCCATCAAAAATTTTTCTACACGAGAAAGTCCTATTTTTAATTCTTGTTCGTTTTTATACGGAACTCCTATAAATGTTTCTCCTAGTCCGGCTTGAAAAAGCATCTGAACAATATTCTTTTCTGTATCATATTCGGCAAGCAAATCGTTGCAAACAGCCACACTCAACTTTCTATTTTGGTAAATGCCATACCCATATCTATTTGTTATATCCTTAAAAGCACCTATTAATTCAGTTGTATGCCACATAGAGTATCCCCTCCATTATTTTATCCTAACCCAACATATCCCTAGTTTCTCATTTGGTATATGCTGAATTCTAACATTTCTCTTCCCCTTCGTTGTCATAACACTCATGGATAAATCACTAATATCTTTCAAGATATCTTTCATCTTTAATCGTCCTTCCAGCTGAAAATAGAAGTCCATTTCTCCTTTTTTCAACAAGGAATCAATATATGCTAATAATCTGGTCTTCGAGTTGAAGACCAGTTTGTTATTTCTAAAATAATTCATATCCAGCGAATTACATATTGGAAGCTTACTGTCAGGTGTATGGTCCATATACATCATCCCATCTGTAAGATTAAAGTAATCATAAGCCATTCTATCCTTGTTTTTCCCACCAGCGCCAATATCCCATGTAATATCTAACTGATATGCTTTTCCATCTATGTTAACAATATTCCATGCATGAGGTCCGTTCTGGCCATTGCTATCAGCTTTACCTGTGACAACAATACATTTGATGTCCACTGCATTCAACAGTACCTTTACTGCCTTTGCTATTCCTTCGCATTGAGCCCGATGATGAGCAAAAGCACCTACAATATTATGAGCCTCCATAAATCTCACCGGATCATTAATATCTGCCCCATCATAGTCATACGAAACAAAGTTACATAGCCAATCATGTACTTTTAGTTCTTTTTCGTACTCAGTTCCTTCTTTCAGCTTTAAATCCGCAGCCAGTTCATTTACTGCCTTTTCTATTTTTCGATTATATTCATGGATTCTCTCTCTGCTGAAGAAATACTGTGGACATATCGCAGTATGTCCCAACACATCAGTTGCAAGACTGCAAGTAGATTGATTCAGATAATAAATCAGCGGATTATCTCTTGTCATTGCTTCAAATATCCTGTTAAATACCTCCTGCGTCATCCTTCCTTTTACAGGAATAGGGATAATGTCTTTTCGATCCATTATCCCTTTATAAAAGCATCTATATATTATCTGCTCGTTTTTATTCAGCTGATTGTAGTAATATCTGTCTACTATCAACCTCTATCTCCTCCCGATGCAATTCCATCTCCGCCAAATCCACCTAATGTACCAGTGTTACCACACCAGTCACAAGTAAACGTCTCGCCAGTGTTAATGTTACAATTTAAATGCTGACAATTTCCACACACAACAAAATATCTGGTTCCACAATATGGACATCCTGGATAATTATCATCTGGATAGATATTACCCATTATCTGCGTATTGTCATATCCTTCTCTTTTCGCTGAACTTTCTTTCATCTCAAAAGCCCATGTGTACTTCCAGCCCCCGTCTGCACGTTGAAACCTAACACCATATATATTTCCCTTTGCCTCTTTACACTTGCACAAAGCTATCCGTGCCTCCGGTTCGCCACTTCTTGTACTAATGATTGGTTCTTCCAAATAAAATCACCTACTTTGCAAAATACGCCATAACAACCGTTACATCATCACCACAGCCAAGCTCACTTGTTTCCTTGAGCCACTTTGCCATATTACCCTTTATTGCTGCAAATCCATATTTACCTATCATATTGTAATAGTCTCTACATGTTTTCTTAAAATCTTCATCACTGGCATAACTATTTACAAATCCATCTGTTGAAAGCATATAAAGATATGGCTGATCTGATTCAACATCTTTTCGTCTTACTGAAGTAACTGATTTTCTCCATGCATCAGCCTTAGATAGCGAATGAGTTTCTGTACCAAGGAATTTCTCAGGTTCTACAAGCGATGATATATCATCATTAGTAATAACAGTAATATCACCATCTCCAATCTGGAAAGAAAATACAAACGTATCTGTTATTAACATTCCTAAAAGAGTAGTTCCATACAACGAGTAAACTCCATCCCAATTAATGTGACCATCTGCCTCAATCAAAGATGAATCCTTATTTTTGTAAAATGACTGCTTTACACGGACCTGCCACTCATCACACACATCCTGAGCAAATCTTGTGTCGCCTTCTCTATTAAGTACCGTCACAAGTTCAGCCATTCCTTCTTGAGTCTGACCGTATCCATGCAAATACTTCTTCATTACATCACAAAACGCATTCACAGCCATAAGTGAACCTCTGTCGCTTCTTGGACACTTATCACTACCATGCCCATCTGCTACAGATAAAATTGTAATATGATCTGAAACCTCTTCTATTCTCTTTGAATCCTGGAGTGGCAAACCATTTCTTTCGTGAGTAGCGCCTTTTACGCTTTCACCACAAATTAAACGTTTCATTTACTGCCTCCTTTTACCAAACAGCTCCCTCATCAAAATCATCAGGATTTGGAATATTACTCATATCAAGAATCAAAGGTGCAGAATTGTTCGCAGGAGCAAAAGGATCACCACTACCTGCCAGACCATCACTATTCGAAGCATCATCAACATTCACAGGTTTACTTGATGGAGCCGATACCATAGAAGCTGTTGTTGAGGCCCATTTGATCATTTTTACAAGAGCCGTAGGATTATTTGCCTGCAATACTAATTCCCGATTTCCTGTAAACTCAACAAGAACATCATCATCCGCATCCCTTCCAATCGAGATTGCGATCTTGACCGACTTCTTAAACCAAGGAAGCTTTTTCAACTTCTCAAGCCCCTTTTTATAATCATCTGTAGGCTGTCCATCAGACAAAAGTACAATGACTGGTGGCAATGCTCTAGCAGGCATAGGTGGTATAGACAGCTGAGCTGCCAAAAGTTCAAATGCTTTTCCCATATCTGTCACTCCACCAGCCTCAAGCGGTTCCCATCCATAGCTTTCCACAGGAACAGGGCTTGCTGTAATCCAACTTGCACCCGTAGAAAACTGAAGTGCCCTTACAAGCAACTGCGCATTTGGATTATTGTCTGCTTCTGATTCCATGGCTGGTATACACTCCTGAATCGCATTATTTACAATTCCCATTTTTCCATCACTGATCATTGAACCTGAACAATCCACTACCCAAAAGAAATGTAATGGTCTACTTGCTAATTCTCCACCTGGTCTCTGTAACTCATCCATATTATTTGTCCTCCTTGAATAACCTTATTTGAATTCTCCAACTGCATCAGAGAAAATAATCTTTACGCCTTTTGCAATGCCTGCTGATCTGCCTATTTCAATTGGAATCTGGGTTCCGTCCGATTTTTCGTAGGTCCAGTTCACTTCATCTTCATTCCTAATACCCCACAATGCAGGATTCTTTGGATTCTGTACTACAGAACCAACAACCGTATCCATATCATAATCACCATATAAGTGATGATGTAATAACTTAGTTCCTGCATTTAGAATTACTATGTTTTTTCCAATAACAATCTTTGCTGAAACTGGTACCGCCTGCTGACAATGCCAACATACATGTGCAGCTCCATTTTTCTCTAGTTCTTCATCGTAAAAATTTCTAGCACCACAAGAACACTTCAACATTCCACTCATCATGTTTGCAAATAGATTCATCCATTCCGGCTCTGTTATTCGTTTGTTAGGTTCCGTAAGTCCCACCGTAAATGCTTTTGTAAACATCTTCCGAAGCTTCTCTGGATACATTGGCCAGTAAATATTTGCATTATCATGAATGCCCTTTACTGGTCTGTTTGTTTTATTATCTGGATCAAAAATAAATACAGGATCCGTACCATACAATTTCACTCTTGCAGCATAATCCATACATTTTATATTGGCTTCCAATCTTCCTTCCAGAGGATGATTCACCATAAACAGATAAAACAATAATACCGAAAGTGAATATCTATCCGTCTCACGCGACGGTCTCTTCTCACCTCTTACTATCTCAGGTGCCATAAATCCAGGAGTTCCTAACACACCTCCCGGTTTGGAATTATCAAAAGAAACATTGTCATTATCACATATTAATACATCCCCAGTATCCGGATCAAAAAATAGATTTCCAAACGAAATATCCTGATACTTTGCACCCATTCCATGTAGTTTTTGATATCTCTTTGTCAGATTAAATGCTGTTCTACATATAACATAAAAGGATGGATTTACTCGTTTCTTCATCAAATCCACTATACTCTTATAACTCTTTGGTCTAAGAGGCATTATGTAACCAAACAAAGATCCCTGGTTTGGCACTATCAGTTCCATCGGCCATAAAAAACTGGAATCAGGAGATCCCTTCGCAATTATATTATCAAGCATTTTTTTCTGTCTCGCAGTTGCGCTTCCTTTGAAATACCATTTCATCGCATAATGTTTTCCGTTACATTCGACATCATATACCTCACCCTGTCCACCTGCGCCAAGCAAACTAATAATTTTATACTTATTCCCGCTTTCCGAAGTCATTATCATTCCATTCTTCAACTGTCCGTCCATTATGGTATCTGCCTCCTTTGTTTCACAAGCTGCAAGGCTTGATATAATAAATTGCCATCTGCCACGATCATATTATAAGTTTTATTTCCAAACTGCATCTCACATGCATCTATGTATGGGGTTATCGCTGTCAGATACCTATAAGTCTTATCAAATCCCCATTCCGACGCCTGAAATACTATTCTTTGATTCGTCACATATAAGATTCCTCTATGTTGTACCAATTCTGTACGTTCTATCGGCCTGGCAACTCCAACATTGTATCGATTACCTTTAAACAATCCAGGACCTGAATGCCCTACATGCTGGTATTGCTTAACCGTTTTTATCTCAAGGTTTATCGCCTTGTCAATAAAGTGGATTTTCTCACCTTTTTTTAGAAAAAGCTGATCTGTGTTTAGAATCGGTAACCTGCCAGCTTCTATCTCCTGCTTAGCAGCCACCGGAAGAATTGATATTATTGTCGGTACTTTGTTGCCTGTACCAAAGATATCTGCTAACAATCCCATACCACTCACCTCATTTCTATACGTAGAGTATACTGTATCATGTTTGTCTAAGTGTCGCCTTACATGCGACACTTAGACCAGCTGATACTTAATCTTATTCTTCCTGCAATACTGCTCTGCAAAAGAACCAAAGGAGCATTGCACAATAAACATATCATCCGTTCCCGTAAAAGCATCCTGACCAATCTGCTGTACACTTTCTGGAATTATAATAAAATCCAGACTGGAGCAGCCGAAAAATGCTCGTTCACCAATCTCATTCAGTTTTTCATGCAGCTCCACCTTTTTTAAGCCACTACAATTCATAAACATCCGATCAGTTATCCTTGCAATGTTATCCGGTATCTTAATATGTTCCAGCGATTGGCACTCTGCCAATAACTCATCACCTATCCAGAATACACTCTTTGGAATATCAAGTGTCCGTAATCCGGTTCCTTTAAAGACTGCGTCTCCGATTGTCTTAAGCAGTATAGGCAATGAGATTGATTTTAAACTGTTACAATTTTCAAAAGCTGAGTTTTCAATCTCTTCTACGCTGACCGGTAATACCACCTGATGTAATTTCTCACAATAAGAAAAAGCATTTAAACCTATGTATTTAAAGCCTTCCGTCAGAATTGCCTCTTCTATTGAAGATTTGTTAAAACTGTTATCCGCAATCTCTATAACATTTTCATTGCCAGACCTATTTTGAAATATAACTGTCTGGTTCTTATCTCCACGGAATCCGGTTACAGCCAGTCCATTGCCTCTGCAGCTTTTTTCATATACAAATAAATCTCCATATGATTTTCCCGAAGATGACTGATTATCTTTTATCGCCGGACCACCACCCTGCTTCTGCACTGATATGTCACAGGCTTTTCCCAATACTTTATTACCATAACAAGAACACCATACTGACACGATCCAGTCTGCATTCACTCTGCTGATGCCATAGTCATCCATCAACTGCTTCACATACCGGAAAGCAAATGTATTATTGAGCAGATTCGCCTTCTGAATATCCTGTGCAATTCCCATGTTGTATGCCATAAGAATCAGATTGATATTCTTTGCCTCTTCCGGAAATATATCTTTTACCAATGCAGTAAACTGTCTCTTATCATCTATTGAATTTTCATACTGTCGAAGCATTGCTTCAAAATCCTGCTCAAAAATATCTCATCACCTTCTTTACTCTACGCCCAAGGCTTTATATACTGCTTCTTCCGGAGAAGAATAAAATATCAGACTGAACGCTCCAACTAAGTCAGATGGTACAGTTCCAAGATCTGCTGCCGATGTGATTGGAAGCAGAACTTTTTTTGCTCCACTATCGAGGCACACCTGCAATGTACTTGCTAAATCTTCTACCTTAATAAGTGTTCCACCGATACTAATCTCACCAAGTACTGCAAGACTGCTGATTGGAGGCTTACTAAGTGCCGCTGATGAAATAGCAATTAGTGTAGGAAGTGCAAGATTTCCTGTCATTCCAAGTCCTTGCATATCCTGATAATTGATGATGTAATCCTTAGTTGTTGTACTGATTGAACCCGATATTGCATTGCCGTTTGCCTTCAGATAATTAAATGCCGTATTGGTTGCTTCCTTCGGCTCTTTTCCTGAACCAATACCTGTACAAGTCAGCTTTCCATTTCCCGGCATCATCTGTGTTTCAAGACGATAACAGCCTATCATTCCAGTCTTTGACTTTGATACTGTATATAAGCATCCTGGTTTGCCCATACCTTCAGGAATCATCTTTCCGCCGCCTTGCTCCGGTACAGTTACAAAATGCTCATCAAAACTATCATTGTCTATGTATGAGAAGTTCACATCATAGAACTCCATTCCACCAATCTTCTTAAGCTGCTCTTTTACTCGCCTACGAAGTTCAAGTGAAATATCCATAATCTCTGCAACTTCATCCTTGCTGACTTCTCCATCCGGATAAATCAATTTGATAAATCCAGAAATCAGCTTACGAACAGCAATTGCATCTCTCTGATTTAAATTATTTCCTAATTTGAAATACTTCTCTGCTATATTGCTGTAATTATCCTTACGAAGCTCACGCATAAACTCGGACAGATAATCTGTGATAAATCCATAATCATTTGTAAATGAATCCGGTCTGTACTTAGGAATCTCCCATCCCGGTATATATGCATGGAAACGGTCAAGAAAAGCAGTATCCGTACCCATTTCAGGAGGGAATGGATCAAACAGACTTGATGTCTTCTGCAAAGTCTCCACACTCTGATTGATATTACCTACAAAGACCATAGATGCCTTTGCCTGTATCTCAGCCTTGCCACGGGAAAATGCACCTGATGCCATATATCCCTTCATAATCTGGATACCATCTTTATCCTTAAACTTGATGCCAGCGACCTCGTCAAATGCTACAACATCCCACATTCCGACAAGACCGACTGTATTGTTAGACATGTTATAAAACAGATTTGCAACAGTTGTCTGTCCACCAGCTACAAGGATACTGTTTGGAGAAATCTGCTCATATATGTATGATTTACCTGTAGAACGTGGTCCTAATTCGCACAGATTAAAGTTGTTCTCCACAAGTGGAATCATACGTGCAATCAATAGCCACTTTTCCCTGTCTGTAAACTTGTCCGGTTCCATGCCAGTCGAACGAAGTAAAATATCCATCCATTCCTCTTTGGTGAATGCCTTGCGACCACTCTTAACCTCATCCATATCAATATGTGGCATCTGAATAGGTGTAAGCTTTCTAATACGAATAGGCTGCGTATTCTTCTTATCTTCCTCAATAAACTCATACTCAAGCTGGAGAATACACCAGATACCACCGCAAAGTAATCGATCATAGGACTTTACATAATCAGAACCAATTGGTATATTTCTTATTCCAAGATTAGCGAAAGTTGCTTCGTACCTGTCTTCCTTTGTATTAAGAATAACTGTAATTCTGTCAATTACTGTATAACTACCTCTTTCCCGGAGAAGGGACAATATCTTCTGCGCTTCATCCGGGCGAACATAGTTATCACGCAGAATACGCTTCACATTGTCTACTCCCTCGTCAATAATCTCTGAATCATCAGAATTACAATACTGACCGAGAAGATATTCCAATACATATACCGGAACATTTGCTCCTTCTCGGATTGATTTTGTTAAATCCTTACGAACAATACGACCATCATAATATTGACGGAGTTTCTGCTTTATAATTTCTCGTCTATCGTCAGTTTCTGATATATTATTATATTCATTAATTTGATCCATCACTATTCTCCTTTGACCTGTAACTATTGATTTTTTCTATTATTGCGTCAACTGGATACAATCTATCATTTGGATTTTGACAAAAAAGTTCATTAAACACATCATCTAAATATTTATACTCTGGTGCCACTTTTGATATCTTCGTGTAATTACCAGCTCCTACCAATTCACCTGTAAACATCTCTACTAGAATAAGTCCAGCAGCATAAACATCAGCTCTTCCGTCAACATTTTTTGCATTTCCCTTGATTCTCTGCTCTGGTGCTGCATACTGAAAATTTGCCATTCTATCGGATGCCTTTGTTTTCACACTTGCAATAATATCTTCTTCACAAAAATGAGCTATTCCAAAATCCGCTATAACAGCATTATTAGTTTCATCTAAAAATAAAATGTTCTCAGGCTTAATATCTCTATGATAGGCACCCTTCTCATGTGCATACTTAAGACCATACAAAATATTAATAAATATCTCTTCTGCGTCACTATGTTGTATGTGCTTTTTAATTCTATCTCTTAATGTTTCTTTTGCTAACGGCATAACATAAAAGATCATATTATTACCTATGGTCCCATGATCATAGATTTCAATAATGTTTTTATTTTGGTTTCTTTCACAAAAATTAATCTCATTACTAAATCTTGCAAGTTTACTCCCTTGTTCCCTCAATACTACTTTAATTGCTATTATTCTATTTCTAGAATCCTCTGCTTTATATACCTTACCATTACCTCCTTGAGCAATAAATTCGCTGATTGTATATGTCTCAAACGCAGAATATACTCTATCACCTTTATTCAATTTAATATCATTAACTCTAGAAATCGATTCTAAATCCTGATCTCCTATTCTTGCTAATTTTCCTTGATTCAGCCTATAAGGCAAATCAAATTTTTTTAAAAGTTCATTTACCTTAATCGTATATGCATATCGCTGTTCTTTTTTTATCCATCTACTAAATGCAATCTCTACAAACTTTTTGATACTTTCATAATCTACATGCATATTAAAACCTGAATATGACTCTCCATATTCAATGTTATATTCCTGCTCCATATCAATATTTAATTCATATGTTCCACCATTCCAGCCACTATTGTAATATATGTATTCATCCTTAATGAAATTTTTATTCAATGCATCTGATTCAAACCAAGCATTAAAACTTTTCCAAAATTTTTGCCAGTTTTCCGGTTCTTCATCATTCAAGTTTCTTAAAAAAAGTATTTTGTTTGTAGTCACATTAATCACTCCTATTAAAATCCAAAATCATCAACAAACGCAATATCAATCATAAACTCATACTGCTGCAAGATATTCTTCTCATCATTTGCATCTGCCAATACAAGATAATACTTGTCTCCATACTTATATTCTCTTGATTTCAAAGTAAACTTCTCATGGAAAGTTCTCCTCTCCGGCGCATCTTCCCTGCTATTCGCAATCATAGGCACATCAAATGAAATCTTTTCGCCATCTTCCGTAGTAAAGTACGCCACAATACTTCTTGCTTTCATAGTGTCGGTGACTTTCTCTGTCTGAATAAAATCAAAGTATGTGATAAGGTTTGTCACCTTACGGGTAACAGATGTCAGGACAACATCCACATAATCGTATGCCACACCTCTAGTATTCGTTGTAAGTTCAATGACCGGTACTATCATCTCCTGCAAAGACGTACCACCATGCACATAATTCTGTCCACCTCCGGCAACCTTGAAAATATCTGCTCCAACCGGAGTATCCACATATAGTTTATTGAGATATGCCATTGTTCTTGCCATAATTCCCTGCTCATTTACTGCATCTTCTGTAATAAGGAATCTCTTGTTTGTATAAAGGCATTTATCCTTTGGATATGATACCTTGTCAAACTCCTGTAATCTGTCTCTCTTATATAAGAAGCCATGATCTGCAGTTATGAAAAACTTTGGTGCCGATACATAACCAGTCAGTTTCTTTACCAACTTATGTATCTCTTCTATCGCCTCTGCACAAGCGTTGAATACTTCATTCTCACTTGCGGGCTTGTCTCCTCTTGCATCCACCTGATTGTGATAGATGTACACGATATTCTTGCCCTGAATTAACTCCCTGATTCGAGCCTGATTTGCATTTGCCACTTCATCAAATGACAATGCCACGTTATTTTCATTATAAGATTTCAGTATCTTGTCTCTCTGCTCCATACTTGCACATGCCTGTCCATCAACAGTCACATTCAAGTTGCCATCCACCTGCATCTCTTTATGTGGAAGCAGACTTGCCATTCCAACAGATGTCACAGAAGGCAGGCTGCTAAGCATACACTCCATCTTAGGTGTACATTTCTCGTCCAATTCCAATCTGCCGAAAAGTTCCTTTGCACACTCATATCGGAAAGCATCGGAAATGATAACAATGACTCTCTGCTTTCCATCGTAGCCTCTAAGATAATGCTTGTAAAAATCTTCCTGCTTAGGCAGGTCTGTAGCATTCATTACCTCATTTGTGAAATTCTCATTCCACTTTGGTGTTATTTTCTGCAAATATGTATTCGCATAAATATTCTCTACTCTCTGTCTTACATCAGAGAATTTACTGTTATCTTCAATCTGGTCATATGCGTAATAAAACCATCTATAATATGAATCTATCAGGTATGACTCTTTCTGATAATTTGCAACCAATGTCTTAATATCACTTGAAAACTCCATAAGTGATACAGACTTCATCATCAAATACGCATACTTGATAGTCGTATATTCATTCTTGTATCTTTCGCTATAATGATATGCCTTAGACACTCTCTGGTCAGCTATCTGAGCAATATTAAGTCCATCAATCTGTGCATCTAAAATCTCATCATTTAACTGCTCCAATGCCCAATCAATAATAATATCATCTAACCCGGCAAAAGCATCACATGCAAAAATGTCAGACATCTGGAGCGAACTGTCTTTTTTCTTCTCTACATCTTTCTTTAATCCATCCTGTATTCTTGTCACAAAACGCAATGATTTATCTATTCTATCTACCAGTTTGTCATAGTCATCCTGATAATTCACATTGTCCATGATATTACGAATAAAGACCACAACATCATTACGCTTCTTAAGAATATAAGTCCTCATTGCTTCCGGAACAGTAGCTTTCAATGTAGATGATGCATAAGTTAATATCATACAAGCAGACAAATCATCTATGTTTGGCTTATCTGACTTATATCCAAAGAATTTTTCGCAAAGTTCCCAGAACTTATCGATCAATCCATTATCATCCAATGCCTTAAAATACTTCTCATTGTCACCAAGCATCATCTGCTTAACTACTTCCTCAAAATTTGGAGTCTTTACATCCGTGAGTACAGCAATCAAACCAATATCAATTGTCTGAGCATTGTAATGATCAATTCCAAGTTCCTTGAACTTCTCAATACGATGTTTATTTTTCCAGAAATTAGCATACTGTGATAAATGCTCCTTAAAACGATTATCAATGCCAATCTCCTGAGACATCTGCGATACTCTGTCTGTATAATAAGGTGTTGAGTAATAATACATATCTGCGAGAGGATTCTCTGCATCACTTGGCTTTGCAAAGGCTGCATAGACAAGATATTTACTCTCTTTATCCTCTTCGTTTAATAGATACTTTGAATAGAGCCAGTTTGTACCATCAAGAATGTGCAGCTTTACATCACCAAGCTGCAGTTCCGATACCTCATCCTCGTAGTCACCTTTATCATCAAACCAGAATATGATTCTTGTCTCTGATTTGGCAAATTCTGTATTTAATTGATCCTGTATGTTCTGTAAATCCATATTTCACCTTCTAATCCATTTGAGCAGGTGGTCTGCACAAATTACATTTATTCAATCAATATGATAATAGTATCCAGTAAGTAATTGCTAATGGATACTAATCGGACACTATCGGATACTTATCGAACACTTTGTATCCGATATTCCACAAAAGTGTCCGATAGTGTTCAATAAATTGTTCGATAAGCAAAAATTTGTTCCATCATGATATCTTCAATTTACTCTCAAACCATGAAATAATTATTCAACAATACAGACTTATCATTTTGAAATAGGCTCCATCAATTTTAAAAACTCTCTACCTAACGAAGTAATTTCATATGAATTATTATTTCCTAACTTTTTTACTTTACTTGGGAACCTAACACTTTTAGGATTCTTCGAATTACTTTGCTTATCAATATCTTTTAGATAATCAATAATTATAGCTAAATCCATATCTCTAATGTCAACATTTTTATTCTGAAGCAAGCCAAAGCGTTCTAATTTTTCTTTCACAAAACGATATTGCATATCTGAAATATCAACATCCTGCATGACAGAATAATAATTCTCTTCATGTTCATAAGAAAAACATTTTAATACACGAATATCTAAATCACTTAATTCGGTAAGCGTTTTAAAAAACATAAGTGTCATATCCTCATTAGGATTTTCAATACACATCAAATTTATAAAACCATTAATTCCATATTTTACTTTTGATTCTTGTATTTCGTCATATATTGTATCAAGCATCATCTCACAGTATTTCGTCCGAAACATCTGATCTTGATTATTTTTTTCTAGCACTTCTAGTTGAGCCTCAATTAAAGAATCATTCTTCTGTAATACTTCAATAGCTTTTTTTATATTTCTTTCAAGGCGATTCTGTTTCCATCCCAATCGTATATTGTTGATTCTTGGGAAAACAGCCCCCAAAATCTCACATATTATCGATGCCGTAGCTTCGGACACAACCATTTCCGAAATCTGTTTAACAACTTCTGGTAAAATTTCCCCCAATGTTACATCCAATGCTTCTTCATTTGATGCATGAAATAAATCTAATACATTTTCCTTGCTCATAGTTAATCTCCTGATATTACATTCATACTAGTACCATGAATTATTTTTTACTACTTTCCAAAATCTTTTCTTGCATGTTCAAAACTATACTGTAGCTTTTCCACACTCCAATCATACGAGAAAAATGCATCATACTGCTCTTTCAAAGAAATCCACCAAGATTCATCTCCTTGCCACTTAGTATTTCCTATAACTATCTTAAGTTCTTTAGTCACATCCTGTAAAAAGCCTTCAGCAAATTCTCCTCCTGCTCCATGATAGAATGAACCCCAATTTATCAAATGAGTTTCATACCAATATTCTGAATTATTCTCCGGAAGTTCATATTTGTTAATATACTTTCGCAATTTTTCTTCCTTCGCACATTTCTTAAGCAATACCGGAATAACATAATGCGCAGATTTATTTCGGACTACTCTTGATACAGCATTCCACCATTCCATATCGCATCCATCCATCAAATGTGTGCTTTTATCCTCATTTATCGCCTCCGATAAAGAACCATACTTGTTTAACTGAGAAGCTGAATCTTCTCGTTTCATTCCTGAATCTTTATCATTTAAAATTGCTGCCCTCAGTACATGCTCCATCAATAAACAAAGATTCGTAATAGAACTCTCATAATTTCCTACCATAAATGACAATACAGCTTCTTTGTACAAGCAATTAATTGACGGATCAATCCATGGCAAAGGCTCTGGTATTCTCTTTGCATTATTTGTTAAATTGTAAAGTAAATTACCACCATAACCAACATCTGGTGTAATATGCCATACCTTCATGTGCTCGTGCTCCTATGTTTTTGCCAGCAAATCTTAACTTACAATCTGAAATATTCTCGAATCATATGTATCGGAATCAACAACAGATACTCTGCAATTAATCCATCGAAGTTTTTTATTCATACTGTCCTGTAATTCCTTCATAATCATCTTTTTAGTTCGGGTTCTTGTACCAAAATCACCTTCCAGAAACAAAATTACATATTTCTTTTTTGAATCATTCGAAAAACTATCTTCTGACAGAAATTGAATGTATTCCTTCAATTCATTCAAACATTCTTTTGTATTTCCAAAGGATTTTGCCCCAACCAAAGCTGCTATTGTCATTGCTGTTTTCTGTGCCATTTCAATATCCAGACTGTCACGTCCTTCCACGTCAACGGATGTATGGGTTGTATTGCGTTTTCGGTTATCCGGAGTAATTCTCCACCGATTGTTACCTTCATCTCCAGTACAATTTTTTACTTCTATAAATGCGATCTTATCATTAGCAACAGAAATAAAATCAACACCTTTTGCCTCTGGCAACTTATTAAAGTAATCTCGATAAAATTTTGTATCATCAAATTTTATCACTGTATCATTTTCTGCAAACCGAAATTTTAATCTGCTTTCTTCCTTTATGTTATTCTCCATAAATAATCCCCTGTTCTCTATCATACATTGCATCAAACTCCTGCATAATTGCATTATGCTCCAAATCTGATGCTGAATTTTTCATCTCATAATGAACATCCCGCGTTTTTTCATTCCTAAATAATGAAATAAATTTAATATCAAGTTTTTGAGGATTTAGTTCAGGATAAGAGGCTACCATATTAAATTCCTGCTGAATAAAATAATCATGTGTGGAAACAAAAATCTGCACTCCCATCTGAGCTAAGGCTACCATCACCTGTACAATCGGGCGAATCATTTTAGGGTTCATATTTGTTTCCGGTTCATCCCAAAATAAGATAGTATTTTTATTCAAACTTCCAGAAAGAATCATATATATAATCATAGATAGCTTCCTGTATCCATCTGAAAGCAACCCCATCTCAAACTCACCTTCCCCTTTTATTTTGAAATAGAATTTCTTGTTTTTTTGGACAATTTGTCCTTTCATAATATCTTCGAGATTGCTTAATACCTGATTCTGCTCCGTAGTATTAGGACCTTTTGAAAGTGGTCTGTCTAAAAGCTTTGCAAGATCATAATACATTTCTTCAAAATCTATATGATATTCATCATATAAAGATACAAAATGCTCTACCGTAGAAATCATTTCTTTTGTAGGAATGTATATAACATCATATTTTTTTGTTTTTTCTTCCTGTATTATAGAAACATCTGCATGATTTTCCTGCCTATTTCCAAATCCAACTGAGATTTTTTGTTTCTTTTCTAAATCAATAGAAAAATCTGTTCGGTTACTTCCCTGTTTTCGGCTTACAAGTCTGCCTATTTTCATTTCATCCGGTCGAAACACACCTTGGATTTTTTTAACAAAAGCCTGTTCTTCCATCTCCTTTGTGAGATTCTCTTTACCTCCACTACTAAGTGGTTTTATCAAAGAATACATCACTTTTAAAAGTGTTGTTTTGCCGGTACTATTTTCACCGCAGATAATATTGATATTATCTGACCAATTTATTTCAGCATTTTCAAAAGCCATAAAATTATTTAACGTTAATTTTTTAATTTTCATTTTCAATTCACCCCATTCTTTCTCTCTATATTTTAGCCAACAAATCTACTTTCAATGCTTTCTTACCTTCCTGTGCCACTTCCACGCCTTGGAATTTCGCATAATTTACCTTTACACCATCATCCAAGTCAATCTCGATTCTCTGATTGGCAACATGGGCAATAGCTTCATCATATATTTTCATCTCTGCAAGCTGCTTTGTATACTTTGTTACTGCCTTTGTAGCTTTAGATTTTTCTGATGAAGATGTCGCATTGTCAATTGTATACTGTGCACTCTGCATTGCAGTTTCCACATACTTTTGTGCTTTATGTAAGTAATCAGTTCTTACTCTGCCGACTGTATCTGCATCATAACGGTGCATGTAAATAAGTGCCTTAAAACCATTCTGCTTACCACTGTCAAACTGCCAGTAAATAGGACGCTTTTGATATACTTTGAGATGATCTGCGTAAAAATCTTTAAGGAAATAATTACGAATTACTTCTTTGGAAGTGTCTCCTTTATTTCCTAATGCATTTGCAATAAAATCAAGGTTCGTCTCCAATGATTTCTCGCCATATACAATCTTTACCCATTCGCAGAATCTTGAAACAATATCATCCGAGAAATATTCCTCATCACAAATCGGAATGATATTATCTTTATCTGGATTATAAGTACATTTTTTCACACCATCATCTGTCTTATAATAAAATTCACCTATTGGGACGGATGCCCCCGGTGCTCCTGCAAATCCAGTTCCACAAACCGGTGCTGATGCTTCAAAAAAGTGTGATTCAAATGACTGTCCTGCTAAAACAAGACCTTCCTCATCCAATGAATATCGTCCAAACATACAGCCAACAGCATAAGAAATCAGACTCTTTATATCTCGCTGTAAATCTGCCTTGCGGACTGTGATATCTTTATCTTCTACCTCTGATGTCAATTCATCCTGCAAACCATAAATATCAATAAAAATACTATTCAGTTCTTCCTCATTTGCTTTGAGTTGATTGAAACGCTCGTTGCATTCATTCTCCCAGCAAGTGTAACATTCTGCTAAATCAATGTCTGTTATATCATCAAACAATACTCTATTTTTTGAAATAACTGATATTAATGGGTGGCATTTAAAATCCCATGATGTTTCAAATGAATCCCAATCTGTATTTGATATTTTTATGTTTTCATCTACATAATTTATTATTTTATTATTTTCTATAACCCCCTGTAAATAAGGGATTTGTGGAATTTGACCTGTACTATAATGTAACCCTTGGCAAATCAAATCACAAAACATTTGAAATACAGGTGTATTCATATATCCTAATTTAACATAAGGCTCATCTTGAACAAACAACATTGGACCCGCATCTGCAAAAATAAAACCGTTGTTAACCCATCTGGCACTGAATTTTCCTGTTGCTACATCACTCCATGTAATCCCTGCTTTAAAATAGGACGATGTATTTTTTACAACAAAATCTGGGTTATTAAGATATGGATATTTTTTCATAACTGCATTTTTTATTTCCGTACCATTATTTTGATAATTTACAACATATTCCTTATTTGGATACCATCTTCTAAAAGAACCACCTTTTATATATGGAAACCACTTAGTTTTACAATCTATCGTTTCTTCACAATTGAAAGTGTTAAACCCTATATTATTGTAGTTGACCTCTGACCAAAGCCTTAAAAACTTGTTATTATCAGATGTTGCCAATCCTTGTTTTGCTACTCCAATATCCCCAATATACTGATTTTTACCAAAAATAGAATATACTTCTGATTTCAATTGATAACTAATTGGTGCAGCAGGTACATGCTGATAATTTTCCTGTTTAGAAATATATTCATTATTATGTTCCAAAAAACTCTTTTCTTTTTCTGCATAATTTAAATAATCTACAAGTCTGTAATACTTGCCATTATAGTTGCTAACTTTGCTCTTTAAAAATACAAAACTTGCAGTTTGCACAACTTCTCCACCAATTTCTTCAAATGCCCTTGCCCCCAAATGTGCCATATTTATAATTGTATTTCTTAGAATTTTCATTCGCAAATTAGCTAATTTAGACAGAAACATCCAACTATGCTGCGTTATCATCGCCTGATACCCATTCTTCTTTAGCATCTCCCCACAACGCTCAATAAACACAGCAAATAAGTCAACCTTACTATCCGGATAATATTTCTTTACAAAATTGTTCACTTTTGCACTAAGATTACTTGTTCCAGCATATGGTGGATTAGTCGCAACAACCTCATACTTCTGTGCCATCACCTTGCCAATTCTAATCAATCGTTTCAACTGCTCTACGGTCTCATCCAATCCAAAAGTATCAAAAGAAATCTGGCTTTCTGTATCTGTATTCTCTACAAATTTCTCTAACAACTCCCAATCATAATCTTCAACATTAAGCAAAGAACCGTATTCCTTTGCGTCATTCAATGTATTAAGAAATTCTTCAATCTGCGATACTGCTGCATTCTTCTCTGCATCTGTCAATCCGGCGCCAAAGTATTTAAGCTGATCTCGATTAATGCCATTACTCTCCTGCACAGCATATACATTCGGTTCTATACCTCTTGTCAGGATTCTTCTATCATACTGTCTTGCTTTCATTAGTACTGCAAAATAGCTTAACTGTGCAGCTCTGTCATCTATATCAAGTCCATATATATTATTTTGTATAATGCTCTGTGCAGCATCTCTCTGCGACCATCCTGCATTTTCATATATCTGCATAAATACATCAAATGCATACACCAGAATATGTCCGGAACCCATACACGGATCAATAAGCTTTATATCTTCTGGTTTTAATGTCGCATACTCCGCCTTTATCTTACCAAGTTCCTGCTGCACAGATTCTTCCTGCTCTGCCTCATCCAAATAGTATTTCCATTTGCTCTTCAGTTCATCATCCGGATGTCCTTCTACCCACATTCTTCCAAGACTGTTTTCTACCATATATCTTACAATCCAATCTGGCGTAAAAAGCTGAGTAACTGCCGGCACTTCCTCTTTTGTGATTTTCCCCTTCTTTGCAAATGCCTTATTTTTAGGTTCTGTATTGTAATACTGATATAACCAGCCGATGATTTCTACCTGTCCTGCTGCCTTACCATCCTCATCAACAGTTGTGATGTTAAAATCTTTTTCATCGATACCATCTACAAGCATACGAATTACATCATCTTCATTTGTAAATGAGATGTTCAGAAGCATTTCTGTATAGTCTTCTGTCTCTTCAAAAAGCCCTGGCAACACTTCATGAAGCAGATTGCACTGCTTGATAAAGAGCATTCTGAATAAATCATCAAGCCTGTTGTTCATCTTTGCATCAATGATTTCTTCTCTCTCTTTATCTGTGAAATCCCAGTCAATATCAGGAGCCATAGTTACCACATCAGGCTCATTCTTTACCAATCCACTTACAGTGGATTTTTTTTCAGAAGAAAGCACACGAACTCTTACAGGATACATATAGTCATTGACTTCCATAAAACGGATAGCACAGATTCTGTTAAACCATGTATATGCCACTTCTTCCACTACCGCTTCAAAGCCTCTTGCATGAATCTGGTCTACCAGTTTTCTTCTCTGCTCACACTGTTTTTTGTTAAGTGTTACTTCTGTTCCTGCTGCTGTCTTGTATACCTCAAAATCAGCACCTTTTGTGATTGCTTCACTGCAATTATCCGGTGTAATTCCAAGCATACCCGCTTTATCCGTAACGGATGCTATCAGCTTATTTCTTGCATCTATTGCAAATTTCTTAATTGCATTTTTGTTCATGTGCTATATCCTCCAATCAAGCTTATCAGCTCAATGTAATTATTGTGTCTTCTTCCAGTTCATTCATCAATTTCTGCTTCATCTCGGCAAGGAACTTATCAATATCCTGCTCTGTCTCTATTGAATATGTTCTAGCCCCTGCCACATTGCTGATGGAAACATTCTTACGTCTCTTTGTCTTTACTTTAGTCGGTACCGGAGTAGGTTCAATCGGCTCTTTACCGGGTACTATCGGTGCAACAGGTGGTTTCGGTGCTGGCTGATGTGCCCTCTCATATTCATCTATCTCATCCAGGCACTTGATTTTTAAAGTATCACTTTCCAGCTTGATATTCTTAATTGCAGCAATATCACTGGATGTTCTGAGTTTCTCCCAGATTTCATCAAATCTCTGATTGATACGAGGACGGAGCACTTCCGCAAATGGCTTAGTATCCAATACTTCTTTCACTTTAAGGAAGTCGTCATGTACTAATGGATCCATGATAGCTGCTTCCTTTTCAAGCAATCCCATATGAAGCTCTTCAAATCTCTTATTTAATTCTGGCAATCTCTGAATCTTACTGAAAGGCTTGCTGTCCTTTACGATAGTCTCTATCTCTTCGACTACCTTTAACAGCTCCTGGTCACTTACATAAGTCTTGCTGTTTCCAAAATATGCAAGATTCTTTACTGCCTCTTCAAAAATCTTTTTCTGATCTCCCTTAAAGAAATCAAATACAGGTGCAGTATCTTCTGCATCATCAAGCAGGTCATCTCTCTTCTTATCTACTGTCTTGAAGAACTCTGTAGGCTCATTGATATCAAGGATTTCAGCAAGTCTCTTTCTAGCCTCTTCCATCAGTCGCTTGCAAGGATATTTTGGATTGATTCTGTACTCTACAAGGATGTCATCGTATACTTCGACTTTATCCTTTGCTCTGCTCTTGAAGCTGCTCATAATTTTGTCATCATCATCACTGGATACAGTAAATCCGAAGTAATCCTTCATAACTTCTTTTGCAGAGCGAATCTGTCCGTCTGTTGCTCTTTCTCTGATGTCTATCAAAAGTTTTTCTACATATTCACGCTTTGTAATATATCTGACCAGTTCATCCTGATTCGTTGAAAGTAATGACAGGCTCTGACTGTTAAGAGTAAGAGACACTCTTCCCAGCTTGAACAGCATTGCTACAAGCCACTGCACATCCTTTGGATCAAATCCATACGGTGCTGCACCAAACTTATCCTGTAATGACTTGAGGGATGTCTTCATATGTCTGGCATTATTTAATCCGATTACCTGTACCACTTCCTCTAAAGCAAGCTTATTCGGTGTCGTATCACTTGTGCCAAGGAAACTCATCTGACCATCGTTGTGTTTAAAGATGGCACTGATATCTGAAAGCTCCGGTGCTGTCTCCATATAGGTAAGCTTATTGTATTTCATTGCTACGAGCTTACCGAGTGCTTCATTGATTCTTGTTGCCGGCTCCTTAGCTGAAATGGTTGCCTTATCGCCATTTACATAGATATCAGCATTCTTTAATGCGTCCTCAATAAAGATTCGGATTCTGTCCTTCTTCTCAATACGCTCATCCTCCTTTGCCCTGCGGATGCTGTCAAAGCTTCCTCTGGCTCCGGACGCATTTTTATTTAGGAATTTATATATCTTGATGGATTCTGTAATCTCATCAAGGAATGTACTGTCATTTGGCAGCTTTACAATCACACTGCTTTCCTGTGCTGAGAGCAGACGAAGTGCAGAGTCTGCATAATCTCCGCCATAAGGTGTAATAACTGTCACTCCGATATCGTTAGACTGATTACCCTTGAAGAATCGGTCATCCACCTTCTGGTTGAATGGGAATAAGTAACGACTACTGTAACGATATTTCTTCTCTGTATAGATTTCCTCAAAGATAACTGTAGAAGCCTCTCCGATGATTTCTCCCATCTCTACTGACTCATTGTTGATGGCATTATTGATTTCCTGCTCCTCATTTGTCAGGAAGATGTATATTTCACCATTCTTCTGTACAAGTGTCTCTTTAATCAACTTCTTTAATGATTCTTCAATCTTAGAACGGACTTCAATTCTGTCATCATCAATATTTGAAATCATAAGTGTAGTAAGATTATCTACATTTGCCTTGATTTCCTTGACATATTTAATCATAAAGAGAACTTTCAAAAGCTCTACATCGAACTCATCCAGCTTACTGTTATTCTCTGCATCTGAGATTACCTGACTGTGCTGGTGGTCAATAAACTTATGCAATGGATCGTAGAAGAAGCTAAACGGAACCAATACTCCATCCTCTTTATCCATTACTCTGATTGCCGACTCCTGAAACAGTGCAAGCATAGAACGTGACTGATCAGACAGATGCTTTCCACTTGCGCCATGTGTTCTGACGGCAGTAAGTACCTGTCCCAAAAGATTAAACTGATATGGTATAAACGGATAGCAGTCTGCAAAATCCGCCTTATCTGCATACAGCTTCTTATCCGCTGTATCTGCTGTAAATGTAATAAGATTCTTGATAATTGATTCTTTCTGCTCATATAAAATCTTAAGTGTCTGTGTTGCTGTCTCATTCTTTGCAAGCACACGCTTACGGATTACTTCGTCAACATTGGATGCTGAAAGAGAAAGTCTCGTATCAAAACGTCCCTGAATCTTAGAGAAGTCATTTCCCTTTGTCTTTGTAATAGAATCAATATCCTCCTGGCTCGTTACGATAACCCATGCCTTACCTTTGCAGGCTGTTCCAAGGTCTTCCACGATTGTCTGGAGGTTGAGCATAAGCTGTGTATCATCTGCAATATACTGACCGATTTCATCAACTAAGAAGATAACATGATGATTCGGTCCTTTCTTTGCACAATATTCCTGCACAAGTGATACAAACTTCTCGATACTGAGGTCATAGCTGCCCTTTGCATTCTTGCACCAGTTGCGGGCTGCTTCCTCACTCATGAAATCCATCTCGACTAATGTCTTTACTACTTTATCCTGAATAACTGCAAATGCCTGTCTCTTTTTCTCCCAAGGTGCTCCTGCATTTTCCTCGAACTTCTCTTTGAACTCTTCAAATCTGCCCTCGTTATCCAGCTGACGTTCAAATTCTGCAAGATAAGGTATTGAACCACAATATCCCTGCATCTCATTGAACACTTTCATAAACACTTCGACGATAGCCTCCTTGCCGGAGCCTACCTTCGCTGAGCCTTTTGAATCAATATTAAAAAGCATGACATCTGACTCAATTGTTCCAGCCTTTGTCATCTCTGCAATAAGCATCGGATCTTCTATTTTCGGTCTGATGCTTGCATCAGACTGCCGTCCTGTAAAATACTCAATAGCTCTTTTACCTTCTACTGTGCTGTTTTTTAATAAATAAGACAGTATTTTTAAGAAGTGAGATTTACCACTTCCAAAGAATCCGGAAATCCAGACACCCATCTTATCTGTATATCCGTCTACACCCTTTTCATAATTGTTGAAGAAATCCCTGAAATGCTTCAGAAGTTCCTTAGTCACTACATATTCATCTAATTCCTGATATACATTTTCTTCATCCGACTGACCTACTTTAATAACTCCTTTGATGTCACGGTCAATCTGCTTTTCAAACATATTCTTTATCTGCATTGTTTTCCTCCCCTACACTAAACGAAATGCTCTATAATAATTGCATGAGTCCATAGTTCCAAATAGTTTTAGATCCTGCCCACTGTACTCTCCTGGATAGAAGAGCACAACTGGAACAGTATCAAGCACCTGATGCAGGTTATTCAAGATGTTGTGGCTTGCGATTATCGGATGGCACTTGCCTACTCCGGTAAGAAATACCACACTATCCGTCAAATCTTCCTGCAATATTTTCGAAACGATAAGATTCAATTCATTTGTTTCGTCCAGTCCCAAAGTTTCTACCAGGCTGTCTGCCATATCAAAGAATCCATTCTCCTTTTCCAAATCAAAGAATGCTTCCAGATACCCTTCTTCCTGCAATATCTGAATCATCAGATGAAACAGGTCAAACTCAACTATTCTGAAATCCTTGTTCCCGTTATTTATTCTATCCTTAAGATACGCTATATGATTTCTCACATACAGCTCTTCTCTTGGATCATAATCGAAGATATAATACCCGACTTCGTTGCCCAATCCTTTGTTTTCTCTGAAAGACTTCTCAGATATTTTTTCTTCTATCTGATTTAGCCTATCATCCAAACTTAACTTTGCCATGCTCAGACTCCTTTCACAGCTTTCATGTATTCTCCCAGTCCATTTGCAGTCAGCAATTCCTCTGTACGATAGTCAATGTGAATTGGCTTGATTGTTCTTGGTTTTGCACTTCTTTCAAGTAATCCTGCTTCAAACATCATTCTTGTAAAACACTGTTTTAATTTGCGAACAGCGGTGTCCGTCCATCCAGCTACCACATCACTCTGCAACGCTTTATCTGAAAAGAATACATTCAGATCCCGGTCTGTAATTTCTTTCTCTCCCAATCGAATCTTTTCACTATATACTTCATGAAGGAAGTCAAAAAATAATCTGCTATCCAATAATATCGCAATTAAATTTATAATCTTTGCTGTCTCTACATCACAAGTTATAAACACCTGTAATACCGCTTCAGGTAAGGCTGCAACTCGTCTATATGTACCATTTAATACTTCATACGCCCTATATTCAGCCTTTACTTGGTATATATTTTCCTGCCATGCAATTTTTTTTATATCTGATTTGCTATATCCATTCAAAATATATCCTGCGGTCTTCCTTGACTCCTGTAACCAGAATAATTTTGATGTAAGTCCTGCACTATATACTACATCTGCCATTTTGTTCTCCCAGCCAATTATTCTTTATTCTCTTTTACAAACTCACATATATCACTAATATCACAATCTAAGTATGTAGCTATCTTAAGGAGTACACTCATGGATACTTCCTCATCCTTACGCATTTTCGTCAAAGTATTTGGAGCTATCTCTATAGCCTTGCGAAGATCAGCTTTGCTCATTTTTCTGTCTACCAATAACTTCCATAACTTGTTATAACTAACTTTCATCTCACACCTCGCGGATATATATAATATCTTCATGCTAAACATGGTTTAAAACCCATGGTAAAATTATATTATAATTTGTAGAATTCCACAACAAATACATCGCAATTTCTTGCGAACTTTATTCATGTTTATTTTTATGGAATGTCGTATTATTATATAATTATCGAGATACAAAATCTGAAAAACGAGGTGATAGAAATGTCCGAGAAAATAATTGTTCACAAAGTCCCAAAAGAAATCAGAAAGCACAATATAGAAACCTTAAAAACACGAATCGCCACGCTGGATTAATATCTTATTTGTCATTGAGAACTAGAACAGTTTAGTAACTAACCCACACACAATGTTTAGTCACTAAACTGTTTTGATCCGCTAGTCTCCATAGAACTCTTTTATCCACACATCCCCTGCTGTCATCCTAGGGGATAATTAAATCAGTCATCAAGATACAACTCCATTGATTTATAAGCATTAAGTGTATTCGTATCAGCATCATTGAAAGAGCTTGAATACGTCTGTAAGCTGCCAGATGGATCTATAGCACAATTCGTGAGCGATATGTAAGCTTCATAAAACACAGAAAGTGCATCATATGCCTCCTTATATTCGTCAGGTGGATTTTTTAGTTCCTTCATCAATCCGCCTACGGTATCTTGATTGTCCTTTATACTACTTATCTTCCTGCTGAAACTTTCATCCGAATACAAATTTCCTAATGCATCATTAAAATCAGATACAAAATATCCATCCGGTTTGGTATACTTATCTGTTTCATCATCCTGTTTCTCATAAATGGCGTTATACCAGACCTGTTTAATCAAGTTTGCACTTGATTCTGCATCGCCTGCACCAGACAACATGGTAAAAGTTGCAAGTTCTAGATTATCTGAGTATTTTTCAACTCTTTGTGCATATTCCTTGGTTTCTTTTTTCTTCTGATATTCTGTTATCGCAACTGCTGTTACACTGCCTATTATCAGTAAGGCTACTATAATTCCAATGACAGTCTTGAGCTTCTTAGTCACTTTTACCCCTGTTACCTCTACCTTTTGCGGCTTTTCATCTGCTTCCTGCCCTAGTGTATCATCTACCGGGCAGCCACAATTCGGACACTCTGTCACCCCCTCTTCGAGTTCAGCACCGCATTCCATGCAATGCTTCTTCTCTTCTGGTATCAATATTGCACCGCAATGCACGCACTTCTTTGCTTTTTCCGATACTTGTTCTCCACAATGTGGACATACAATCATTCCCATAAAACTGTTCTCCCTTCTTACATCCCTGCTGCCTGCAGATGGTACTGTTTAATAATTCTTTTTGCCACCATTGCATTTAGATCTTTATTAACTGCAATCGTATAAATACCGTTTGAATACATAAAATGTGAGCCTTTGCATCTTTGATATTCATATCCGTTATTACGAAGTATCTTTTTCATTTCTCTTGCATCTACCATGAATATCACCTACCTTTTTCCTGCATTCTCATGATATTCTGCGATATCATCTGCCCAGGCATCATCAAGTTCTACACTACATGTTCTGCTTTTTGTAACGCCTCTCACTGCTCTGCCAACAGCCTCGTAATTGAGTGCTACTCCATCATGGTCATTCTCATATGTTACAGACCTGTTTCTTTCAATACCGATTTTTTCAGCTTCTTTGCCGGCATCAATATTAGCTCCGAGGAATAAGAACTCCCATCCGCACTCTTTCTTTGTTTCAATCATTCGCTTAATATCATTGTGATTGAACTCTGTACTGGAATTTTCTAATCCATCTGTGGTAATTACAAACAATACTTTTCCGGCACGATGTTTCTCCGGCAAATGTTTCTGCACATTGTCAATTTTGTTAATTGCCTGTCCTACTGCATCAAGCAATGCTGTACATCCCCGGACATAATACTCTTTATCCGTCAACGGCTGAACTGCATCAATTGGAAAACGATCATGAATGATTTCCACCTCATCATCAAAAAGGATTGTAGTCACATTAACTTTTTCTCCTTCTTTTTTCTGCCTCTCTATCATCCCGTTAAATCCACCGATTGTGTCGCTCTCCAGTCCACCCATTGAACCACTTCTGTCCAAAATAAAAACCAGCTCTGTTAATTCCGCATTCATGTGATTTACCTCCTTCGGTTTATTGTAATCACATTATATCTGCGAAACTAACAGAGCTGGTCGCATAATAGGCGACAAATCATTATTTCACAATCTAAAAACAGCTTCTCCATATGCATCTAATACATCATTTATTTCAAACATATCGTATATTTTATTTTCTAAGAAATAAGCCACTATAATATCAGTTTTTGAACTTCTTGACAGGGCAAACCCTGCACTGCCAAGAAGATCCTTTGTTTCATCAAGTGATAATTCCAGTGCAATAGAAAATGCCAAGGCAACCTTTTTACTTGGTGTATAATAGATATCATTCCTTATCTTTGAAAAATGTCTTCTATCTACACCTGCTTTTGTGTAAACTTGTGAATCTGTTAGATCTCTTTCATCAATCATTCTAAGCAGTCTCTGCGAAAAAGTCTCCTCCATATGATTCATCAAATCATCAATATTTCTATTAGTTGCAATTGTTGAAGACATGGATTTTGTGAACTTTACTTTATCCATCGTAGACTCATCAAATTCCTCTGCCATTGATTCATCAATCTCAATTTGGTTCTCAGTATTTTCTTTATTTTTGAGCTGTTTTCTTTTTTCTCTGAATAATGAAATCTTATCAAAAATAGATCTCATTTCTTTATCAATTTTTATATCGTCCATCTCAGGGCGATAGTACTCATCTATGTACTTTCCTACATCCTCAAGTAACTCCTTACTCGGCATATATAACACCACCTTTTGCATCTTTTCTATTATTATACATGGTGTAAAGCAATAATTTGTCACGTCCCAGGCGACAAAATATACTCATTACTTCTCACCATCACGGAATTATGGCTACAATAAGAATCATGAATCCTACCAGTCTCCATCCCCTCTTCATAATCATCCTCTATAGCATCATCCACACCATCAGCGTAATCCGAATTACTATTATATCTGTCATCATCATAATCCCCGTCCATATACACGTCATCATACTCGTCATCGTATGAATTGTATGAATTACTGATGTATTATTTTTATATGAATTGTTATCCTTATTATAGGACAATATTATTCTGCCTACACTTTCGGTCATGCAATTTCCATATTTTTCAGCATATAATATCATCCGATTCTCCTATTGCTATGAATTACATATAAAAACTACTACCACAAGAATAATAATTACTATAACAAGCAGGACTGGCTGCGTAAAAAGCCATAACATAACAAATAAGAGTACAAGAAAACCTATTCCTTTTCCTAATGCCTCAAGGCCTGAAAAGTCTCCCTTGCAAGCCGCCGCAAGAGAGCCAAATACGAATAACAGCAAACATGCTAAAATATGCATAACAGCCACCTCCTATTATTTCAAATTTCAATCACCATCACACCATATGTCTGAAATATTAGTGAAATGCCATTCCCCTTGCCGTCTACCTATCATATGTTGCAGGTTTTGATCTATTTTTCTTTAAATTTCTCTCTTCTCCATCTTGTCATTGCCGGTTCACCCTCTAAAGATAATCCTTCACAATAATCAACTAACAATCTAATTGATTCAAAATTCATCTTAACAACATCTTCCGTAGTATCTGCGTAGGGAACTATATTATCTATAGAATGCTGTAGTTCTCTTACATGAAGTTCCAATTCTTTTTTTACATTATCTGTCATGTCTGTTCCTCCTCTATCTTCGTCTGAATTTTTACTTTCTAGATATCTACATACTACAAAATGTCATGTCCGTTTTTCAGTACATTCATTACCTGCATTCTTACTACGCAAAAAGGAGACACAACTTATCAATAGCCACGTCTATATGGTGTTCAAGACTCTGATATACTTTCTTCTGCCACTCCCATGGACCTTTCAGTACAGATGAATCAATTTTGACAAACATATTGTCCTTATAGTTCTTCCGTTCTTTTCCCATAAGCATCCGGAAGCTATTTACAAACATATCGTTAGAAGCTGTCATGTCCTCTGCAAATCCGTCGATTCTTGCCAAAGTCTCATTTGTCTCAGAGACACCACCTCTAATCTTGTCCCGGATATTTTCAAGTTTTTGCTTCACTACAAAAAACTCCGTAACCTTACTCAAGCCTCTTTGCCTCTGCTTTTTATTTCATTCACTATCTCTGTAGCTTTATTCTTCATGCCTGTCCTATTTACTTGTCAAAGGTACGTATCAAAGAGGTTTTCTCACCCCTTCATCTACGTAGCCGATGACAAGTGGCATCTCGCACCCCGAAAGCAAAAAAATAAGCTGGTGTATTGCAACATACATCAGCTTATTTTAATGAATTCAATCCCAATCTATTTCACATAGTAATATTTTTTTAATTTTTTAAATTTTAAGAACGATTTTTTGACCCCAATTCGCTCCGAAATCAGCCTAAATTATCAGCTATATAGTGCTGTTCCCCAATTTTATATCTTATGTATTCCCAAACTAATTTCGTTTTTTAAAACACCATCCGCATTTTGAAAAAGCTCCAATTAATCATCACAAAGTCTTTAAATTACAGAAAATCACATCATTTTGCATACATTTATCATTGACATGTAGCACCTTTTGCTTAAAATAAATATCTTAATCGTGACACAGGGACACTCCTCGTTACAAAAGGAACGTCCCCTATACTAACAACTGGCCATATTCTATTATATAATATAAACTTATTTTTTAATTCAGCCAAATCTATAAAGTGTTTTCTTTTATTTTTAAACTGCAATTATTTATTTTACTCTGAAATACAACATAAAATATACTACCAATCCCCATCTCCCTCTTCATAATCATCCTCTATAGCATCATCCACACCATCAGCATAATCTGAATCTCTGTTATATCTGTCTTCATCATAATCCCCCTCCATGTACACGTCATCATATCCATCATCGTATGACTTGTATGGATTGCCAGATGTATTATTTTTATATGAATTGTTATCCTTCCAAGCTCTGGTAGTCGGTTCTTCCCTTGTAGTAACACTGGTAGTTGCTCTCTCAGTTGTCTTTGTCGTAACTTCAGTCGTACTTTCTGTCGTAGCTCTTGTGGTGCTGCTATGTGAATTCTTATACGATGAGTTTTCATATGGTTTATGTAAAATACAGTAAGCACTTCCTGATGACCGCTCATTATTGCATCCTGATTTAACGCACTTTGATTTGCTTGCATCCACTGCACTTCCGATGATATACAAGATACCTATTATAATCACAACAATTAAGATTTTTCCGCCAAATGAATTGTTCTTCATATAAGCCACCCCTCTCTTTTATAATAGCCATCCAGGTATCTTTTTATTTACCGGACAGTCCATCATCCGTAACTTCGCATATTGCACTGCCATCAAGTATAAATACTATCTTCGCCTTAGCCTTTTTGCCTATCTTATCATAAAGTCTTCCAGCACTCATTGACTTTCCCTTGACTGTATAAGAACTATTTGCCACATAACCAACCTTGCCAAGGCCTTTGATTTCCACCTGTATTGCTTCCTGATCATATTCATTATCAGGTTCCTTAACCAGTTTCACCTTCATGCCCTTTTTCATATACTCGTTTCCATAGTAGTGATTGCATCCCGCAATCGTAAAATACTTCTTACTCATAACTTATGTCTCCTTTCAGATTTGGTAATTTATCGCTTAACCGATTTCATTTCCCTGCTTCTGAGCCCAGATTATCATAAGCCATGTACGGAAATTCTCCCACCGCGCACTTTGGGGACGTTCCTTCTGTCTTGAAGAGTGTCCCTCTGTCACAAGGAGTGTCACCTGTCTTAATCGTGACACAGGGACACTCCTCGTTACAAAAGGAACGTCCCCTCTATTACAATAAAACAAAGAGCTGCGCTTCTTTAATGAAACGCAGCTCTTATGCTTATATTTTTATTATAAAGACGAAATGCACTGTGAATATGCCCCAATATTTAGTCAACAACACATTCCACAACAGCACAAGGCGGAATATTCAGCTTTAAAACATTATCCTTGATGACTGCCGTATGCTCGGTAATGCTCACCCTGTCGGGACAGTCGAAGTCGTTATAGCTGTGCGCCTCGTTTGTAAGTATCCTGCACGAAACCGATGATGCTTTAAATCCGAAAATGCTGCATTCAACAGCAGCCTCTTCAGTAAGCGAACAGTTTGCGGCGGTAACGGTCATACTCTTTTCGTTCACCGATGCGGAAACCGAGATCATCGGAGCATTTTTGCCTTCCGACATATTTTCGTTCTGCGTATAGCAGTAAACTGCCTCGTTGTTTTGGTGTGTTTTAAAAAGGTCGAAAACGTGATATGTAGGCGTTTTTATCATCTTATCGTCCTCTGTAAGAATGACCGATTGGAGAACATTCACCGCCTGTGCAAGGTTTGCCATTACAACACGGTCGCTGTGTCTGTTAAAAACATTCAGCTCTATTGCAGCAACGATAGCATCACGCATAGTATTCTGCTGATATAAAAATCCCGGGTTCGTACCCTCTTCTACCTTATGCCAACAGCCCCACTCGCCTATTACAAGTCCTATTTTCTTTTCGGGATCATAGCGATTCATTATCTCCGAATGTCTTGTGATAAGCTCATCGGAAAAGTTCGCTGCAGCGATAGTTTTATAATAAAGCTCATCGTCAAAATCGGTGGCTGATTCCATTTCGGGCCATACGGGCATCGTATAATAATGCAGGTCGATAGCATCAACATTATTGCTGTCAAGATTTTTCATCATGACTTCTGTCCAGTTATAGTCGGCAGAGCTTGGACCGCAGGCTATTCTGTAAAGTCTGTTTCCCGAATAATTGTGGCAAAACGTCTGATACCTTTTATAAACGTCGGCGTAATATTCGGGACGCATATTTCCTCCGCAGCCCCAGTTTTCATTGCCGACACCGAGGTATTCGAGTTTCCACGGCTCGGCTCTGCCGTTCTTCTTTCTCTGCTCTGTGAGAGGCGATTCCGCATCTGAGGTCATATATTCTATCCATTCGGACATTTCACGAACACTGCCGCTGCCAACATTGACGTTTATATAAGGCTTGCAGCCAACAAGCTCACAGAAACGCATAAATTCGTGTGTACCGAAAGAATTATCCTCCGTAACTCCGCCCCAGTTCGTGTTCACGATCTTTCGGCGCAAGGCTTTTTCACCGATACCGTCCTGCCAGTGATATTCTTCCGCAAAGCAGCCGCCAGGCCAGCGGAAAACGGGAGCTTTTATATTTCTGAACGCCTCGATGATATCATTCCTTATTCCGTCTGTATTCGGAATAGGTGAATTTTCACCCACATATATACCGTTGTAGATACATCTTCCGAGATGCTCGGAAAAATGTCCGTATATCTCGGGAGAGATATGTCCGAGCCTGTCGTCTGCATTTATTACTATTGATATTTTTTTCATATTATACCTCCGCTGCATACTGAATTATTATATTATCAGTGTAAGTCTTTGACTTTGGTATTGCAATGACTTATAATGTTATTATACTAACCATTCGTACTTTGAGGTGATGATATGATAAATATAAACACAGTCTGTCAGAACGTAAGACACAAAGGGAATTTTGAAATATGCAGACCGGATGGTTCTGGAGATGATCTTCTTGTTATCTTCAAGACCTCCGCTGTTCTGATACAAAACGGTGAAGAAATAACCGTTTCTCCCGACAGCCTCATTTTATACAGCAAGGGAACAATGCAGCATTACAAAACTCTGTGCGGAAGTTATGTTAATCACTTTGTCCATTTTGATACGGACGATACCGAGCTTATGAATGGGATAAAAACTGACACGCTTATCACCTCGGCGGATATTCCTGCAATTGAAGAGCTGCTTACGATATTATGCCGTGAAAATGTAGCCGATTCGACCAACAGGAAACAGTACGAAAATATGCTTATGCAGATGATACTTATGAAAATATCCGAAAGCAGCATAAATCCTGACAGCGATAAAAGCCGCATTTCCGCTCTTGAAATGCTCCGCACCGATATTTACAGCAATGCAGGGAGCTACAGCAATATATATCAGCTTGCTGAAAAAATGAATCTGAGTCCGTCATATCTTCAGGCAATATACAAACGGAAATTCGGGATAAGCTGCTATGAAGATATTTTATCCGCAAAGATCAAGACAGGACAATATTATCTTTCGACCACCGATATGACCGTTAAGGAAATATCCGACCTCTGCGGATACGGAAATGAGATATGCTTTATGAAGATATTCAAAAAAAGAACAGGGATCACACCGAGTGAGTACAGGAAAATTTCCAAGAATGATAATTTGAAAAACAACTTTATATGGTAAGGAATAAACTTTTATGATGAATTTTTTTGAACATTGCGCAGATATTGCTTCGGTTGGCATAATTGTTGATTTTACGGAAGATACGGAAACATATATCGTCGGCTCTCCTGCAGATATTAAGGCTTGGGCGTACAGCGGCTGTCCCCGAAAAGCTCCGACAGGAATTATGTGGCACAGCAACAAACTTGGCAATCTCGTCAAGGATATAATCATCCGGCAATGCAACATTTGCAAATTCATCAAGCATGAATGTCACATGAATCGGTAATCTGCCACCGCAATTGAAATCTGCCTGATAATATAACTCCTGGAATATCTGTGTATATAACATTCCGATAATGAAGTTATATGATTTATCACTATCTGGAATTACACAGAACAGAGCTGTCTTTGTTTCACCATCCCCATTTACTCCTATCCCTATTTCAGGCAGATTAAGATCATCCTTTGAAAGCAGCCTGAGTACCTGTTTATTTTCAAGAAATGCCAGTCTGGAATTTGCACTGATAATAATAGAACGAACGGTATCTCCGGCACCTCTCATACATTTGTTATACTGCTTTACCGCCGGATGATTAGCTCCAAGAGGATTGTTCTCCTGTAAAAACTTCATTCTTGTATCCAGTTTTGACGGCTTACCCTGCTTTCTCCCAGAACGGATCAGATGGGGTGGCACCTTTAGGTGTCGTGTTGGCAATCAGGCAACATCTGCTTCCTGCAAAGCCATTGCTTCTCTTGCAATCAGAGCCTTTACAAGCTCCTCCTGCGTATGCTTTGCGTTCTCTGCGGGCATTGCGTTGACAACGAAAATGGTGCCGCCGATTCTCTCTACAAAGCCGGTTTTCATATCCTCCACGGTCATCACCTCCCTCCGTAAAAATAGGGGCGTCCGTTTCCGAACGCCCCGTTACCAGCCGAAAAAGGATTATTCCTTTTCATAGATTGCCTTGAGTGCTGCGTAAAGATTTCTGCCCTCGTCCTCCGTGAGCGTGATACCCTTCCCGCAGCGCTCGTGGTTCGGATGCTACTCTCGGATGTCCAGCTTGGCGGCATTGCCGTTCCCAATCATTTCTGCCCCGACGATGTTTGGATTGTTCTTTTCGGGCGGCTGCTCTGTCCTCCCGTTCCTTGCGCTCCTGCGCTTCCTTGATACTGAAAAGCTCCTTGACCTTCTTCACAAAGACCTCCACCAGCTTTGGAAAGTGTTCCAGTGACTGCAAAAACGGCTGGCATTTTTCTTTGAGCCGGTCATACCGTTCCTGCAATCGTTCCACGGCAGAGGACGCATTGAAATACTGTCTTTGATAGTAGGAAACGCTGCTTGCAGCTCCTTTCGCATTTCCTACAAAGCTCGTTGTATTTCTTCCTGCCACGCTCATCAAGAAAGAACGCCCATTCTTCCTTGAGGTATTTCGGCATACGGGGCATAGCGAGCACCTCCTTTGTGCTGCCTAATTGCCGATTTGCTACCGAAATGCAGAAACGCCCAAAACCTCTCCGAACTGTCATTTTTCTGGGCGATTTTGGGCGTTTTCTTTCGATATGAGCGGCTTTGTTTTAGCGGCGGTATCCTTTACCGCCAACCATTCAAAAGCCGCTGTTTGTCGCTTCCGGGTAACAAAAAAGCGCCGTATCGCTACGACGCTTTTGTCTTGCTCGGAAGATGGAGCAAGGGAACGCTATTCAATTATCTGTTGTACTTTTTCTTTCTGCTGACAACCGTTGTGCCAATGGCTGCACCGCCGCTGACAAACAGCAAGGCAATCCACAAAGCAAGGTTGCTTGTATCGCCGGTCTGCGGAGATTTGGAATCGTCCTTCAGCTTCGCCGTTACGGTGTCGGCTTTTTTGATTTCCTTTGTACCGTCCTTGTCGCTGTAATATTTACCACAGCCTTCGCAGTACCAGTACTCGATATTGCCCTCGGTGGTCTTGGTCGCCGCAGTTGCCTGGAAGTGCTTTAAGTTGGTGTGGTTCTTCGCATCAAGCTCACCGTATTCCGCACCGCAGACTTCGCACTTTGCCTTGTCCTTGCAGGTCGCTTTCCCGCCGGTGTGCTCAGTCAGCTTCTTGCCGCAATAATCACACTTGTGGTCTTTGTTATCGTCTGCACACTCGCTGATTATATAATCGCAGATATCACATTTGTGGTCTTTGTTTGCATCGATGCAATTCTCCGTTTGCGTGCCTGCAGAGCATCCGTCAACGGTGCAGGTGCGGGTATGGGCGCCGTCTTCGTTGGACGTCCAAGCGCCCCAGTTGTGGTCCAGCGCATTGCCGGAGAAGAAGGTCGCCTCATCCGCCGTACCCTCGGAGCTCAGACCGCAGACTGCGCAGGACTTGTAATAGATTGCCTTTTCGGTACAGGTTGCAGCAGACTTCAAATACTGCGCCTCTGCTTTTTCGGCAGTGAAGCTGTGTGCCGCCATCTCGCCGTATTCGCCGCCGCAGACCGTGCAGACAGCCTTGGCGATGCAGGTCGCCGTGCCGCCGTGGCAATTCTCGGTTTCCGTATGGCTGGTGTCACGCTTACAGATTCGGGTGTGGGTCTCTTCATCGCTGTTCTGCGTCCAAGCGCCCCAGTCGTGATCCAGCGCATTGCCGGAGAAGAAGGTCGCCTCATCCGCCGTGCCCTCGGAGCTCAGACCGCAGACTGCGCAGGACTTGTAGTAGACCGCCTTTTTGGTACAGGTTGCAGCAGACTTCAAATACTGCGCCTCTGCTTTTTCGGCAGTGAAGCTGTGTGCCGCCATCTCGCCGTATTCGCCGCCGCAGACCGTGCAGACAGCCTTGGCGATGCAGGTCGCCGTGCCGCCGTGGCAATTCTCGGTTTCCGTATGGCTGGTGTCACGCTTACAGATTCGAGTGTGGGTCTTTTCATCGCTGTTCTGCGTCCAAGCGCCCCAGTCGTGCCCAAGCGGTTCGGAAGATCCGCCGCAATCCGTGCATGTCCTTCCGCTTGTGCAAGTCGCCGTTCCGCTCCATATGTGTGACTCCCAGTAATCCCATGTATTATCACACACCGTGCATGTAAGAGCGGTTCGGTGCAATTCATCATTTGCGTATTGATAAGTCACCCTTACCGTTTGTATCTGGCCGCATTTACGACATAACGCAATATTCGCCGCATATGCCGTCATAGGCATAACAGCCAGCATCAGGCACAGTATGAGCACAACGCTCAAAATTTTCTTATTCATATAGTCTCCTCTCCTTTGCTGTCCTTTGACAGCTTAAAGTCATATTTCATTTCCAACATGGCGAACAGCTTATACATTACCTCGGTGGCGATTGCCTTGATATCCAGTGATTGAATAAAGGCAAGCACCTTTGCCTGCTCTGCCTCCGGTACCCGATACACCCGCATAGCCGCCGTCAAAAAGCGGCTGAGCTTGCGTTCCAACGGAAAATGAATATCACATTTTCTCGCCATATAGCTGCGCATCAGTCCCGCCGTGCCGATTTCCATCTCGTAAAAGTCGCTCTCGGTATCATTGGGAAATTTTTCACCAAAAATCTGTTTCAGCTCTGCTGTGGTATGCAGGTAAATATATTCCGATGTTTCGGGCAGGGAGTAGGCTTCGATGTAGATTTCCCGCAGGTTCTCGTTCAACTCGGTCAGTGTCAGTTGAATCGCCGTTTCCACCGCATAAGCGTAAACCGGCGGCAGCTTGCTGTCTGCAATGCTTCTTGCCACGCCGAACTGTCCGCCGAACATCGTTTCGGTCAATTCCAGCAAAATTCTGTCCTTGGTAGGAAACAAATTCAAATAGCTTCCTCTTGCAACACCTGCTTCATCCACAATCTGACTGACAGAGGTGTTTTTATACCCCTGCTCCAAAAAGAGACGGACGCACACGGTCAGTATTTTCCTCTTTGTTTCACTGCTGTCTCTCCGCAAATATATCACCTCTCTTTGAGCATCCTAGTACACATACTAATAATATCATAACAAGTGCAAAAAGGCAAGTGGAATTTGAAACTTTACCTCCGTAAATTGTGACATTTCCGCAAACGCTGGCTTCTTCCATTACTCACGGAACTTTATTACTTATTGAATACTGCCTGAAAAGGAAAAGCCGCCATCTGTTGTTCATCCTCTGCACCCACAGCATTTGATTTTCCGCTTTGAGGGCTTCCGTTACGCCCTCTTTTTCGGAAAACTGTTTTACCAGCCGAGAAAACATTGCTTCTCCGGCTTTCTGCACGGATTGCTTGCGGTGATAATAGAAGTTCTTTTCCAATTGTGCAAAGCACTTGACATTTCATTAAGGGATTTTTTTGATGATGATAATAAGGTTCTAATCAATGATCCACTGTCAACCAGAATATATAGACTCAACTCTGTACAAAGAGAGGCATTACTCGCCTTTCTAAATACTATAGATTAAGAAATTACAACGAAAAAACACAGCACCATATAGATAACTCCCACTCATCTACATAGTGCTGTGTTTTAATTTTATATTTAATATCTTCCCTGCCTAACGCCGTTTTAAAAAAACACCATCTGCATTTTGAAAAAACACCAATTAATCGCCACAAAGTCATTAAATTATGGAAAATCACATCATTTTACATACATTTTTGGCTTTATTGATATGTAACGAATTTGGCTTAACCCCTCAGTTTTTATGCGATCTCACCAGCTCCTACTCCCACTTATAAGGTGTGAGCTGATAAACGTAATAATTGAGCCAATTCGCATACAAAGTATTCGCGTGGCATCTCCACTTCTTCACTGGTTTCTTTTCAGGGTCGTTGTCTGGGTAATAGTTCACCGGAATCTGTGGATTAAGTCCCTTAGCGAGGTCTCTGTGGTACTCCTGGTCAAGGGTCAGCACGTCGTACTCAGGGTGTCCTGTGACAAATATGTTCTTGCCGCCGTCACCGATTATGAGGTACGGGCCAGCCACATCTGACTCGGCTACGATTTCAAGGTGCTCATTGTTTACAATGTCCTCCTTGGATACGCCCGTGTATCTTGAATGTGGCACGTAAAATACATCGTCGAAACCGCGGACTAGCGGTGTTCTCTTGTGGAAGGTGTGATGTTCGTATATGCCTGACAGTTTCTGCGGAAGGTCAAACTTCTGCACACCGTATCTGTAGTAGAGTCCCGCCTGGGCGCCCCAGCAAATGTGCATGGTCGATGTGACATTTGTCTCGGACCAGTCCATGATCTCGCGGAGTTCATCCCAGTAGTCAACATTCTCAAATTCCATCTTTTCAACAGGTGCTCCGGTTATGATGAAACCGTCCCATTTGCGGTTCTTTACGCTGTCAAAATCCTCGTAGAATCTGTCAAGGTGTCCCTTTGTCACGTTCTTGGACTCGTAGGACATGGTTCTAAGAAGCGTGATGTTCACCTGAAGTGGGGTGTTTGACAGGCTTCGCATGAGCTGCAGCTCTGTGTCCTCCTTCAGCGGCATGAGGTTGAGTATCAGAATGTCAAGGGGTCTTATGTCCTGGCTGTGCGCCCTTCCTGTTCCCATGACAAATATGTTCTCGTCCTCCAATGTTTTCTTAACCGGCAGATCATCATCTATTCTTATCGGCATCTCTATTCATTCCTTTCCATTTACTGCTTATCCAAGCAAACATGCAGTAGCACACACCAAGTAATCTACCGCAGTTACCCTACTGTCCAATCAATTCTAAGAAATCCTCCTCAGATATGATAGGCACATCAAGGCTTTTCGCCTTCTTGTTCTTGGATGATGTAGAATTCACATCGTTATTTATAAGATATGAGGTCTTGGCAGATACAGAACCTGTAACCTGACCTCCTCTGCTCTCTATCAGTTCCTTGAGCTGATTTCTGTTGTCAAAATGGGTGAGCGAACCGGTTATGACGAACACCTTGCCCGCCAGATCCTGCTCCGTATCAGAAACCTCATCCACAAACGTAAGCTCAGCCATCAACCTATCTATGATAGCACAATTCTTCTCATTTTCAAAGTATCTGACTATATCCTCTGCTATAACCTGACCGATTCCGTCTATCTCAACGTATGCTGACACATCTGCCTTCTTCATGGCATCCATATCATTTGCAAAATGCTTTGCCATGAGCTTGGCTGTCGCCTCTCCGACATTTGCAATGCCGAGACCATTGACAAGACGCCACATGTTCGTCTGTCTGGATGCGTCCACCGCAGCCACAAGCTTGTTGTACGACTTCTCGCCAAATCCCTCAAGTTCAACTATATGTTCTCTGTGAGCCGCAAGCTTATACAGATCAGGAAGCTCCTCGAGGATCTTCTCATCTATGAACTTCTCTATGGTCGCCTCTGAGAGTCCATCTATATTCAACGCATTTCTGGACACATAGTGTGAAAATGACTTAAGTTTCTTCGCAGGGCAGAACTGGTTTGTGCAGTACAGAGTCTCAACTCCTGACACTGCACCGCCTTCCTCCCTCACTATCTCAGTCTCTCCTCCGCATGCAGGACACGCAGCCGGTATGACCACGTTACCACTCATGGTTAGATTCCTTGCAATCTGCGGAATGATCATATTCGCCTTGTACACTGCAATCTCATCACCTTCGCCCAGCGCCAATGACTTAAGTATGCTGACGTTGTGTATGCTGGCACGGCTGACTGTTGTTCCCTCAAGCTCCACCGGGTCAAATACAGCAACCGGGTTGATGAGTCCAGTTCTTGATGGACTCCACTCCACATAGCGGAGGTGGGTTATCGCTTCCTCGTCCGCCCATTTGAACGCCATGGCATTTCGCGGGAACTTGGCTGTGGTTCCCAGGCTTCTTCCGTATGCCAGATCATCCAGCATGAGTACCAGACCATCCGATGGGAAGTCATTCTCCGTTATCTTCTCTGAAAATTCCCTCACCTTATCAGGAAGTGCCGCCGAGTCTGTCAGGTAGTGTTCTACCACGGTAAATCCCTGCTGCTCCAACCAGTCAAGCTGATATTTGAATGAATTGTGGAAGTCCACATCCTCACCGTCCACTAAATTAAAAGCGAAGAAATGTACATTTCTCTCTTTTGTTATCTTGTTATCGAGCTGTCTCACTGAGCCGCTGCACAGATTTCGCGGGTTCTTGTACTTAGATTCCGCATCCGTTATCTTCTCATTTATCGCATTGAAATCCGAGTATTTGATGACCGCCTCGCCTCTGATCGTCAGCTTGCCCTTGTACGGGATGTGATGAGGTACATTTGCAAATACCTTCGCATTGTTCGTGATGACCTCGCCTATCTCACCATTTCCACGGGTAACCGCTTTTATCATCTCTCCGTTCTCATATGTGAGAACAACTGTGAGTCCGTCCATCTTCCAGGATATTACGCCCTTCTGACCGCCAAGCCATGACACAAGAGCACCTACATCCTTTGTCTTGTCAAGAGAAAGCATTGGATGCTCGTGAGCCTCCTTCGGCAGCTCACTGACGACCTCATATCCTACCTTGACCGTCGGGCTGTTGCTCATGACCATCCCGGTCTCTTTCTCTAGGGCACTCAGCTCATCGTACAGAGCATCATATTCCAGATTGCTCATGATCTCTGTATCTTCCATATAATATTTCTTTGCAGCATCGTTGAGCTGCTTTACAAGTTCTTTAATTCTGGTTATCTTGCCATTATCGTTATTGCCACTGATGTCATTATTTTCTTTAATATTTTCACTGGTATTTCTACTAATATCTTCCATACACACCCCACAAAAAATCCTATATACACTCTCTACTACATCCCCACTATCCGTCTCAGCTCTGCCTCTTCCTCGCGGCTGAGCTCCCTTAACTCTCCAGGTCTCATATTGCCAAGCTTCACGTTGCAGACCCTGACTCTCTTCAGGTTCACTACCCTGTAGCCCAATGCATCACACATTCGTCTGATCTGCCTGTTGAGGCCCTGTGTCAGCACTATCATGAATGACCTGTCATCTATCTTTCGCACCTTACATTTCTTTGTCACTGTATCAAGTATAGGCACTCCTTCCGACATCTTCCTGATGAAGTCCTCTGTTATCTCACGGTTCACCCGCACTCTGTATTCCTTCTCGTGGTTGTTCACCGACTTCTGGATGGCATTTGACAGATCGCCATCATTTGTCAGAAGAAGTAGCCCCTGGGAGTCCTTGTCCAGCCTTCCCACGTACTGAAGTCTGATCGGATAATCTATGTGATCAAATATATTGTCTGGATCAGCCTTACTCGCTGTACAGGTAAGTCCTATCGGCTTATTATATGCCAGGATCACTGTCCTATCCTTCTGCTGAACCTTCCTGCCCATGAATGTCACCACATCCCCGGGCATGACCTTCTGACCCATGACTGCAGTCTCTCCGTTGATCGTAACCTTTCCATTCTCTATATGTGTATCCGCAGCGCGCCTTGAGCACACGCCCGCCTCGCTGAGATATTTGTTAAGTCTTATTCCATCCGCCATAATCTTTCCTCTGTTATTATTTTCCTATATTGTTAATATATATATCACATTCTAATTTCTGGTCAGCATACACTATGTATCAGCCAGACCAAGGCCAGTAAATTCTAACCAATATGCAGAACCATCATACCATTTATTTTTCATTTTGTGAACCATTCATCACACCATGTATAACCCACAGCAAAGATTCAGTTAAATTAATTTTGTAAAAGTCCTTGATTTTTTTTATCAATTAATGTATATTTAAGCAAACGCAAAGGTGTGTTTCTTCGGAAACGCACCTTTTTTTATTTTAGGAAAAGGAAGTGCATATTATGGATAACATCGACAGAAAAATCATTCATCTTTTACAGGGCAACGCCAGAACCCCACTCAAGTATCTGGCCAGCAAAGTCTTCCTTTCTTCGCCGGCAGTTTCAGCAAGAATAGAGAGACTTGAGAAAGCAGGAATACTGACCGGATATCACGCAAGCATCAACCATGAGGCTCTCGGATATCACATCACAGCATTTATACACATGGCTCTTGATCCAAAACAGAAGCCAACCTTCTATCCATTTGTTGAAGCATGTCCAAATGTACTGGAATGCAACTGTGTGACCGGTGCGTACTCCATGCTCATGAAGGTCTGCTTTCCTAATACCATGGATCTCGACTCATTTATCGGACAGCTCCAGAGATTTGGCAGCACAGAGACACAGATAGTATTCTCCACACCGGTTCCTACCAGAGGGATTTTGATCGACACAGATACTGTAGACTCTTCAGAGGCTATGTAACAAAATAGCTGTTCAGCAGAAAACGCAGGCATAAAGCCTGCGTTTTCTTTAATTATACATATTCTGGAACTTTCTAAATGTCTCATCCGTTCTAAGCAGATAATCATTGTTTTCTTTTACATGTTCATATATCGCCTGTATATCACCAGATGAGTTGATGGCGTTGATATACGAGCTCTCCTTGTCAGACAAAGCCGAATTGTTGATCTTGTAGCTTCCATCTGACTGTTTCGTCACATATAACGACCTTATATCGAGCGGTTCCGAGTTGACATCCTTTATCATCAGATTGGATAATTCGTACACGATATACGAATCTGCGGTATATCCGTTGGCTATATAACAGGTGGTCTTGTTGTACGCCGTTATATACTCCGCTGCTATCTCAATGCTCTTCATGTCGTCAAATTCCGACGGATCTGTGACCAGTCTCTGAAGTGTCGTCTGATCTGCCTTTGTTCTCGCCAAAAGATAATTGTTCACTAGCTGATTTATCTCATCAATCGTACACAGCCTGTAATTTGCTCCGTCTGGTATCTCCAGTCTCACCGTGTTATCTCTTCCGGTTATGTTCTCTGTGAACAGCTTATCGTTTATAAAAAATACATACACATAGACTCCGACAAGTATCAGAAATACCGCCCACAGCAAGGCAAGAACGCCACCAGAGATCCCGCCATGTCTGGATCTTCTTCGGCCTTTCCGCGTCTTTGCCTTCTCTTCGGCAAAATAATCGTCATCGCCATACAGCTCTTCATCATCGAACATATCTCCGGTATCCGGTGCATCATCCATATCCTCAGGATCTTCTATGACATAATCCTCATACGGCCTTTTCTGTCTCGCCGGGGTCTCCTCAACCTCTGAAGCTCCGCCGGGCTCTGAGTTATCAGCCAGCTCCGAATCTTCACTGTCATCTAAGTCATCATCTAATCCCGAGTCTCCACTGTCATCCGATTCATCGTCTGACTCCGGATCTTCACCGTCATCTAAGTCATCATCTGTCTCTGAATCTCCACCGATCTCTGATTTCCCATCCAACTCCGGCTCTTCATTTTCTATATTCTGTTCTTCCGCTTCCAAATTCTTTTTCTTCTTCATCACTGCATATCATCCTTTTACGAAATAAATATCAGAGTATAAAAAAGCGTACCAGGGCGGAGTCGAACCGCCCGTCATGGCTCCGGAGGCCATTGCCGTATCCGATTGGCTACTGGTACACAGTTGGTATGATACTACAAAAAACTCACTTTGGCAAATAAAAAAACGTCCCCGCACTTATATGCGGGAACGCTTTGAATTCTCTTGTGTCACTAAATAATTACATAGTTACCGAAACGAATTTTACTATGAATAAGAGTGCAATAATTGTCACTACGATATCCTGCTTCTTATACTTGCCTGTGAACAGTGTGATAAGAACATATGTGATAGCGCCAAGACCGATACCATTTGAAATAGAGTATGTCAGTGGCATCATAAGGAATGTCACGAATGCAGGAACTGCTGAGCGCATATCCTCCATATCAACCTTTGCAAAGTTCTTAGCCATAAGTACACCTACGAAGATAAGTGCTGGTGCTGTTGCACATGATGGAATGATGTTGGCAACAGGGCTGAGGAACAGACATACTGCAAAGCAGAGTGCTGTAACCAAACTTGTAAGACCTGTTCTACCACCTGCAGCGATACCTGAAGCTGACTCTACAAATGTTGTACATGTTGATGTACCGAGAATAGCTCCTGATACAGTACCTATAGAGTCACACATCATACACTCGTCAAGCTTCATTGGGTCACCCTTCTCGTCAAGCATATTAGCCTGGGAAGCTGCACCATAGAGAGTTCCGATGGTATCAAACATATCTACCAGACAGAAGCTGACAACAAGCATGATTGCTGAGAACACACCGCCGATATACTCAGCAGAGAATGCATCCTTCCATGCCTGTCCCTGGAACACTCCGAGGAATCCGACTGAACCGAAATCCTTGAATGACTGTCCGATCGATGAGAAATCAAAGTTAGGTGCCTGAAGCATCATAACATAATATAATACTGTAGATGCAAGGATACCTATGATAATGTTACCCTTTACATTAAGCTTTGCAAGGATCGCAATTATTATAAATCCTACAAATGCTACTATAGGAGGTGCGATCTGTGCAATAGCCTCCTTTGTGCTGCCAGCGCTTGTGATCACACCGTGAAAATCAAAGAACTGAACAAATGTATATGGGTTGTCCTGGATAAGTGTTGCATTCTTCAGTCCGATAAGAGCTATGAACAGACCGATACCTGCAGGAATTGACTTCTTAAGGCACTCAGGCATTGCAACTGCAATGTACTTTCTGAGTCCTGTCACTGAAAGGATCAGGAATACGAGACCTGATATCAATACTATTACCAGACCTGCCTGATAACCTCTGATAACACTCACACCTGCAAATGCTGCACCAGCTACGAAGATAGTACAGAAGAATGAGTTAAGTCCCATTCCGCAGGCCTGTGCAAATGGCATGTCCGCGAGGAACGCCATGAGAAGTGTTCCCACTATTGCAACAAGAATAGATGCGATGAATACAGCATTCCATACTGTACCAAGCTCACCAGCCATGTCTGGAACTGCCCCTGCCAGCCAGCCATTGCTGCCTTCTCCTGCAACCTGATTTGGATTGACCAGAACGATGTATGCCATGGCGAAGAATGTTGTAAGTCCTGCCATGATCTCGGTCTTGATTGTAGACCCACGCTCTGAGATTTTGAAGAATTTGTCCATGATTACTCTCCTTTTCTCGTTTTAGTATAATATAAACAAATACTTATCCATTCTATATCACTTAATGATACTTTTTCAACTACTTTTAAATAATTACTTAATGTTTCTTACAAAAATTAAATAACATATAAACAAATAATAAAATAGTCCGGCCGGGTATTCCCCGATCGGACTATCGTATATATGTATTACTCTGTACTACTTTACTTTTTTGACAACAAGACCTCTCACTACTTTATATCTTGAACCTGATATCTTAACTATACCGGTAACTCCTGTGGCTATCTTGCCCTTCTTCACATAGTAGTTCTTGTGATTCTTAGGACTCTTTACTATTCCTGTCTTGCCTGACTGTAACACACCCTTGTAGATATAGCATTTAGCACCTGTTGTGGTACTCTTGAAGAAGCCTGTATAACCCGACTGGATTATACCCTTCTTAACATAGTAATACTTCTTATTCTTAGTGCTTCTGACAAGGGCTGTCTTGCTCTCTGCAAATTTGCCCTTTATTATGAGACACTGCTGTCCCTTTGAATTTCTGTAGAAACCTGTGTAATCTGTATAAATCTTGCCATTCTTTACAAGATATGTTTTTCCCGTCTTAGGGCTCTTTACAAGTCCCTTGTATCCTGTCTTTACCACACCATTTACAACATAGTAGTTGACTCCGGCACTCTTGACAAATCCTGTGTAATTCTCCTGAACCACGCCCTTCTTATAGAAGTAGGTCTTTCCATTCTCCTTCACAAGACCATTCTTGCTTGTATCAATAGAAGGAGTTGGGTCTGGTGTTGGATCTGGATCCGGTGTTGGTATTGGATCTGGTGTTGGATCCGGGTCCGGTGTCGGATCTGGGTCTGGTGTTGGATCTGGGTCCGGTGTTGGATCTGGATCCGGTGTTGGATCTGGATCCGGTGTTGGATCTGGATTTGGATCTGGTGTCGGTGTGATATCCGCATCTTTGTACAGATATGCGTCATCCCATGTTCCCCATGCCTTACCTGATGCGGTTGCTCTCATTCCGACAACAACCTCTGTTGTCTCTTCCACTGTAAATCTAATCTCAGGATGCTGCCAGATTTTCCAGCCCTGTGGGACTGCAGGTGCGGATGCGAGTTCTGTATCTCCAGCTTTTGCATACACCTCATACACATCGTTATCTCCATTTGCACCGCCCTGAAGATATGAGCTGAACACATACTCTCCCGGCTCAAGTGTGATGGTCTGATATACATCATATGCAAAATCTGATGAATTATAGTAGTGACCACAATATGTACCGTTTCTAAAATCTTCCTTTGTCTTGATTGCAAATCCCTTGCTTGTATCAGCGATGGTCCATCCCTCGTTTCCTGACTCAAATCCAGGATTTACAAGGATGTTCTCCTTTAATATTGTTACATTGCACTGAACCTCGACAGTCTCATCATTTACTGTCACAGTTCCCTTTACAGTACATGTTCCTGCACCGTAGTTCTTTACCTTCTCAAGTGCTCCATCCTCCCAGGTGATGTCTGCGCTCTCTGAATTGCCATCATTGTAAGCTACTATTGCTGCAGTCGGCAGAGCTACATTTGCAATATCTGTTATCTCGATCTCAACATCATCAACTGTTATTGAGACTACCTCTCTCTTTGTCTTTGTTCCTGTGTGAACATAGGCAAATGTCTTGAGCGACTCAAGTGGGTGTCCTGTGAAGTCAAACAGTGCCTGGTTGTCAACTGCTGAACCGCCGTACCACTTGCCGGCGTCTGCTGCGTCGTACTCTCCTGCGTATGATGAAGCCCAGCCTGAACCGTACTTCTCCCATGCCTCCTTGTTGGCTGCAAGGACGTCTGCTGCATTCTCTGCAGATGAATCATACACATTTACAGGAAGCCATGCAGGCTCCCAATAGAATACACCGATTCCTGAAGAACCTGTATTCTTTACTGCTTTTATAACGGAGCTTATCTCATTGGCCTGTCCCTGAACTGATAAATCATAAGTTGTAGAATCATCTTTACCTTTTCTGACAGTATTTTCATGTCCATCACCATCATCCAGTGTATATGCCCATGATGTCTCTGCCACCATGACAAGCTTGCCATATGTGTCTGCCACATTCTTGAGAACCGATGTGAGATTGTCTGTTGAGCCATGCCATACAGGATAGTATGATGATGCAAATACATCGTAGTCTACGTTGTATGTATTAAGTCTCTTTGCAAAATTTGCGTAATTGCCACTTCTCTCAGGATTGGTGAAATGGATGGCAACAAGGATATTCTTGTCGATGGCTCTCACTGCCTCACTTCCGGCGCTGAAGATCTTTGCCATGTTTTCCCAGTTCTTTGAAGTCTCACCACATATTCCGTTGGTCGTCTCGTTACCGATCTGAACCATGCCGACATCAACGCCAGCATCGAGCAGAGTCTTAAGGCTCTCTGATGTGTATGACTTAACTGCAGCTACCTTCTCGTCAAGAGTGAAGTCAGCCCAAGCCTTAGGCACCTGCTGTTTGCCAGGATCAGCCCAGAAATCCGAATAATGGAAATCCACAAGAAGCTTTATTCCGGCTGCTGTTGCATACTGTCCGATCTTCTTGGCTGTCTCCAAATCATTGTTACCGCCGCCGTAACCGTTTTTGTCTGCATCATATGGATCATTCCATACACGGACACGCACATAATTTATTCCACATGAAGCAAGGAACTTGAAGTATCCGATATCATCCAGCTCGTTGCCATCGAAATCATAATACTTAACTCCACTGTTCTTCAGTGACACATAGGATGATACGTCTACGCCCTCGATAAATGACTGCTTCTCTCCGTTCAGATCTGTGTATGTGAGATCACGCACGCGGTCCACATATATTCCAGCCTCCACAGGCTCAACTACATCTTCCTCGTCTGTAAGCTTGCAGAGCTTTACATTGTCTATCTTGCCCCAATATCCCTTGGCAAGACTGCCCTTGAATGAAATGCTGACATCAGTTGTATCCTCAAGAACGAACTCTTCTGTCTCATTTGTCGCCCATGCATCCCATCCGGTCGTGGCTCCAACAGCCTGTGACTTATCAGCGACAGATACTGTGAGCCCTGTATCCTGGGCATCGCCCTCGACATCATACTCTAGCTTGTATGTTCCTGCAGGAACATCCTCTACAGTCTGTGTGATGCTGACATCAGCCGCATCTGAAGCCCAGATATTCAGATAATATGTGGAGTTTACATTACTTCCACCGTTTTTTACAACAAGCTCAGCTCCCGATCCACTCTCTATAGTCCAGTTACTGCTGTCACCTGTTTCAAAATCGCCATTTGCAACCTTGAGTGTGTCCACCCAGCTCTCCGCAGCCTTCGCTGTTATCAGTGAAGCTCCAGATCCAAAGATCTGCCCTACCATAAGCGCTCCTGCAAGAACTGCACAGCCAATCTGCTTTACAATTCTCTTTCTTCTCATATATGCCCTCCTAATAAGTATTATTACGCAGACGCATCCCAATGCGCTCCGCGCGGCGTCTGCATTATCACAAGGATTCCTCCTTGCAATAATAATGTTGATCAACAGTTGCGCAACCGTTTGTCCTCATATTGATATATTAACATATTTGAGTTCTGGTTACCATGTCGCTTGTAGACAATGTTTTTAAGAATTATTTGTGTATTTTGTATATGTCAAGGCGCAACTTAAGCGCAATTTGTGTGCAATTTTGTGTGCAACAGGATAATATTATGTTATGCATTTTCAAATATGCACAATAAATCTCAACGCTTACACAAAGAAAACGCCCTGTCCATGATATGTTATGTAAACTTCATATCATGAACAGAGCGTTTTAACGTATACACACTGTATTATTCTATAATGTAACCTGGAATGTGATGTATCCATCCCCGTCACATCTTGCTATTATCCTGCCCTTGTGAGACTCAACTATCGATTTGGCGAGAGAAAGTCCTATTCCCGAACCTCCGGTCTCCGAATTTCTTGAGCTGTCAGGTCTATAGAATCTCTCAAACAATATATCCTGAGAGCCCTCTTCCATGCCATCTGTGAGGTTTTTGAGAACAAACTTCACCTTTCTGCCATCACGCTTCAAGGATATACTTATATCCGCTGATTCAACAGCATACTTCATGGCGTTATCCACCAGTATGCTTATGAGCTGCCTGATGGAATTCTCATCTCCGACATACTTTATTCCATCTTCGATATCCGCGCTGATCTTCTTGCCTCGAACCTCCGACAGAGACGAGAAATGATCTATCACCTCATACGCCACATCAGACAGATCAAACTTTGCCTTCTCCTTCGGTTCAGGATTCTCATCCAGTCTGGAGAGAGCCACCATCTGATTTGTGAGCGCTGTCAGTCTCTTGACCTGATCCCTGGTGTTCTTCGTCCATTCACTCTCACCGTTCACCATCTCTATGACCTCGGTATTTGCATCTATGATGGTTAGGGGTGTCTTGATCTCATGGCTTGCATCGGTGATAAACCGCTTCTGCTTGGCATAACTCTCAGCCACCGGCTTGAATATCTTCTTTGACCAGAACAGCACCAGCATGAACACCGCAAGGAATCCAAGAAGTGACACTCCTACACTGTATACCAATGTATTTCTGAACGACTCCAGCTCCTGACGGCAGTCGACAAATATTATCCTGGTTCCATCCTCACAGTCCGCTACCCTGTATCTGTATATATCCGTAAATCCACTGTCTGAACTGTCCCCAAGTATCTTCAAAGCATACGACTCGGCTTCCGATTCATCAACAGCAGCTATATTGTCAAGGCTGTAGGACTCAACAGCCCCATCACTTACGACCACGGAGAAATATCTTGTCTGAAATGGTGTCTCCGGTGAGAACTTATCATTGCTCTTGCCATCAGGCTTATCAGGTGGCTGGGAATCCGCATTGGTCTTAACCTTCTCTTTCAGAAAATCCCTGCGGTCAAACTGTCCATTATTATCCACCAGTTCACTTAAGGTATCATCCGCCCTTGAAACCATGCGGGCATAATTTGCTATGTTGAGAATGCTCATTATGACAAACAGCACTCCAAATGTGGATGCCATTGCCGCAAATATAAATCTTTTTCTCAGATTCTTTATCATGTTCTATCCTCTTCCTTATACTCAAGTGTGTATCCCTGATTCCTTACTGCCTTAATGGACACCCCTGAGCCTATCTGACTGAGTTTCTTCCTGAGATACGAGATATTGACCCACACAACACTGATCTCCGTATCCGTGTCATAGCCCCATATCTTCTCCATCATAAGCTCTGCTGATATTATCGCATTCTGATTTGCCATCAGCAGTTCCATGATCTGATATTCCTTGTTCTGCAGCTTTACGCTTCCACCAGATGAACTGAGCTCATAATTCAGGCTGTTTAACGTGCAGTCGCCATACTTCATCTCCGTGCTGACCGCCTCACTCTTTCTTCTGGTTATCGCGCGTATCCTTGCCAGGAGTTCCTTTGTCTCAAATGGCTTTGCAAGATAATCGTCCGCCCCCAGATCAAGGCCATTGATCTTGTCATCAGTCTCAGCCTTGGCCGTGAGCATAATGACCGGAACATCGCAGCCCTCAGCCCTGATCTTTGACAGCACGGTAAAGCCATCCATCTTTGGCATCATGACATCAAGTATGACTCCGTCATACACCCCTGCCATAATGTAGTCATAGGCATCCTGTCCGTTATACACAGCGTCCACTGAGTAATTGTTGTGCTTCAATATAACCTGAAGCGCGCTTGAAAGCGCTTTCTCATCCTCCGCAAGAAGCAATCTCATAATCTTATCTCCGTCTCATATTATTATGGTCTCCACCAGATATCACGCAAACCATCTATAATTCGTATTATACCCCTCAAGCTTAAATAAAGCTTAAACCTTCATGACATCAACAATTGTCTGGACAAGTCTGTCTATATCTATAGGCTTGGCAAGATGGGCATTCATACCCGCTTCCCTGCCTCCACACCGTCAGGCATAAGGTCGACCAAAAGCCCGGATGCCGATTCTATGTGTCCCTGCTCGTTACTCAGCTCGTTTGCGATCATCTGAACCGCAATTACATAGATTATATTTTATACAGTGCTGGATATCAACAGAAACAGACAATAAAAAAGCCCCACGGCCAGCTCAAAAGCCAACCGCAAGGCAATTATTCATATATTCAGATACGGGATATGATTAAACGTTCATCTGCTTAGCAACCTCGGCTGCGAAGTCCTCGTTCTTCTTCTCCATTCCCTCTCCAACCTCGAAACGAACGAAGCTGGCGATCTTGAGATCCTTGTTAACTGACTCAAGGTACTTGGCAACTGTCTGCTTGCCATCCTCAGCCTTAACGTATACCTGATCAAGAAGGCTGATCTCCTTAACCTGCTTTGAGATACGTCCCTCAACAAGACCATTGAAGATCTTATCTGCAACGATAACATCCTTATCAGCGATAGCAAGCTCTGCAAGCTGTGCCTTTGCCTCCTTTGAAAGGAAGTTGAATAAGAAGTTCATGTTGCTCTTCTTCTCTTCGTAGATAGCTACATCCTCTGCGCTCCATACGCCGTCAACAGCCTTTGCGATAAGCTTGTTAAGGATTGGCTTTGGAAGTGTATCAGGTGCATTAAGTGCACTGTCAACTGTGATCTCCTTAAGCTTAGCCATAGCGTCTGCTGAGATATCAGCTCTGCTGATGTACTGTGGGTTCATAGCTGCAATCTGCATAGCTACGTTCTTGAGTGCTTCCTTAGCAGCGTCATCGCTTGCGCCGTTACCAGCTACGATAACACCGATTCTTCCATTGCCGTGTAAGTAGTCAACTACTACATCGCCTGAAAGCTTCTGGAATCTACGGAATGATAACTTCTCTCCGATTGTTGCTGTCTTGTCAACAAGGGCTTCCTTAAGACCATTCTCTCCGAGAAGTGCCTCAACATCCTCGCCATCCTTGCCACCAACAAGTGATGAAGCAAGTGCCTGATCAGCGATCTGCTGAACAAATGTCTGGAATATCTCGTTCTTAGCAACGAAGTCTGTCTCTGAGTTAACCTCTACAACAACACCTGTTGTACCATTAACTGCTGCACGGCAGATACCCTCTGCTGCGATTCTGCTTGCCTTCTTCTCAGCCTTAACTGCACCGCTCTTACGAAGTACATCTACTGCTGCTTCCATATTACCATCAGTCTCTGCAAGTGCCTTCTTGCAATCCATCATACCGGCACCTGTGAGCTCTCTTAACTCTTTAACCTGAGCTGCTGTGATTGCCATCTTATTTTACCTCCAAATTTGAATATTGACATATCATAATAATGGTTATGTCGTTTTATTAAAGCTTTTTCAGCCTGTATATGTCTCTTTAAAAGTCACGGGATAATACTTTTTATATTACCCCGTTACCTTTTATAATCATTTATTAATTATAATCAATGATGATCAATATCAACTACAGATTACTCCTCTGCAGCCTCCTCAGCCTCTGCCTCATCTACTGAATCAGCATCAACACCCTGCTGAGCCTCGATAACAGCGTCTGCCATCTTTGAAACGATAAGCTTTACAGCTCTGATAGCGTCGTCGTTACCAGGGATTACATAATCAAGCTCCTCTGGATCACAGTTTGTATCAGCGATACCAACAAGCTTAATTCCAAGTGACTGAGCCTCCTGGATACATATTCTCTCCTTCTTAGGATCAACAACGAAGATCATGTCTGGGATTCTCTTCATGTTCTTGATACCGCCAAGATTCTTCTCGAGCTTCTCCATCTCCTTCTTGATCTGGATAACTTCCTTCTTAGGAAGAACGTCAAATGTACCGTCCTGCTCCATCTCCTCGTACTTCTTAAGAGTAGCGATTCTTGTCTGGATTGTCTTGAAGTTTGTAAGCATACCTCCAAGCCATCTCTCATTTACATAGTACATACCGCAACGCTCTGCCTCGCTCTTGATTGAGTCCTGAGCCTGCTTCTTTGTACCAACGAAAAGGATTGTTCCACCGTTTGCAACACAATCACCGATTGCATTGTAAGCATCGTCAACCATTCCTACTGACTTCTGAAGATCGATGATGTAGATACCATTACGCTCTGTGTAGATGTATGGCTTCATCTTAGGGTTCCATCTTCTTGTCTGGTGTCCGAAATGTACACCTGCCTCTAATAACTGCTTCATTGAAATAACGCTCATTTTTTCTACCTCCATGGTTAAAATCTTCTGCCGGCATCAACTCTTTGGACCACCCGAGCACAGGCACCACGCCAACTATCAACCAGCATGTATATTTGTTATGCGCACTCACGCAATCGACATTGTAACACAAAAAAAAAGTGCATTCAAGCACTTTTTTCTTGTGTTTTATATATTTTTATTTACTGATGACCTAAAAGGATCCACACTATTCCGCCGTTTGTCTCATTTCCGGTAAATGTGTATGTTCCAGGTACAAGACTCTCAGAATATCCCGATCTGAGAAGCCAGTCATAATACTCATCTGCATCCCTGATGCCTATCTGTCCAAGCAACTGGCATATCTCGTATGCTGATGTGCCGGCTCCAAATGTGATCTCTCCGCCGCCATTGTCATACTTGATGGCACTCGCTTTCACAGCCTCTGTCGCAGCCTCGGTAGTCTTATTTGTGCTGCTTCCTGAACCGGTCTGTGAATTCTTATCCTCTGTATAGCCGTTGTCCTTGGCAGATGGAACTCTCTCTGTCTTATCAGAAAGGCCTCCGTTGTTATCTGTTGTGCCGGTTCCATTTGACTTGTCGGAGCTTCCGGTCGTACCACTGTTGCTTCCACTGCCGCTCTCTGCATCGCTCTTGCCATTTTCTGACTTGCCTGTCTCTGTTGTAGTCTTATCGGCATTGGCATTCTTTTCCGTGGTTACTTTCTCTGTCGTTGTCTTTTCTGTCGTCTTATCCTCGGTCTTCTTCTCTGTTGTCGTCTCTGTGGAAGAATCCTCTGTGCTCTTATCCTGCTGCTGACTTACGACCGCCGTCTTGCCCTGACCTGAATCAGTTTTTCCGGCATTTCCAAAATTAAACGCAACAGTCATGGTAAGTGCTCCTATCACCAGCCCTGTACCAAGGCCTCTGAAATAACTTTTTTTATACATAGCTTACCTCCCGGACTGATTACTGTTTGTCAGCCTCATTGATCTTGTCTATCATAACCTTAGCCTCTCCAACTCCTATTCCAAGTTTGTTTGCGATCTCCATGATGCTGAGTCCCTTCTTGTGCAGGTCTGCAACCTGTGACTCTACATCTGTGCCTTCATCCCATATATCAACAACCTTGTTCTGAGCGGCTTTCTTCTTTTTTCTCTTCTTTGAACGATTGTTTCTAGATCTGGCAGCATTGTTATTCTCAGCGATTGCTGCGGCTGCCTTCTCAGGATTTTCAGCCTCTACCACTGTAAATGCACTGTCTGTTACCGGTGCATCCTCCACACTGACTGCTTTCTCGGCAGCCTCTGCATCTGCAGCAGCCTCAGTGCTGCTCTCTGACTCGGTATTCTCTTTCTGCGCTTCACCCTCGGATGTCTCCGACTTATCATTGTCAGCGATACCGTCTGTCTTTACGTCATCTTCTGCTTCAGCATCAGCTTTAGTCTCAGCTCCATCTGCTATCTCTGTCTTATCTGCTGCCTGAGAATCATTTTCTGACTGAGCTTTCTCTGCATCCGGCTCAGTCTTCTCTGATCCGTTATCTGCCTCCGCAGGCTCTGACTCGGAAGTCTCTACAGTCTCAGGCTCATCGTATGTCACAGGCTCTTTCTCGCTGGTGTCATCCGGATCATATGCCTCGTATGCGTCCTTAAGGCTCTGGTTGATGTAATCTATCATCTGCTTCTTGGCCTTCTCTGACAACTGTTTCTCACAAGCCTCAAGCTCTGTCTGCATCTTCTTCTTTGCAGCCTCTATACCCTCCTCGTATGCCTTGACTGCATCATCTATCTTCTTCTGGGTATCAGTCTGGGCTGTCTCATTTGCCTTGACTGTGCCGGCTCTGAATTCATCCAGCTCCTTCCTTGTGCTGTCCATGAGCTCACTCATTTCCTTCTTTGAACTCTCTCTCATCTCAGCAAGCTCTTTTTTCGATGACTCCCTGACTTCATCAAGGCCCTTTTTCATGTCCGATTTCACAGCTTCGCCCTGTTTCTTCAGCTCATTCTTCTTCTTCTCTACAAGGCTGTCACAATACTCATCAAGCTTCTTCTCCAGATTCTCCCTGCTCTCATCCATCACAGAATTCTCTGTATTCTCTTTTGGACCGTCAGTAAGGAAAAAGCTTACTATCACTATCGCTACACCTACTATCAATGTCACTATTGCCGGTATCATATATGTCTCTCCTTTTCGATGTATTTATAATTCTGTTCTCAGGCATTCTTCAGTTCATCAAACACCACATCATTCAGCACTTTTATGTACGTGCCCTTCATTCCCGATGATCTCGCCTCGATAACACCTGCGCTCTCAAACTTTCTGAGTGCGTTCACTATAACCGATCTTGTTATGCCTACCCTGTCTGCGACCTTGCTTGCCACCAGTATTCCCTCTTCGCCGTCAAGCTCGGAAAAAATGTGTTTGATCGCCTGCAGCTCTGAAAACGACAGAGTGTTGATTGCTGATCTCACTATGGCCAGCTTGCGATTCTCCTCAGCATTCTCCTCATTGAGCGCCCGCATCATCTCAAGTCCCACAACGGTGGTTCCATATTCGCCAAGAATGATGTCATCTATATCGTACTCAGTCTGAAGTCTGTACAGAAACAGAGTTCCAAGTCTCTCTCCTGCTATATCAATAGGAAGGAGCAGACCATGATACTTGTCTATATCCTTTCCATCAAATCCAAGTGTCGTCAGATTAACATTCTCCTTAGTGGACAGGACGAGAAGAAGACGCTCGTTGAGCATGTTGTCTATGAGACTTCCTACCTTACCCTCAATGAGCTCATGGATCTCCGGAATATCCTCTCTGTTCTTGAGTCCGAGTATCTTGCCCTTCTTGCTTATTACCATCACGTTTGAAGCAAGAATGTCGCTGAGCACATCACAAATGTCATTAAAAACAACCTTATGTGAATTGTTATTGTGCAATAACTTGTTGATTTTTCGTGTTTTATCTAACAATTGTACACTCATAAGTTATCCTCCATTTTTTTATGTAACAAAAAGTATCTTTTGCTCGAAATATTATGACTATTTGTGATTCTACCACAACAAGATTGACATAACAACCATATTTTATGTAAAGTTGTCCTAAAAACAAAGATTTAAGAAAGTGTTGATTTTACTGGATTTTTCAGCCACAACATATAGTGGTCAGTCTTTTTTTCGACACAATTTTAATAATTATGACAACCATACACTTCTTTTAATTTTTCTACAATTCAACAAAAAAACAGACAAATTCACTAATTGTCTCCAATTAGGAATCTGTCTGTCACATATCTTATATCTTAATTATTTATCAGCAGTCTCCGCCGCCTTGTTGTTGCAGGTATAACCACACTCCTGATCTGAGCATACCAGCTTATTGCCCTTTACTATCATGTACTTTCCACATTCAGGACATTTCTCATTGCTTGGCATTGCCCATGACATGAAATCACACTTAGGTGCATTGATACATCCATAGTATCTTCTGCCCTTTCTCGTCGTCTTGATGACCACGTCTCCGCCACACTTAGGACAGGTAACACCTATCTTCTCGTAGAACGGCTTTGTAAATCTGCACTCAGGGAATCCAGGACACGCCAGGAATTTGCCGTGAGGACCATACTTGATGACCATGTTTCGTCCGCACACGTCACACACTTCCTCGGACACCTCATCCTCTATCTTGATGGACTCAAGTTCTGCCTCCGCCTTCTTCACCGCCTCGTCGAGATCCGGATAGAAATTGCGGACAACCACTTTCCAGTCCACGGTTCCCTCTCCTATCTTATCGAGAAGGGACTCCATGTTAGCCGTGAAATTCACATCTATGATAACCGGGAACGCCTGCTCCATGCTCTGGTTAACCGCATCACCTATGGCTGTCACATATAACTTCTTCTGTTCCTTCGTTATATATCTTCTCGCAAGTATGGTCGATATGGTTGGAGCATAGGTACTTGGTCTTCCAATTCCAAGCTCCTCCAATGTCTTGACAAGCAATGCCTCTGTATATCTTGCAGGCGGCTGTGTAAAATGCTGTTTCTCCTCAAGGCCGTCAAGCTCCAGCACATCGCCCTCAGCAAGATTGTTGATTCCCGCAACTGTCTCTCCTCTGTCATTGTCCAGATTGTATACAGCAAGGAATCCGTCAAATGCTATCTTTGATGCGGATGTCTGGAATGTCGCATCGCCGCAGCTTACCTTTACACTCTTGACAGAATATACCGCCCCCGCCATCTGGCTTGCAAGGAAACGATTATATATGAGCTGATACAGTCTGAACTGATCCCTTGAGAGCTGTTCCTTTACCATGACCGGTGACAGAGTCACATCTGTAGGTCTGATAGCCTCATGAGCATCCTGTATCTTCTTGTCTGTCTTGGCGCGTCCATTTGAATCGCCAATATATATCTCACCGAAATTGTCCGTTATATATTTGTCAGCAGCAGCAACTGCTTCCTCTGATATTCTAGTGGAATCTGTTCTCAGGTATGTTATGAGACCTATCGTTCCACGGCCCTTGATATCAACTCCCTCATAGAGCTGCTGTGCGATCCTCATCGTCTTGGATGTCGCAAAATTGAGCTTCGATGAAGCCTCCTGCTGCAACGTACTTGTTGTAAATGGCAGCGGTGCCTTCTTGTTTCTCTCACTCTCTTTTATGGACTTTACAACGTACTCTCCATCTTGAAGACCGCTGAGTATCTCATCGAGGGCCGCTCTGCCTGATATCTCTTCCTTATTCTTACCATCTCCGGTAAACTTGAACGTGATAGGCTTCTTGAGCTTGCCGCCGGTCAGATTCGCGTCCAGTGTCCAGTATTCCTGCGGGATAAAATCATTTATCTCCTTCTCCCTGTCACACACGAGCTTGAGTGCAACAGACTGTACACGTCCGGCAGAAAGACCTCTCTTGATCTTTGCCCAGAGAACCGGGCTGATCTTGTAACCAACAAGTCTGTCGAGCACTCGTCTCGCCTGCTGGGCATCCACAAGGTTCATATCTATGTCCCTTGCCTGCTTTATAGAATTCTTTACCGCATTCTTTGTAATCTCATTGAACGTAATTCTCTTGTAATCCTTATTCTCCAGCTTAAGTGCTTTCATCAAATGATAGGATATAGCCTCTCCCTCACGGTCCGGGTCAGTTGCGAGATAGATCTTGTCGGCCTTCTTAACCGCTTTTCTCAGAGCGGCAAGAATATCACCTTTACCCCTTATAGTGATATATTTGGGCTCGAAATCATTATCAACGTCTATTCCCATCTGACTCTTTGGCAGATCTCTCACATGGCCATTCGAAGCAATCACCTCATAGTTTGATCCAAGAAACTTTTTTATTGTCTTAGCTTTAGCTGGAGACTCAACAATAACAAGATTTTTTGCCATAGCTATCTGTCCTTTCTGTAGGTTTCCTGTAATTCTTATCATCCCAGAGCATCTTCCGACAGTGTTCATTTTCATGGTCAGGCTCTGACATAATAATTTCTTACCAACTGTTTTATCAATCTTTTCTGTTCTAATTCATACAATATCTGAGTCACCTCAGACACTGAAATCCCAGTCTCGAAGCATATATCATCTATATGCCTTGATTCCAAACGTACACAACTATACACTTTTTTCTCTGCAGGCGCAAGTAAATTTTTGTTAAACGCCTTTGATTCAGCTCGGTTCATGCCCATTTCATCAAGTATATCCTCCACCTGTGTGACACACACCGCCCCCATTCTGATAAGTCCGTTACAGCCTCTGCTGCCCGAATCCGTGATCCTCCCGGGAACAGCATACACTTCCCGCCCCTGCTCCAGCGCCTGGTCCGCAGTGATCAGAGAACCGCTTTTTTCCCTCGCCTCAACGATGAGCACACCGGACGAAAGTCCACTGATTATCCTGTTCCTGTACGGGAATCTGAAAGCATCCGGTCTTATGTCAAGCCCACATTCCGACAGCACTACTCCGCCGCCATTTCTTATGTCGTGATATATATCATAGTTCTCCCTCGGATACGGAACATTTATACCACTTCCGAGCACAGCCACAGTCTTTCCTCCGGCCTTCATGGCAGCTCTGTGCGCAGCGCCATCTATTCCCAGTGCCATTCCACTGACTATAGTAACCCCTGATGCTGCAAGCTCCCCCGACAGCCTGTCGGCAGCTTCCCTTCCGTACACAGAGGCCTTTCTTGCCCCTACCACCGCAACCGCAGGGTCCAGATCCGCCAGCACATCCACATCCCCTGCTGCAAACAGAAGCATTGGGGGATCCGGTATATCATACAGCTTCCCGGGATACAGCTTATGTCCCGGATAAATATATGTAATGTCATTTCTTCGAAGCTCCTCTGCATATGCCGCAACTTTCCCGGCATCCCTGTGTTCAAGGAATCCGTCAGCCTGAGCCTGTGTGAGTTCATCCCGAAGCTGTTCCTCAGAAGTGTTCCACAGTCCTCTTATACCTCCGTATTTCATGGCAACGTTCATCTTCACAGTGTGAGTCATCCTGCTTATCATCCCAAACCAGAGATAAAGTAATTCCTCCGTCATGTCACACACCTCCCTGAATGTCCGCATTTCTGAAGAACACCGCTTCTCTCAGGTGTTTTATCCCGACCTCAGGATCTCCATCGAGATCCGCAATAGTCCTGGCTATCTTGAGTACCCTGTATGCTCCTCTCGCAGTCATATCCATATCGGCAAAACAGTCCTCCATGAAATTCTTTGCCTCGCCGTCAAGCACTACATATTTGCTGCATAATGCCGAATCCATCTGGGAATTGAACCGTATATTTTCACCGCTGAACCTTTCACTCTGTATCCTCTGGGCTCTCAGCACACTCTCCCTCATTTCTGCTGAATTCTTCCCTGTCCGGCCACCAAATAACTGTCTGCAGTCCACCTTCCTAACATCCACATTTATATCTATCCTGTCAAGCAGAGGCTTGCTTATCCTGGCATTATAATTCCTGATCTGCCTGACCGTGCATGTACACCTGTTCATATCCGGGTACTGTCCGCAGGGGCATGGATTTCTCGCCGCAACCAGCATGAAGTCCGCAGGAAATCTGTATATTCCACCAAGCCTTGATATACTGACCTCACCGTCCTCAAGGGGCTGTCTCATGACCTCGAGCACGTTCCGGTTAAACTCCGGCAGCTCATCGAGAAACAGCACACCACCGTGTGCAAGACTTATCTCTCCTGGTCTCGGATTATGCCCGCCGCCGGACAGGGCATGCAGGGATATCGTATGATGAGGTGCCCGGAATGGACGGCGGTTTATTATATGACAGGATTCATCCAGAAGCCCCGCCACACTGTACACCTTCGTTATATCTATACTCTCCTCAAGGCTGAGTCTCGGAAGTATCGTCGGGATACGTCTGGCTATCATGGATTTGCCTGCCCCGGCGGGGCCTGTCATGAGTATGTTGTGCATTCCCGCCGCGGCTATCTCCACTCCACGTTTAAGGGATTCATGCCCCATTACCTCAGAGAAATCCACTTCAGCTTCATCCCCTGACGTATCCAGCATGGCTTCTACATCAACATATTCAGGCTCTATGGTCTGTATACCACTCAAGTGATCGACCAGCTCTCCTATACTTGTGACCGGTATAACAGTCATCCCACGTATAATGGCGGCCTCCCTGGAATTCCCCGCCGGCACTATACAGCTCCTCACACCTTCGCTGTACGCAGAGTGAACTATGGACAGCACACCGCTCACCGTATTCACATGTCCATCAAGCCCCAGCTCTCCAAGGATAAGTATGTTCTTTATATTGTCTGTTGGAATAACGCCCATGGACGCCAGCATACCCGCTGCGATGGGCAGATCGAAGGCAGTGCCTTCCTTTCTGATATCCGCCGGAAAGAGATTGATCGTTATTCTCTTCGGAGGAATGTTGAAACCAGAATTGCGCAGTGCAGTCCGGACCCGTTCTCCTGCTTCCTTCACGCAGGAGGACAGGTATCCGACCATATTCATAACGGGAAGCCCATCGTGTATATCCGTCTCCACTGATATGAGCGTCCCGTCGATTCCCTGTACAAGTCCACTTAATACTTTACTATACATAAGTAAGTGCTCCTTCCCGCTCTGCCGAGCAGCCTCTCCATCGGAGCACATATTACACTAAAAAGGATATCCCATAATCAAACACAAGTCAAACTCCATTTTGTATACCTGTTTGGAATATCATATCCTTGACTTTTTCCTTTTTCTGCTGCCCTTAACCAGCTTCACCGAAGCCACCTTAAGCAGCACAAATGATGCTGCGAGATTCACACACACTGAGATCACGGCCATATGATCCACCACGAAATTCGTGTATTTACCGTATCCCGTCATGGTTTCCACCACAGATTCATCCCCGAGCAATCTGATGAAATTTTCTGCTATCCACATGGCAGGATTGACTGCATAGCACACTGCCTTTCCCATCATATAAGTAGCATAACTGCTTCTTGAACCGTCCGACATATACATCATGGATTCAAAAACTTTTCCTATCGCATATGATAAAAACACAACAACCGCTATAGTCACTATGGTTGATATGGCCGCCGACACAGAAGTTCTCTTCACGCAGGAGTAAAATATTCCGATACTACCAACGTATATATCTATAAAGAGAACCATTCCAAGATATTTGAACAGTTCGTCCCAGCCCATTCCTCCAACTATGAATGCAACCGCCATAAACGGAAGAGTTGCTATGACATACATTGCCGTGGTGGCAACTGCCGACAGGAGCTTTCCTGCAACTATCGATATAGGTCTTATCGGAGTCGTCAGCATGATCTCAAGCGTCTGTCTCTCCCTCTCACCGGATATCGAGGTGGATGTGATTATCGGAACTATGAGTCCTATTATGCACAGCTCACACACCGCAAGCACAGGAAACATCTGTGCAATATTTGAATAATATACCTGATATGCCGAGCCTCTGCTCGTCATGAAGAGCATTCCGACAACCAGCGCAAACAGGCAGTTGATGACTGTTATCGTCACGACCATTCTGGCACTTCTCGCATTTACCAGAATATCCTTCTTCAATATGGGATTAATAATTGTTCTTCGCGCCACGATTCTCACCTCCCGTAATCTTAAGGAACAGGGATTCCAGATCTTCCTTCTCCCTGAAAAACTGATGAACGTGCACACCGTTGTCCACAAGACTTCTGAGAAGCTCGGCGTCAGACTCCCTCGTGCCTGAATAATAGACAAGAATTTCTCCATCTTGTATACTTATGCGATCCACATTGAATCTTTCCTTCACAATGACAGATATCCTGTTGGCTGAGGCCTCCGCATCAAGTCCCAACATATATCCCTTTATCCTTACAGGAGGCATGTTCTTATCACCATTTACAATCTCATCCACGCTTCCGCTGGCCACTATCTTTCCGTGGTCTATGACACCTATACTCGTACACATCTCTGAAAGCTCCGGCAGAATATGCGAGCTTATCACGATGGTCTTGCCCATCTCCTTCAGATCACGCAGTATATTCTTCATATCATGTCTTGACCTTGGATCCAGACCCGAACTCGGCTCATCGAGCACCAGAAGCTCGGGATCATGTATGAGCGCTCTTGCTACACAGAGTCTCTGCTTCATACCTCTTGAAAGGCTGTCGACGAACTCGTCCTTTTTATCCTGAAGGGCGACAAGCTCCAGATATTTATCTGCGACCTTCTCCACTTTCCGCTTGCTCATGCCGTACATGGAGCCATAAAAATCCATGTACTCCATGACCTTCAGATTGTCGTACACACCGAAAAAGTCAGGAACATATCCTATCTTCCGTTTCACATCCGCAGGTCTGCCAAGTGCGTCTACACCGTCTATGGTGACCTTTCCCGATGTGGCTTTAAGGAGTCCGCACATGATCCTCATGGTTGTCGTCTTACCGGCACCATTTGGTCCGACAAATCCGAATATCTCGCCCTTATCAATATGAAGATTCATATGATCGAGCGCAACAAACTTTCCATATCTCTTGGTGAGTTCTTCTATATCAACCATTACCGGACACCTCCCCTCGCACTGATATGTGGAAGGTAACTGTCCACATAATAGTCTCCCTGCTGAGGAGATATAAATCTCATAGCCAGGCATCCGTCCGACATATATTTGTCAAGTTCCTGCCCCTTTATGATCGTTTGTCCATCGGCAAATACCGCGTCATATTCGCCGGTCTCTCTGTTGAGCATCTGCACTACGACCTTGTTCTTGCCGCTTCCCGCCTGGGCCTTATCGTATATCAGTTCCGTTATATCATCATTCTTGCCAAATCTGATGTTAACGTCCACGGTTTCAGAATACATCAACAGATCGTCATCACCATAATCTGATCCGCCGATTCCATTCTCATCCCTGTCATAAATGCTGTAATAATAAACTCCATCCACATCCTCATATTTTAGGGTATCTATGTCGTATACCATATAGCTGCCATAATTTTCCGTATCGGCATCACTCATCATATCCGGATCCCGCTGTATGGTTCCCCACACAGCCACAACGCCGTCATCTGCAGCGAGTCTACTGTACTGGGCAAGCCGGAGCTGCATGTAATAATTTCTGGACCATTCCGCCGACGATTCATCATCTCCGAAATAATCCTCACCATACTTCTTCGTGTAATATGATCTCATTCCGTCAAGTATGGATCCGCCGTCAAATTTGTGGGTATTCTTCCTGCTTATCCGTATGGTATCTCCCGCTCTCAGGACATCAGCAACGTAATAATATCCCTCGGACATGACCACAAGATTCTCCACATCGTACGAGGTGTCATTTGTCAATGATCCCTCAAAGCCATCTGTATATAATGTCAAATTCTTCCGAATCCTTCCAATATCGTTGCTTCCAGCAAAGCTTGCATTAGTTGATATAGTGCCAAATGAACGATTGCTGTAATAATTCAGTGTAACGCCATCTTTTCCATCATTTTTTACCGCATTGAGATTGTCATAAAAGCTGGATTCCATGGAATCATCCATCTCGATGTTGGAATATTTGCTGTTGATGTCTATCTTGTATTGGCCTGATCTGCCGCCTATTATATATGAATATGCATCCTCCCGCTTGGTATCACCGCTTATATCCGCAGCCACAAATGTAAGTCCGATAGGCTTTGTAACTCTGTACTTGAGGCTTACCATATATATGGCACCTGTACCGATAATTGCACATACCGGGATAACTCCCCATATGAGCTCCTTCTTTTTGAGCCTGCTGAGGACGATGTACGCCACAGGACCACACACAATGATATATATGATCAGCACGAGCATAATGACAACAGGTGACGGGGTGCTTCTCTTGTTGGCTGCATTTGCCACATCATATCCATAATATGTGCCTCCATAATACCAGCCTCCATCAATCCAGTTATGTGTCATATCCGTAAAGCCCGCCTCCAGAGCAGCCTGCGCCTGGGCAGTCTTATCCTTCTCATCAGTCTGTGCAAGTGAATACGGGAGCACCACGATCCTGCCATGTCCCATATTCAGATAGTACCCATCTGAGCCGTCCAGCTCATGTACCTTCTGTGTGTCATTAACAGCGGAGACAAAGTCCCCGTCAAAGCTGCTGAGTTCATTTTCATCTGACGACTTGGCCAGTATCATAGCTCCACCACTGTACACCCATTGTTTTATGGCAGCACTCTGCTTCTCTGACAATCCCGACAGATCATAATCATCCACCAACAGGTACTCTATAGCCTCCAGTCCCTCCTCGGACTCAGGAATGTCTGAGGGTGATAATGCAACAGTCTCTACCTTTGCATTATCATACACATTGTCCATGGAGACATCCTCTATATAAGACATGGCATCCTGTCTGTCACTCATCACGCCCACCGCAACTACCATATCATTGCCCTCTATACTCAGTGAATCCCGCTCTGAGTACACCAGCTCTCCGTCACTGTCCTTGATCTCAACCTTTGCTATACCGGAGCCCATATTATCGACACAGAATTCCAGCTCTGTATTTTCTCCTGCCTTTAATTCCACATCTCTGGCATATGTCATATTCTTCGTGCCAAAGCCTTCGGAATAGCTCGTCTGTACAGACACATTTCCCGCAAAATCTGTGTCGCACACAATATCCAGCCTGATAACACTGCCTCTGTCATTTACCGCATATCCATTGAGTCCATACTTTAGCTGTATATCAAAATCAGGGTTATTTTCAATTATCCTCTGTTCAACCCGTCCATATGCACTATCTGTGTTCGTTTCCGCCATAGCTGGACAGATCATACCTCCAAGCAGCATAAGTGCAACCGCACCGCCACACGCAAGTTTCGCCGATCTGATCATAAGTCTTTCCTTCCAATTTGACTTTATTTTTTACACTAAACTTATAATAAATTCTGCCGGTAAATAACGCAACTTACACTTTCGTAAGGACACGTCAAAGCTCTTCCGGCATTCCCCGTCCGCGCAAAAAAAGCTCCCCGGATACATCAAATATCATGTATTCAGGGAGCTGCTCAACTCTTAACTGAAATATACTACCTCTTCATCAGGTGCACTTGTGAGTGTGACCTTCTCTGCTGTGAGAACAGGTCCTTCACCTTCAAAATCTGGGTAATACTCGTAGCCTATCTTGGCTGTGACATCAACCCACTGTCTGTCCACAAGATTCTTAGCACCCTGATAATAGCACTTGAATCCGACAAACTGGATATCCTCAACACAGCATGTCATGGCGAATCTTCCAGGAACAAATGCATTGCTGCCGTACTGCTTTGGTCTAAATACCATGGCCTTGAAGTGGATCTTCTTGCCGTCGTATCTCTCTTTCATGTCAGATGCATCCACATACCAGATACCGAAATCGTCATCCGGCAGTTCTATCACATCTGCGCTCACATCGTATGGCAGATCCTCAGGTTCATTTGTCTCAGGTGCAATGGAGCCATCTTTCATCTCAAAAATGATCTGTGCTCTTCTGTTCACCGCCTTGATGGATCTTCTCCACTCAGGGATCTTGGAATTCTCATCACATCTGTTGAAGATGACCATGTCCGCACTGTTGAACTGCTCAACCATGGTTGCCTTCATGTTCTGTGAGTACACATCGTATGTCTCCGCATTCACAAATGAGATAACCTGGACAACCGTCCATCCCTTTGGAACCCTTATCTCAAATATCTTATCGAGCTTCCACATACCATTGTACTCGATCATGACCTGTTCCGGATTGTATTTGTCCTGAAGGTCAAGGAGATGGTCTGTGGTGAGCTGATCTTCCTCTATGAACTCTGTATATATATTAGCCTTCTTCAGAGCCTCAAGATCATACTCCTCCTCTCCGTCCTCACAGACGAGAAGAAGTGTCTTGGCTCCACCTGTAAAGCCTCTGTCCATCAGGGTCTCCTTGGCAAATGTTGTCTTACCGCTCTCAAGGAATCCCATGAACACATATACAGGTATCTCTTTATTCTGACGTCCCATCATATTAACTCCTTATCATAGAACAACCTGCTTAAACCTCGAACAGTTCTGCAAGGTCGTCCTCCTTAAGCTTGCTTCCTATTACGCAAAGCTTACCAGTGATGTCAGCCTTGCCCTTTCTGACCTCAAACTCGCCTGGTACAAGATCAAAGTACAGCCACTCACCTGCATCGCTAGGTACGATACCCTTTGCTCTGAGGATAACACCGTACTTCTCTGTGTCAGCCAGAGTGTCAAGGATCTCTCTGAGTTTGTCCTCATTGTACTTGTGTGGTGTCTCCTTGCCCCAGCTTGTAAATACCTCATCTGCATGATGATGGTGGTGATCATGGTCATGGCAGCCACATGTACACTCATCGCCATGGTCGTGATCATGATGATGATCGTGGTCATCGTGGTCGTGGTGATGCTCGTGCTCGTCGTGATCGTGGTGATGCTCATGGTCGTCATCATGGTCGTGATGATGGTCATGGTCGTGACAGCCACATGTGCACTCATCGCCGTGGTCGTGGTCATGATCATGTCCCTTCTTAGCCTCATCCATCATTGTCTCCTCAAGAGACTTGTAGTTCTGCATAGCCTCTCTGATGGCTGCTCCATCGATCTCATCCCATGGAGTTGTAATGATGGTTGCATGATCGTTCTTCTCTCTGATCATGGCTACAGCCTTCTCTATCTTGTCCTGTGTAGTAGTCTGTGTTCTGCTCAGGATGATAGTGTTAGCACTCTCGATCTGGTTGTTGAAGAACTCGCCAAAGTTCTTCATATAAATCTTAACCTTTGACACATCGGCAACTGTTGTGTAGCTGTCGAGCTCTACATCAAGATCTCCTGATACATCCTTTACTGCCTTGATAACGTCAGACAGCTTGCCAACTCCTGATGGCTCAATGATGATCCTGTCAGGTGTGTAATCTGTGATAACCTGCTTAAGTGCAGTACCGAAATCTCCGACCAGTGAACAACAGATACAACCTGAGTTCATCTCTGTGATCTGAACGCCGGCATCCTTCAGGAAACCGCCATCGATTCCTATCTCACCAAACTCGTTCTCTATAAGAACCAGCTTCTCTCCCTTAAATGCCTGCTCAATAAGTTTCTTGATCAACGTTGTCTTGCCAGCTCCAAGGAAGCCTGAGATAATATCAATCTTTGTCATATCAATCACTCCTTAAACAAATTTATATTAAGACCATGTATACTAAATACACGGTCTTTGATATCTACATCCACATGATTATACTCGATTGCTTTTATTTTTGCAAGAAATCAGACATCATATGTGGATTATTGAGTATTTATTTCATGTGTACATCCATCTGATTAAATGGAATCTCTATGTCATTCTCGTCAAATGCCTTTTTCAGCTTCCACATGGCATCCCACTTGGCATCAAAGAACTTCTCTATCGTCGCATAGAACTTCACATACATATTGATCCCACTGTCTGCAAATTCATCTATATAGAACAGAATCTGCTCATCCGGAAGATAACCATCCACATCCTTAATGGTCTCAATGGTAACCCTCTTGACCTTCTCCATATCAGAATCATACGCAACAGAAAATGGTATATCCACCCTCCTCATATCATGCTCTGTCACATTCACAAGGGATGTGTTGGATATGTTGCCATTCGGTATGACGACTGATTTGTTGTCGAAAGTTATCAGCCTTGTATAGAATATGTCTATGGACACGACTGTTCCTTCGCAGTGGGTATTGTTCTCCACAATATAGTCACCGACCCTGAATGGTTTTAATATGAGAATCAACAAGCCGCCCGCAAGATTCGACAGACTTCCCTGAAGTGCAAGTCCGAGGGTAACCCCCGCTGTGCCTAGTATAGTTATAAATGAAGTGATCTGAAATCCCACAATGCTCGCCGCAGTGAGCACGATCAACACATTCAGAACAATCTTGACCGCAGATATGAAAAAACCAGCAACGCTTGGATCCAGCTTTGACCTCTCAAAACTCTTCCTGAGTATCCTGAGCAGCAACTTCACCAGCTTGAAGCAGACGACCATGAATATGACAGCCACAACTATACTGCCAAGCTTGGACATACACCAGTCTGTAAGCTTCTGGATATACTGCCCTACGATACTTACCTGATCCGTGGCCTCCTTCACCGCATCCCCGACCACACTCTCTGTGGTCGCAGTATCAGCCGCCATGTTATACAGATCACCAATCAATAGCATAAATGTCTATTCCTCCTATTTTACATGGGCAAACACTGCAAATGACAGTGCAGGAGCACTCACTTCTATCACGCCATCCGCAGCAGTCTTATATCCTTTGTTATTGTTGCCCTCGCCTCCGTATTTCAGGTTATCACTTGAGAAGATCTCTCTGTACTTTCCATCCGTCTCAACCGGAAGCTTATATCCTGTCACATTTTTAAGTCCGAAGTTGCAGACAATATACACATCATCTGCGACATCCAAACCATGTCTTACAAATGATATTACCTGTCCCTTCTCCTGTATATCAAGTGCACTGCCGGCAAGGTCCCTGCCATCACCGCACAGAGCATTCTTTGTATCGTATAATTTGTTGAGTTCCTTTATATATTTCTGAAAATAGCTGTTTGCATCGAACTCAAGAACCGACCAGTCGATCTGGGTTCTTCCGTCAAACCCGGCAAATCCGCCTAATTCCTGTCCCATAAACGTCAGCTTTCTTCCCGGTAGTGACATGGTGAGACCAAACAGAAGTCTGAGATCAGCATACTTGTCCTCATAGCCACCCGACATCTTGGATGCGTAACTTCCACGCTCATATGCAACCTCATCATGGCTGAGCGCCCATATGGTATCATCCTTCTCGTCAAATGGTATACCACATGTATAATCCATAAAGCTTCCTCTGTTCACTGGAGGTATCATCATGAAATCTGTCACTCTGGACACAGCTTCATTATTCCACCTGAGATCTGTCATGACAGCATCGCCTGCAGTGCCGAGGGTTGTTCTCAATGCTCTGATAAGTTCCTCGTCCTCCAGCCTTACTCCGTCCAGATGATATGTGTCTATCCAATATGCGATGCAATCCACATCCCTCACAGATACCATATCCATGATAACGCCTATTCCCTTGCTGTGGAAATGGTCGACCATAGCCATGAACTCCGTAGGTGTTCCAAATCTCGATGTCGGAGCGAACATTCCCACGGTATCATAGCCCCAGCCATTGTCATCTCTATATTCCATAAGTGGCATAAACTGTATGTAGTTGTATCCCATATTCTTCACGTACATGGCAGCCTCTTTGCCAAATTCGAGATAGTTAAGAGGATATCCATCTGAGTTTCTCTTCCATGTTGGCATGTGGACCTCATATATATTTACCGGGGCAGATACACTGCCTCTCTTCTTCATATATGAAGAGTCTGACCAGCTATACTCAAGCTTTGCAAGTACCGATGCATTTCCCGGTGCCACCTCATAAACCTCAGCGTAAGGGTCTGCAAATATATCTGTATTTCCATCTCTGTATAATGCCTCGAATTTGTATCTGGTATTCATGAGATCGCCCGGAATGAACAGCTCAAACATATCAGTGTAGTCAATCCTTCTCATAGGATTCACGCGTCCATCCCATCCGTTGAAATCTCCGACCACACTGACCCTGGTTGCCCCCGGCATATTCATGCAGAACGATACACCCTGTACACCATCGAGCGTGATCTGTCTTGCTCCAAACAGATCCTTTACATGGAAATCCGACAATATTCCATCGTCTCCATTTACCACCTTCATGACATTGACCGGATCCACGCTGTATCCGAATGAATACGGATCATAGAATTCAGCCGCCTGCTCGCCTTCTGTTATGATCTTATATGCAAATGCCCCGCTATCCTCGATCTTCACTGTAAAAAATCCCTGTGAACCTATCTCGGTCATAGGATATTTAAATATCGGCTCGCCCGTTTCTTCATTTATCCTGAGAACAAACGCAGCCGTAGCCCTCGGAAGGTATGCATTTACATAGCAGTCATTAAGACACTGGTGCATACCAAGAATATGATGAGGGTTGCCATGCGTACCCCTTGTTATCGCTGCAACCTCATCTGATTTCAATACAAATATCTCCATAAAACCCCTTCTCCTAATGTTAGTCTATCTTGTGTATAAATATTCCGCTTCTGAGCTTTGGCTCAAACCACGTTGACTTTGGAGGCATGAGAAGTCCCGCATCTGCAATGTCGAACAGTTCAGTGATGGATGTCGGATACATCGAGAATGCAACCGCCATTCCTCCATCCACCAGACGCTCAAGCTCTGCAAGTCCTCTGATTCCACCTACGAACATGATCCTCTGATCAGTTCTCGGATCCTGTATTCCAAGTATCGGTGCAAGCACATTGTCCTGAAGTACCGATACGTCAAGTCTGCCCACGACATCATCCGGAACAATACCTTCTCTGACATCCAGTCTGTACCAGCTTCCATCCATGTACATTCCCACCTGTCCTTTGACCTGTGGTTCCACCGGAACATCACTGGCTGTCACATCAAATATCTTTGAAACCTCATCCATGAATTCCTGCTTGTCATGTCCGTTGAGATTCTTTACCACTCTGTTGTACGGCATGATCATAAGCTGGTCATGAGGGAAAAGTACAGAGAGGAAATAATTGAATTCCTCATCCCCGGTATATCCCGAATTCTTCTCTCTCATATGGATTCCCGCCTTGACGGCCGATGCCGCCCTGTGGTGTCCATCCGCTATATAGATATCGTCCACTCCTTCAAATGCAGCTCTGATGGTGTCTATATCTTCCTGGCCATCTATTATCCATACGTTGTGAGTGATCCCGTCAGGTGATGTGAAGCCGTACAACTTATCACCCTTCTTCACTCTATCGATGATCTCGTCAACCTTATCTATCGCTCTGTACGCAAGGAATATAGGTCCCGTCTGCGCTCCGCATGCCTCGACATGCTTTATTCTGTCTATCTCCTTGTCCTCTCTGGTATTCTCATGCTTCTTGATGACTCCATTCATATAGTCATCTATAGAAGAACATGCCACGAGTCCTGTCTGATGCCGGCCATCCATGATAAGCTCATAAATATAATAGACTGGTCTGCGCTCCATGATATATGTTCCATCATCTATCATGCCCTGAAGCAGCTGACCAGCCTTATCATATACACATGGAGCATATGTATCCACATCTGGTCCAAAGGATGTCTCTGCTCTGTCCACTTTCAAAAATGATAATGGTTCGCGCTTGACCTCTATCTCTGCTTCCTGACGGTTATACACATCGTATGGCAAGGCAGCTACTCTGCCTGCAACATCTGGTCTCGGTCTATAGGCTCTAAAACTTCTGATTGTTGCCATATTCTCTACTCCTGTCATAAATATTTTATTGTATGTGCCAATTAACCTCTTACAGCCTTGACAACCTTCTTGATCGAATCCTCATATTCCTCCTCTGATGAGTTCTCGAATATGAAGAGATCCTTGATGTTTGTAGGCGGATTGAAGTTCTGGCTGTTGATGTACTCATCCCAGTGCTCAAGCTTCCATGTATCCCTGTCTGAAGCTCTCTTGATCATTCTCTCATGACATACATCTTTTCTTGTATTTACCCAGATAACGAAGAGCTCTGCATCTTTCTCTGCAAGCTTAGCGCGAAGATTGTCAAGATACTCATCATCTCTGATCTCCTCTGTGAACGGAGCATTGATGAGAACTGTATCATTGTAATCCAATGCCTCAAATGCAAGATCCAGCACACAGTAATACTCGTAATCTCTGATCTCCTTCTGGAAGAAGTCTGATGAACGGTTGTACTCCTGTCCGGCAACTACAAATATCTGCTTTGAAAGCACGATAAGTGTATCCTTGTCAAGGTATACACAATTGTGAAGTGCCTTTGCAACCTGCTTTGAAATAAATGTCTTTCCACATGCTGGTGGTGATGTAACTAAAATAAGCTTCTTCATATCTATAAATGCCTCCATGTAAATGAAATCAATTTTTCTAATAGTTTATCACAATTGCTATTTGCTTACAACATTTTTTAACGTTAAATAAAAATAAAGAACAGCAAAGAACAATATACGTAAAAAACCGTCAGACCTGTTTTGCAGGCCTGACGATTAAGATCATATCTCCCAACTGTATGTTGTTATATTTTTATTTTACTATGATTGTACACTTTGCGTACTTACCACTGCCATCCTTAGCCTTACATTTAATTACCGCACGGCCCTTCTTCTTACCTACTACTGTTCCTCTTGTTGTTACAGTGGCGATCTTCTTATTTGAAGAAACCCAGGTAACTGCCTTGTTGTTTGCAGTTGCAGGACCTACTGTTGCCCTGAGTGTTATCTTTCCCTTTCTCTTTATGGTTGCTGTCTTCTTGTTTAACTTGATTGAAGAAACCATAATAACTGAATTGATTGTACACTTGGCAGTAATATTGCTTCCGTCCTTTGATTTACATGTGATAACTGCCGAACCCTTTCCAACAGCCTTGACAACTCCTGTTGACGAAACTGTTGCAACCTTGGTGTTCGATGATGACCATGTAACCGCCTTATTGTTTGCCGCTGCAGGACCTACAGTTGCCTTGAGTGTGAATGTCGCACCCTTCTTGATAGTCTTGTTTGTTGCATTGAGCTTGATGGATGTTACAGGCTGTGAAACCGTAACAGTACACTTTGCAAGCTTGCCGCTTCCATCCTTAGCCTTACATGTGATAACTGCTGTTCCCTTTGATACTGCTGTGATAGTACCATTGTTTACAGTTGCTACCTTGCTGTTAGAAGTTGTCCACTCAACATTTCTGTTATTTGCGTTAGCAGGAGCTACAGTCGATGTTATTCTGCCCTGTTTACCCACAAACAGATTCAGTTTTGTCTGATTAAGTTTTATTCCTGTAACCGGCTGGTTAACTGTAAGTCTGAGAGCTGCCTTGGCCTTTCTTCCTTCAATGCCTTCGACAGCCTCGCATGTGATTGTCGCTGTACCTCGGGATTTTGCTGTTACCTCTCCATTCTGATCTACAGATGCTACTGCTTCACTCGAGCTTGTCCACTTCAGCTCTGTTTTTGAAGCATTCTCCGGATTGAGAGTCACATTCGGGGTAAACTTATCACCTACATTCACAGTCTTAGTGCTCTCACCCAATACTATTGATGATATCTGCTGGACTACTGTAACTTCACATGTTTTTGATACTCCACTGCCATCTCTAGCTGTACATGTTATGTTTGTTGTTCCGGCTTTAACACCTGTTATTGTTCCGTTTGATACTGTTGCAACACCCGGATCACTTGACTGCCATATAACATTTCTGTCATTTGCATCTTCTGGAAGTACGGTCTGCTTAACAGTTCCTCGTTCACCCACATACAGAGTGAGCTTCTCCTTGTCAAGTGTTATAGCACTTACATACTTCTTTACTGTAAGAGTGAATGATGTTGTTTTCTCACTTCCATCAACTGCTGTAGCTGTGATAACTGTGGTTCCTCTGTCGAGGGCTGTTATCAAACCATCCTTGTCAATGCTTGCAACACTCTCGTCTGATGATGCCCAGATGACTTCCTGATTCGATGCAGTTGCAGGGGATGCAGTGCTTGTTACCTGCAGTGTATCACCAGCATATATTGTTGTCTTGTCTCTGTTTATTCTAAGGCTTGTAACTCTCTGCTTTACTGTAATGTTGCAATCCACATACTCATCATCTGAAATTGAAAATCTGATAACAGCAGTTCCTGCTGATCTGGCAGTAACTGTAGCCTTTGTCTTATCTGTTGAACTATATGACACCGAAGCAACGTTTGTATCTGACGATGTCCACTTCAAATTCTTGTAAATACTTGCATCATCCGCATCGATAACAGCCTCAAGTGATACTGTTCTGCTTTCCGTATCTGCTCCGAGCAACAATTCTGCACTGTTCATATTGAGAGTCAAACCTTTTACAGGAGGCTGTACAGTCACATGACACTTGCCGTACACCTGCTCAGTATCAACAGATGTACATATGATATCAGCTTCTCCCGGATTGACAGCCTTCACATTTCCCTCGGCATCGACCGTAGCAATGCTCTCATTTGATGATGACCATACAACGCTCTGCTCCACTGCAGTATTTGGAGAAACCGTAGCAACGAGATTACTGCTTCCACCTGCAATGATTGTCATTCTAGACTGTGAAAGTGTCACGCTGTTTACTCTCTGTTCAACATTTACCTGAATTACTGTCTCTACATCAGGATTATCAGTTGATGTAAAATGAAGGAATGCGATTCCTGCACCTCTTGTTGTTATAGTCTTACTTGATGTATTAAACGACAAAACCTTATTGTTTTCTTTGCCATCCGCATCAGTCACCTTACAAGTGAATCCTGATATCTCTTTGGACGCAAGACCATCCTCGGTAACACACTTTACATCCAGCTTCTTAGAGCCATTTCTTGGATATGTTCCACAGTCCATGTTGATGACTGCGCCATTCTCGTATGTTATCTGGTTGCCTGCATCATCCTTCTCGTTCTGATCTACAAGATAAAGTCCGGTAACAGGCTTGTGACACTCCATATTCACATATCCTATAGCACGATCATTCAGCAGAATGTTAATCTGAGCTGTTCCCGCCGAAACACAGGTCAGTTCTCCTGTCTCCCTGTCTATCTGTGCAACTCTTTCATTTGACGAACTCCATGTTATGTTCTTGTGTGGATTCTTTTCGTCATCCGTAGCTGTAAGTGTAGTCGTATCACCAACTCTGAAGCTGAGTGTAGAACTGTCTGACTTTACAACATTTCCATCAGTTGTATACCATACTGTGACCTTGAGCGGGTTAAGAATGTTGAGTGTGAACTTGACCTTCCCCATTCCTGCTCCTGTATAGTAATTGTATGTAATCTTCTCCGCATCCGGCTCCGCTGTAAATATATATCCATCAAGCTGTCCTCCAGTCACGGATGACGCCTCATTGCTGGCATCTATGCCCTGTATTCCTGCGTATCCTGTAGTATTCCTGTTTCGTTTATGAATTTCAACCCCATTATCATCCGTTAAAGGCTTGCCGTTGTTATCTACAGCAACAGGAAGTTCATAGTCATACCACGCCTTATGCAAACCATAGACTTTTGAAAAATCGCTAAAATCATAATCATAGTTCGTAGTATCAAGTGTTATATCCCTGCTATTCCCACTGCAACTGAACACACCATCATCGCCATAAAGTTTAGGACACACTGATATATCTATGGCCACAAGATTGTTGTTGTCAATCTCAAGTTCTTTCAGGTCAGGATGACCATCAAGCTTTATACCCTGGATATTATTGTCTGAAAGATAAAGCTTCTCCAATAAACTGTTTGATGCTATATCAAGCTCTGCAAGAGAATTTGATGATGCGTCAAGATTAACCAGATTGGTGAGAGTAGATACATCAAGCTTATTTATGCCAGTATCCTTGACATAAAGCTCTCTAAGTGCTGTATTCGCAGTAAAATCCACCACACCCAGAACATTGCTGCTGACATCAAGGTAACTAAGACTTGTGTTCTTTGACACATCTATTGATGTAAGTCTCGTGTTAGAACAATCAAGTGTTGTGAGCGCCGGGGTATTGTCTATGTTCAGCTCAGCCACATAGCTATTTGAACAATCAAGCGAACCAAGGGCTATATCACCGGATACGTCAAGCTTGGTAATTGACGAACGGACAACAACTCCACTGTCGCTCTTTGCTCCAGCACAATAAAGATTCTTAAGCTTCTCATGACCTGACACATCAAGGACAGGCAGTGAACGCATGCTGTCACAATAAAGTGTTGTAAGCTCCATGTTTGAGCCAAGATCAAGTGTTGATATGGTGGTTCCACTTACGCCAAGCACCTTAAGCCCCTTCATATTGCTGACATCTATCGATGAAAGGTTTGTTGAATTGGCATTGAGCAGTACAAGATTATTGTAATCAGCCAGAGATGTAAGGCTTGTGATCTTGTTTCCACTTATATCAAGATATGTAAGTTTCTCTGCACTTACCGGCAAGGTCAGACTGTCTATTCTGTTACTTGAGACATCTATATATTCAAGATTCTCAAGATTCTCTATATCAAGATTCCTTATAGACTGCTCATTACAATCCAGCTTTGACAGATTGGTGAACAATTCTACGCCATTCAAACTTGATATAGCAGGAGAACACTTCGAAACATCTATAGATGTTACATTCGCGATCTCCGCATCTGACAGATAACCATTACTGTCTGTATCGAAATTACTCGACACATAGCTTCTAAACGACGAATCCGTAAACGTGTCAGCTATGGATACGCCATCATCCGCTGCATAAACCGGGCCAACACTGGCCAGTGACTGGACAATCATCGCTGCACTCACAGCCGCTGCCAGCCATCTCTTCCCTTTTCTCATAAAATACCTCCCTTAGTAATTCATGGTTTATTTACAATTAACCTAATTTTAGTATACCTGTTTGTGCAATGTCAACATAATGTTATCAATAATACTGCATAATATAACGCCATGCAAAACAAAAAAATTGCCGGAACATGTTCACTTCATAGCAGCAACATTATCCCGGCAAATCTTTATGATATTGTTAGCACAGACACTTCAAATATCCATATAATTTATTACTTCTTTGTGATATATCCCTTAGCCTTCAGAAGCTCTGCACAGAGAACTGCACCACCTGCAGCACCTCTTACAGTGTTGTGTGAAAGGCCAACGAACTTCCAGTCATATACTGAATCCTCACGGAGACGTCCAACGCTGATACCCATACCTTTCTCGAAGTCAACGTCCAGAGCAACCTGTGGTCTGTTGTCCTCCTCAAGGTACTGGATAAACTGCTTTGGTGCACTTGGAAGACCAAGCTCCTGAGGCGCGCCCTTGAAGCTTGTCATAGCCTCGATAAGCTGCTCCTTTGTAGGGTTCTTTCTGAACTTTACGAATACAGTTGCTGTATGTCCGTTGAGAACTGGGACTCTGATACACTGGCTTGTGATAGTGATTCCCTCTGCAGGAACGATCACACCATTCTCCTTGTCTACCTTACCCCAGATTCTGAGTGGCTCCTTCTCTGACTTCTCTTCCTCACCACCGATATATGGGATGATGTTGCCAAGCATCTCAGGCCAATCCTTGAATGTCTTACCTGCTCCTGAGATTGCCTGATATGTGCTTACGATAACCTCGTATGGCTCAAATGGCATCCATGCTGTAAGTACAGGTGCGTAACTCTGGATTGAGCAGTTAGGCTTAACTGCAACAAATCCTCTCTCTGTTCCAAGTCTCTTCTTCTGGAACTCGATAACCTCTGCATGGTCTGCATTGATCTCTGGAACCATCATAGGAACATCAGGAGTCCATCTGTGAGCTGAGTTGTTTGAAACTACAGGAGTCTCTGTCTTGGCATAAGCCTCCTCTATAGCCTTGATCTCATCCTTTGTCATATCTACTGCTGAGAATACAAAATCAACTGTGGCAGCAACCTTCTCTACCTCATTGACATTGTATACTACAAGCTTCTTAACTGCCTCTGGCATCGGTGTATCCATCTTCCATCTGTCACCAACTGCCTCTTCGTATGTCTTGCCTGCGCTTCTTGGGCTGGCTGCAACTGTAACGACCTCGAACCAAGGATGGTTCTCAAGAAGTGAGATAAATCTCTGACCTACCATACCTGTTGCGCCAAGGATACCTACCTTTAACTTGTCACTCATTTTTCTTCTCTCCTATTTATCTTTTATTACTTTATGACTCTTACCTTAACAACTCCCTCGATTGCTGAGAGTTCTGCGATGTCGTCTGCTGTTGGCTCTACACCGATATCAAGGATAGAATATGCGTAATCGCCCTTTGCCTTGCTGATCATTCCTGATACATTGCCGCCCTTCTTGGAGAATACTCCTGTGAACTGGGTGAGCATGTTAGGGATGTTCTTGTGGCAGATAGTAACTCTGGCTACATCACTGCACTGTCCCATGTTTACGTTTGGATAGTTTACAGAGTTCTTGATGTTTCCATCGTTGATGTATGCCTTGATCTCCTTACAAGCCATAACTGCACAATTGTCCTCTGACTCTGCTGTTGAAGCTCCAAGATGTGGGAATGCTACCACGTTCTTGTAACCTGCTATAGCTGGGTTAGGGAAGTCTGTCATATACTTTGCAACCTTGCCTGAGTCGAGTGCCGCCTTCATATCCTCATCGTTGACCAGTACGTCTCTTGCGAAGTTGAGGATCTTCACGCCGTCCTTCATCAGTGCAAATGCATCTGCATTGATCATTCCCTTTGTGCTGTCAAGAGCTGGAACATGAACTGTTATATAATCACAGTCTCTGTAGATATCCTCTACATTTGTGATGTGCTTTACATCCTTTGAAAGTCCCCATGCTGCATCTACTGACACATATGGATCATATCCGTATACCTGCATGCCGAGCTTAAGCGCAACATTTGCAACCTTTGCTCCAATGGCACCAAGTCCGATTACACCGAGCTTCTTGCCAAGGATCTCATTGCCTGCGTAGTTCTTCTTCTGCTTCTCCACCATCTTGGCGATATCTGCCTCAGCGGCATTGTCCTTGACCCAGTTGTAACCGCCAACGAGGTCTCTTGAAGCCATGAGGAGTGCTGCTACTACAAGCTCCTTAACACCATTTGCATTTGCTCCTGGTGTGTTAAATACTACGATACCCTTCTCAGCGCACTTATCAAGTGGAATGTTGTTGACACCTGCACCTGCACGGGCTACTGCCAGAAGGTTGTCTGACAGCTCAAGATCATGCATGGATGCACTTCTGACCAGAACTGCATCTGCATCTGCGAAATTGTCTGTTACTTCATATGTATCAGGTAAAAGCTCCATACCGCACTTGGCGATAGGGTTTAAGCAATTAATCTTTACTGACATGTCTTTTTCTCCCTTTTCTGTTACTTTAAATTACTTGTTCTCTGCCTCAAACTTCTTCATGAACTCTACAAGCTTCTCAACACCCTCGATTGGCATTGCATTGTAGATAGATGCTCTCATACCACCAACTGTTCTGTGACCCTTGAGGTTGACAAATCCAGCCTCTGTAGCCTCCTTGACGAACTTTGCATCAAGGTCTGCGTCACCAGTTACAAATGGTACGTTCATGAGTGAACGGTCTTCCTTTACTACAGTTCCCTTGAAGAGCTCTGAGCTGTCAAGGAAATCATAGAGGATCTTGGCCTTCTTCTCGTTGTGAGCCTTCATAGCCTCAAGGCCGCCCATCTCCTTAACCCACTTGAATACCTTGCCACAGATATAGATGCCGTAGCATGGAGGTGTGTTGTAGAGTGAGTCTGCATCTGCCTGAGTCTTGTACTTGAGCATGGTTGGTGTAAATGGCATTACGTCATCTCTGATAAGATCCTCACGGATGATAGCCACTACTACGCCTGCAGGACCAACGTTCTTCTGAACTCCGAAGTAGATCATACCGTAATCCTCAACATTTACAGGCTGTGAGAGAATGTCTGATGACATATCTGCAACAAGTATCTTGCCCTTTGTGTTAGGAAGTGTGTGGTATGTTGTTCCATATATAGTGTTGTTATGACAAATGTATACATAATCAGCATCGTCATCTATTGGAAGATCTGAACAATCTGGGATATATGAGAAAGTCTTGTCTGCTGATGATGCAACTGCAACTGCCTTTCCATATTTCTTTGCTTCTTCGTATGCTTTCTTTGCCCACTGACCTGTTATGATGTAGTCAGCTACGCCATTCTTCATGAGATTCATTGGAATTGCTGCAAACTGCTGTGAAGCTCCTCCCTGAAGGAAAAGCACCTTGTAGTTGTCAGGTATGTTCATGAGATCTCTGAGATCCTTCTCTGCCTCTTTGATGATATTGTCGAAGGCTTTAGATCGATGGCTCATCTCCATTACGCTCATGCCTGTTCCCTTGTAATCAAGCATTTCTTCTGCTGCCTCTTTTAATACCACCTCAGGAAGAACTGAAGGGCCTGCTGAAAAGTTGTACACTCTTGCCATTTTTGTTATCTCTCCTTCTTTTTAGTTGTGACGATGATTTTTCCTTCCTGACGAACAGATTGTCAATGCTTGTATTCCTTTCTGGGGACGCTCTCGCTCGTTTCGGTCTGCAGCGGTACTAAGGCTCACTTTGTATCGCCAAGTACCGGCGACCTCAAATGCCCCGCGAAAGGAATACAGCAATTTCCAATCTTGTTCTTCGCTCAAGACGAAATCATCTGTTTATGACCTAATAAAATGTGTGCGAGATATTTTACTTAACAAAAATGTCCTTCGTTCCCATTTATATGAAAATTCTGACTTATCTTTGCTTTTTTGGTGTATCCCGCTTGCGATTAACAAGTTATTTTTACTAAATTCTTATATTATCAAGTAAAACAACTTTATTATCGCTTATATCCCTGTACTATAGCACTCTTTTCGCCTGTCGGCAAGTAGGGATTATATATATAAGCACCATATCTATGTTTTGTACGCGCACAAATATGGTGCCTTTCCGAGCTTATATTGACATATATTACATATCGTCTTCTGAGAAACAGGTATCGATGGCTGCTCCCGGAGCTACCATTGGCCATACCTTGTCGTCTCCCGCTATTGTTACATCTATTACCACAGGTCTGCCTGCTGTCAGGGCTGTCTTCATTGCTGCCTCGAACTCATCAAGTGTGTTGGCTCTGATTCCCATGGCTCCAAGTCCCTCTGCTACCTTGACGAAATCTACTGAATCGTCAAGCACAGTGTTGGAATATCTGTGGTCATAGAACAGCGTCTGCCACTGTCTTACCATTCCAAGTACGTGGTTGTTCAGGACTACCTGGATGATAGGCACGTTGTATCTCGCAGCTGTTGCTATCTCGTTCAGATTCATTCTGAAGCATCCGTCACCGGCTATGTTGATGACTGTCTTATCAGGTCTGCCGTACTTTGCTCCGATAGCTGCACCAACACCGTAACCCATGGTTCCAAGTCCGCCTGATGACAGGAATGTCCTAGGCTCCTTGAATGTATAGTTCTGGGCTGCCCACATCTGATGCTGTCCGACATCTGTTGTGATGATCGCATCCCCCTCTGTAAGCTCGTAGATTTTCTTGATAGCTGCAGGACCGTTCAGTGTGTCAAAGCTGTACACGTCAGGATTCTGCTTCTTGAGGTCTTCGATCTCAGACATCCACGTCTTGTTGGACTGGGCTGCAAGCTTGCTGTTGAGTATCTTCAGGACTTCCTTTGCATCGCCGACTATACTGGCATTTGTTGGGATATTCTTATCTATCTCAGCCGCATCTATATCTATATGTATGATCTTTGCATTTGGCGCGAACTTGGATGCATTTCCGATAACTCGGTCTGAGAATCTGGCACCAACAACGATCACAAGATCTGCCCTTGACACACCGAGGTTGGACACCTTTGTTCCGTGCATACCGATCATGCCTGTATATCTCTCGCTTCTTCCATCAAATGCGCCCTTGCCCATAAGTGTATCGCACACTGGTGCATCCACCTTATCTGCAAATTCTGCAAGCTCTGCTGATGCGTCAGAGATGATACATCCGCCACCTGCCATGATAAATGGTCTTCTTGAAACCTTGATCATCTCAAGGACTTTGTTCACATCCTCCTCGCGGATGGTGTCTGTCTTTCTCTCGATGACCTCCGGTGTCTCTGGTATATACTCTGTCTCCGCTGCGGTTACATCCTTTGTTATATCCACAAGCACCGGGCCAGGTCTGCCGCTCTTTGCGATCTTGAACGCACGTCTGATGGTCGGTGCAAGATCATCTATGTGCTTCACGATAAAGCTGTGCTTGGTGATAGGCATAACAACACCTGCAATGTCTACCTCCTGGAAGCTGTCCTTACCGAGCATATTTACACCTACATTTGCTGTTATTGCCACAACAGGAATGGAATCCATGTATGCTGTAGCTATACCTGTTACAAGGTTGGTGGCACCCGGACCTGATGTGGCCATACATACTCCGACCTTGCCTGTAGCTCTGGCATATCCATCTGCCGCATGGGCAGCCCCCTGCTCATGTGATGTGAGCACATGGTTGATCTCATCCTGGTGCTTGTAGAGGGCATCATATACGTTGAGGATAGTTCCTCCCGGATAACCGAACACGGTGTCAACGCCCTGTTCTTTAAGGCACTCTATAACAATTTCAGAACCTGATATCTTTGACATCTTACTTTCTCCTTTTCCCTTAATTGTGATCAATTAATTCTTTGGCACCTCAAGAACAGCACCTCTGTTGCCTGATGTAACCATAGCTGCGTATCTTGCAAGATAGCCTGTTGTAACCTTTGGCTGTCTTGGCTTCCATGCAGCCTTTCTCTTTGCAAGCTCCTCGTCTGATACATCGAGCTTGATGCTGAGGTTGTTGATATCGATCTCGATCATATCGCCTTCCTCAACAAGAGCGATAGGTCCGCCCACAGCAGCTTCAGGTGATACATGTCCGATGGACGCTCCACGGCTTGCTCCTGAGAATCTTCCGTCTGTGATAAGGGCAACTGATGAGCCAAGTCCCATACCAGCGATGGCTGATGTAGGGTTGAGCATCTCTCTCATACCAGGGCCTCCCTTTGGTCCCTCGTATCTGATGACTACCACGTCACCCTCTACGATCTTGCCGCCCTTGATAGCTGCGATTGCGTCCTCCTCACAGTCAAATACCCTTGCAGGGCCCTTGTGAGCCAGCATCTCAGGCACAACTGCTGAACGCTTTACTACAGAGCCGTCTGGTGCAAGGTTACCCTTGAGTACAGCCAGACCACCTGTAACTGTATATGGATTGTCCATAGGTCTGATGACCTCAGGATTCTTGTTTACACTATTGGCAACAGCCTCACCTATTGTCTTGCCTGTAACTGTCATGCAGTCCTTGTTGATGAGTCCTGCATCTGCAAGCTGCTTGATAACCGCATACACACCACCGGCCTCATTGAGATCCTCCATGTATGTGTGGCCTGCAGGAGCAAGGTGACACAGGTTAGGTGTTTTTGCGCTGATCTCATTTGCAAATGAGATATCAAAGTCGAAACCGATCTCATGTGCGATGGCTGGAAGGTGGAGCATAGAGTTGGTTGAACATCCAAGTGCCATATCAACTGTAAGAGCGTTGATGATTGACTCCTTTGTGATGATGTCTCTAGGCTTGATACCCTTTCTGTACATATCCATAACTGCCATTCCTGCATGCTTTGCAAGCTTAAGTCTCTCTGAATATACTGCAGGGATTGTTCCATTTCCAGGAAGTCCCATTCCAAGAGCCTCTGTCAGACAGTTCATAGAGTTTGCTGTGTACATACCTGAACATGATCCGCATGTAGGACATGTCTTGCACTCATACTCGTATACATCCTCCTCAGTCATGGTTCCGGCTGCGTATGAACCTACAGCCTCGAACATGCTTGAAAGACTTGTCTTATTTCCCTTTACGTGTCCGGCAAGCATAGGGCCGCCAGATACAAATACTGTTGGGACATTTACTCTGGCTGCTGCCATGAGAAGTCCTGGAACGTTCTTGTCACAGTTAGGGATCATGACGAGCGCGTCAAACTGATGTGCTATAGCCATAGCCTCTGTTGAGTCTGCGATCAGATCTCTTGTAACCAGTGAATACTTCATTCCGATGTGTCCCATTGCTATACCATCACACACAGCGATCGCCGGAAACATAACAGGTGTACCACCCGCCATGGCAACTCCCATCTTTACTGCCTGTGCTATCTTGTCCAGGTTCATGTGACCTGGAACTATCTCATTGTATGAACATACGATACCTACTAAAGGTCTCTCCATCTCTTCCTTTGTCATGCCCAGTGCGTTGAACAGAGATCTGTGTGGTGCCTGCTGCATTCCAACCCTAACATTATCACTCTTCATCTTATTCTCCTCCAATAATGGTCCTTTCTATATTCTCTCACAGATAAGATCACCCATCTCGGAACAGCTTACGAGCTGTGTTCCCTCTGAGTGGATATCTATTGTTCTGTATCCGTCCTTGAGAACCGTCTTTACAGCGTTCTCAACTGCATCTGCCTCCTTGTCGAGGTCAAATGTGTATCTGAGCATCATTGCCGCAGACAGGATGGTTGCTATCGGATTCGCCTTGTTCTGGCCTGCTATGTCAGGTGCCGATCCGCCTGATGGCTCATACATACCGAACTTTGTCTCGTTAAGTGATGCAGATGAAAGCATTCCGATAGAACCTGAGATCATGGATGCCTCGTCTGAGAGGATGTCTCCGAACATGTTCTCTGTGAGAACCACATCGAACTGTGCAGGATCCTTCACAAGCTGCATCGCACAGTTGTCGACGAGCATGTGTTCAAGCTCAACCTCAGGGTAATCCTTTGCCACTTCCTCAACGACCTTTCTCCAGAGTCTTGATGAGTCAAGGACATTGGCCTTGTCAACGGATGTGACTTTCTTTCTTCTCTTCATAGCTATGTCAAATGCCTTGATGGCTATTCTTCTGATCTCGTTCTCATTGTATGTGAGGGTATCAACGGCTGTCATAACTCCGTCAACCTCCTCTGTGTGTCTCTCGCCGAAGTAGAGACCACCGGTGAGCTCTCTCATCATCATCATGTCAAATCCGCGCTCTGCGATCTCAGCCTTAAGTGGACATGCCTCCTTCAGCTCATCGTAGAGATTGGCTGGACGAAGGTTTGCGAAGAGGCCAAGCTCTTTTCTGATCTTCAGAAGTCCTGCCTCCGGGCGGAGATTTGGAGGGAGCTTATACCATGGTGATGTGGATGTATTTCCTCCGATTGAACCGAGAAGAACCGCATCCTTTGACTTTGCAACTGCCACTGCCTCGTCTGTGAGCGGTACGCCTGTTGCATCTATTGAACATCCACCCATGAGGATCTGCTCATAGTCAAATGTATGTCCGAACTTCTCTCCAACTGTATCGAGAACCTTCATAGCCTCTGTGACTACCTCAGGGCCGATACCGTCGCCTTTTATTACGGCTAAATTACACTGCATTTTTGTCTCCTTCCTGTTTTGCCTTTCATGATATATCTTCACTCTGGCCAAACATGCTCATACTCTATTTATTTTTATTATTGATATAGTTGATGAGTCCCTCGCTCTTGATGATCTCCTGCATGAATGGAGGGAATGCCTGTCCCTTAAATTCTGTTCCCTGGGTTCTGTCATAGATCATACCGCTGTCGAAGTCGATCTCCACATCATCTCCCGCCTGGATAGCCTCTGCTGCCTCAGGGCACTCGATGATAGGAAGTCCGATATTGATGGCATTCCTATAGAAGATTCTGGCAAATGTCTCTGCGATTACGCAGCTTATTCCTGAAGCCTTGATGGCTATAGGTGCATGCTCTCTTGAAGATCCGCAGCCGAAATTCTTTCTTGCCACCATGATGTCGCCTGGCTTTACGCGCTTAACAAAATCCTTGTCTATATCCTCCATACAGCTCTTTGCAAGCTCTGCAGGATCTGATGAATTCAGATATCTTGCAGGGATGATTACATCTGTATCTACGTTGTCACCATATTTGTGTACTGTTCCATGTGCTTTCATACTCTATATCTCCTTATAAAATATTCTGTAATAAACTGAATCCTATAAACCGAGTTCGTCAGGGCTGCTGATCTTACCTGTGATGGCTGAAGCTGCTGCTACAGCAGGGCTGGCAAGATATACCTCTGAGTCTACATGACCCATACGTCCTACGAAGTTACGATTGGTTGTTGATACAGCTCTCTCTCCTGCTGCCATAACGCCCATATGTCCTCCAAGACATGGTCCGCATGTAGGAGTTGAAACCACTGCTCCGGCCTTGACAAATATAGTCATGAGGCCTTCCTCAATACACTGAAGGTAGATATCCTGTGTTCCTGGGATGACGATAACTCTGACACCGTCAGCAACCTTTCTTCCCTTGATGATATCTGCCGCAATTCTCATATCTGATATACGTCCATTTGTACATGAACCGATGACTACCTGATCGATCTTGATATCTCCGACCTCATCGATAGTCTTTGTATTCTCTGGGAGATGAGGGAAAGCAACTGTCGGCTTAAGCTGTGACAGGTCGATGGTGTACTCTGCATCGTATACAGCGTCCTCGTCTGCCTCATACTTTGTATATGACTTTGTGCTGTGCTCCTTCATGTACTCCTCTGTAAGCTCATCGACAGGGAAGATACCATTCTTGGCACCTGCCTCGATGGCCATGTTCGCAATTGTAAATCTATCGTCCATTGTGAGGTTCTTGATTCCCTCTCCAACAAACTCCATAGACTTATAAAGCGCACCGTCAACACCGATCATACCGATGATGTGAAGGATGACGTCCTTACCACTGATCCACTTTGCCTTCTCTCCAACGATGTTGAACTTGATGGCTGATGGAACCTTGAACCAGGCCTTGCCTGTCACCATTCCTGCTGCCATATCTGTACTTCCGACACCTGTTGAGAATGCACCGAGTGCTCCGTATGTACATGTATGTGAGTCTGCTCCGATACATGTCTCACCAGCCACGATAAGTCCTTTCTCCGGAAGGAGCGCATGCTCGATACCCATTGCTCCGACATCGAAATAGTTCTCGATCTCATTTGCCGCTGAGAACTGTCTTACACACTTACAGTGCTCTGCACTCTTGATATCCTTGTTAGGTGTGAAGTGATCCATGACAAGTGCTATCTTCTTCTTGTCAAATACTTCCTTCTTGTTGAACTTCTCCATCTCGTGAATTGCGACCGGAGTTGTTACGTCATTTCCTAATACTAAATCCAAATCTGCCTCGATAAGCTGTCCTGCTTCAACTGATGGCAGTCCTGCATGAGCAGCTAAAATCTTCTGAGTCATGGTCATACCCATATTTATAGTCCTCCTATCATTTATTTCCTTATGATATATAATCTTACTATTGATAATAACACTCAGGTAGGTATAATTACAATATATAAAAAGAATAGATGCTATAACTTGGAGGAATACAATGATAAGTAATCTGAACAACTACGTCATATTCTATACAGTGGCCAAGGCAGGCAACATCAGCAAAGCTGCAAACCAGCTCTACATCAGCCAGCCCGCCATCAGCAAATCCATATCAAAGCTTGAGGCAGAGCTTGGAACTGCCCTCTTTGCCAGAAGCTCAAAGGGAGTAACATTGACCGAAGAGGGACAGGTGCTCTACGAATATGTAGAAAGAGCATTTGACTCACTGAACATGGGTGAGGAAAACTTAAAAAATTACAAGGAGCTTGGAATCGGCCATATAAGGATCGGAGTCAGCACATCGCTGTGCAAGCACATCCTTCTGGATTACCTGAAGGACTTTATAAAGGAGAATCCGAACATCAAGTTCAGCATCGACTGCCACTCAACATTGAATACCATCAAGCTTCTTAAGAATGACGACATAGACATAGGTCTGATATGCAACACAGAGCTTCCAAAGGGAATAGTATACTCTCCAGTGAAAGAAATTCATGACGTGTTCGTGGCAAGTCCGGAATATCTGGATAACTTCTATGAGAGAAACGGAAATGCACTTGATGATGTTATAATGGATGAACTGTCGCCACATATAAAAGGGAATATCATTCCACTTTTAGGTGCATCAAAAAGAGCCGGCAAGAATACATCTTCCGACTCCTTATATAACGATTCTGACTCTGCTGCAGACAATCCGACTGATAGCAGTCTGCCGAATCACTCCAATATCACAACAACAGATATCCTGGAAAACTCCAACCTCATGGTTCTTGAGGAGGCAAATGTAACCCGTACCCACGTGGACGAGTATCTCCGCTCACAGGGCATAAGCTGCAGCCAGGTACTTGAAATCAACAACATGGATCTCCTCATCGACTTCGCCGCCATCGGCATGGGCGTTGCCAGCGTGGTACGTGAATTCGCACATGAACAACTCTCATCCGGGGGGATAACCGAGCTTCCGCTGGATACGCCTATCCCTAGCAGAAGTGTCGGCTTCGCATACTCAGGGGTAAAGAATCAGAGCACGGCTATTAAGAAATTTATGGAGTGGGTGGGGGTGTGATATGTCTCATATATATAACAGCTATACCCCATCCTATAAAAGATAATATCAAACCCAGTTTAAACCCATATGGTACATATCTGAATTCCACTGTATGTGTGCCTTCAGTCAGCTCCACGCCAATAAGTGCCCCATCTGCCAAAGTTGTTATATCAGTCTTTTTCCCATCCACATATGCAGTAAATCCCTTATAATATGGAATAGACGTATATAGTATCCCATCCTGTTTTGCAGTAACCTTACCTTTTATATATGTATCCTTCGCAGATTCAATAACCATTGAACTGTCCTCAACATACACCATGCACTCCTGCATTCTGTCATCATGATACTCATAAAAACTTATAAATGTTACACCTTTTTTTAGCACAGATGATAAATTAACAGCCTGTATCTCAATCTTCTGCCCCTTCTTCAGATTTCCCAGATCAAGCACTCCTTTAGGTACAGCATATGAAGCATTTTTATCTATCTCTTCTATTATCTTTCCATCCACAGTTACTGCACTGCAAAATCTATTAGAATCCTCCAGACTCACATATAAATGCATAGCTCTCGGAACTACGAACATATAAATCTGGCTGGCGTATGAACCTTCTCCTATAGAAGTGTTTATATAGCTGTATGCATTTGTATCGCTTTTTCTCTTCAGACTTATACCACCAGTAAAAGGTTCTTTATCCGAAACAGAGCCCATATACTTCACATCATAATCTGTAAATTCGCTGGCATCCACCTTCGTAAACACACCATCCACACCCGATACAGCCTTTACAAAATTGTTTTGAACTACAAAAGGATCAACATTTGATATATCCCAGTTTTTTATTGCATAACCTGAAGAAAATCCCAGTCCTGTTGCAAATTTTGTTGTATACCACGCAATATTCTTGTCTATATCATACGTTTTATCTTCGATACGATATTTCTCTCCCTTGCTATACCCTCCATAATATGCATCTGTATCTGACAGTACATTTTTCACATTGAACATGAGCGCCGTCACCGGTGTAGTGTTCCTATATGCATACGTTGCCCCATGCTTCTGATACACCATCCCCAACGAACCAAAAAGCCAGGTCACCTTGTTATTAATGATTGATGTGAAAATATTCGTATCTGAATATGCAGTATTATTTTCTGATAACACCCAAGATGTCTTTCTGTTTAGATCACTGTCATCCATGTCGCCATACATCGCCCCCCAATAATCAATTCCTCCAATTTTTTCCATACTAGTTGTATAATTATCCTTATTTACATACACGGAATTTGCTGTCAGTTCTACTAAAAGCACAATAACAAAATTCATAATTAACGATTTTTTCTTTATGCTGTTTCTTGCCTGCAATGTATACACCATGAATAAATATATAGTAATCATCATAGTTGCCATATAGCAGACAATACTCTGTGTCTCATCATTTTTCAAAAAAACCAACACATATAATCCGGAAAAGATCAAACCAGTCGCAGCCACCTCCCAAATGTGCGGCTTTACCCAGTTTGTAACACATTCAAATGCAGACACAATAAGCAGAACAACCAGAATAAACGCATATCTGCAAGAAAACGTATGAGGGTATGTAAAGCCATGAAGTGCAAAAACCGCTCCTGCCAGATTCAGACTGATTATCATAATTCCTATCTCTGTCAGCCTTTTTATACGGGACAGAAATCTTATTTTCTTGTTAAACATATATACAACTGCAAGGAAAAGTAGAGCTATTCCCATATACATATTTCTTCCATACAAAACTCTTCCTGTCACATCTATATTACTTCCCCAGAAAAAACTCTGAAAGAAGCTCCCAAGATTCCCCAGACTGTTAAATCGCACATCCACAGAAACTGAGCTCTCCCCCTCTCTTCCCAGTATTGCAAGAAAGCACGGAACTAGAACAACACATGCACTAAGTGCGGCCACTATGGATGTGATTACAAAACGAACTAAACACCGCCAGAATACAGCTGCGTTTTCCTTTCTTACATCCACAAACCACACTACAGCCATAATAGCTACAAACCACGAAAAATAAAAATTAAACACTAACGACAAAAACAGTATAACAAAATAAGGTTTTACATCTCCGTCTTCCACCAACCATTCAATTCCCAGCATCATAAGAGGCACAAGCAGAAGACATATCAGCCATAGAATATTGTACTGATAAGCAAGAATATAATCGCACATTGAATATGCCATTCCAAATACAACGCAGACCATATCATTCAGCAAGCCTTGTCTCATAATATTTCTACTGGTATGAGACAAAAAATAAGTCATAGCAACGCCGCAGAGTCCCACCTGGACGCACATTGTAACAATCATTCCCATCTCCACATGAGAACCGCCAAATGCTACGGCTATGAGGTTAAATGGGCTTGCAAGGTAATAAAAGAAATTAGAATAGAAATCATATCCCAGCCCCATACTCCAACTAAAAAATAACGATTTACCATTTCTAATCCTGTCAGACAACTCCATATAGAATGCATAATACTGGGTATTTGAATCTCCCAGCAAAACCGAATTTTTTCCAAACGGATAACAATTAGTCATAATCATATGCGCCACTATACAAATAACCGGTATCATAAAAGCTATTATATATTTAAATATCTTTTCTTTTCTGATCTTAGTTTTTTTCATGTAATCCCCGCTTATCGTGTTTTGTTCTCTTCAAAAATATATATAGCAAAGCTGCTCCTATAATCGAAACCATTATACCAATCTTCAGACCATAAGGGAAATATCTAAACTCAATTTCATGCTCTCCTGATGAAAGCTCAACTCCACACATAGCTCCGACTATTGCCACCAGCTTTTTTTGCTCTCCATCCACATACACCTTAAAGCCTTTGTAATACGGTATAGACGTATACAAGATTCCAGCCTCATCGGTCTTAACAGTTCCAATCACTTTTGTTGTCCCCGTACTTTTTACATAAAATCTGCCGCTTCTTAGCTTTTGAACAACATTTTTCATAACATCATCTTTGTAACTGTACACAAGTACATTTGTTCTTCCTATAGTACCAGCCAGAGAACTATTGCTTACCATTAACTTTATCCTCTGACCTTCTCGAACATTCCCGACATCGAGCATTTCCGACATAGACATATATGACGAATCATCAACTACAGGCTCATCATCTATATATAATTTGCAGCATACCTGATCATCATCATACGCATAAATATACATGTGCATATCAGCCGGAACAGTGAATTCATATGTATTTGTCACATAAAACAGTCCATCCGCAGCCCATATGTTCTTGTATTCGATATCAAAATCATCTTGAGATAATATCTCACTTCCAAACGGCGAAACAGATACATTTTCTATGTCTATCTTTTCAAATATATTGTCTTCACCCAGTGCACAGGCTACAAATTTATTCTGAAATTCAAACGGATCGTCTGAATCCGAATCCCAGTTCTCAACATCTCTGCTCACAAGGAACCCAAGCCCGGCAGTGTATGGACTCTCACTCACAGAATACGTCATAGTCTTATCTTTATATGTATTGAATACACTCTTACTGTAAATGCTTTCATAGCCGCCAAAATACATCTGATGGTCCGTAAGCACATACCGTACATTATAAAGTGTACTTGTCAGCGGTGTTGTACATCTGTAAGTATATGATCCGCCATTTCCCTGATATGACAAGCCTGTCTTCTTATACAGATCCAAGGTGTTTCTGTTCAGTATGGATGAGAAAATACTGGCATCAGAATTTCCCATTCCCCTCTGTGAATCGACCCATGAGGTTTTCCTCTCACCGATCTCAGTTTCTATATTTTTATAATCAGCAATCCAAAACTCAGTTCCTCTGTTTTTCTCGCCACTTGTATCATAGCTGCTTTCGCTTACTATAAAATAATTCGACACGAGCTCCAGAAAACATATGGCAAGTATATTGACGACCAGTGCACTCCTGCCTATGCTTTTTCTTGTATATAGGCACACACATATAAGACCATATACAACAATAAGTATTGTCACCATATAAGATATCGGATCATTTACCTCGGATGTGTTGATCAATGTCACAAATACGATCAACGCACCAGCAGCAAGTATTGTCGCACATTGCTTTATACTTATCTGCGTTATATTTATCAATTCCTCAAAAGCTGTAACAAGCAGTAATATCCCCAGAATAAATTGAAATCTGTTGCTGTACGAATTCGGAAACGCAAATCCATGAAATACATACGAACCGAGCACCCAGTTTAGCTGGAACGCGATCACCAGTATCTCGATAACTCTTTTCACTCTTCTGGCCAACCTGATATTTCGATTAAACACATACAGTGCTACAAGAAACAGCACTGTAACCGTGATGTATCCATTATATGTATATAACTTTTTACCGGCTTGATCTATCTGACTTTTCCAGAAAAAGCTCTGTATAAAATCTGCGATATTTCCAATCCAGCCCCATAATCCAGCTTCCTCCTGTACTGTCATGCCATCTCTTCCAACAACAGCCAAATAGCACGGCAGCAGAACAAATGCGGTTGAAAGTGCAGAGATAACCGACAAGAAAACATACCTTGCTGTCTTCCTTATTACCACCTTGGCACTTCCCTCGCACGTGTCCACAAACCATACAAATGAAAGTATACATATAAACCAAGCAAAATAAAAATTGGTTATAAACACCAGGATCATACTGCAAATGTACATTTTTTCTCCAACGCCTTCATTTAACCTTTCCACTCCCAGCAAGACAAGCGGTGCCAAGATAAGACTTATAAGCCATATATAATTATACTGATACGCCAGGACATAATTACACATGGAATACACGATCGCCAGCAGCATACAAATACAGTCATTTAATATTCCGGTTTTTCCACTGTTTCTGGACGTGTTCTTCAGATAATACAACATAGTAACTGAACACATACCGACCTGAACCATCATGGTGACTGCAACACCTATCTCCATATCCCAGTTTCCTATGATCATGGCTATTATATTGAATGGACTGCCAAGATAATAGAAAAAGTTCTGGTAGAATTCAAATCCCATTCCTGCCTGCCAGCTAAACAGTATCGATTCACCATTCTTTATCTTCTCAAGCAGAAATTTTTCAAACCAGTAATACTGTGCATTTGCATCCCCAAGCAGAATGGTATTATTTCCAAATGGATAGCACTCTCTTATGTACATATGTATAAGAAGACATATGACCGGTATTAAAAATACTATGAAATATTTGCCTAGTTTCTTCGACTTATTCACTCCTGATATCCCCCTGATAAAAAATAGGGACAGGTGTGGCAATTGCTGCCACCTGTCCCCGTTCATGTATCACCTCACCAGGCAAAGCCCGGTGATCGATCTGTTTCATATTTCATCTTACTTAAAATACTCCACACCACTCTCGAATATCTTCTGGTTCTGGTCGCCGTATACGTTTACAGCTACAGCCTGTCCGATACGCTCTGAGTGACCCATCTTACCAAGGACACGTCCGTCTGGGCTTGTGATACCCTCGATCGCATAGTATGAACCGTTGACGTTGTAGTACTCGTCCATGGTTGGGTTGCCGTTCATGTCGACATACTGTGTTGCAACCTGTCCATTTGCAAAGAGCTTCTCGCACCATTCCTTGCTTGCAACGAAACGACCCTCACCGTGTGAGATAGGAATTGTGTATACTCCGCCGAGCTCTGCCTTCTTCAGCCATGGGCTCTTGTTTGTTACAACCTTGGTGTATACCATCTTGGACTGATGACGTCCGATGCTGTTCATTGTCAGTGTAGGTGAATCATCTGTCTGTGGTCTGATCTCGCCGTAAGGCACAAGACCGAGCTTGATGAGTGCCTGAAATCCGTTACAGATACCAAGTGCAAGTCCGTCTCTCTCGTTCAGGAGCTTCATGACCTCCTCAGAGATCTTTGCATTACGGAACGCAGTTGCGATGAACTTACCTGATCCGTCTGGCTCATCACCGGCTGAGAATCCACCTGGGAACATGATGATCTGTGAATCGCTGATTGCCTTTGCAAATGCGTCAACAGAATCTCTGATTCCCTGTGCTGTCATATTTCTGAATACTATCGTCTGTACGTCTGCACCAGCTCTCTCAAATGCCTTTGCTGAGTCGTACTCACAGTTTGTACCAGGGAATACAGGTATGAATACCTTTGGCTTTGCAACCTTGTTCCTTGATGTGTAAACTGTCTTGGCATCAAAGAGTCCAGTCTTGATCTCTGTCTGTGGAACATTTGACTCTGTTGGGAATACCTTCTCAAGAGTCTTTGTCCATGCTGCAAGAGCCTCGTCCATAGTGATCATGACATCCTTGTATGTAAATACAGGCTCCTTTGTAACCTTACCTATCTTCTTGACAGGAATTCCGAGCTGATCAAGATCTGCTGCCTTAACCTCAAGAATGATAGCGCCATAGTTCTTGGCAACGAGATCCTTCTTGCTCACTGTATCCTCAAGCTCAACACCGAGCTTATTTCCAAATGCCATCTTGCTGACAGCCTCTATTATACCGCCAAATCCAACTGCATATGCAGACTGGATCTTGCCCTCCTTAATCTTCTTGTTCAGGAGGTCATACATGTACAGAACATTCTCATATACAGGTATGTCGTTCTCGTCCTTCTCTATATCCATCTCCACAAGAACATTGCCTGCCTTCTTGAGCTCAGGTGTCACAACGTCCATGTAGCTTGCCACGTCAACTGCAAATGATACAAGTGTTGGAGGTACATCTATATCATTGAATGTACCTGACATACTGTCCTTTCCACCGATAGACGGAAGTCCAAGTCCTATCTGAACATCATATGCTCCGAGGAGTGCTGCCAGTGGCTGTCCCCATCTGTATGGGTCTGTTCCAAGTCTCTTGAAATATTCCTGGAATGTAAGTCTGATCTTGCTTACATCTCCACCTACTGCAGCTATCTTGGCTGCTGATGTAACAACCGCATATACTGAACCATGATATGGGCTCCAGCTTGACAGATATGGGTCAAATCCGTAGCTCATCATGGTAATAGTGTCTGTCTTACCCTTGAGTACAGGCAGCTTTGCGATCATTGTCTGTGTAGGTGTGAGCTGATACTTACCACCGTAAGGCATTGTGACTGTTCCTGCTCCGATAGAGCTGTCGAACATCTCCACAAGTCCTTTCTGTGAGCACACATTCAGATCTGACAGTGTATCGAGCCATGCCTTCTTGACATCCTCAGGCTCCTTAACTGAATCAAAGTAATTGTCAGCCTTGCTTGGAACTTCAACCTTGACCTGTGTCTCCTGATGAGCACCATTTGTGTTGAGGAATGCACGTGAGATATTCACGATGTCCTTGCCTCTCCACTTAAGGATAAGTCTAGGCTCCTCTGTAACCTTTGCAACTACTACAGCCTCGAGGTTCTCCTCCTCAGCGTATCCGAGCATAGTGTCAACATCCTTAGGATCGACAACTATAGCCATACGCTCCTGGGACTCTGATATTGCAAGCTCTGTACCGTCAAGACCTGCGTACTTCTTTGGCACCTTGTCAAGATCTACCACAAGTCCGTCTGCCAGCTCTCCGATGGCAACTGACACACCGCCGGCACCAAAATCGTTACACTTCTTTATAATAGATGAAACCTCTTCTCTTCTGAAGAGTCTCTGGATCTTTCTCTCTGTAGGTGGGTTACCCTTCTGAACCTCAGCACCACATGTCTCGAGTGAGTGTGATGTGTGAGCCTTGGATGAACCTGTTGCTCCACCACAGCCATCACGGCCTGTACGTCCGCCGAGCAGGATGATTACATCTCCCGGATCAGATGTGAGACGCTTTACAGCACGTCTTGGAGCTGCACCCATAACTGCTCCGATCTCCATTCTCTTTGCAACATAATCTGGATGATATATCTCATTTACAAGGCCTGTTGCAAGACCGATCTGGTTACCATATGAGCTGTAACCATGGGCTGCTGTTGTCACGATCTTACGCTGTGGAAGCTTGCCCTCCATTGTGTCCTTGAGAGACTTTGTAGGATCAGCCGCACCGGTAACTCTCATAGCCTGGTATACGTAACCTCTTCCTGAGAGCGGATCTCTGATAGCACCGCCAAGACATGTAGCAGCACCACCGAATGGCTCGATCTCTGTAGGATGGTTGTGTGTCTCGTTCTTGAAGAATACGAGCCACTCTTCCTCTACTCCGTCCACAACTACAGGAACAACTATAGAGCAAGCATTGATCTCGTCTGACACTTCCATATCATCGAGCTTGCCTGCTGCCTTGAGCTGTTTCATACCCATAAGGGCTATATCCATGAGACATACAAACTTGTCATCTCTGTCCTTGTACATCTCCTTCATCTCTGCTCTGTATGCGTCAAATGTCTTCTCAAGAAGATCCTTGTAATCTCCATCGTCGAACTCTACATCTGTGAGCTCTGTTGAGAATGTTGTATGACGGCAGTGATCTGACCAGTATGTATCGAGAACTCTGATCTCGGTCATGGATGGATCTCTCTTCTCCTCACCCTTGAAATAGTTCTGGATGTGAAGGAAATCCTTGAATGTCATGGCAAGTCCAAGTGAGTCATAAAGCTCCTTAAGATCTGCCTCTGCCATGTCCTTGAATCCGTCAAATATATGAACATCGGCTGGCTCAGGGAACTCTGTAACCAGAGTCTCAGGAATCTCCATACCGCATATTCTTGAATCAACAGGGTTTACACAGTAGTCCATGACAGCCTTCATCTGCTCGTCTGTCACGTCGCCCGAAAGTACATATGTTGTGGCAGTCTTGATAACAGGCTCCTCATCCTCTGCAAGAAGCTTTACACACTGCTCTGCTGAATCGGCTCTCTGATCGAACTGACCTGGAAGTGCCTCTACTGAGAACACCTTATCTGTGGCAGCAAGCTCAGGCTCACCCTCATAGATCACATCTACAGGCGGCTCAGCAAATACTGTCTCAAGAGCCTTTGCATATGTCTCATCTGATATGTTCTCAATATCATACCTGACAAGCACTCTCACATACTCAGCCTTGATACCCAGATAGTTCTTAATCTCTTCGTGAAGTTCCTTCGCCTTGACCGCATAGTCAGGCTTTTTCTCAACATACACTCTCTTGACCTTACTCATGTCATACCTCCATAGTAAAAGCGTTTTTGTTATTTCAATTCTTTAATAATAGCATTTATCTTGTTTTTTTTGTAGTAGTTTTTATCTTTTTGCCGATTTTCAGCTTATTTAAGTATAAAATTGTATCTTAACCCTGCATTTTCACCAAATATGTCATAACCTTTCCATGCTAGTTATGCAGTCTTCGTATCATCTTAAATATCACCGAATTCTGGTATATCATAGGTGAATTCTGACAGTAGAATATGATTCCATCCGTCGGTGCGTATATGTCCGTCGTATTCTCGCCCGTCATCGGATTGATGATATTTGCAATTATGTCGCCTCGTACAACCTCGTCTCCCGGCTGGACAAGCTTCTTGAAGAAGCCGGCGGCATGCTCGGACCTTATGCTGAGCAGATCCTCCTCGTCCATGATGGTGGAAATGTATCCCGCATGGCAGTTGTATCTTATAACGCCCATACGTGTCAGGAATCTGAGCACTGAGGACACCGCCTGATTGGCACTCTCACCATTGATGGTGTCGGTAACTCCCGAATATACCGAGAAAGCCTCCGTGCCGCGCATCTGCCAGTTGTAGTTGAGCGTTGCCTTATCATATGATCTAGGCTCCGCTGTCAATACATACGGCATACCGAACTGGCTGGCAAGGCTGTTGCTCTGCTTGCCTGTCTCTATCATCCTGACGTGCGGGATAAACTCACCATCCATATAGAAGCTCGCAAACTGTATTCCGTATGCGTAGCCGGTGACCTTCTCCATCACCGCCGCTGCAATACGGCTTGTCGCCTGACCTTCAGGATTGCCTGGGAATGATCTGTTTATATCTGAATTGTCTGTTATCCAGTATTTCTTGCCCACATTGAACGAGCTGTAATTGATTGATGGTATCAGAAGTATCTTCTTCCCTGATACTATGGCGCCCCTCGTCTCCAGCTCCCCAAGCTTTTTTGCCAGAAGTGAGCTTATGTAGAGCTGCTGAAATTCATTTCCTCTCATGGCACCAACTATGCATGCAGCCTTGTCTCCGCTGCCATAGGAAAATCCCTGTATCTCGTACTCTCCTCTGTAGGCTGTATTCATGGAATATATGATCTCTTTATTCATGGCCACCTCCGAAAATTCTGGCCACAAGTGACCCCTCTTCTATAACCGGATATTCTCTCAGCGAGAACACAATGCCGCTTCTCGGCGACCTGATGGTCTCCTCCACCGAGCCCGTGAGCACATTTACAATTCTTCCTATGATCTCTCCCTGCTGTATATATTCTGAGTGCTTTGCCACAGGAAGGAAGATTCCGCTGCTCTCAGCATTTACAAATACAACATCCTTGTCTTTTGCAAATTTAGGCTTATGTGCAGTCTCGACTTCGCCCTGCCATATTCCCATCTTCTTCATAAGAGAGAACAGTCCGTCCACTATCTGGTTCGAGTAATCGTAATCTATCTTGAGGGCAACGCCGGACTCCACTACCATACTCTTGACTCCGATCTCGTTGAGGGCATGTGCAAGACTTCCCTCCATGACCGTAGACGACGGATGTATCCATACAACATCCACATTCATGCACGCAACATACGGAGCAAGATCCGATGCCACGTCAGAATTAACCCTGACCTGTGGGATCTCCTTGATGTACACACTGCTGGAATGGACATCAACACAAATGTCCGCCCCCTCTATGTCCTTCATGACCTTTGCCGCTGTGTACTCTCCCACAGTTCCGTCCTTGGAACCCGGGAACAGAGTGTTCATATCAATGTCAAATACCGGCACATCCCTGTACTGCGCCTCAAGTCCCATCGGATTGATAAATGGATATACATCCACGATTCCAGTAAGCTTGTCAAAATCCTTCTTGATCCTTCTGATCAGTTCATAACATATGTACTGTCCGGCAACCTCATCCCCATGTATACCGGACACAATACACAGCCTCTTTTCATTTCCAGTTGGGAAATCCGGAGCCAGATGGTTCTTCTTCACCCTCATGACTTCCCCGATCAGCATGTTAGCTGATACTACAGTTTCTATCATATTTTGTCCACCTTGTATTATTTATTCGTTAGTAATTTTGCAAATTATCCCGGTACATAAAGAAAAGCAGGGTACTTGCCGTATCCTGCTTCTTGTACCTAAGTTATTATACATGATAACTGTCAGTTCTTCAAGGTATGTTGCCTACTCTGTGAGCCTGTTATGCCCTTTTCTTATATTCTATTCTGAGCTTGTCCGCTATGAGTGCGATAAACTCGGAATTTGTCGGTTTGCCTTTTCCCGCATTCACTGTATATCCAAACAAATCGTTGATGGTGTCTATCTGACCTCTGTTCCACGCCACCTCTATGGCATGCCTTATGGCTCTCTCCACGCTGGAGGATGTGGTCTTATATTTCTTCGCTATCGTCGGATAGAGAAGCTTTGTTATGTAGTTCAGCATGTTCACATCGTTGACCGCCATGATGATGCCCTCACGGATGTACTGGTAGCCCTTTATATTTGCAGGAATACCTATATCCCTGATGATATCCGTCACATCGCTCTCTATAGTATTCTCTATCTTGTGTGCCATACTCTTCTCTGTGAGACATGTAAGCTTGTCGTTCAGCCCTGACTCAAGCTCCTTCTTCTTCATATACATCTGTCTGAGTCTTGTCACAAGCTGCACCGGATTGTACGGCTTCAGGATATAATATGTCGCACCCATCTCAAATGCACATCTTATAAGTCTCTGTGATGACACCGATGTGAGTACCACAAATATCGTATTCTGATATTCAGGCAGTTCACTCATATGCTCCATCACTCCCAGGCCATCCATTCCCGAAAGGCAAATGTCTAGTATCACTATATCCGGCTTGTAGAGCTTTATTGATTCCACCGCTTCATCCCCGGTGCTGACCATATCAACTACTCTCATCTCGTCCTTTGATGCATATGTGGCGATCTGTTTTGCTATCTGTGTGCTGTCGCCATCAGCAATTACAATTTCGATCCCTTTGTTTCCCATAGTATCTCCCTTGTTATGTATAAATTTACAGGATTAAGCGCTTATCCCAACTGCTTTTTAATAATATTAAATATGATATAATTTGTCAAGTGCTTTTAATATCGTTTTTAATATCACATATTATGACAACATTTTACTACAAATTACCCCGCATTTCTCATCTTCGCTTCCAGTCTTATCTTGTCGGCAATGAGAGCGACAAATTCTGAGTTCGTAGGCTTTCCTTTGCCCGCACTTATGGTGTAACCAAACAGTTCGTTGATAGTCTCTATCTTTCCTCTGCTCCAGGCCACCTCTATGGCATGTCTTATGGCTCTCTCCACCCTTGATGCAGTTGTGCCGTACATCTGGGCGATTGTCGGATAAAGCTGCTTTGTTATAGAATTCAAAATATCCATATCCCCCACAGCTATGACTATCGCGCTTCGGAGATACTGGTAGCCTTTGATGTGCGCCGGGACTCCTATCTCGTGGATTATCCTGGTCACCACCGCCTCCAGCTCGTCCGTCTTCTGCTCATTTTCATCCATCTTCAGAAGCTGGGTTGTATTGCTTCCGCGTCCTTTACATGCATCATCAAGCACACCTCTGACCTTTTTCTCATCGTATGGCTGTTCAAGCAGTCTCACCACTGCCTTGTCACCTATCGTTGAAAATACAAAGTCCAGATAATTTCTGTGCTGCTTCGATGAACAGAGCACAAATTTGACATTTCTCAGGTTCTTATTTCCAGATACGCCCTCGACCATATCCGTGATATCCGTACCGGGTATAACCTCGTCCGCGATCACTATGTCTGGCTTATCTTCTGCAATTTTCTTAACAGCTTCGTCACCCTTCTCACAACATCCAATGTACTCATAATCAGGCATATCCTCAAATACGTGCTTTAGCTGTTCAATTTCTCTTTTGTCATGTTTTACCATCATAACTTTAACATGACTCATGTTATACTCCTTCCCAAGTATAGTGACGGAATAACAATATTTACTTTTTTATTCCTGTTATTCCACTACGAACATTATATATAAATGTAGTTTTCTTGGGAATATATAGAACTTCGCAAGTTACGACAGCATCAGCTTCCGGAAAACATTTTTTCTACTGCGACTGACACCAGCAGACCACATACGCACATTTAATGAAAAAATGCGGCATATCTTCCCTTTTCGGGTCGATATGCCGCGCATGATCACTTCTCTTTTGTATGTTCTTTTTCTCTGAGTCTTATGATCGCATCATAGGCCGCCGGATTGTGCTCCTTCAGGTGCTCATCCATTCGTTTTCTTCTCGCCTTATATCTGTCGACAAATTCAGGATGCTCGCTCTCAAGCCTGTGAAGAAGCTGGCTCCGCCTGCGCTCGATACGCTCTGCAACAGAGTCCTCATCCTCGCCTGTGGCCCTCACGATCTCCTCTATGTGGGCCTCCATATGCTCAAGCCATTCTTCCTCATCCTGTATATCCATCTGCTTCCAGAAACCGGTCATGAGCTGTTCAACCCCGGTTCCGTTCTTCATACTGCCTATGGATTCACGGATGTGCTTCTCTATGACATCTTCCGCATCATCGCCAAATGCCCACACAAGCTCCTGAGCCATGTGCTCCGCTCTCTTTCTCCTGATGTCATGATAACTGTTATGTACACCAACCAATGGATATGGACTCTCAAGGCCGCAGTCTGACAGTGCTCTCTCCATGGTCTGTCTCACGCATCCTGCCTCTATCATGTCGCCAAGTCCAAGCTTTCTGAGCTGGACGTTGAGCTGGCCTATATGCTCCGTGATATAGAGCTTCACCCCCTTCTCTTTCAGCGTATCATACATGATCCTGAGGGTCTTGGCAGCCGTCACATCCACGCTTCCCATGGCGGACGCATCCACTATTACAGCCTTTGTGTCATCCTGCACCGCATCCATGATATCCTTCTGGAATATGGCTATATTTGCAAAAAACAGGTTACTGCTGAATCTGTAAATAACTATATTCTGTATCGGGTATGCATGCTTGAACCTCTCGAGCGCAAGGAATTCCTCATGTCCAGGTACCAGTCCAAGGAAGCTTCTCGGAGGGTCCGCAGCCTTCCTTATGACTGCGGCAAATGAGAGTATGATTCCTATAAGAACTCCATTTATCGTTCCAAGTACCAGCACACCTAGGAAAGCTCCGCAGAATATGTAGAATTCCACCTTACTCACCTTCCACAGCTTTGCCGCCAGATCAAATTCCAGAGCACTGTAGAGTGCGGAGATGACGATTGCCGTGAGCACCGGAACCGGCAGATAACCTATAAATCCCGTTCCACACACGAGGATCACGATCATCACTACTCCTGCAAATATTCCAGTGAGCTGTGTCCTGCCTCCATACTGCTCACTCATTGTGGTTCTGGACACGGAACCGTTTATCGGACAGCAGCCTGTGAATGCCGCTGCAAGATTTGCCATTCCAAATGCCAGAAGCTCCTGATTATCGTCTATCTTATATCTGTTCTTCTGGGCGAAATTGTTCTCAGCCAGAAGCGTCTCCGCCATGATTACTACTGCTATCGACAGACTGACCGTCATGATATTTGGAAGCATCCTCTCATCTATCTGTGGTACAACGATCTGTGGAAGTCCTCTGCTCACCTCCGACAGACATACTATTCCGTATTCATCCATATCTATCACGCAGGACAGCAACGCTCCCGCTGCCATGACGCATATCGCCATCGGAAACTTTGGTATGAATCTTCTTGAAACAAGCAGTACCGCAAGAGCCGTAAGTCCCATGATTATCGACGGCACATTTACATCTCCTATCGTCTCTGCTATGTGTTCCACAAGCTCGAACAGTTCTCCTGTTCCCGCTCCGGCTCCATAGAGCTTCGGCACCTGCATGAGTATGATGGTGGTGCATATTCCTGATATGAATCCGCCCATGACCGGAGTCGATATGTAATTTACAAGCTTGCCCGCCTTGAACAGGAAGAATACCAGCAGCCACAGCGCCGTAAAGAATGTTATCACAGGAACGACCTGCATCGCCTGCTCTGTTCCCGGCGTAACCCCCAGCGTCACCAGTGCCGCTCCGACCAGCGCCGCAGGCGCGGCATCCACACCGAACACGAACTGCCTCGACGTGGACAGCAATCCAAATATTATGATCGGGAACACCGACCCATACAATCCATATACCGCCGGCAGCCCGGCTATCTGTGCATACCCCATCGATATCGGTATGGACACCGCCGCTATGATAATTCCTGTCAAAAGATCAGAAAGCAAATTCTCTTTTTTATAATTCTTTAGTGTATGACATAATGAAATTTTTGAAACCTTGATTTTCTTGCCCTCCTGGGATGTTTGTGTGTGCCGGTCTGCCTTATGCTAAAGTCCGGCACTTCTGTTCTTAATTTTATCACTAAACAGGATTAATTTCACTCCTCCAGCATATTTTCAATAAAAATCCCATACCCCCTGGTTGGATCGTCTACGAATACGTGGGTGACGGCGCCGATTATCTTGCCATCCTGGATGATCGGGGAACCGGACATTCCCTGTACCACTCCGCCCGTCAGGTCTATGAGGGCATCATCGGTCACGTGGAATTCTATATTCTTGTCGGATGAATTCCTGTCCACATACTCTATGTCTATCTCATACTTCTCAAGCTCGCCGCTCATTCTGGAATATATATAAGCCTGCCCCTTGCGGACTTCATGACCTCTGGCTATATACATACGCTCCGCATCGCCGTATTTCGCCTGGCAATAGCTGGTGTCCAGATGTCCATATATTCCACTGGCACTGTTGCCATCAATAATACCGACCAAAGATCTTCTATATGCGATGCTTCCCTGAAGTCTTCCCGGTTCCGAGGAGTATGACTTGCTTATATTTGTAATATCCGTTGTGTACACTCCACCGGTGCTGCACCGCATCATAACTCCCGTATCTATATCCGACACACTGTGTCCAAGAGCCATGAAATTTGTTCCGTCGACAAATGTAACCGTGCCTATTCCCGACACATCATCCTTCACCCACGCGCCCAGCAGATAAGCGCCATTCTCGTTTTTTTCCGGCGTGATGCTACAGACCTTCTCCTCCCCATCCCTTATATATCTCACGGACAAGCTATCACCCTGGCTTTCAGCAACAATATCAAGCAGCTCCAACCTCTTAGATATCTCCATACCGTCTACACTCACAATATAATCCCCTGTACAGACCTTTCCATCAGCAGGGCAACAGGACTCGCCATTTTCATTTTTAAAGCTACACACATCCACCACCAAGACTCCCTCCGTCTTCATATAGATTCCCATCGCCTCGCCGGACGGAACTACAGGCCGGTCAAATATATCTCTTCCAAACTCCGCATCCTTCGTGGTCGCCCTTGACACTACCCCATCAAGTGTTGAGCTTGTCTTCTCTGACCTTCCAACATCCACTCGTCTGTCCACCAACACACATAAAACCAATAGTGCTGCAAGGAGCAACAGATCCGCCACAGCCACCCATATGATCACCTTCTTATATCGCCTCATAATCTATTCCTCCTACATATACTTAAAAACAACTAATAGCTTATAAAAAAAGAGTAACAGCCTTGGCTGTTACTCTTAGTATGTTGTGTTAGGAATAACTTTATATCAGTATTTTTTTGTCTTTTCTGCCATTTGTTTCATCTCGCGGGCATTGCTCATGACTGCCTCAGTTATGGTCACGCCGCCGAGAAGTCTTGCGATCTCCTCTGTTGATTCCTCGTCGTTCAGACGGACGATCCTTGTCACTGTCTTGCCCTCGTCGGCAGACTTTTCTATGAGATAATGACTGTCTGCCATCGCTGCGATCTGCGGAAGATGGGTTATGCTTATAACCTGATGGCTTCTGGAAATAACTGCCATTTTTTCAGCAACCTTCTGAGCTGCACGGCCGCTTATTCCCACATCGATCTCATCGAATACAAGAGTGCCGATATTGTCCTCGGACGCCATGCAGGATTTGATCGCCAGCATGATCCTTGAGAGCTCACCGCCTGAAGCCACGTCATATAACGGTCTCATCTTCTCGCCGACATTTGTCGAAATGACAAAATAGCAGTCATCGATTCCATTTGCCGTACACTCCGGAAGCCTGTCAAATACCATGTCGAACCGAACCTCCATGAAACTCAGATCAGCAAGTGCATCTCTGATGTCTCTGCACAGATTCTCAGCCTGCCTCTGTCTCTCAGCAGTAAGCGCATCTGCTGCCTTGAGCATGGCTTTCTCCACCTTTTTTATTTTGTCTGAAAGTCCTGCTATATATTCGTCATATTCAGACAGCCTTTCATATTCCTTCCTGCTGTCCTCCAGATATTTGAACACCTCTTCCACGGTGCTTCCATATTTTCCCTTTATATCATTGATGACGTCAAGCCTGGACTCAACACTTCTAAACTCAGAATCGTCAAAGTCCATGCTCTGCATGTAATCATTTAATTCAACGTTAAAATCATTCAGCAGCGCGTCAATATTTTCCAACTGGCTATACAGACCGTCTATCTCTCCGTCGAGATCCTTTATACCCTTCATCGATGCCAGAGCTCTGCCGATCTCATTTCCCGCAGATGAAGAAGATTCATAACCTGTAACGCTGTATACATCCGAAGCTGCCGCAACTATATCGCGTGAATTGACCATCCTGTTGTACTGATGCTCAACATCTTCGTCCTCACCAGTCTTTATATTTGCTGACTCGATCTCCGCGATCTGATACTTGAGGAATTCTACCTTTCTGCTCCGCTCCGCCTCATCCATCGAGAGCTCGTCCATCTCACGCCTGAGTGTGACGTACTCTCTGTGACACTCTGCAACCTTCTGCTTCAGGGGATCTATGGATGCTCTGCCATATTTATCCAGAAGCTTCATATGCTCCGCTTTCTTAAGGAGCGTCTGCTGCTGGTGCTGCGTGTGCATATCTATGAGAAGCGCAGATACCTCCCTGAGCTTTGCGGCGGTCACCGCCATATCATTTATAGTGTTGATGGTTCTGGAATTATTTATTCTCCGCGTGATGAGTATCTCGCCATCCTCCGATGGCTCCACTCCCAGATCTCTGATCTGCTCAATCACCTGGGGATCATCCACCAGGAAAAGCAGTTGACAGAAGCCCTCCTTGTCAGGCTCCCTGACTATATCCTTCGGAAGCTTATCTCCCATACCAATCTTCAGGGCTCCCATGATTATGGACTTACCCGCACCGGTCTCACCGGTAAGTATGTTGAGATTATCGGTAAAATTAACATTTGCATCGTCTATGAGTGCAATATTCTTGATATGTACATTAAGTAACATTTGTATCCTCCTGTTGACGCACAGACTTTATTACACATAACATATTACAGAGAGCTGTCATCTCTGCATCTTATCTATCGTCTTCATGACCGAATCGGTCATCTCCCGGCTTCTGACCGCCAGGAATATGGTGTCGTCCCCGGCTATACTTCCGAGGAGTCCATTTATCTCCACATTGTCAAGTGCTGCGGCAACTGCCATAGCCATGCCCGACACTGTCTTGATCACTATCAGATTCTCCGCCGGCACCATGGATAATATGCCAGCCCCGAGAACCTTTCTGTACGACTCTATGGACTCATGTGTTGCCGACTTTCCCAGAGTGTACTTCTGCCTGCCACCCGCCACGGCAACCTTGGTGAGGTTAATCTCTCTTATATCTCTCGATATGGTGGCCTGGGTCGTATTGAAACCCGCCTCGGCCAGCTTCTCCAGCAGTTCATCTTGGGTCTCTATATCATATTGTTCGATTATCGACAAAATCATCGCCTGTCGCTTCTGTTTCATATCACTTTCCCCCAAGCTTGTTTCTAAGTATCTCGTAGAAATTCACGTCACTCGCCTTTACGAGCTGCGTGGTTCTCTGTGACACGCATATATCAAGGACATCGCCTGCTGCCAGTTCGAAATCATTTCCACCGTCAAATGAAACTATCGCCTCGGTGTCCTGCGTCTTCCGCTTCTTGGCGATCTCTATTGAAACCTTTGCGTCACTAGGAAGCACAATACTCTTCGAAGTCAGCGAATGTGGACATACCGGAGTGATGATCATCAGTCTTGCCATAGGATCCACGATCGGACCTCCGGCTGATAGATTGTAACCCGTGGAGCCAGTAGGGGTCGATATGATGATTCCATCTCCCTCATAGGCATTCAGAAAGCTTCCATTTACATAGACATCAAGACCTATAAGTCTTGAAAATCCTGCCCTGCTGATAACTATATCATTGAGTGCCCTCTTCCTGCACTCCTTGCCGTCTCCTGTTCTGACTGTTCCCCTGATCATCATTCTGTCCTGCATGGAATAATCATCCGCAAGCAGTCTGTCTATGATGGTCTGCCAGTTGGTGATCTCCCCCTCAGTGAGGAATCCCACCGTTCCAAGATTTATCCCGAACAGAGGAATCTCCACATGGCTGGCACTGGATGCCACATTGAGGAGTGTTCCATCCCCTCCAAGAACAAGTATACAGTCAAAGCTCTCAAGCTCATCCGTAACCTGCTGCTTGTCACATGCACTGAAGCTGTAGCAGTCCATGGCTTTACACGCACCATTTTGCGATTCAATATACACTGTGAGCTCCGACGTTATACGATTATCCTCATCCTTATCCGGGTTATATACTATATAAAAATTCTTCATATCGTATCCTCTATGACTTGTTCAGTTCGTTGTGGGACTCCTCCACCAGAGCCTTTATGTCGAATTCCTCATTCGTCTTCGACTCGTCCTTTGATATGTGGAGCAGATATTCTATGTTGCCCTCAGGTCCTTTTATAGGTGAATAGCTGAGGTGCAGTGTGCGGAATCCTATACTTCTGGCATAACCGACTATCATCTCCACAACCTCAATATGGGTTGAAAGCTCTCTGACAACGCCCTTCTTGCCGACCTTCTCTCTTCCCGCCTCGAACTGCGGCTTGATAAGGCACACGATCTCTCCACTATCCGTAAGCAGCTCCTTTACCGCTGGAAGCACCTTTGTAAGAGATATAAATGACACATCTATCGAAGCAAATTCAATCTTATCGTCAATATCCTCAGGTGTGACATATCGTATATTTGTTTTCTCCATACAGACAACTCTCTCGTCATTTCTGAGCTTCCATGCAAGCTGTCCATGACCCACGTCAACGGAATACACCTTCACCGCACCATTCTGCAGCATACAGTCGGTAAAACCACCAGTGGAAGCACCTACATCCATGCACACCTTACCCGCAAGTTCCACGCCGAAATGATCCATAGCCTTCTCAAGCTTCAGGCCTCCACGACTCACGTATTTGAGGGTGTTGCCCCTGACCTCTATCTTAGCAGTCTCGTCAAATGTCGTGCCGGCCTTATCCTCTTTGTTATTGTCAACATACACTATTCCTGACATGATGATGGCTTTCGCCTTCTCTCGTGAATCTGCCAGTCCCTGTTCTACAAGGAGAACATCAAGTCTCTTCTTCATCTGTCTTCCTCTTATTCTGTACAATCTGTCAATATTATATGTTTTATCCTGTCATACAGCGAATCCGCGTCAAGCTTCAGCATCCTCCTGAGCTCCTCCACGCTTCCATGCTGTACAAATGTATCCTCAATGGCACACACTGTCACATCCACATCAAGGTGTCTGTCCATGACATACTCCTCGACCAGAGATCCGTATCCGCCATGCTTTATCTCTTCTTCAATAACCACTATATGTTCATGATCCCTGCTGAGCTCATCTATCATATCAGTATCTATCGGCTTCAGAAATCTTGCATTGACAAATGTGACATTTGTTCCATCGGCCAGCAGTCTGTCATACACCTTCTCGGCCTCCTGGACCATGTTCCCAACAGCCACTATGGCAAGCTTCTGTCCCCTGTGGATCATCTCGCTCCTGCCATACTCAATATCCGCATTGTATTCCTTAAGTCCGTAATAAGCCTCTCCTCTGGAATACTTGAGCGCAACCGGACCATCGTAAGCAACAGCCCACTCCATCGCTCTGGTGAGCTCATATCTGTTCTTCGGCGCAATGATGGTCATGTTCGGAATATGTGACAGAAACGCAGTGTCAAATATGCCCTGATGTGTATCGCCATCTGCACCGACAAGCCCTGACCTGTCAATGGCAAATATGACATGCAGCTTCTGCAGGCACACATCGTGTAAGATCTGATCATATGCCCTCTGCAAAAATGACGAGTATATCGCAACCACAGGCACCAGTCCCGACGTAGCAAGTCCCGCGGCAAACGTCACCGCATGTTCCTCCGCAATGCCCACGTCAAAAGCCCTGTCCGGGAACTCCGCGGCAAATGCCGCCACTCCTGTTCCCTTGCCCATGGCAGCCGTTATGGCCGTTATCCTTGGATCAGCCTTACCAAGCTCCACCAGCTTTCTGGCAAACACTCCTGTGTTTGTCATGACCTTCCTGTCCTTCATGACCTTTCCTGTCTGTATATCAAACGGATCAATGCCGTGGAAATAGCTCGGGTGTCTCTCGGCATGGGTATAACCCTTGCCCTTCACAGTCTTCACATGCACAAGGATCGGTCTGTTGAGCTTAAGCGCTTTGCGGAAAGTGGCCTCCATCACATCTATATCGTGTCCGTCTATAGGTCCTATATATGTGACACCCAGCTCCTCGAAGAACATACCCGGCACAAATATCTGCTTGATGGAATCCTTTGACTTCTTCAGCCCTCTGGCAAGATGCTCTCCAGCCACAGGAATCTTCATGAGGATCTTCTCCACGTTACCCTTAAAATCATTGTACTGCTGCCCAACACGTATCTTGCTGAGATATGTGGACATGCCGCCAACATTCTGATCGATGGACATATTGTTATCGTTCAGCACAACAAGGCAACCGGTCTTGATATCCGCCATATTATTCATGGCCTCATATACCATACCACCTGTGAAGGAGCCATCTCCGATCACTGCGGCAATCTTCTCATTTGTACCCTTGATACTTCTGGCGCACGCCATTCCGAGCGCAGCAGAAATGGATGTTGAGCTGTGTCCTGTATTGAACGCATCGCACGGGCTCTCACTGGTCTTCGGGAAACCGCTCATTCCTCCAAACTGTCTGAGAGTGCCCATCTCATTCTTCCTGCCCGTCAGTATCTTGTGGACATAGGACTGATGTCCCACATCCCATATAAGCTTATCCTCAGAGAAATCCAGAACCCTGTGAAGTGCCATTGTAAGTTCCACGCATCCAAGATTCGGAGCCAAATGTCCACCGGTCTCGCTCACATGCGACACCAGAAATTCTCTGATCTCATCCGCCAGCTCCGGCAGATCTTCCCTGTCTATATCCTTTATATCGTTTGGTTTATTTATTCTATCCAGTATATTCATATGCACACCACGAGAGGAGTCCTATTTATCCCTGTTTATCAGCCAGATGACCAATTCCTTCAGAAACTCATTGTCCCCGCCTATCTCTTCCAATTCTCTTACTGCTCTCTCCGACAGCTCAGTCACATAACGTCTGGATTCATCAATTCCATGTATCGTGACATATGTAACCTTGCCATTCTCCTCATCACTCAGCGTCGGCTTTCCAAGGAGCGCACTGTCTCCACAGACATCCAGAATATCGTCCTGGATCTGGAATGCCATGCCGACGTCCGATGCTATCTTGTGTACCGCCGCAACCTTAGCCTCGTCTGCCCCCGCAAGTATCGCGCCTATCATCATGGATGCCTCTATGAGGGCTCCGGTCTTGTTCTCATACACATATTCAAGCTGCTCCTTTGAGAGCTCCTTGCCGGTCATCTCCACATCGACGACCTGACCGCCTATCATGCCGTTTATACCCGGCTTCTGCGCAAGCACACACATCGCAGACGCCACAGCATGTATATCCTCACCCATGCCAAATGCCTTACATGCGGTCTCATATGCATAATTGAGCAGCGCATCCCCCGCAAGAATGGCCATCGCCTCGCCAAATACCACATGGGATGTCTTTCTTCCGCGCCTGTAATCGTCATTGTCCAGAGCCGGAAGATCGTCATGTATGAGTGAATATGTATGTATCATCTCTATCGCAGCCATGAACGGCTTTATAACCTCTGATTTGCCACCGAACAGCCTGTATGTCTCCTCCATGAGCATTGGACGAAGCCTCTTTCCACCCGCCTCTACCGAGTACGCCATGGCCTCACACACTGTCCTGTTAAATCCGTCTGCAGGTGGCAGATAGCTCTCAACTATATCGTTGATCCTTACCGCCTTCTCCGCTATAAGTTTATCTATCATGCTTCCTCCTGACCCGAAAGTGTTATCATCTCTTTCTCAACATCGCACAGGTAATTCCTGCATCTGTTTATGAGCTGGACGCCCTCAGAATAAAGCTCCATGGACTCCTTGAGCCCCGTATCAGTATTCTCAAGCGCAGCCGCTATCTCATCAAGTCTGGCAAGAGCCTCCTCTATGGACACATCCTGAAGAGTGTCCGCTGTATCCATATTCTGTGTATCTTCTGCCATATCTATTCCTCCTGCCCGGTCACGTCAGCCACGACCGCCTGTATTCTTCCATCATGAAGAGTTATCTCTATATCATCCCCAGGTGTGATCCCTACCACAGATCTGACAGGCTCACCATCCGATGAAATATATCCAAATCCATTTATGAGCTTAGCTGTAGGCGAAAGGCCATGTATTCTCTCCGTCATGACCGCAAGGGCATTCCTTGTCATGTCGTACTTTCTGACCATCGCGCTCTTCATCCTATCATGAAGTCTGTCGCAGCGCATAGATCTGTCCTCTATCTTATCCGCCATCAGCTCATTTATCTGTTTCTCTATTCTGTCAAGCTGCTGCCTCTGACTGTCCATTCTTCCGGATGGACTTAAGAGTCTGAGCTGCCTGTCATATCCATCCAGACTCCTCGCAAGTCTGTCTATCCTGCCGGATATCAGCATGGTGAGCTGTTCAAGTCTCCTGTCAAATCCGGCAACTGTCTCTGCCACCACCGGAAGCGCATGCATGACAGCCGTGGACGGATTGGATTCTCTCCTGTCCGCAACCATGTCCGCAACTGTGGTGTCTATCTCATGCCCCGTAGCCGATATGATAGGTGTCTCCGCATTGAATATGGCCCATGCCACCTGCTCCTCATTGAACGCCCACAGATCCTCCTTGGAACCTCCGCCTCTTCCGACGATGATGAGGTCGAGCCCCATGGAATCAAGTATCTCGATTCCTCTGGATATATCCGCCGCCGCATACTGTCCCTGCACGGTCGCAGGATAACAATAGAGCTGGGCATACGGATCCCTCCGTTTTGCCACTGCACGGATATCGCTTATCGCAGCCTTTGCCCCCGCCGTCACTATACCAATACGCCTCGGATAGGCGGGAATAGGCTTCTTGTATTCCTGCGAAAACAGCCCCATGCCGTCCAGTCTGGCTATGAGTCTCTCCAGCTTGGCATTCACCTCGCCGTCACCCACACGCACCAGCCTGTCTACATAGAGCTGATACTTTCCGTCTCTCACGAAGACATCAATATGACCAAATGCATGAACCTTGTCTCCGTTCTTCGGAGCAAACTTGAGTCCATATACCTGTTTTCCCGCAAACATAACAGCCGCCAGAACTCCGCTGGGATCCTTGAGACTGAAATACATATGACCTCTCTTGTCTGTTCCGAGTCCTGTGATCTCTCCCTCAACTCCCAGACTGCCAAGCCACGGCTCGCCGCTGACCAACTCCTGTATCCTCTCATTGAGTTCCTTGACTGTATATATGTTATTCTGCTGTGGCATCTGCGCCACTCTCCTTCTTGTCCTTATCACCGGATACAAGCTTTGCAAGAAGTGCATTCACGAACTTGCTCGCCGATGCATCACAATACTTCTTTGCCAGCTCAACCGCCTCATTGATGGCGACCTTCTCCGGTATGCTCTCATCGTACTTCACTTCATAGACACCAAGCCTTAATATAGCCAGCTCCTCCTTGCCTATACGAGGAAGCTTCCAGCCTTCTGATATCTGTGAAATGATCTCATCTATCTCTGCTTTCTTAGAGATGATATTCTTAACCTTGGTGGTTATATAATCTCTGTCCTCATTGCTGACTATTCCGTACAGAAGCGGATCGTCCTCCTCATCTCCCGGCATCTCAGGGTCAAATGCAAAATCAAGCTGATCCTGCATGCCCTCAGCGTCATTGAACTCCAGTGTAAATACTATCTTGAATATCCTGTCTCTTATATCTCTTCTAGTCATATCTTCCTCTCCACTATATAAAGCTTTATCTGTATCCTATCTGCCATCTCCAACACGTACACCGGCTATCCTTATGTTGACTTCCTCAACGCTCAGTCCTGTCATGGTCTCTATAGCCTGCTTGACCTTATCCTGAACCTGACCTGATACTGATGGTATGCTGTACTCGTACAGAACCTCTATCGCAATATCAACCTTTACCTTGCCAGGAAGAAGCTCTACCTTAACGCCCTTTGCAGGGTTCTTCTTTCCGAACTTTGAGGCAAGCTCATTTGGAAGGTTGCCTGTAAGTCTGTATACACCTTCAACCTCTCCGGCTGCAAGCCCTGCTATGATAGCCACTACGTCATCCGCTATCTGAACTTTGCCCAGAGAATTGCTCTCTTCTATATTGTAAGAATTATCCTGAACCGCGCTGCCTTCAATCACGATATCATCATTCAACTTATCACTCATGGTCATACCTCCCGTTTCGTATGGGTTATTTGAATCTTATTATAATCTGAAGGCAGCTATTTTGCAAGTATATGCGATTCACGGCTTATCCTTCCGCTGTCTATTTGCCACCCATGACAGATATTGCAACACTGCTTATATCATACCCTGTTTTTCGGATAACTATGTCCTCTATCTGTGCTCTCTCGGTATCCGACAGCGATTCCACATTCAGCGACACGTCAACAGCCTCATCACTTATCGTCACTATGGCATCGCTATACCCCTTTGCCGCCAGAACTGTCTCGACATCTGTCTCCTTCTCTATGGTATCGTTCAGCTTCACATATGTATCTGTCGCCTCCTTCTTTGCCGAATCGCTGAGTGCCTCATCACCTATCACATCCATCAGAGCTTCCTTGCTCCTTGATCTGCTCTGCTCACGGTTCAACTTTGCCGCGGCCATATTGCTTGTCACCTGTGCACTGGTGAGTACAGCGTCACCGATCTCATCCTCCTGGCCATTGAGCTCCACATCCTCGGTCTGGCCATTCTCATCCTTCACCGCCTGTGAGTTCTCATTTTCCGCCATGGACGAGAGATCCTCATAGTTGATCACCTCCACCTGTTTTTTGTCAGTTTTTTCCTTCTTCTTGTCCTTTCCTGCATCCGCAAAGCTCATGTAACCGGCCACCCCTATCATAACTGCAAGTGCGATGACCGCCAGTCTGTTCTTTCCACTGAATTTCTTCATAGTCCCTCCACATTAATTTGCTTCTAATATCACAATCTTATGCGTCGGCACGTCAAATAATGCCTGCACTGCATTCGTTATCTTCAGCGTTGTATCGCCATTTTCCGCCCCCTTGCAAATGATAACCACACCCTCGGTCTCCGGCTCCCTGTACCTGACCACATACGGCGAGCTCCCACTGCCCTCACTCACCATGACCGTCTCCTCCGACACGCTTCTCTGGCTGCTGTCGCCGTTCTCACTGGAACTGCTTCCGGAGTCCTTGAGTGCTATGTTCTCACCGCTGTCCTTGACCGTTATCATCACTCTCACATCCGATATTCCGTCCACCTGCTCAAGCACTGATGTGAGTCTCTCCTCCATATACTCCACATAATCCGTGGTATCCCCTGACATATTCCGGTCATTTCCGCCGGTCACATCCGCGTCTGTCTCATCGGACTGTCCGGTCCATCCGCTCTTTAGGTCATTTTTATCAGTCTTGCTGTTATTTGCCGGCCACACAACTATCATCAGACAAATCCCTGACAGCAAAATGAGCAGCAACTTGTATAATCTGTTGTTGCTGCTCTTCAATATATTCATGATCCCCGATATTCCCTTTTTCTTAGAATCCTCCACTACAGTCCCTCCTGCATATGATCTGTATTGCCCCTCCTGATGGTAATCCTGTTCTCATCAACACCATATTCCTCTGACACAGCAGATCTCAGTCCGTCTGTGTCTACTTTATCAGACTGTATGTATATCTCCATGCTGTCTATCCCAAGCTCCTCCCCGGTGACTATACGCACCACCGCATCGGCATTACAATTGTCAGATATAAACCGCTCCACTACCTCCTCCATGGCCCTGACATACATCTCATCATCGCCCTCGGCCACGTCCATTCCAAGCGATTCACTGTATGTATTGAACTCTATCCTGTCCGCATACCCAAGCCAGCCTATGACAGGATTTATCACGACCATCATCATGACAAATCCCACAGCCGACTGGACATATCTGCGCATCTTCGGATCCGGGGCAATATACAGCACGACAGAAAAAAGTATACTGCACACAACTATATTTTTCAGCCACTCAGCAAGCATGCACATCCTCCATCCGTTCTATGATATGTTCACCGACATCAGGGCTATGCTTATGATGAACATCATCACGCTTATTCCGCACGCCCTCAGCATCAGCTCCACTGTCTCCGCCATGATGCCTGCTGCCTCGGCATATCTTTTGTCTCCGACCGGCTGCACCACCGCGGCGATGAACCTTAATATGAACATGATGACGATTATCTTGATCATTGGCACTGCGGCCAGTATGACTATCATGATCGTACACGCCATCCCCATACAGTTTCTGATAAACTCTCCTGTGCTCACCATCACACTGATGACAGCGCTCACCGTGGACATACCTGCACCTTTTCCCAATGTCCTGAGTATGCCATTTCTTGAAAGCCTGTCCATGGACGGTGCTATCATGCTCTTGACCACATTTATCCCGGTTACCACCGCAAACATTGTCCGCATTCCCCACACCGCCAGGCTCTTCATAAGCCCCGCCATCCGGGAGAAATAATCCTCGCTTCCAAGATTATTTATGAGTGCTATGAGCCCGCCGCATTTGATGAGGGGGAGTATGAACTTTATTATCACATTCTGGCAAATGTATATCACCAGGATTATGACCGACTGTGAATATCCGGCACTCTCCGGGCCGCTCACATATAACACAGACGAGGCATACATGGGATAGAACGCTTTCATGAACTCCGTGACATCTCCTATGGTGTCCTGCACGATGGACTGCACTAGGACGAAATCCCCCAGCAGCAGCGATAACAACACCATGTATGTAACCATGAAACCATGGGCGGATACATACTCGCCCATATTTCCCGCAAGCTGGGCAAATGTACTTCCGAGCACGATCACCGCTATGATCTGCAGCGCCAGCCCCCTGCTTGTCCTGACCTCGTATATGACACTGTCGGAAAACACTTTTAGTGCCATGTCTATGGTGGAATCCACGTCACCACTCTTTAGGGACTCGTATATGTCGTAGAAGGTCACGTCGGATTTGTCTTTTGTGATCTCATTGAGGCTTCCGATGACGGAGTCGTCCTCCAATATATCTGAGTTAATATCAGAGTCACTTTCCGTGGTATTTTCCTTTTCATTCTCAGCATAAAATTCTGGACAATATTTGATATCTGTATCATATGATTCAACTTTACTCTCATTACACACATTTGCCGCATCAGGCACTGACACCCCCATAAAGAGCATCAGCACCACCACTATCAAATTACCCCTCAACTATGGTCACCACCAGATCTATAACTCCCATGAGTATGGGCATACTGAGCAAAATAAGAGTTATCTTTCCCGCCATCTCCACCTGGGATGCCATGGCATTGCAGCCGGCATCTTTGCAGATATCTGATGAAAATCGGCATATATACGCTATACCTATCATTTTCAGGATCACGTCTATATATGAAATATTCACCGACACGTACGCAGTCAGCCTGTCTATGTACGAAGCTATAAGTCTGAACCTGCTCACCACAAAATACATGAGCATCACACACCCGGCTATGGACAACACGATCCCGTACCCGGAATCCAGTTCTTTTATCTTCACCGCTATCAGAACCACGATCACCGTAGCCAGAGAAACCGCCATGAGATTCATCATTTACCCCCACATCTACTCTCATTTATTGTCCTATATTTACAATATCCATGATCTCGTTGAACAGGTCACTTATGTACGGGATAACCCAGGAAAGCACAATGATGAGTCCCGCCAGATTGAGCAGATAGGCGTGCTCCTCCTTGCCTGAATGTTTTAGTATCTGGTTGAGCAGTGCCACCAGAATTCCCACTGCACCTATTTTTAGAAGTATCTGGATCGTCATCGTCTCTCCCTCTTAACCTACATGAGCAATATAACTATGAATACGCCTCCAAGCAGCCCAAGTGAATTGGCAAGCCTCTTTATCCCGGAACTTCTGGCGCGTTCCCGCTGGTATCTGTCCGTAATTATATCTTCCACAAGATTTATCCTTGAGAGCTGTGCCTCAACGTCCATATCTCCCATTATCTTTCCAAGCCTGTCCACATCCGCCAGCACCTCCAAGCTCAGGGCACTGTCCCGCCTCAGCATCGCCAGTGAGTCTGTCCACAATTCTGCAAATGGCCTGTCCCTGTTCTTCTCAGACATCTCCGCCAGACCGTTCACCCATTTACCAATATTTCCCTTGAGACGCTTTGCACTGTCGGCGAGTATCTCCGGGAGCTCCGATCCGGCATACATGATCTGCCCCTTGAACAGTTGTATGAAGAGCAGCATTTCCTCCATCTCCTTCACCATGCGCCCATGCAACTGCCCTATGGCATGTCCCACCATAAACGAGGCATATACGATCAGACATCCCCCTATCGCCTTAACCATGTCCTGCCTCCCATCTAATCGTACCAGCACAGCCGGTTGCCCTGGCCGTCAAATATATCAGAGATCTGTCCCGCCTTGTCGCCTCCAAGCACGACATACCTCTCAAAAACCCTATTCTCCACAAGACGCCTTATCCCTGCCCTGTCTCTCACATCATCCATGGAATAGCCATGTGCAGTTGCAAGCAGACGGCATCCGCAGTTTATCACGCCGAAAATGGCATCGACATCCTGCTGCCCTCCTATCTCATCGACCGCTATGAGATCAGGCGCCATGGTTCGAACCAGCATCATCATTCCTGAAGCTTTTGGACAGCAGTCAAGAACATCAGTCCTCATGCCGACATCATTCTGCGGAACACCCTTGTAGCACGCCGCTATCTCCGATCTCTCATCAACCACACCAACTGTCATTCCTCCGTCTGACACTACTCTTATGATATCCCTGAGCAGTGTGGTCTTGCCGTGACACGGAGCGGACACTATGAGCGTGTTCATCAGCTTGCCATCACTGTATATGTATGGCAGGACATCACCGCTGCATCCCTTGATCTCATGTGCCACCCTGATATTTAGAAATGATATGTGTCTGATGCATTTGATCCTTGTTCCATCGAGTATGATCTTGCCCGCAACTCCTACCCTGTGTCCACCGCACACGGTGATAAAGCCCTGACGTATCTCATCCTCATAGGCATACAGGGAATGATTGCAGATACATTCCAGAGTGTCGTTCACATCCCTGGCAGTCACTATGTACGCATCCTTCATATTACAGGTTCTTGATCCGCAGGAATCAACATATATCTCCGAGTCCTCGTATCTAAGTATAAAGGGACTATTCACCCTCAGACGTATCTCCCACAGTCTCCCATAATCAAGCCTCAGCTTCTCAACCATGCACCTGATCCTGATGGGAAGCAGATGCAATATATCTTCTCCACACATATGTATCGTCCTTCTTCTATATAACACTGTCTGTACAGCTACATAAAAAGTATATTCAGATGGTGGATAGGTTAGAACCTTTGGTTGCTTACAGCGCAAAAAAGTCCCAGCGATTCAAATATCCTGAATCACTGGGACTCTTATTCTTCTTATATGTTATCGTAGGTAGTTATATCCTAATGCTGGTAACAATTATTATACTCTTGAAAGATACTCGCCAGTACGTGTATCGATCTTGATCGTGTCACCCTCGTTAACGAAGAGAGGTACTGATACCTGTGCGCCTGTCTCAACTGTACATGGCTTTGTTGCACCTGTAGCTGTATCACCCTTAACACCTGGCTCGCACTCTGTGATAACAAGCTCAACGAAGAGAGGTGGCTCTACAGCAAATACGTTGCCATTGTGTGAACAGATCTTACACATCTCGTTCTCCTTAACGAACTTAAGTGAATCACCTATAGCTGCTGAGCTGATAGGAATCTGATCATATGTCTCTGGATCCATGAAGTAATAAAGATCTCCGTCATTGTACAGATACTGCATGTCCTTTCTCTCGATGTGAGCCTTCTCACACTTCTCTGTTGGACGGAATGACTTCTCTACAACACCGCCACTCTTGATGTTCTTAAGCTTTGTTCTAACGAAAGCTGCACCCTTTCCTGGCTTAACGTGCTGGAACTCTATAATCTGATAAATATTTCCTTCGAATTCGATTGTAACGCCGTTTCTAAAATCGCCTGCTGAGATCATCTCTGCCATAACTATCTTATCCTCCTTAAAGATATAAACTTCTTGTCACATTTTATAATATATGAAATAAATTTTCAACTATTTTTTACCATACCATCAACCTTTATCAGGTAAGTCTACGTTTCTGCGCTTTCTACTGTCGTATATACACAGCAATACAAACGCACATACTCCTACAGCACTCACGATGGCTCCCGGTATAAGACCTGCGGTATGATACCTGAGTTCTATATCGTGATAGCCTGCTGAAACCTCCACTCCCATGTTGCCTTTTCCGAGCAGCAGCTTCTCAGCCTTCTGTCCATCGACATATATCGTGTATCCATCGCTGTATGGGAAAGCCATGTATAACACGCCATCCTTCTTGGCTGTCACATGTCCACGGAAGGAATTGCCTGAATAACCATCGCTTATAAGCGTCTCATCAATTATGTATGGCTTAATCTTCTCAAAAAGCTCTGTGTTGAAGGTATAAAGCTGTATATGCTTCTCCGCCTTCTCTCCAACTGATGCACCTCCGAACACTGCTACTTTGACCTTCTGGCCTTTTTCTATGTGGCCTCCGTAGACGAGCTGGCCGGAACTATAATATGAGGACTGCGTAATCTGGTGACCATCCACATAAACCATAACCGCCTGATCTCTAGTATCTTCACTATAAATATACAGATCCATATCCTTATCAGCAACAAAATCAATATGTACACTTGCAGGATAGGTATTATTCTCACTCGTATATCTGTATGTACCAATACCTGTTTTCTCAAACTCACCAAGATTGAATGACTCTTTAAGCACACTTCTATCAGGTTCCGAATAAATATTCAATGCACCTGTCAATAGAGCATAATCACTCTCCACATTGCTCCAAGGCAACACATTCATGAGCTTCTCACCATTTGATAAAGATGCTTCATCGCCAAATGCCAACTGTAAGAACTGCGACTGATTCTCTCCAACATCTGCATCTCCAGACCACTGCATGAGTGATCTATCTGCCACAAATCCCATGCCTGCAAGTTCATCAGCTTCATAAAGATTATATGAATCTCCCTGTGCTATACTATGATATCCGCCATTTGTATTAATTCCATTCGTAAGCACATATCTCACATTGTACATCATAGCGGTAAGTGGAGTAGTACCATCATATACACACTCAACATTGTCATACCTCGAAAGGCCCATGGATGAATATGCATTGACCATATAGCCATTTATCATTGATGAATACCAGTTCACCTCAGAGGCCGGAGTGTAATCATCTATAACCATAGCCGTTTTTCTCGAAACATCCGACGTATCCAATCCGTCATACACATCCTGCCATTCTGACAGCTTTATCTCCGAGAGCATATCATCATCCTGTACCTTATCCTTCATGGTATACACCGCACTTGAGCACATTCCCACTATCCACATAACAGATGTGATTCCGATTGCAGTCCTAACCTTGATGCTTTTCTTTGCGGACAGCACCAGAACCATCATATATATGACCACAGCTCCAAGGTACATCGCATAGCATATCGGCTTCTGAAGCATGCTTCCATCAACCAATGAGATTCCAAGAAGTGCCAGCCCCACTACACCAGCTATAACAACATATCTTATCCTCAGCTTATCCAAATTCACGAGTACGCTGTATGTCATGATCAGCATGACAAATGTAAGTATGATAGCAAAACGATTTCCCATGCCATGAGTAACGACACAGCCATGCAATATGTAATTTAGCGGAAGGAAATTTGCTGCCAGCATAAACAACAGTGTTACACATGCATACTTTATCCTTTTTTTGTAGCTGTTACATGCCGATAAAAAGAATATGCACACAGCCAATACCGCAATTGCACCACAATAATTATTATTGTTATACAGATATCCCTTTGATATCTCCTTAAATGGGAAGAATGATACCACATAGCTGCCTATATCTCCCCACATCGCCAATGTATCTGAACCATTTATCTCAGAATGTCCAGCTCTCATGACACACAGCGCAGCAGGAATCAGAACTACTCCAGCCAGAATCACTGCAAGGATGGAATATTTCAACATTCTCAAGACAGACAGGCCAAATTCCTTCAATGTATTCCTGTTCAAAAGTATAAAATATACCACAATGAATATGCAGACATAAAAAGCATAATAGAAATTGACAATAAATGTCAGTGCAAGAAGTATCACATACATTCTCCATCCTGTACATGCATTTACCTTCTCCACTCCTATGGCTATAAGCGGCATTAAAATCAATGCATCAAGCCATATAATGTTCTGTCCATAAGCAACTATATATCCGCACAGTCCCCATGCCATAGAACAACAGAATCTTAACCAGTTTGACTGACATTTATTCTCTGTACCATCCTGTATTATGTCCGTATGTACAAAATAATACATAGCTGTCACTGGCAAAAGCGAGCATTTCAGAACAACTATTATGACCATTGACAATTCAACATATTTTGTTCCCAGTATAACTGCGATTATATTAAACGGACTCATGATATAATATAGCACATTGAGATACACATCTACTCCCATGCCGTGATTCCACATTATCCCACTGGTATCTCCACTGTGTATATATTCAAGAAATACTCTGAGCATGGTATTATACTGAACCCTGGCATCCTCCGTAAGAAAACATGAATTCCCAAACGGGTATGCCCGTCCAAGCATAAGGACAAGCAGATAAATCCCAACAGATAATACAAAGGCACCTATATACCACCATATCTGTTTCTTCTTTCCCTTGTTATTCTCCATTATGCATCCTCCACACATGCTAAATCTCTATCAGCTTCTTCTCTGATCCTGTAAGATTCCTGTAACCATCCTCCGTCACAGCAACCAGATCCTCTATCCTGACACCAAACTGTCCAGGAATATAGATTCCCGGTTCAACTGTTATGACCATGCCAGGTTTCAATATGTCATCACACTTAGGTGAAAATCTCGGATTCTCGTGTATAAACAATCCCACCGAATGTCCAAGTCCATGTCCAAAGCAATCTCCATATCCGGCATCGGCTATGATACGTCTAGCAACAGCATCAACATCGTTACATCTGACTCCTGGTTTTATCATGTTCATAGACTCCGTCTGAGCCTTGAGTACCGTATCATACACATATTTCATTGAATCAGATGCCTGCCCTATGGCTACGGTTCTGGTCATATCTGAACAATATCCCTCATATATACAGCCAAAATCCATAGTGAGGAAGTCACCCTTATTCAGAGTCTTATCCGTAGGAATAGCATGCGGCATGGATGAATTCATTCCAGATGCAGCTATGGTGTCAAAACTCAAGCCTTCCGCACCATTTTTCTTCATATGATACTCCAGTTCAAGCGCAACATCCTTCTCTGTAATGCCAGGTCTGAGATATTCCAGTATATGTGAAAATGCCTTATCTCCTATTGACTCCGCTGTACGAATATTCTCGATCTCCTCATCTGTCTTTATCTCTCTTAAGGAATCCAGCTTACCATCAAGGCTTATCCATTCCACACCGGATATTCCTGTTGAATATTCCGAATACTCTCTATAGCTGATGCTAAGATTCTCAAATCCAACTCTCAGATTCCCAGAATTTTTTCTCTGTCCATCAAGAATAGATGAAATACACGCAACATATCCTTTTCCAGCAATATCCGCACATTCATATCCTTCGCACTCGCGCTGGACCTGCTCCGTATATCTTGAATCCGTTATGACTGTCTTACCTGATCCTGCCAGAACTATAACGCCCTCGCCGCGGTACGATGCTATATATCTCATGTTGTACCTGTCAGTGATCAATATCGCATCAAGATTCATCTCATCTATTATCCTTCTGACCTTTTCATAAGCAATTGCTGTGTCCATAACCATCATCTCCCACCTTCTATATAAGAACTTATTTCCTGTACTATCTCATCTATTTCAATTCCTGTAACCGGAACTATAATATCAGCGGCAGCCTCATATACCGGTCCTCGCTGTTCCATAAGTTCTCTCACTCTCTGGTCAACATTTTCTCCCTGCAGAAGAGGTCTGGTCGTATCTCCCGCCAGTCGTCTGACTACCTCCTCAGGCTTAACATCCAGATATATTATCCTTCCCATTCGCCTGAGTTCATCCACATTCGCCTGTCTCATAGGAAGTCCACCTCCAGTGGATATAACCGTATGTGACAGCCGGCTGTTCAATTCCTTAAGAGTATCTGTCTCAAGCTGTCTGAAATACTCTTCCCCCTTGTCGGCAAATATCTGCTTTATGCTGCAACCAGCCTTGTCCTCTATATAAGAATCCACATCCAGCAGATCAAAGTTCAGCTTTCTTGCAAGAGCTTCTCCGACAGTTGTCTTACCACATCCCATAAATCCTATGAGGATCACATTATCTCTGATTGACTGCAACAACCTGTCGTACACAATATCAGCAACATCCTCTGATATAGATATATCATTCCAGAGCTCATATGCAATTATTCCCTGATAAAGGAGCATACGCAAACCATTGTACGCCAATGCTCCAGCCTGTCTGCAAAGCTTCATAAACTTTGTCTCAAACGGATTATATATGAGATCGATTCCCACACTGACTCTGTCGTAAAAATGTGGATCATCGATGACTGCCGCCCCATTGTTCGGTGCCAGACCTATCGATGTGGACTGGAATACCACGAACTTATCATCTACATTCTCCTGCAGTAACTGTCCATAATCACCAAGTCTCATGGCAGTCATTGTCTCTCTGCCAAAATGACCATTCATGTCCTCTGCTATCGTCTGTGCCTTCTCGATCATTCTGTTAAGGATATATACCTTATCCGCGCCCTTATTCATACACATATATGCCACAGCTCTCGCTGCGCCACCTGCTCCAAGTATGATAACCCTCTTACCATCAAGTTTCACTCCGTAGGACTCCAGTTCTCTGGACAGCCCCATCATATCCGTATTATATCCCTTATAACCGTTTGCAGTCCTGACAAGAGTGTTGACCGCACCTATTGCCGCTGCCCCCTCATCTATATCCACAAGTGAAGCCTTTATCTCATTCTTGTGAGGCACAGTGGCATTCATTCCCAGTATATTCAGTTCAAATGCACCCTTTACAGCATCCGCCAGTCCCTCCTTATGGGTGTGGAACGGTACATACACCTCATTTATCCCCAATATATCGCTGAGTGTGTTATGTATAAGCGGTGACAAGGTGTGCTGAACCGGATCACCAAGCAAACCCAATAATCTTGTCTTTCCATTTATCTCCATATGTATCTCCATCCTTCAGTCTGTTATTTTAAACAGAGTTAGTATAACACAAAAAGAAACCGGAGTATATAACCACCCCGGTTTCTATGTTTATTGCTATTATTTATACTATATACGCATTATGCAAATACATTCTTCTTCTCGGCGATGAAATCTCCAAGTGCCGGAACGTCTATAGTATTGTCTGTCAGGTCAAACAATGGATCTGCGGCCTTAACCTTGATCATTGTATATACAGGAACTGTCTTGCCCTGGTAATATACCTCCACAACGATGTATGTGTAATTTCCACCATATGGTGCATAACACGAATCATCAGGTGTAAGAGCTGAATCATCACCATTTCTCACAATATCCTTTATGTCGCCTGATATAGATGTTAACTTTGCTGTACCAATCTTTGTGTATGACTTGATCATTCTATCAGTATCCTCTGTGTAGCTTGGTCTGATCGAGTAATCGGAATCATCATAATCCAGATCATAGTAAATGTTAACCTTTGTTACCTTTGTCTTCTCTGGAATACCAATCTTGTAATCAAAGTCAGGATCGTCAGTCTTTGAATCAACTTCCTTAACATATACTGTCTTTCCTGACGAAGCAAGTGCCTCTGCATCCTTTGGAAGCTCATCCTCTGCAGCCCATGTCTGCTTTGGATCGTAACACTTGATAGTTGGCATCTCTGGTACTGCTGATGCACTGTTTACAATAACATTGATGAACAGCTTTCTCTCATCATTGTTTCTTGTACGTCTACCTGTAACTGATGAATGTCCGGCACCACAATATGTGATCGCACCACTGCCATAAGCTGTAGTGTAGATGAAGTAAGCCTCCATTGCATCTCCAGGATCCGCTGCATACTTTGATGAACGCATCTTACTGTTCGATGAGTTATTTGAACCTGCAAGAGTATACCATACTGTTATGTTGTCACTCTCAAGATCAAGTGCAAATGCCTGCTGATGTGTACCCGATATGTTCAGTGATGAACTTATGTTGTATGGATACAATGTTACAAGACCTGAGTTAAGCTGTGTAGCCTTAACTGTCTCAGCACAAGCTGACTGATCCTGATTTGCTGCCTGTGACCAGGCTGTTGCTGCCTTATATGACTCCTGTGCATATACATATGGAAGTGTAGTTGTTGCACCGGCCATATTACCATTGTAGTAAAGTGCTGTCATTGCAAGTGCACTTACATATACCTTCTTATCTTTTCCAAGATATGGCTGCCAGTATGCGTTCTTCTCAACAAATACATCCATAATGTTAGAATTCATACTGTTCAGTAATCCTTCGCCCGCTGTAGGATTATTTGCATATGGTGTCAGGTAATACAAGCTGCTATCCGGTGATGTATATGTCACATCATCGACTGTTCCATCTGCTGTGTATGTAACATCCAATGTACTTGTATTAACAGAAGCCTTGCTGTAAGAAACACTCTTAACGTTATACTTACCAAGCTTAAGCGGATTGTCATACTTGACAACATTGTCTGTTACATCAACATGGAATCTGTTCATTCCTACTACTGATATAAGTGACTTTGTAAGGTTAACTGCACCTGCATTTGCATATGGTGACATTGAATCGTGGAAGAAGAACAAATCTCCTCCTGCTGATACATAGTCAAGTATGTACTGACATGTTTCCTTCTTGAAGTCAACCTTAAATCCACCAAATGAATCTGATGGTCCAAGAACAAGTATTGAATACATATTCTTCATAAAACTCTTACCATATGAACGTCTAAGGTAAGTATTGTACTTATCCTTTGCCTCAAGCTCTGCGTTCTTTGCTGTCACATAATCTGAATAATACTTAGCAAAATCAGCTCCGAAATCATCTGACATCTTTCCTGCTTTGAAGTCACCCTCACAGTGATTCATTGTGTTGTACTTTGGCCAGAATATCAGATAATAATCGCCTGTATCCTGCATATACTGAAGGACTTTCTTTGTCTCTGCATTGCTTGTCCTGAAATTATTGATAAATGTACTGTAATTTGTAGTTCCTGTGTATTTACCATCAATATAGTCTATTGCATTCTTGAGATAGTTATCAAGAATCTTCTTTGGCGTTGCAACCTTTGCTGACGCTGCTGAATATTCTGTAAGTGCAACAGCGGCAAGGCTCTCGTACTCTTCCTGATCATGTCCATCGACCTTCTCACCCTTGGCAAGCTTCTCAGCCTCTTCTACCATAGTATCAAGGCAATCATACTGAGCATCCACTCCATCACCTGTCTTGAATGAAGCTCTGTCACTTGAAGCTACTACAAGATCAAGATTTATGTCATAATCCTCAGAAAGCTCATCTGCAAGATTCGAATAATAATCATCTGCATCTGTATTTGTATCAAATTCGTATATACCAAATCTGGTCTCATGTCTACCAAGGACAGCGTACTGCGTTGTATCACTCTGATCAAGCTCGGTCTGATTTGCAAATACATTGTACTTTGCAATCTTGTGAGCTGTCTGTGACTCAATATCAAAATACAGCGTATCTGTTGACTGCCATGATTTAGCCTCCTGTCCTTCTGCCATCGTCTGAACCTGAAGAACATTTATCTCACTCTTTGATACATTATTGTTTACTATCTTGCTGAGACCTGTAGAAGAAGCAACTAAATTGCCATCCTCATCTGTTATCTCAAGATACCATGCTGCTGATCCAAAGAATTCTGAGTCAAGCGCTACTGTCAGTGATTTCTCCTGGCCATTTGTGATCTTGTCCTCAAGACAATAATCACCGCCGCCCTTCTCGAACTTTGTATTCTTATCAACATCTACAAACAACTTGTAGTTATATACTGACTTGTCACCATCAACCTGGAATGTAAACTGTAATCTGTTGGACTTGATATAAGTCTGCTGTATTCCCTGCTGATATGTAACTGGTTTTGTAGTGATAGTAAGTCTTGTTCTATGTGCACTTCCTGTCACCAGTCTGTTAAGAGATGCTGAAGTTGCATCATCATAGACTACCTTGTAATTATAATATACAGTATCTGCTCCCGGACGCTTATACCATGACTGATCCTGTACGTCTGAGTCCATATAATCAGTTTCCTTGAACTTACCTCCAGCAAGTGACTGAACACGCTTTGTCCATAAACTGTTACCGTATATTCCATCCTTATCACTTATATACTGTGTTGCATCCTTATCGAATCCCCACAGAATATTTGATCCATTTGCTCCTGTATGTCTTGCATAGAGAGTATCTACCAACTGATACATTCTTGATGATGGATCGAGATAATAATTCTTTCTCTCAAGCTTTCCATCTTTATACCAATATCCCTGAAGGAGCTCAGCCTGTGAAAGCTTATCACCATTTGCATTTGTACCCTGCATATTCTCATATACACTGGTAAGCTCATCACTTATGATCATCGGTCTGCCTGATGCCATGTATGTGAGAAGCTCCTGATACTTTGTGTTTGTCAGGTCGTTACCATTCTCTGCAAGATATGTTGTTGTGTAATACTTGTCACCAACCTTTGGTGATGCAAGCATATTTGTTGATCCTGATATAGGTGCTGTATCAGGGCTGTACGTAGATGCATTCATCAACTGACTGAGTGTACCTGTATGGTAATACATGATGAATGTTGGGAATATCTGATATGTGTATCCCGGCGTAGCATTACCGATATCATTCTGTCCTTTGTACATCTCCGCCGGATTTCTATCCATAGCGCTTATATCGCCACCGATATATACAAGATCGTATGTCGCTGCTATATCTTCCTTCATACCAATGAGCTGCTCGGTCGAAACCTGAGTGAGCTGAATATCTCCAATGGATATACCATCGATAGCGTACGCTATCTTCGCCTTGGTAAGATCAAAATCATAATACTCTGTTCTGGCTGCCAGCTCCTGCTTGGACTTACCACTTACTACATCAGATGGAACTGTGTAATAGTTTCCTGTTATTTTAGTTGTTCCATCACTTCTTGTTGTATAAGCTGTACTTACAGTATCCTGAAGTGCTGCCACCTCAAGATCTATCGGATAATCCGGCTGAATCTCAAGTACCTTGAACTTGTTATCAGAACCATCGCGATACACGCTGGCATTGATCACATCTGCCACAGCCTTCGCTGATGGTGAATCAACTACTGGAATAGTTGGATCTGAATCATCATCTCCGCCATCTCCTGAGCCCTTTCCATCTCCAGCCTTTGAAGAAACTATGAAATACTGTCCACTCTCGACTGCACTGCACAAATCCTTGAATACTGCTGTACCTATCTCTTTGTTATATGTACCCTTGTCAATAAATACAAAGTCATAATCTGAGAGATCAAGTTTATCATATGTACCATTCATGAATGTTGCCTGAGTCTCAAGATACTTGTCATGCAGACCAGTAACATATGAAACTACCTTTGTCGCATCTGAGAAATCAAGATTTGTATATACCAGACCGCTCTTATACTCATAGTTGAGACCTGCCTTATCAAGATTCTTCTGGAAATCCTGATATGTAACTACAACATTCTCATCTTCTGTTCCTGCAGCGTCTACTCTGTATGTGTATCCTGATATATTGTCCTCGTCAACTGTCTTAACATTGAAATCATACTGATAATCAGTATCACTACCGTCAACAAGGCCTGAATTGTCAGCTACACCTACCACAAGATCATCATAAGGGAACTGATCATCACTGACATCTCCTGCTACTACAACCTTGTAGTTAAACTCAGGACTAAGTCTGTCAAAGCTGTATGTATATACAGTCTCCATAACAGTGTTGTCATCTGCATCCTTTATCTCCTGACCATTCTCGTCAAGCTTTGGAACCTCTTTCATCTCAAGAGGAGCCTTCATAAGAATATCTACTGATGTTCCTGCCAGATTAAGCTGTGTTCCATTTTCTACTACAAGATATGCATACATATCTGCCGCTGGATTCACTGCATCACCTGCATCATCAGTACATCTCACTGTACCGGTAACTGACTTTGTCTTAACATCCTTATAGTATGATGTTGCAAAGTTGACGTTCTTAAATGCCTTACCACCATTGGTCATCGCCTCTACAAGATCGGCACTGTCAATGAGATAAACATCAGCACCACTTGGCACATATCTTGAAAGACCTGTACCACTGCTTGAAGTACCATTCGCATACATATGTCCTGTCAGATCACTGTTTGGAGCTTTCTGTACAGATTCCCATGTATTTGTCTTTGCATTGAATGTGTAATCAGCAGAAGCCATGTCTCCACGTGTAGCACTGCTGTTCTTCTCTGTGATTTCACTGAACATTGCACTGCCGGCTCCGTCCTCTGAAATCACAAGTATCTTGGCATTATCAAAGTTCCACGACTTTCTGTCTCCTGTAAGACCTGATCTTGAACCAGCCTTATCATATGTGGAATCCTTGATATTATCCGGTATGTTACCATCAAGGAAATCAAGTATTGATACACCCTCATACCACTTATAGTATGTTCCATAGTTAAGGTAATCGCTACCACCCTCGCTGGCTTTTCTCTCTGCCTGAAGAATAAAGTCAGAAATCGTCTTTGTTGTCTTGTTTATATCAGGAGTCGTCTTGTTATCATCTGCCTCCTGATAAAGTGTCTTAAAGAAATCCGGCTCTGTAACAAGAACATTATCATATCTTGCCACAGCACCCTTGGTGATCAGCTTGTATGCAAGTGCACCCATTCTGTAATCATCATTATTTCCTGTTATAAGCTCTGGCTCTGATGTACACAGAGTTCCTGTACACAATGCTATAGGATGTGAGTTTGCTGTAGCATACGCATCCAACCAGTTATACAGATCCTCGCTTATATCATTTGATGTGCTGGCATAATCACTGGCACCATTTGCCCAAATATATATGAAATCCGCCTGATTGAGGATTCCCTGGGCTGTTGTATCCATGCTGTTCAGCTCGCTGACTGTACAAGTTGTAAGAGTCACCGCACCGGCAGCCATGTTATCGCTTATCGTCTTATATCCATTGAACACTGCAAGTCTAAAATACTCACCTGCATACACATATCTCCAGAGATATGTTGTTGAATCGTATCCTGTCAGCTTCTTCGCATCACCTGAAAACTTGCTATCAGTGACGGTTTCCTTCAGCTTCTCATCCATATCTGCATTGCCACTATATGAATCAGGTACTATCTGGACGATTCTGAATTTGTCCTCTCCTGTCTGTTTCTTGCCAGCATCGTTGGAGTTCTTGACTGCCAGATCGATATTGGACAATCCCGTCAGACTTGTAGATGTACTTCCACTGCCGTTCGCATCACTCAGGGAAGCCTGTGAATCGGAGTTAGCCAGTGTATAATTCACAAATATAGAGCTGACTACAAGTGCGAATATAATAGCTATAGATGATAAGACTATTTTTTTATTCTTAAACACTGTATTTTCCTCCTCTATTAATCCCACTCATGCTTCTTGAGCACGAATGAATTTCTGAGTCCAACTACACTTGTTACCTTATATGTTTCTTTTGTTTTCTCATCTTCAAATTCTATGATCACAGCAACACTATCATCGTCTGGATTAACCTGAAGCTGAAAGCTTGTCACGTTATTTGCAAGAACAGTTCCTTTCTGAGTGCTTGAATCCACATATTTGCTACAAGCTGAAAGTGTAGCCTGTGCGGCATTTACCTTTGCTGGGTCATCACTCTTCAGATCCTGCTTTGCCTTAGTGATGGCATCATCACTCATCTCCTGCCTTGATATATACAATTTTTTATCAGTCTCACTGTATTTAATCGTACAGAATGCTGTCTTATCAAGCTCAGATGAATACTGTACCCACAAATAATCAGCATCTATGAAAGTCTCAACATCCTTTGATGCATCTGTACCACCAAAAGACTTTACATCTGCTATATCATAACATTTGCTTTTCTTTTGTATTACTCCGCTGTCCGATACAATGTCCTGAACAACTTCCGCAACTCCTCCTGCTGTACGAAGTGTACTTCCCGTTCCATCTGATTTCGTATAGGTCTCATCAGGTATGATGAAGCTTCCAGTCACCTTTTTATAAGATGAGCCGGTCTGTACATACGCTGTTCCATCAATCTTTACATCACTTGCTCCCATCAAAATATCTGCTATTGCATCGTATGTCTCTGTCGCCTGCGACTGAAGTTTCTGTCTGGACGATTGTTTTTTATGTGATGCAACTGTAGAAGATATAAGGGACATAACTGCAACCATAAAGATTCCAAGTATAGCCATGTACAGTATAAGCTCTATGAATGTGAAGCCTTTGTTTCTATTGTTTTCTCTCATCTTCACACCCCCTAATTTCTACCATATGTATGGCCGCCTGTGTATTGGTTTAATGAAACCCTTCCGACATTTTTATCACTGTTGTATTTACAAAAACGATATTCTCCATATCCTGCCAATACCTGACTGTCAGATTTTCTTATGACAATTACCTGCTCTGTGAGGGGTGTTGTCGCTGAATCTGCATCATAGTCTTCGGCATAATATATTGTAACTCTCTCCAAAACTTTATCCGCTGTTGTGGAATTAGCTGTAAATGTTGAAGGATTTCCATCAGTACATATACCGTAGAAAATTTCATAATTAGCACCATTCTGCACTATTCTGATTGCTTCTCCACTCTTCTGTGTCTTCGTTCGCATCTCAAGCGCCGACAATTCACTATCAAACTTCTGCATGGAAGCTGTAGCCTGAGATGTCCTTATTGCTGATACGGTAAAGATACCTGCACCCGACATTATTGCAATAATAGCGATAACTATTATCAGTTCGACCAATGTATATCCACTATTTGATTTTAACTTATTTCTCATCAACTACACCTCCTATTCCACGTTCTTCTTCCAGTTCTGGAATACAAGAATATCTTCATATGAGATGTCTGATATTGATGCACCTGTTACCTCTGTGTTACCTTCGCTCTTGGATGATGTATAGTTCTTCAGCACCTTTGTTGTAAGCGTGTTGAGCTTTTCGTCCGTGCTCTCTGAACACTGCTCAAGAAGATTTGCAACAAATGCAGCGTCCGCAGATATCGACATATTATGGTCAATTATAAGCTTTGATCCAGTGATTATCATACCTCTGAAGCTCTTAACATTCTCATCAAATCTTACATTACCACCGGCAATTATAATTCCCTGGAATGATCCATCACCATTGTTTGGCTGGAGCTTAACATCACCAGAATTGATAACTATGGTTTTAGCCTCATTACCTGTTGCATTTCCAATTGTCTTCTCAATTGAAAGGTTCTTGCTAAATACATAAGCAAAATCAACATAGTGATTTAAAGGAGTGATACTGTAATCATATGAATATGTATCTCTATCCTTATCATATGAGCTTAAATATCCTACCGATGAGGAAGTGTAATTGGCTATTTCCCACGCATTCTGTGTACGCTTTGTTTTATCATCCACATTGTTAAGAACCGACAGATGATCCTTCATATTAATATACATATATGAAAGGAATGTGCTTGTCTGCTCCTCCATACTTGCAGTTCCTGAACCAGCAAGCTTAAGTGCATCCGCCTTGAGATCATTAAATGCCTTTTTATTGTTGTCTGAACCCTTGTTTCCAAGAATATTAGTAAACACCTTGCCTGTTGAAACATTATCAAGAGCTGTAGTCACATCCATTGTGGTAGTTGTGGATGCTCTCAGGAACAGCGAATCATCGTTATTCTGATCTGTGACAGCACCACTTGCATTTATCTTGCCCTCTGCCGGAAGAACCAGCTTAACCTGGAACTGCTCGTACTTCTGTACATTATAAAGCTTGCTGCTTATCTCATCGCCATAATCCTGGAGAAGCTTATAATATTTCTCTGCAAACTTCTCTGCATTGCTTACATTGGATGAATCTTTTCCATCCTCAATATACAGATAGTAATAATCATGTCCTGAAACAGTCTGCTTGATCGCTGTTACACCCTTATCTCCCTCTATAGCAAGATCATTGAGGAAATCATCGTACAGATCAAGTATGTTCGCATCCGCCTCAAATGTCTTTGGGAACTGAAGTGTAACCGTAGTGATTCCTGTATCCGGGTCAACCTTCTCAGTGTTATTCACTACAGACCACTGAGTGAGGAACATAAGCTGATTAGTCTTCACATCAAGAGACTGTCCTGTGGAATAATCCTCAAGTGTTGTGAATGCATAGTCTGCATTCTCATCAACTGTGATATTCTCATCATCCTCAGGAACACTTGAAGCTGCAACCTTTGAAAACTCGATATATGACTTACCTGCTATATACAGTGAATTAAGATCCTGTAAGTCAAGTGTTGAATTCTTACCATTTACAATAATTGCACTATCACTGAAGTGTGATCTGAGCTTATATCCTGTTGCAAGATATCCCTTCTGTCTGAGATAATTCAGACTTCTTGTATCTTGCGCATTATAACTATATCCAAAATAACTTCCCTGAGTAAACTTCAGGCTTGCTTTCTCTGCATTAAGCTCTGTGTCATCAAAGATATATGCATCCGCGGAAGCCTTTAGTGAGCCTCCGTCCTTTCCTCCGATGACGATATTATCTGCCCAAAGCTCTGACAGAGTCTGTGTACGACCTGACAGATTTATCTCAGCTCCGTTATATGCGGCAAGAGAACCAGCACACACAACCACATCTGAGTTGAGCGTAAGTGTGGAATTCTTACCATTTACAAATATTCCTGAGTAAGCACTGTTCTCTTTTGTACCCCACATTGTGGTAGGCTTGCTCTCGTATTTATTCGTAACCTTTGTCTCGGCTACATCATTATAATCCTTATTGTAATAATCGCTTGCTGCGTAGATATTGCCCTTTACCTGTGCATCTGTTGTCTTATTATCATTGTCCTCGCCAACTTCAACACCCATATCTGCAAGTATCGCATACTCATACAATGTATTGCTAGCTATACTGCTTGTATCAAATGATACGTTATACTCAGGCTCTGTAAGGACTATATCTGTTGTGATCGACTGCTCATACGTTCCAGCCGATGCCCCCTTTAAATCTACACTTCTCTTTACACATATATTTTTAAAAGTTATAGTCTCAACTGTGTCATTATCATATCCTGATTCTTTAGCAGTTTTTACAACACCGTTGTTGTTGTAATACTGAGTTGTCGTCTTTCCACTAGCATCTGTATACACAAGCTTCATATTTGTCGTATCAAGTCTGACTCCCTCAGGATTATTCGCTGCATCATACTCATTCGATATGAATGACTGGAGTGTATCTGTTACATTCTTCAGATTCTTATAATTTGTATCTGCAACAAAACCTGTCATAAAAAGCCTCTTGAAAAGCTCATTAGCAGACTTATTATCAAGAGTTGTATATGCCTGATTCTTGGTATCATACACAACAACCAGCTCAGCCGTGGTTGTATAGGCTGAATACAGATGCTCATTGGTTGCCGCTCCTACACCTGCATACATCTCATCAAGTGCAGTCTCAACCTCGTAGAAGTTATTAAGGGAATTCAGCTTGTAATACTTGAGTTTGTACGTCATTAACGCTCCCATGAGTATTGCTGAAGCCAGAATGCACATGAATGTAGTTGCAACTATTACAAGGACGAAACTTGAACCGTGATCATCAGTATGCTTAAGCTTTCGCTTTAATCTCTCAATCATCTGTTACTTCCCCCTTGTTCCAGTAACTGTTGTCTTGTTTCCTTCACTATCTGTTAAAGTAACTGTTATATCATACATATATACACTGTCACTCTGATCTTCTGATAAACGCTCCACCGCATAATCAGAATTCTCGTTGTCGAAATCAAAGTTAGCATAAACATTAAGGTTTGTCGCCTTTGCTCCGGCAGCAAGCTTAAGTCTTACTTTGACATCCGACATCTTTGTGTTCTTATCTGCATTTGTATATGTAAGGTCATCAACATTGCTCACATTAAACTGCTCACGTATGATCTTCTTGTATGTATCGCCGAGTTCAGCTGTTGTCTCGAATACATATACTTTAGCATCCTCTGATATTCCTGAATTATCCACAGTTATAGTATCAGTTGTACAGTATGAACCATTGTATATCGCTGGAACATACAGGAGATATATTGGAGGTAAACCATTGGTAAACTCCTGCTTGTATACTATTCCATCTCCATATAATGTTGTCGGCTTATATACATTGTTGCCTGAGCTCTCATACTCTGATCTGATAACTGAGACCGTTGTATAATCTGTGTATTCCACATAACACTCAACTGTGTATGTTGATCCAAGCTTTGATATCTTGATCTTCGTGTTCTTCTGGAAATGATCCTCGTCAAAAGTTCCACCACCTGAAAGATAGTGGTTATACTGAACATCATATTTTCTCAGAACATCAAGCTTTGCATCCAGGAAATACTGGTATGCAAGATTATCAAGATTGCTGCCTGTCGCAGCCACATTATAGGTTGCACCTATGATTATGGCTGACTGTTTGCTGTCAAGATTCCTGATTGTTCCTGACTCTGTTGCATTGGTCTGTATAGCTCCACTTCCGTCACTCTTAAATGTCGCACCACCATCAAGACCTGTGAGTACATATCCATTCTTTAAAACCTGATACGCTGCATCGTTCACATCAACCTGGCATGTATACGTCTCAAATGACTTACCTATGGACACATCATTGCATGTATATGTAGTATCTGAATATACTGCCTTTTTTGAGTTTGGCAATGTTATGGACTTACTGGTTGAAGTTCCCTTTGAAAATGAGTAAGTCTTTGTTCCATTATCATCAGGGATATTTACATTTCCATTAAGATCAGCGACCTTGAAGTTTTCCATAATCTCCTCAGCCTTCTCAACTGCATACTGTTTCTTGGTAGATTTTGTACCAGTCTTCGTGGCTGTGATCAATGCATTCGTAATCGGATAAATCAGAATGGCGAATATAGCTGCAGCGATTATAATCTCTACTAAACTAAAACCTTTATTATTTGATTTAACCATTTAATTGTTCACTCCATTCAGTGTGTGCGCATCTACTGGGCTGTTGTAGTAGTTGTAGTCGTTGTAGACTTAACTGTTGGATTACCAAAGATGTTGTTTGTACCAGTCTGTACATTGACATCTGCGTGATCTGTAGTTCTGTCATCTCCGTTGACCGCATATGAAGTAATAGTCATATCTCCCTCATACTTTCCAGTCTGATCATTGAAAGAAATAGTCACATTATCAAGAGTCATTCTATAATCGCCATTCTTGATGTAATCTATAACATCCTTGATGTCCTTATAATCACCCTCATATGTGACAGGGAATGATGCAGAATAGCAGTTGTATCCTGCTACAGTACTTGTGGACTCATCGATTGTGACATCTGCTGTTGAAGCATCTGTTGAAGCATCTGTTGAATCACTTGAATTATCTGCAACAGTAACATCTCCCGCTGCTCCAGTACCAAGTGTATAGAAGAGTGTCTCCTCACCCATTGTTACAGTAGGGAAGTTGAACTTATACTTATCCTTTACACCCTGTAAATACATGATTGTGTTATCCTGATACAGCTCTGATGGGAACTGTGCAAGCACAGCCTCGTAATCAGCCTTGTACTTCTCAGTGTCAGCTATGTACTGCTGTCTGTTCGCATCCTTCTCAAGCAGGCTGTTGTAATATGTCTGTCTCTCGTTGTACTGATTATCAATACTCTTCTTGTCATCGAAATTACTCATGGCAAGGAATCTTATAGGAAGCACCAAGATAGCAATTCCCAATAAGAATAATAATAAATTTCTCTGTCCCTTTGTGATTGAATCCATGATAGTCCCTCCTTAATTAACTGATACTTCATCCGCTGAAGCCTCTGTATCGTCTGCGTTTACATCCTTATAGATACATGTAACTGTAAAATCATATGTAGTATCACCACTCTGCTGATCTACGTTCTCTGTAACAGACTCAATGAATGTATTATCTATGCACTCTATATCCTTAAGATTTATAGCAAATGCAGCTATATCTTCGTATGATTTCGTATTACCTGTGAGACTTACCTGAGTAGATGAAGAATCAAAAGCTGTCACGCTGATTCCCTTTGGCATCTTATCCTCAAGCTCTGCAATAAGTGTTCCGACATTCTCATTGAGATTCTCTGTGTAGCTGTACATGTTCTGAGCATCCATGTATACAGACTCTGCATCCTCATAGTCCTGAACAATCTGCTCTATGTCCTTGATAGAATCTATATCTCTGTTCACCTGATCAAGCTTTGACTGAGCCTTGTTCTTTGCTATGAACGAATATGCTGTAACACCGCCTGCAACTATGACTGCAATGATGATAAACGCTATAACCAGCGGGGTTGTATCAACACTGCTTGCGCCACCCTTGCTTCCTGCTTCGCCAAGTTCAAAGCCCATAGGCTCAAAGGCAGCTCCTATTGGAACCATAAGGTATACCGGGTTATAAATCTTGAGATCAATCTTTGGATCGAATTTGATGTTGTACAATGTATCCATAACTCTGGTCGATACATTGAGCTGAACCTTGAACAGTCCATCGATTCCCTTTATAAGGGCTCCATCACCGGTGAGGAATACATCATCGATAGGCTTGTCAGGATTCTTGGAAGTAAAGAAGTCCATCACACGTCCAATGTTGTTGATGAGATATCTGAACGCTCCTGTTATGGCGTTGTCATCGAAATCCACCGTGAGAAGTCTTTCATTCTGAAGTAATGTCATGGCTGTTGTCGCATCCACGCCCTTCGCATCCATAACTTCATTCACAACAACATTCGTTCCGTATGGAACTGTTCTCTGAAGGAGAAGTGTATCTCCTTTTACGATGTTGAGCACTGTAGATTCGCTGCCCAACTGGATTACCATAGTTGTCATTGCCTCTGTTGTCTGAGTCTTGATCAACTGAAGCATTGCATTACCAATATAATCAAGTGCTACCACTTTAAGTCCAGCCATAGCTGCAAGATCATAATATGATCTGACCATATTCTCCGGCGCAGCAACCGCAAGGACTCTGAGCTGCTTGTTATTCTCTTCATCAGTAACTGTCTCGAGCACTGTATGAGACACTACGTAATCCTCTATATTAACAGGGAAATACTCTGATGAGTTCGCATTAATAATTCCTTTGATTTTGTTCTCCTTAACGAAAGGTACAAGAACCTCTCTGTTAACGATCTTTGTAGAGGTAAGAACGAATATCGCGTTCTTGTTTGTTATTCCATTTGCTGAGAGCTGAGACTTGATAGCCTCTGCGATTCTCTCCTTGTCTCTGATCACGCCATCCTCATAGGCATCTTCCGGTGTCTCGAAGATGATAGCGTTGTGTATCGTTGACTGCTTCTTGTTTGAAGGTGTAACTTCAACGATTGTAATACTTTCATTTGTAATGTCGATTGTTAAGACTTTGTTATTACTCGCCATTTTAATAGCCTCCCTCGCTAATCAGTAGTTTTGTATGGAAAAATCCACATTGCTTTGAGTACCAGCTTACCGCTGTTCACCCCATTCATATAATTGCTCCGGATGGATAACCGCCCGAATAAAGGTCAACATTCTGTCACCCTTTTAATAGTCGTCCATCTCCATATAATGACCCTTTTATATAGAAGAAAGACTCCCGAAAAATAAGTACCAGCCCACAAGTAAGCCAGTTGCCGCCATAAGCTGCGTTGCCGCGAGTCTGCACCATCTCATAACTGTCTCTTCGCATGCACATACACTCCTGACTGCAAATGAATATCACTTTCGCAATATTCAAATTGACGCATATCACACAACAGGCAATTTAAAATCAAATTGCCTGTTGTATTCTATGCTTTTGTAGCAGATTAAATCTGCCAGTTTTATCACAACATATAACGAGGACTATATCATTGATAATAAAACATCTTTGTATTACTACAAATCAATTGCATCAAATTATCACTTTTTTACTTGTAGTTAGCACCTGGATTTGGTGTAATCTCTTCTCCACCAGATGCTGTAAGAACAGTTACTTTATTGTTAGCTGTGTCAATTTCAACAAAGAAGTCATCTCCCTTATGATCACCATACTTCTGCTGAAGTGTTGTGCTTCCAAGAATTGACTTTGTCTCTACTGTGAAAGAATCAGATCCTCCTACAAGATCAGATGATGAATAACTTGCTGCACAATCATCAAATGCTACAGGATTTGAAAGTGCTGTCTGACAAGCACTTCTGATTGTATCTGCATTTGAGATATCAGCAGATCTTCTTGACTTGTTGATGTACTTGATAAGCGCTGGTGCAAGTGCTCCTGCAAGGATTGCCATGATGGCAATAACGATAATTAACTCTACGAGTGAGAAACCTTTGTTGTTTTTCTTCATAATATTACTCTCCTTTTTATTGTTTATAGTTGTTTGTTGTTTATATGCCTAAGGCACTATATTAAACCAGCATCCTCGTTTTACTGGGCTTAATCTTTTTTATTATCCAGATGTTCCGGGTCAGATCATCCAGACAGCTCACTATCTGTTACAGTTTTAGTACTGATCCATAGCATCGTACATACTCATAATAGGTCCATATACGGCTGCAACTATCATACCAACCACTCCAGCAAGAAGCACCATAATCAGCGGCTCCATTGCTGCAGTAAGTGCATTTGTTGCTGCCTCAACTTCTTCATCGTAGTAATCAGCAACTTTGCTGAGCATCTCCTCTATATCTCCTGTCTCCTCGCCAATCTTCGTCATAGCTGAAAGCATCGGTGGAAGCATCGTCATATCCTTAAGTGGTTTTGAAAGCGGTACACCCTTGGACACCTGAACCTTAGCATCCATCAGGCCGTCTCTGATAATCTTGTTATCCATCATCTTTGCAACCTGCTCAACAGCATCTATCATCGATATACCTGATGCCATCAATGTACTCATGGTTCTTGCAAACCTTGCACAGGCTGTCTTAACATTCAGATTTCCGAATATTGGAGCCTTAAGTCCTATGTTCGCAAAGAGCTGTTCACCAAACGGTGTCTTCTTGAAGAACTTAACACCGAACACTATAGCTGCCACTATGATTATGAGCAGCCACCACTTATACATAACGAAATCTGCCGCTGCCATCATAGCTCTTGTGGCAAGTGGAAGCTGAGTTCCCATCTCGGCAAACATACTCGAGAAGTTTGGAATAACCGCAACCAAAACTACTATGATAACTATAACCATAACACAGAGAACCACGATAGGATATGTCATGGCACCCTTGATCTTGGATGACAACGCATTATCCTTCTCGAAATGCTCCACCAGTCTGTCAAGACATATCTCAAGGTTACCTGACATCTCACCGGCTGCCACCATGTTTATCATGATAGGCGGAAATACATCAGGGTTAACTCTGAACGCATCTGCAAGAGTTCCACCTTTCTCTACATATGTACGGGCATCTGCTATAGCCTTTCTCAGTGTCTTATTCTCGATCTGGTCTCCCATCAGTTCAAGTGCTGATATGATGGTAACACCAGCCTTGATGACCGCTGAGAACTGTTTACAGAATACACCCAGGTCTCTTGACTTGACCTTCTTCTTAAATCCTATACCCCCAAGCGGGCTGCTCTGCTCTGTCAGGCTCATGATCGAGTAGCCTTCTGACTTCAGCTTCTTCTCAGCACCGTCTCTGTTAGGGGCCTCGATGGTACCTTTTTTATTCTTACCATCTCTGTCAACAACCTTGTAATTAAATACCGCCATTGTCTCTCCTCCGACCCAATCTTAATATTCTTACGTTTTCATGTATCTGCACTTTAAAAGCGCAATAATGCAACATAAATTATATGTAAAATATCTTACTATACCACACAGATTTAATCAACATTTAATTATTTGCACGTTATTTTTTAGGCAATGTGCACAATGCGACTTGGTTATTATACCACATTTTTCCATATGGTAATCGATTATTCCATATATCTTACTGTCCGTTGATCTTCTTTCTCAGGTACTGCTGATCCTGTGCGTATGTCATGGCAACCTCTCTTGTGACGGTTCCTGAAGCATACAGATCATACAATGCATCGTCCATGGTGATCATACCTAAGGCTCTGCTTGTCTGGATAGTTGACTGGATCTGGTGAGTCTTGGCTTCTCGTATCAGACTTCGTATAGCAGGTGATGCAAGCATTACCTCGAATGCAGCAACTCGTCCGTTACCGCTTGCTATAGGAAGAAGCGACTGTGAGATAACTCCCTCAAGAACCATCGCAAGCTGAACTCTTACCTGCTGCTGCTGGTTTGTAGGGAAGATATCTATGATACGATCGATGGTTGATGCCGCACCGATTGTATGCAGTGTGGAGAATACCAAGTGTCCTGTCTCGGCAGCGGTTATGGCTGTGGAGATAGTCTCAAGATCTCGCATCTCTCCTACGAGGATGATATCAGGATCCTCACGGAGTGCTGCACGGAGTGCATTCGCATAGCTGAGTGTATCCATACCAACCTCTCGCTGGTTAACTATTGCCTTGTTGTGATGGTGAATGTACTCTATAGGATCCTCCAGTGTGATGATATGATCCGTAAGGTTCTCATTCGCCTTATTTATAATAGAAGCAAGTGTGGTCGACTTACCAGAACCTGTAGGTCCTGTTACGAGAACCAGACCTCTTTTTCTCTTGTAGAGCTCCACAACCTCCCTTGGAATACCAAGCTGGTCAGGTCTTGGGATCTGTGTCTCAACTCGTCTGTACGCTGCTGCCATGTTTCCTTTGTCCATGAATACATTGACACGGAAACGTCCGGTCTCAGGTGAGTCGAATGAGAAATCGACCTCTCCTCTGTCCTGAAGTATGGCCTTATGCCTATCCTTCATAGTAGATCCAATTGCCTCTGCCGCATCAGCAGGTGACAGTGCCGGAACCTCAACCTCGGTGAGCTTACCGTTGATTCTGAGCTTAGGTGGTATACCTACAGCTATATGAACATCTGACGCCTTTGCTTCTACAGAGAAGGCAAGTAATTCCTTCATGTCTAACATAACTTGTCCCTTCCTTTCCCTTTTGCATTAATAATTACAATTTATATATAATCTCATTATATATCTCTTATATCTTACAGTTCTCCCATGTCCACTCCCTCGGCCACGGTCACTGTACTGTGAACGATCTTGTTCATCTCAGCTATGGATGTGATACCGTCAAGGACGTGCTTGGCAGCTCCCATCTTCAGTGTGAGCATTCCTTCCTTGAGGGCCTGTTTCTCGATGACATCCGCTGTAGCTCCGGAAGCTATGACTGCCTGAAGCTCTCTTGATACAGGCATCATCTCATACACACCTATTCGACCTGAATATCCTGTGTCATTACACAGTGGGCATCCCTGTGGCTCGTAGATGATGACATCCTCCTCGTCAGCCGGAACACCGAGCTGAACTCTCTCCTCATCCTCCACCAGTCTCGGTTGCTTACATGTGGTACAAAGTCTTCGCACAAGTCTCTGTGCAATAACTCCAACAACAGCATCACCGGCGATGTATGACTCAATACCCATATCGATAAGACGGGTGATAGTCGAAGCCGCTGAGTTAGTATGCAGTGTCGATACAACCAAATGTCCTGTGATAGCGGCCTGTACGGCGATTCCTGCTGTCTCACCGTCTCGGATCTCTCCTATCATGATGATATCCGGATCCTGACGAAGGATAGATCTGAGGGCTGCCGCGAAAGTCATGTCCGCCTTGTTGTTAACCTGTACCTGATTGATACCGTTGATGTTCGCCTCGACAGGGTCCTCAACGGTGATGATGTTAACATCCTCTGTGTTAAGCTCACTGAGTGATGTGTACAGTGTAGTTGATTTTCCTGATCCTGTAGGTCCCGTTACAAGGATGATACCATGTGGGTTGCTGAGGATATTATCGAAAACCTTCTCCTGCTCTGCATCGAAACCAAGGGCACTCTTCGGTTTTGTCAGACCGTCCTTGGATGTAAGTCTCATAACCGTCTTCTCTCCGAAAACTGTTGGAAGGATAGAAACACGGACATCAAACTCTCTTCTGTCGACCATGATGGTGATACGACCATCCTGTGGCTTTCTCTTCTCTGCTATATCCATACCACCTATGATCTTGATACGGGCTGTGATACCTGCCAGTATGCTGAGATCGTATGACATAACCTGCTTAAGTGCACCATCTATTCTGTATCTGACTCTGACACTGTTCTCCAGAGCCTCTATATGTATATCTGACGCTCTCTGTCTTACTCCGCCTTCGATGATCTGCTTAACCAGAAGTACGATAGGGGAATTATCGATCTCTTCGTTGCCATCTTCCTCGTCGTCTCCGCCGAGTGCATTCTGCTGCTCCTGTCTGTATGCCTCAGCAGCCTCCATAGCCTGAGCGCTTCCGTAATACTTGTCTATGGCATTCCGGATTCCCTCCTCAGATGCGAGCATCGGCTCTACCTGAAGATTTGTCACAAGACCAATATCGTCCATGGCCATGATATCCATTGGATCTGCCATGGCTACCTTGAGGATGTTCGGGTTATCAGGATCTATCTCTATAGGTATGGCCTGATACTTGGTGACCATGTTCTCAGGCACCATGTGTATAACCTTCTCCTCGATCTTAGCTCCCTTGAGCTCTATGTAGTCAATTCCCAACTGGGTTGTAAGTACCGTAATCAGCATGTCGTTACTTATAAATCCCAGATCAACCAGGGCGTTACCAAGCTTTCTGCCGGTCTCCTTCTGCTTTGCAAGTCCTTCCTGAAGCTGTTCCTCCGTGATAGCCCCCGCTGCTACAAGGACATCTCCAATTCTGATCTTCTTACGTCCCACGCTTAATCGCATTCTCTAAATACCCTCCTCACGTCTCTCGCAATTCTACGCACAGGCAGAATTATCCAAATACCTAAAGCGTATTATATCACAGTATTTTCACATTTTAAACATTTTGTACATATTTAGATACATTTTTTTGCACTTTTATCGGATTTTTGCTTTTTTACAGGGTGGATAGGCACTATTTCTGCACAATAAACATATTATATAAGCAAGCTGACTGTACTAATTGTAAAATAGCCCGTCCAGCAAATGTACAGCCGGTACAATCAATTTACGGGAGCAGTTCATATATGGAAGCGTTTAAAAACCCACTAACTCCCGAAGAAGAGAAAAAATATATTGCGCTGTGCCTGTCCGGCGACAAGGCTGCCCGCAGCATTCTGATAGAGTACAATCTCCGTCTGGTCGCCCACATATCCAGAAAGTACAATTCCGCCGTGAGGGATCCCGAGGATCTTCTGTCCATAGGCACGATAGGTCTCATCAAAGCCATAGACAGCTACAAGCCCGACAAAGGCTGTAAGCTGTCAGGTTATGCCGCCAAATGTATCGAAAACGAGCTTCTCATGACTCTCCGCCACGAGAAGAAGAAGGCGCGTGAGGTCTCGATCTACGATCCCATCGGCACTGATAAAGAGGGTAACGAGATCGTCATCCTTGACATCATAGGTTCGGAGAACGTCAACGTTCTGGACAAAATGATACAGGACGACCACCTGTGCCTGCTTCCCTCCTGCATATCATCGCTCCTCTCATCCAGGGAGAGGGAGATCATATGTATGCGCTACGGTCTTGACGGGCAGTCACCTCTCACCCAAAAGGAGGTAGCCAGGATGCTCGGAATCTCCAGGTCATATGTATCGCGCATAGAGAAAAAGGCTCTTGGCAAATTAAGAGGATGCCTGGATTGACATCCAGACATCCTTATGATCACTCTTTTCTTCTCAGTATAATACCGGTCTCAAGCTCCTTATCAAGCTTCACCCTCAATTTCTGCTTTGGATGTGGCGCAGAGTCCATGCTGTTTTCTTCCTCGTCGTATATCGCCTGAACCTCGCACTCTATATTTGTTCCATCAAAGCCCATGGCTTCAAGCTTCTCTCCCACCAGGAACTTATTCTTCTGCTCAAAGCATACACAGCCATCCGGGGTAACCTCTCTCACAGTTCCAATATACGTATAGTTTTTTACATATGTGTTGCTATCATATATCTGTGATTCTGAGTCTGTCTTCCCGAAATAAAATCCCGTTGTGAACTGCCTGTATGTGCATTTGGCTATCTCTCTCTTGTAGTATTCCATGTTTGCTCTGTACTTCTCTTCTGACTCCATATAATCATCTATGGCTTTTCTGTAGGTTCTGGCAACGGTCGCCACATACAGAGCCGTCTTCATACGTCCCTCTATCTTGAAGCTGTCTATTCCGGCTTCCATCATCTCCGGGATGTACTCTATCATGCACAGATCCTTGGAGTTAAATATATATGTTCCTCTGTCGTCCTCGTTGACAGTCATATACTCTCCCGGTCTGGTCTCCTCGACGATGGAATACTTCCATCTGCACGGATGGGTGCACGCACCATGATTCGCATCACTGCCTGTGAAGTAGTTGCTGAGAAGGCATCTTCCTGAATATGATATGCACATAGCGCCATGGATAAATGACTCTATCTCCATATCGTCCGGTATGTTTGCTCTTATCTGTGATATCTCCGCAAGGGACAGTTCTCTGGCAGACACAACCCGCTTTATGCCGTGGTCATACCAGAACTTGTATGTCATGTAGTTCGTGTTGTTAGCCTGTGTGCTTATGTGTAATTCCATATCCGGCATAGTCTCCCGAGCTATGGTAAACACACCCGGATCGGATACAAGAACAGCGTCCACACCTGTATCTTTCAGCTCGCCAAAATAAGCTCTTATTCCATCCAGATCATAGTTGTGTGCAAATATATTGGCTGTCACATACACCTTAGCATTATGTGCATGGGCATATTCCACGCCCTGTTTCATCTCTTCTATGGAAAAGTTGTCTGCTTTCGCTCTGAGGCCAAATGCCTGTCCGCCTATATACACTGCGTCAGCTCCATAGTCCACGGCCACCTTGAGCGTGTCCAGTCCGCCCGCCGGGACAAGAAGCTCTGGTTTCTTATCTCTCATATCGTTTCCTCCAACCATTTTTCGTTTATTTCCTGATACTAAGGCTCATTCCATCCCCTATATTGAGTATGGCCGTCTCCAAATGTTCATTGTGGGTGAGCTCGTACAGGTATTCTCTCATCCTTGAATGTATCGTTCTGTTTCTTCTGGTAACTGCAAATCTGCTCTCAAGGACATCTCCGTCCTGAAGCACGTTGTCGCAGAGCAATACCCCCTTCGGAGCTAGCAGCCGTATAGCCTCCGTGAAAAAATTGCCATACTGACCCTTAGCTGCATCCATGAACACCATGTCATAGCTTTCTGTCATCTCTGGTAATATTTCCAGTGCATCGCCCTCAAGCAGAGTAATCTTGTCTGAAGCCCCGGCTCTGACTATATTCTTCTTCGCCTCTTCTATTCTCGGCTGATAATTCTCTATAGTTGTTATATGTGCGTCATCATCCAGAAATCTACTCATAAAAATGGCAGAAAAGCCAACGGCTGAACCTATCTCAAGAATCTTCTTCGGCCTGTTCATAAGAATCAACATCTTGATGAACTCTCCGGCCTCTCGTCTTATGATAGGTACCCTGTTCTCTTCTGCCTCTCTTCTGATCGAGGTCACAACCTCATCGTAGTCTGTATTGAAGGAATTGATAAATGACGCAAGTCTTTCATCACATACCATAATTATCCTCTCTGTCTATTCCTCGGCACTGTCCTCACCGGAGGAATCATCACTGCTGTCTCCGTTGCTATCCCCCGAGGAACTCTTGCCATTTCCCGTTATGATCTCTATTATCTCCTGATTTGTATCGCTCGGTGCTATCTGATATGTACCAGGCTGGATATCATCTGCATATCCGCCTATTCTGACCTTCAGTATAAAAGCGTATTTGTCCTTGATGACCTCCGCCGTCTTAAGGGAATCCGCCACATCAAGAAGCGGCTCGTCCTGAGTTATCTGTATAGTTGCCTTACGGTTGCTGCCCGGATCCGCAGCCCTTGTGGCAAACACCTGATACGCAAAATCATACGAGTATGAGAAAGCCTTTACCAATATAAATAAAATACATACATTGATGAATAGTCCAAAAAGGAACCTCAGAATCTTCTTCATACTTCTAGCACTATCTAAAGCCATAATCGTTATTCTCCTTGTTCACAAATACATCTCAGCCAGCGCGAATCACCGGGCGTCCTCATCTATGATATCGAAATCAAGATCGTCCGCTATCTGTTCATATACAAGCTTCATCATTCTCACCAGCTTCTGCTCCGCCCTGATAAAGTCATTGACTATAGTATCATGGACTATGGAGTCATATTCCATGAATAGATTATTAACTTCATCATATGGATTGTCAAGCATTTCGTTATTCTGTATTTCATAATTTTTCTTACGAAATTCCATGAGCTGCTGAAGTTTTTCTGGTTTCTGTCTAAGTTTATCCTTGCAATACTGATAATTCTTGTAGACATCAGAATCCTTGATGCACGCATTCAATTGTCTGCTAAGTTCCAATGTATCTGTCATTTTCTCACCCTTCTACACCTCTGTGATTATAGGAAGGATCATAGGGCTTCTCTTTGTCCTCTTCCAGAGGAACTCTCCCATGTCATCCTTTATCACGGATTTGATCTTACCCCAGTCTGTCACGCCGCGGCTCAGGCATCTGTCGAGAGCCTCCTGACATGTGATCCTGCAGTCTTCCATAAGTGTCTCAGACTCCCTGACGTACACGAAGCCTCTTGACACTATATCCGGCCCTGCAACAAGCTGGTTGCTGTATCTGTCCAGGGTCACAACTATGATTATGAGGCCATTCTGTGACAGAAGCTGTCTGTCTCTGAGGACGATATTTCCAACATCTCCAACTCCAAGTCCATCCACAAATACTCCCTGTGCAGGAACCTTGCCGACAACGTCGAACTTCTCCTCACCGATCTCAAGAACATCGCCTGTGGTCATGATCTTGACATTCTCCTTAGGGATTCCCATCTCAACTGCAAGCTCTGCATGTCTCTTGAGGTGTCTATACTCACCGTGGACAGGTATTGCATATTTCGGTCTTGTGAGCGCATATATAAGCTTGAGCTCCTCACGGCAGGCATGGCCGGATACGTGTGTATCCTCAAATATAACGTGTGCACCCTTCGCCTCGAGCTCATTTATAACCTTGAATACCGCCTTTTCATTTCCCGGTATAGGATGTGAGCTGAAAATGACCACATCACCAGGCTTTATGGCTACTTTATTGTGTATGGATGCAGCTATACGTGACAGCGCAGCCATGTTCTCTCCCTGACTTCCCGTGGTGATGAGAACAACCTTCTCATCCGGGTAGTTCTTCATCTCGCTTATATCTATGAGTGTGTTATCCGGTATGTTGATATATCCAAGCTCGGACGCCGTGGTGATGATGTTCACCATGCTTCGTCCCTCTATGACAGCCTTTCTGCCATACTTGTAAGCTGAATTGATGATCTGCTGTACTCTGTCAACGTTGGATGCAAATGTCGCTATGATGATCCTGTGATCCTTGTTGTCGTTGAACAGGTTGTCAAATGTTCTTCCCACTGTCTTCTCTGACTGTGTGAAGCCCTCCTTCTCAGCATTTGTCGAGTCAGCCATGAGTGCAAGCACACCCTTCTTGCCGAGCTCAGCAAATCTCTGAAGATCTATGGTTCCACCAAATACCGGTGTGTAGTCTATCTTGAAATCTCCGGTGTGGACAATAAGTCCGGCCGGTGTGTATATGGCAAGAGCCGCCGAATCTGCTATGGAGTGGTTTGTTCTGATGAATTCCACTCTGAATGCCCCAAGATTTATATTCTGACCATACTTTACAACCTTTCTTCTGGTGTTGTTCATAAGGTTGTGTTCCTTCAGTTTGTTCTCTATAAGACCCATGGTCAGCTTGGTCGCATAGATCGGCATGTTTAATTCTTTCTCAATGTACGGTATGGCTCCTATGTGATCCTCATGTCCATGGGTAACCACGAGTCCCCTGACCTTGTCCGCGTTTTCCTTGAGATAGGTGACATCAGGAATTACCAGATCGATTCCTAACATGTCGTCCTCAGGGAATGCCAGTCCGCAGTCAATGACTATGATAGAGTCCTCATACTCTATCGCAGTGATATTCATTCCAATCTGTTCCAGACCGCCCAAAGGAATGATCTTCACTGTCTCTTTATTATTCTTATTCAATTTTCTTATACCTCCAAATTTACGTCCTCAAGCAGTTCGTCAAATATCTTGATGACCGCCTCTAATTCATTTTCATCTTCCACAATATCGTATGCTGCCATCTCTTCCGTATCAGCTCCGTTGTTCTCGCGAAGGATAAGGAATGATTCATCATCCGACTTGTCTATAACGAACAGATAATTCACGCCGCCAAGTGTGGTCTGCTCCACAACCGAGAATTCCACTTCTGTTCCATCTTCTGCTTCAAATATGATACTGTTGTCCGTCTTCCTGTTCTCTGCCATATAAACCTCTTAATACTTCTTCAGGCGTACACAAAACAAAGGCAGAAGGTCTGTGTCTATCACAGACTGCTGCACTTCGCATCAAGATAGTTCTGCAGTATGACCGCAGCCGCCATCTTGTCTATGTACGTCTTCCTGTTCTCTCTTCTCACTCCGCTGTCCATAAGGATCCGCTCTGCCTCCACAGTGGTAAGGCGCTCATCCCACAGAACAACCTCAAGTCCTGTTCTGCGCTCAAGATCCTCCTTGAATGCCTGGGTGGCCTCGCATCTGTCTCCCTCTGAATTGTTCATGTTCTTCGGGTAGCCAAGCACTATCAGCTCTATGCGGTCGCGCTCTCCTGCCGCTCCATACTCTTCAAGTATGGCCTCTATGCGGGCAAGTGTCTGTCTCAGCTTGTTCGCCGACTTTCTCTCTATCGTCTCCAGCGGCTGGGCAGTCATCTTGAGCGGATCGCTCACGGCAACTCCCACCGTCTTGGTTCCATAGTCAAGTCCCAATATTCTCATACTATTCTTTTCCTTTACACGAGGTTATTCTTGATGTAGTCCTCAAGCAAAACCTCAATGATCTCGTCTCTCTCCACCTTCATGATCAGGCTTCGCGCATTCTTGTAGCTTGTGATATATGTCGGGTCACCGCTCATTATGTACCCAACAACCTGGCTTACCGGATTATATCCTTTCTCGGTAAGTGCATCGTATACTTCTCCAATTATCTCGCGTACGTCCACTGTCGCGTCCTTGATTGGAACAATATTCTGTGTACTTTCGTTATTCATCAAATCACGTCCTCATCTTGTTATTATCTCATGAGCCAATTAACATTCCTATTCTAATATAAAAAACTACAAAAGTAAAGGAAGGTTTCCCCCATTTTGGGTATATGTCACATACACAAAGCTGTTCACAAAACTCTCCGGCATGGATATGTCGCCCACATCTATGAGTATATCCATGTATCTCTCCGTATGTCCCCTGAGATATGTCTTATTGTTCTTTTTTACAACCTCTTCCACCAGAACTTCAAGCTCACAGCCCTCAAACTGGGCTTCATACGCAGTCTTATTGTCATGGGCAAGCTTAAGCAGCACATCGCTGCGCTCATTCTTTATCTCCGGGGCAACCTGCTCTTTCATGGCGGCAGCGACTGTTCCCTTTCTCGGAGAATACTTGAATATATGCATCTCATACAGATTGAGCTCCGTCAGATATCTGACAGTCTCTGCAAATTCTTCCTCAGTCTCTCCCGGGAAGCCCACTATCACATCCGTGGTGAGCGCAAGGGACTTATACGCCTTTCTCAGCATGTCACATTTTTCAAAGTATTGCTCGCAAGTGTACTTTCTGTTCATTCTCTTGAGCACTGAATCACAGCCGCTCTGCAGGCTCAGATGGAAGTGTGGACATACTTTCGAATTGGATGAAATCCTCTCCACAAACTCCTCTGTTATTATCCCCGGCTCAAGTGAACCAAGCCTTATTCTCTTGATTCCTTTGATTTTTGAGATAGCCTCTATAAGCTCTATAAGTGCTCCCTCATTATTCTTATCTTTGCCATATGACGATATGTGTATACCGGTAAGCACAACTTCTTTTATTCCTGCCTCCGCAAGCTCTGATACTTCTGCAAGGATCGCCTCCTGGCTTCTGCTTCTTATCCTTCCTCTTACATACGGGATTATGCAGTATGAGCAGAACTGATTGCAGCCGTCCTGGATCTTGACATATGCCCTTGTGTGTCCCACAGGGACATGGCCGCCCATCTCCTCGTACTCAGTCTCTCTGGATATATCCACGAAGTATTCCATGGCTTCATGATCTTTACCCGGGGCATTTTTTTCATTGTTTCTCACATTAATATAATCATTAACTATTTCTGTGATACTTTTCTTCTTATTGTTGCTTATTACTATATCTATAGCTTCATCCTGCTCGAGAATCTCTCTGGCTGACTGCACATAGCATCCTGCGGCTATCACTATTCCATCAGGATTCATCTTTCTGGCTCTGTGAAGCATCTGCCTTGATTTTTTGTCCGCAATATTGGTCACAGAACAGGTATTTACTATATATATATCTGCTTTTTCGTCAAATTCCACTATATTTGCACCGGCAGCCTTCAGCATGTCGAGCATGCTGTCAGTCTCCGCCTGATTGACTTTGCAGCCAAGTGTTGTGGCAGCCACAGACATTCCTTTTAGCATGTATTTTACACTCCTTATATTGACTTTTGTATTCTATAAAAATATAATAATGACAGTACATAAAAAACTTACAAGGGTTAGGAGGACTATTTATGACAGCAGTTAAGATTTCTTTAAACTCAATCGATAAGGTCAAGAGCTTTTGCAATGACATTGCGAAATTTGACGCAGAATTCGACCTCGTATCAGGACGTTACGTAATTGATGCAAAGTCAATCATGGGTATTTTCAGTCTTGATATCTCAAAGCCTATCGAACTTAACATTCATGCAGAGAGCGGTATCGATGAGATCATGGCTACTCTGAAGCCATACCTTGCAGAATAGCATTTATTCTGCCCCGTATGTTATATGGATCTGATAATCAAAGAGATGCTTATTATGAAGCATCTCTTTTTTGTTGTCTTTTATCACTGTTTTATATTGTATTACTGCTTTGCGCGACACATAACGACCTCTGCCGTATCTACAGCCTTGCGGTACAATGGCTCGATGATTCCTGTGAGCTTTGCCTCCGACTTCTCTATCGCAGAGAGAACCGGATGTGTAACCGGATGCTTTGCAACAAATGTCGTACAGCAATCCTCGTATGGCAGTATAGATGTCTCGTATGTTCCGATCTTCTCTGATATGTCTACTATCTCCTGCTTATCCATACCTATACATGGTCTGAACACCGGCATGGTGCTGACCTGGTTGATAACGTTCAGGCTGAACACAGTCTGGCTTGAAACCTGGCCTATGCTCTCTCCTGTTATCGTACACTGACAGTCATTCTTCTCAGCCAGCTCCTCCGCTATCTTGATCATGTATCTCTTCATGATGATCGTGAGCTCCTCATGAGGACAGTTGTCGTATATTGCCATCTGTACATCGGCAAAGTTGACAACATGGAGTCTGATGGCTCCTGAGTAGTCGGCCACAAGACATGCCAGATCTATAACCTTCTGCTTTGCTCTCTCGCTTGTGAACGGAGGTGCATGGAAATATACTGCCTCCACAACAACTCCTCTCTTGGCTATCATATATGCCGCAACAGGGCTGTCTATACCGCCTGACAGAAGTGCCATTCCTCTGCCGTTCGTTCCAACCGGCAGTCCTCCCGGGCCAGGTATGGTGATCGAATAGATATACGCTACCTTTCTGATCTCCACATTGATTATCTCCTGAGGTGAGTGCACATCCACTGCAAGATCAGGGAACGCCTCAAGGAGGAAATGTCCAAGCTCGGCGCTTACCTCCATTGAAGTCATAGGATATGTCTTGTCATTTCTTCTGGTGAACACCTTGAATGTGAAGTTCTTTCTGTCGTATGCCTTTTCAACATAATCTATTACCTTCTGCTTGAGGTTCTCAAACTCTGTGTTCTCCTCAACCACAACAGGACATATTCCAACGATACCAAATACCTTTCCAAGGGCATTTACCACATCCTCATAGTCGTAATCCGACTTGCACTCAACGAATATTCTTCCCTGCTCCTTGCGGATATAGAAATCTCCGTAAGGCTTCAGCTTTCTGTTGATGTTCTTGCAGAGTATATCTTCAAATATATACCTGTTCTTTCCCTTTGTGCCTATCTCGGCATACTTTATCATAAATGCCTTGTACTGCATATTTCCTCCTATTTCTTCCTCACATATCTTCTGAGTATCGGTAAAAGTTCCTTGCAGCACTCGACTGCATAATCTATCTGTTCCATTGTATTCTCTGGTGAAAAACTGAATCTCAGTGTGGACTCAAGCTTCTCAGGTGGCAGACCTATGGCCTTCAGCGTGCTGCTTGTGGAATGTTTATTCGACGAACATGCTGAACCGGATGAGACATATATGCCCTTCTCTTCCAGAGCATGAAGCATGACCTCACTTCGCACTCCCTTGAAGGTTATGCTGGCTATATGGGGCGCATCCCCGGAATTACTGTACACATCGTCTATCTGTGTGAGTTCATCTATAAGATGTTCCTTGAGTTCTCTCATGTGCGCTACATTTGCATCGAGATCTCTGTAGGTCATCTCGGCAGCCAGTGCCATTCCGGCTATTCCCGGTACATTCTCTGTTCCTGACCGCATTCCGCCCTGCTGGCCTCCACCGTATATCACAGGCTTGACCTTGACTCTGTCCTTTATGAACAGTGCTCCAACGCCCTTTGGTCCGTGGAATTTATGGCTGCTTATGGACATCATGTCTATTCCCATACGCTTCGGGTATATCACATATTTGCCAAATGCCTGTATGGCATCCACATGGAAGAGTACACTCGGATTCTTCTCCTTTATACGTCTGGCAATGTCTTCCACCGGCATGACAGCTCCTATCTCATTGTTGACGTACATGACTGACACTATGATCGTGTCGTCGTCGACCTCATCTACCAACCGGTCAACATCTACCACACCATCGCTTCCAGTCGGGATCCTGACAACATCAAAGCCCATATCCTCAAGGAATGTCAGCGGACTGCCGACTGAGGCATGCTCAACTGCTGTTGTTATGATCTTGTTGCCCGCTCTCCTGTTGGCAAGTGCGCCTCCTATCAGAGCCATGTTGTTGGATTCTGTTCCTCCCGATGTGAACACGATCTCCTTCGCCTGAACCTTGAGCAGCCTGGCTATCTTATCCCTGGCATCGCTCACGTATCTGGCCGCATCCACACCCTTCTGGTGCAGTGATGACGGATTGCCATAGTCCTGTTCCATTAACTTTACCACAAGATCTCTCACCTCTGGATAAACCGGGGTGGTCGCTGAATTGTCAAAATATGCTTCCATGTTGTCTTCCACCATTCCGAAACCGATATACGTCCGGCTTCAAGCTTCTTTCTTTCACTAATCTCTACAATATTGTTCTAATTGTCCCTGTCGGCACTGAACATGATGATCGACATAACCGCCAGTCCGGCCGTCTCAGTGCGCAGTATCCTGTGTCCAAGAGTTATACATTCCGCCCCGGCCGCCATTGCCTGTTCCACTTCTTCCCTGGCAAAGCCACCCTCCGGGCCTATGAATACCCCCAGACTTCTGCGGGCAGAGGACGGTGCTGTCACATCAGCGATGATCTGTCTGGACTTTGCAAGTCCCTCCGCCTCCTCATATGGAATTATATTCATATCAAGAGTCTTCGCCATCTCTATCGCCTGTGCAAATGTTACCGGCTCCGTGATCTCAGGGACGATTCCCCTTCCGGACTGTTTTGCAGCAGACTCCGCTATGATCCGGCATCTCTCAGTCTTCTTTGCAACCTTCTTTGCATCAAGCTTCACTATGGTGCGCGCAGTGAATACCGGAACTATCCGGCAGACACCGAGCTCCACCATCTTCTGTACTATAAGATCCATCTTATCCGACTTTGGATATCCCTGAAACAGGGTAACCTCCACCGGAAGCTCTGCAAAGTTATCATTCACATCCTCGACGTGGCACAGAACCTCGTCTCTGCCAAGCTCCGATATACTGCACGTATAATCTCTTCCTCTGCCGTTACTGACAGTTATCTCCTGACCCACTTTAAGGCGGAGAACGTTCTTTATATGGTTAACGTCTCCGCCTGTTATGCTTATATCTGTTCCTATATCTCTGCCATCTACGTCTACAAAGAATCTGTTCATATTTGATTATTTCCTCTCACACGCTGGTTCATACATGCTTTTTTGCGACAAAGCTTACCCAGTCATTCATGTAGACAGTATCTACGATATCAAAGTTATTGTCAAGAAGAGCCTGTCTGACCTCATCCTCTTTTATGTTTATAATGCCCGATGATATAAAAATACCATCATCCTTCATAAACTTCTGAACTACAGCCGACATTGGAATTATAACGTCTGCAAGGATATTTGCAACTACTATATCATAATTTGCGCCTATTGACTCTACCAGTTTCTGGTCCTCAAGGACATTTCCGCACTTGAATTCCACAGCCTCGGCAGGAATATGGTTCACATCTCTGTTCTCTCCCGCCACATCAACAGCGATCGGATCTATGTCTATACCGAGAACATGCTTTGCACCCAGCTTATTGCAAACAAATGACAGGATACCGCTTCCGCTTCCGGCATCGAGTATCTCATCTCCATCCTTCATGTACTTCTTGAGCTGGCCTATGCACAGTCTCGTGGTCTCATGGGAACCTGTTCCAAATGCTGTTCCGGGATCTATCTCAATAACTATATCCTCATCCGTTGCATCCTCCGGCACTTCCTCCCAGGTTGGCTTGATGATGATATTGTCATACAGTCTGAATGGCTTGAAGTAGGCCTTCCAGTTGTCTCTCCAGTCCTCTTCCTTCGTCTCACTCTCGGTTATCTTGCCTGTTCCGACAGGAAGAAACTCTGACAGTCTCCTGATCTCTGCAGCCACCTTATCCTTTATCTCCTGCACGTCAAATGTATCGTCAAGGAAACAGGACACCTTTGCAGTTCCATCATTTTCCGGCATATCATCCGGCAGGAGATCGACAAACATCGTCTCCATCTCCTCCTCAGTGAGGGGAATATTATCTTCTATCTGAACACCCAAAACGCCTTCCTCTTCGAGGAAGGCGCTTATGAGGTCTTCAGCTTCACATGTTGTATCTATTGTGAGCTTCGTCCATTTCATATATTTTATACCTACTTTTTCTTTCTTCTCTTGTGATCGCCAAATGTAAATGGTCCTGCTGAATCTGTTGCAGGTCTTGTCTCTACAAGTGTTGCCTGCTCATACTGGTTTAGGATCTTCTTCTGCTCCTCTGTGAGCTTCTCCGGCACCTGTACAACAAGTGTTACATAGTGATCGCCTCGCTGAGTTGGGTTCTTGAGGTTAGGTACTCCTTTGCCCTTCAGCTTTATACGTGTATCTGTCTGTGTTCCTGGTGGTATGGTGTAATCAACCTCTCCTTCGATGGTGTTGATCTTGATAACTCCACCAAGTGCTGCCTGTGTAAATGTGATAGGCTCTGATGAATACAGATTGTACTCCTGTCTCTGGAAGTTTGGATGACGATCAACAAGTATGGTAACTGTAAGATCTCCTCTCTCACCACCGTTGATACCAGGCTCACCCTTTCCTTTGATTCGGATGTTAGTACCATTGTCTACTCCTGGTGGAATAGCTATCTGTATCTTCTTTCTGCTCTTTACATATCCTGTTCCTGCACAGTTGCTGCACTTGTATCTGATGATCTTACCAGATCCACTACAATCAGGACATGTCTGAACATTACGTACAACTCCAAAAAGTGACTGCTGTGTTGTCACTATCTGGCCCTTACCGCCGCACTTGCCGCAGACCTCCGGCTGGTGTCCCGGCTGTGAACCGGTTCCCTTACATACATCACACTCATCCTTCAGTGGGAGCTCAAGCTCCTTCTGGGTTCCGAATATAGCCTCCTCAAAGGCTACTCTGATGGTGGTCTTGATGTTTGCGCCCTTCATAGGGCCATTTGTATTTCTCTGACGGCTTGCGCCACCGAACATATCTCCGAATATATCTCCAAAGATATCTCCCATGTCTGCGAAGTCAAATCCACCAAATCCGTCGGCACCGCCGCCGTTCTGGTCGAATGCTGCATGGCCAAACTGATCATACTTTGCACGTTTCTCAGGGTCACTGAGGACTGAATAAGCTTCAGCTGCTTCTTTGAATTTCTCTGCAGCCTCTTCATCACCAGGGTTCATATCCGGGTGGTATTTTTTTGCTACCACTCGGTATGCCCTTTTGATCTCGGCTTCAGAGGCTCCCTTGGTTACACCAAGGACTTCATAATAATCGGTCTTTGTCTCTGCCATAGCCTTTACCTTTCATCCTCTATATATTAAACCTCTGTGAAATCTCCATCTACAACATCGCCATCTGAGTAATCAGGTGTGCCTGCACCTGTTCCTGCGTTTGCTCCAGGACCGTTCTGCTCATAGAGCTTTGAGAACAGGTTCTGTGCGCTCTCCATCAGCTTATCCTTTGCAGCCTTGATCTTATCTACATCTGCATCGCTCATATTCTCTGCATCTGTGCTGTCTATTGCTGCTCTTAAGGAGTCAAGATCTGCCTTTACGCCAGCCTTGTCAGAATCTGAAAGCTTATCTCCTACCTCGCCGAGTGCCTTCTCTGTCTGGAATGCAAGTGCATCTGCCTCATTTCTTGCCTCGATGCCTTCCTTACGCTTCTTATCCTGAGCCTCGTACTCTGCTGCTTCCTTAACTGCTCTATCGATATCATCATCTGAAAGTGATGTTCCTGATGTGATAGTAATGTGCTGCTCTCTTCCTGTTCCGAGATCCTTTGCTGATACATTTACGATACCATTTGCATCGATATCGAATGTAACCTCGATCTGTGGAACTCCACGTCTTGCTGGAGCGATACCATCAAGTCTGAATCTGCCAAGACTCTTGTTGTCCTTTGCGAACTGTCTCTCACCCTGTACTACGTTGATATCAACGGCATCCTGATTATCCTGTGCTGTTGAGAAGATCTGGCTCTTCTTTGTAGGGATTGTTGTATTTCTCTCGATAAGGTGAGTAGCTATACCACCCATTGTCTCGATTGAAAGTGTAAGTGGTGTAACATCCAGAAGAAGGATCTCGCCTGCACCGGCATCTCCGGCAAGCTTACCACCCTGGATACAAGCACCGATAGCAACACACTCATCAGGGTTGATTCCCTTGAATGGCTCCTTACCTGTAAGTCTCTTAACCTCTTCCTGTACTGCTATGATACGGGTTGAACCACCGACAAGAAGTACCTTGTCAAGGTCTGCTGCTGTAAGTCCTGCATCAGCAAGTGCTGTGTTAACAGGGCCCTTTGTTCTGTCTACAAGATCTGCTGTAAGCTCATCGAACTTAGCTCTTGTAAGGTTCATATCGAAATGCTTTGGTCCATCCTGGTTTGCTGTGATGAAAGGAAGGTTGATGTTGGTTGTTGTAGCTGATGACAGCTCCTTCTTTGCCTTCTCTGCTGCTTCCTTTAATCTCTGCATAGCCATCTTATCGCCTGAAAGGTCGATGCCCTCTGCCTTCTTGAATTCATCAAGCATATACTGTGTAATTGCGTTATCGAAGTCATCACCACCGAGCTTGTTATCGCCGGCTGTTGCAAGAACCTCGATGACACCCTCACCGATCTCAATGATAGATACATCGAATGTACCACCACCTAAATCGTAAACCATGATTCTCTGCTCCTGCTCGTTGTCAAGACCATATGAAAGAGCTGCTGCTGTAGGCTCGTTGATGATACGCTTTACATCAAGACCTGCGATCTTACCGGCATCCTTTGTTGCCTGTCTCTGTCCATCTGAGAAGTAAGCAGGAACTGTGATAACTGCCTCTGTAACCTTCTCTCCTAAGTATCCCTCTGCATCTGACTTCAGCTTCTGAAGGATCATTGCTGAAATCTCCTGTGGTGAATACTTCTTGCCATCTATCTCTACTCTGTAATCTGATCCCATGTGACGCTTGATAGATGAAATTGTCTTATCTGCGTTTGTAACTGCCTGACGCTTTGCAGGCTCACCTACTACTCTCTCTCCTGTCTTCAGGAAACCTACTACTGAAGGTGTTGTTCTCATACCCTCTGAGTTAGCTATAACTACAGGCTTACCACCTTCCATAACTGCTACACATGAATTTGTTGTACCTAAGTCAATACCTATAATCTTACCCATTGTCTTTTCCTCCTAGAAAAAAAATTTACAATATTAAGAAATCTCCCACTCTGTGGGTTCTTCTTATGAAGTTTAATTTGCTACCTTTACCATGCTAAATCTGAGCACCTGATCCTTGTACATGTAACCCTTCTGCATCTCTTCAACGATTACATTCTCTTCGTAGTTGTCATCCTCTACATGCATCACTGCATTGTGGAATGTAGGATCAAACTGTTCCCCGGCGCAATCCATAGGCTTTACACCTATGCTTTCCAATGACGTCATAAGCTGCTTATATATATTTGCAACTCCCGACTCGAATGGTCTGTCCTTATCCTCATCAGGAATGGCTGCCATTGCTCTCTCAAAATTGTCTACCACAGGAAGGAGCTTCTCAAGAACTCCCTTTGCACCTATGTCGTACAATTTGCCTGACTCTTTTTCATTTCTCTGGCGGATGTTCTCACACTCCGCAAGAAGTCTTGTGTACTTTGTCTCTGCATCCTTGCAGCGTTCCTTGAGCTTCTCGTTCTCCTCACGGAGAGCCTTGCCTCCACGTCTGTTCTCCTTTGCAACATGCTGTGGCTTTGCAGCCTCTGCCTGCTCCTCCGGAACGTCAACGGTCTCATCGACCTTGACTTCTGACTCAACGCCATCCTTTATCTCTGCTGAAGCATCTCCAACTATGGTCTCGGCTGCTGTCTGCTCTGTCTTAACCTTCTTGTCGGATGCAGTACTGTTATTGCTATCAGCCATTACATATCCTCCTATTCATCGTTATAATCTTATCTGTCTATCCATTGTTGTTAAATATGTCATCAAGCTCTCCGGTGAGTTCCTTGAGCATGCTCACAACTTTCTTGTAATCCATCCTCTTCGGTCCGATTATTCCTATCGTTCCTTTTGCACCCTCCGGCATCTTGTATGTTGCTGTTACAAGGGAGCAGTCCTTCAGGTTTTCATCGCTGTTCTCCTGTCCTATCAGGATCTGTATGTCGCTGTCCTGCTGGATCACATCCTCCACATGTTTTGCAAATTCTTCTTTGTCCTCTATGTCTTCCAGTGTTCCGAGCAGCTTCTCTGCGGATGACGTGTTCGCCAACTCAGGGTACTTGAGTACATTCGTTGCTCCACTGGTATAAACCTTGAGATCATCGGCCTCATGGATCGCCTCCATGATTCCCTGGAATATCGTCTCAAGGATCTCTGCATATTCACCTGCCTGAACCTTCATGGTCTGTATAAGTTCAAGATTGATATCCTGAAGTGCCGCGCCCTGAAGGAAGGTATTTAGCAGAATATTAAATTTTAAAATATCTTCATTCTTCAGGCTGTACGTCGTCTTGATCAGCTTATTCTTGACTATATTGCCATCAACCATGATGACCGCCAGCAATGTGGTCTCATCAACCTGTGACAACTGGATGAACTTTACTGTGTTGTTGTACTGTGGCATCGTAACCAGTGTTGCGTACTGAGTGTTAGTCGCAAGCACCTTTGCCACCTGCTTGAGAAGCTTCTCAAGCTTATCAACTCTCTGCAGCAGATTCTCTCTCTCTGTCTGATCCTCTGCTTTCTCTTCATTCCTGTCTGCCATGATGCTGTCAACATAAAACCTGTAACCTGCATCCGTCGGAACTCTTCCTGCCGATGCATGTGGCTGGCATATAAAACCCATGTCCTCAAGATCTGACATCTCATTTCTTATGGTAGCCGGGCTGACATTCATGTCGGCCAGCTTGGAAATGGTTCTCGATCCAACGGGCTCTCCAGTCTCCAGGTAATTCGAAACGATCGCTTTTAGAATTCTGACTTTTCTCTCGTCAAGTTCCATACTCTCATTCCTTTTTGCTTTTAGTCTTATTAGCACTCAACATATCCGAGTGCTAACCACTAAACATAATCTAACACTGCCGCCCCCTTTTGTCAACAAAATAACGAATGTTTTTGTGTTTTTTTTATGTTTTGAAGGACGGTCGTGCCAGTATTATTCTATTAAGAAGTCCGCCAGGATCGTGTTGCTTACGTCGATGCCTTTTTTTGTGAGGCGGATCAGGCCGTGGTCATCTTCGAGGTGGCCGGTGGACTTGTATTTATCTATGACGGAGCCGTATATGTCGTAGATGGAGTGTCCAAAGTAGTCGTTGAATTTTTCTGCACTCACACCGGATATCATACGCAGGCCGAGGAACATATATTCCTCCATCAGCCTGTCTGCGTCAAGTTCTTCTTCCACATTGCGCATGTGTTCTATTATATCTCTTGCCTTACCCGAATTTGCGACGTGATCTCCGAATGTCATGAGCTCCCTGTGTCTTGCCATGCCGTCTATGTAGTCTTCCAGACTGGATGTGTTGGTGTAGCGTCTGCCGTACAGGAAGGACGCTGCTCCGATTCCGATTCCTATGTATTCCCCGAGGGTCCAGTAGACTATGTTATGTCTGCACTCGTAGCCAGCTTTGGCGTAATTGGATATCTCGTATCTGTGGTAGCCGCCGGTGCCTAAGAGCTTATTTGTTATGTCGTACATCTGCCTGTCCACGTCCTCATCCGGGATCTGTGACAGCAGGTTCTCATCTGCTGCCAGAGGAGTTCCGTCCTCCACTATGAGGCTGTAGGACGATATGTGCTCCGGCTTACACCTTAATACCTTGTCAAGGGTGTCCAGATATGACCTCATGGTCTGTCCCGGTATGTCTGACATCAGGTCTATATTTATATTGCGAAATCCGGCCTCCCTAGCCATGTCAAATGCGGCGAGGAACTGGTCATAATTGTGTATCCTGCCCAGAGCTTCCAGCTCATTTTTCTGTGCGGACTGAAGGCCTATGCTCATCCTGTTTATGCCATTTGCTATATATTCTGCTGCCTTACGGCTGGTCAGGGTGCCCGGATTTACCTCTATGCTTATCTCCGCATCCTCTGCGACATCGAACAGCTTCCTCACCGTCGTCATTACAAGTGTGATCTCGTCCGGCTCCAGTATGGATGGGGTTCCGCCTCCTATGTATATTGTCCTGACCTTGTGGGTCTCCGCCAAATACGAGTAGCTTTTCAGCTCCTCGCACAGGGCTTCGATGTATTTCTCACGGTACACTCCATATCCCGACATGCAGGCTGCCCCCACCGGAAATGACAGGAAGTCGCAGTATGCACATTTCTTCACACAGAATGGGATATGTATGTATATGCTGAGCGGCTTCTTCTCATATGACTCTAAAACTTCGTCATTATTTGCATCGCCGAAATCCCGATCTGAATTTTCGGTATTTATTATATCTATCATTAGTATCCTTCCTTTTTATTTCAAATATCGTCACCGCATGAAAAAAGCCGCTACTAAGAATGCTCCTGTCAGAATGCTCTCATTAACGGCTTTTCTACGATTCTATTATTTCTTATTTAATATAACCGTGTCACTGTGTTCCCGGTCTTTTCTATTCCTCATCAAGCTTCAGGACAGACATAAATGCCTTCTGTGGTATCTCCACATTGCCCACCTGTCTCATTCGCTTCTTTCCTTCCTTCTGCTTTTCAAGGAGCTTTCTCTTTCTGGATATATCTCCGCCGTAGCACTTGGCAAGGACATCCTTTCTCATGGCCTTGACTGTCTCGCGGGCTATTACCTTGCCGCCTATGGCCGCCTGGATCGGGATCTCGAACAGATGTCTCGGGATCTCGTCCTTGAGCTTCTCGCACATCTTTCTGCCCCTTTCATACGCTGTATCCTTGTGTATGATAAATGAGAGTGCATCGACCTCTTCCTTATTGATAAGGATGTCCAGCTTCACAAGCTCTGAGCGGACATAGCCCTTCATCTCATAGTCAAATGAAGCATAGCCCCTTGAACGCGACTTAAGTGCATCAAAGAAATCGTATATGATCTCGTTCAGTGGGAGGTCGTACTTGAGAAGCGCTCTTGTCTCCTCCATGTACTCCATGCTCTTGTACACGCCTCGTCTCTCCTGGCAGAGCTGCATGATGGCACCCACATACTCTGTTGTGACCATGATCTCCGCATCGACAAATGGCTCCTCCATGTACTCTATGGTGGAAGGATCCGGCAGATTCGACGGATTGGTGAGCTCTATCACATTCCCATCTGTGGTATGTACCTTATATACAACGCCTGGCGCTGTGGTTACCAGATCAAGATTGAACTCCCTCTCCAGTCGCTCCTGAACTATCTCAAGGTGAAGCAGTCCAAGGAAACCACATCGGAAACCAAAGCCCAGTGCTATGGATGTCTCCGGCTCAAAGCTGAGCGCCGCATCATTTAACTGAAGTTTCTCAAGGGCATCCCTGAGATCCGGATACTTTGCTCCATCCGCAGGATAGAGTCCGCAGTATACCATAGGCTGTGCCTTCTTGTATCCAGGAAGCGCCTCGTCACATGGCCTGTCCGCCTGTGTGACTGTATCTCCCACTGTGGTATCCTGTACATTCTTAAGGCTGGCTGTTATGTAACCAACCATACCGGCTGACAGCTCATCACATGGGACAAATCTTCCCGCTCCGAATATTCCGACCTCAACCACCTCAGCCTCAGCTCCGGTGGCCATCATCCTTATGGTGGTTCCCTTCTTCACGCAGCCGTCAAATAATCGGCAGAATATGATAACTCCCTTGTAGGAGTCATACAGACTGTCGAATATAAGTGCCTTGAGTGGAGCCTCAGGGTCACCATGCGGTGCCGGCACCTTCTTCACGATCTGTTCAAGCACTTCTTCTATATTAATCCCATTCTTTGCCGATATCCTTGGGGCATCCTGTGCCTCTATTCCAATTACATCCTCGATCTCGTTCACGACCCTCTCCGGATCTGCTGACGGGAGGTCTATCTTGTTGATGACTGGCATGACATCAAGGTCATGATCCAGCGCCAGGTATACATTCGCCAGGGTCTGCGCCTCTATGCCCTGTGCGGCATCAACCACAAGTATGGCTCCCTCACAGGCTGCCAGACTTCGAGATACCTCATAATTGAAATCCACATGTCCCGGAGTGTCTATGAGATTGAATATGTACTCCTGTCCATCATTGGCATTGTACACGATCCTGACACACTGTGCCTTGATGGTGATTCCACGCTCCCTCTCAAGATCCATATTGTCAAGAACCTGATTCTGCATCTCCCTGCTGGTCAGAGTTCCGGTCTTCTCTATGATCCTGTCGGCAAGTGTTGATTTACCATGATCTATATGCGCTATTATACAGAAATTTCTTATCTTTGACTGGTCTAAATGCTCCATGTTTTCACATCCTTATCTATGTCCCGCGCCTTGTATGTGCAGGCTCTTTTATTCTTATACTTGTCTTACTCGCATTTGACGTTAATATAACATGTATGAGCATATAACTGCAAGTGCCAATATGCCACTTAATCCTCACTTCAGAAGCACCTTTGCAAGCATTGCGGCAAATGGTTCGATGGCGTTGTATTCCTCCTCCACCGTGTTAGTCTGTGCGCCTATCTCTGCCAGCATGGCGTGCGGCATGAGATCCATGTTGTACCGGCTCGTACTTATGTATATCTTGCGCATCATGTCGCCGTAATTTGCCCTGCCCGCCAGATAGGTCTGAAGTGCAAATGCCATGTTGTCGACCTTGTTGTCATTGCTCCAATAGTCCACATCGTTGCCATCCTCGTCACGGCACATACCATTTAACAGCATGATCTGTGCTGTGGGCTTTCCATCCACATCTGTAACCAGATGTGTGTCATCCGGCACACCATCCCTGTGGAGATCTATGATGACCTCTATCTCAGGATTGTCCTTAAGTATCTGTGACACACCTTCCCTCGAATAATCATAGGAAGCGTTCCTGTCAAGAACCCCTGTCATCATGTCATATGCCGTGGTGTCGTGGTACACCGGTATGCCATATGTATCCGTGAGTATCTCCGCCAGGCGGTTGCCAAGTCCTATCACCGTGTCGTCAACCTCGCCCGGTCTTGAGTCCGCAAATGCCTCAGAGCCGTGGGTGTGATATATCAGAACCTTGTATCCGCCCGTGTCCATATCCAGCGACAGATCTTTGCCGAGCAGATTTTCCGCATCCAGCTCGTCTTTTTTTACGCACTTAGGGTATGTGGCGTTATAACAATATGAAAGGAGTGTATCTGCGTCCATACCTATATAAGAGCTCATTATATCCGCCATGGCCGACACAGTCCTGGCATCAGCGGATCTCTGCGCAGCTTCTGTGGTCTCAGTGCTGGCAGGCGCAGAAGTCTCTGAAGTCTCCGCCTGCGATGATGCCTCACCTTCGGAATCCGCATCCTCCGTCTGGTATGTCCTGCCCTCCTCGCACACCTCCCTGACCTGAGATTCCCAGTAATCCATGTAACAGTACACATCCGGCTCAGCCGCACCGGGGCTGTATATACTCTCGCCTGTTTCACCCGAAGAACTGCCATATATCCCGCTATACACCAGCTTCCACACATCATCAGTTATCCCGGTCTTTATCAATATCCCCGCGCACACCAGAATCACCCACGCAAGTATATACACAGTCTTCGTATGAAGCTTTCTGTCCGACATACATTTCCACCCCTTTTGAATATGCTATGGCCTCTGTTATCCATTATTCAAATATATGAGTGTACGTGCCAAATGATTCCCTGTATTTTTCTCTACATCGCTATGGCATTTATCGCCTCAGATATCGTAAAGCTGATGCGGCGCACTAGCTCGTCTATATTTTTCGGGGTCACGAACATATCCGCCATATCCTCGTCCAGAAGATTGCACGCTATCTGGTATCTCTGCTTCTCCGTGAACTCCCTCATGATCCTGCGCCCGTAGGTCTCGTTAAATGCATCAGCCACCTCATCCAGCGAATCGTCTATGATGGATGGAACGGAGATGACTGTCGGAACACCGACTGCGATCACGCGTCTGCCAAGGTTGTCTGAGCTCAGTGTCTTTCTGTTGTTGCCGACACCGGAGCCGGGGCTTATACCTGTATCCGTGAGCTGGATGGTGCATCCGAGTCTCTTGCTGCTTCTGGCCGCCAGGGCGTCTATTGCAACCACGATCTCCACGTCTATCTCATCGCATATTCCCCTGACTATATCCACAGTCTCTATTCCGGTCTGTGCCATGACTCCCGGACATATGGCACTCATGACCAGATCTGGCTTTCCCGGAGTGTCCAGGTGCCTTGTCACATACAGATTGTCTATGACCAGCGGGCCTATGGAATCCGGGGTGACCTGCCTGTTGCCAAGTCCGACCACCAGTATATTTCCCGCATGCCCCATGAGCTCCCTGAGTCTGCCCTCAAGCTCCGCCCTCAGAGGTTCATGTATGGACTCCTCATATTCCTTAAGCTTGGAACACTCTATCGTTATATATTGTCCCTTTGCCTTTCCCAGATTTTTCTCCCCTATCTCATCCAGCACCGTTATGGTGGTGGTCTTGATGCTCCTGTCCTCATTCACCACCGTCTTCACCTTGACCCCAGGCATATTTCTCCTGTCGGCTACATTTTCTCTGAGCTCTATCGCAAGATCCGTACGTATCTCCCTGTTCATATGCGTCCTCCTTACATAACCCATTACATGTATAATAAAATACCCCGGCGGATGCATTTTTATGTATCCGCCGGGGCATTCCACGGTAAATCTTACATTACCTTGCCAAGTATTCTGTTGATCACTTCAGGATATCCGCACACCCTGAGGACAGGTGGCTCCCACTCCAGGGATGCCGTCTGATAAAAGCATGTCGACACACCGACTTCTATTCCGCCCTCCATCTCTGATGATCTTACGATCCTTCCAAATTTCTTCTTGTCCTTAACAAGTCCCCAGGCGGCTTTGTTGATGGTAAATTCCACCACCGGGTAGCCTCCCACATATCCTGTCACCTTTGCGTCGTCCACATATGACAGCTCGTCCTTCCAGTATTCAACCGCTTCGTCTATTGATGCAAACATATATCTTCTCCTGTTTATTCTGCACTTTTTTATATTTATTATGCTTTTGAATCATACCGTTGTCAATTTACTCTTTCTGATTTTTTCGTTCACGTTTATTAATTTTTGTTTTGTTGCAATATTTTTTTCTTTATTATTATACTGTTATTTGATATACTAATTTGAAGTGTATATTAACGGCAGTAGTCTGCCCTTATTTAGAATTTACTTTTACAATTAAATAGCGGGGATCTATCCCCCAGGTTTTAAGGAGGTCTTTTTATGGATTTTACTAAGAAGGGAGCGGTGAAGGCTCAGAAGGAGCTGGTATCCAAGCTTCCAAGAAACCGGCGTAAGCTTAACATTTCTGTGTTTAAGATTATACTGGTGCTGGTGCTCGCCATTGTGATAGTCGGTGTCGGAGCCGGATTTGGAGCCCTCAAGGGTATTCTGGATGATACGCCGAACATCAACGCTGACGCTCTCATACCTAAGGGATACAAGACAACTCTTGTATACCAGAATGGAAAGGAGATCACGACACTTGCCAATTCCAACTCCAACCGAGAGTATGTGTATTACGACTCTATTCCTGAGGATCTTGTGAATGCATTTGTCGCTATAGAGGACAGACGTTTCTGGGAGCACAACGGAATCGATGTACAGGGTATCGCCAGAGCATTTATAAAGGGTCTCAAAAGCGGAGACTTCGATGAGGGTGCTTCCACTCTTACACAGCAGCTTATCAAGAACAACGTGTTCAACGTCGGACTGAATGAGTCAACTTTCCTGGATAAGCTTGAGCGTAAGGTTCAGGAGCAGTACCTGGCTGTGGATATGGAGAAGAAGATCGACAAGAAGTCGATAGTCGAGTATTATCTGAACACCATATATCTCGGAGAAGGCTGCTACGGTGTTGAGACCGCTGCCAAGACTTACTTCGGCAAGGGGCTCAGCCAGTTATCGGTATCTGAGTGTGCCGTGCTCGCAGCAATTCCGCAGAACCCTACCAAATACGATCCTCTCCTGTCGCCTGACGACAACAAGACCAGAAGGACCCAGGTTCTTAAATACATGCTGGATCTTGAGTATATAACACAGGCGCAGTATGACGAGGCTATAAACGATAACGTTTACAAGCGTATCGCTTCCGTATCTAAGAAGGAAGAAAAGCAGCAGAAGACAGAGGTCAACTCCTACTACACTGACGAGGTCATCAAGCAGCTTCAGAATGATCTGGTTGCCAAGGGCTACTCAGAGGACGAGGCAGAGTCACTGATCTGGTCAGGCGGACTCAAGGTCATCGTTTGTCAGGATCCTGAGATCCAGGAGATCGCTGACTCAGTTGTAAATGATACATCCTACTGGCCTGAGCCTGTATATCAGCTCAACTACGCTCTCACTCTTGCTGACAAGGAGACAAAGGTCCAGACAAACTACAGTGTAGAGAATCTCGAGAGCTGGTTTGCTGAACAGCAGGGCTACGATTATAGTGCAAGATATTACAGTGAGGATGAAGCCCGTGCAGCGGCTGACGAGTTCAGGGATGCCATGGTTGCCGAGACCGGCGACGAAGTCTTCATGGAGACATTCAAGCTTGTCATACAGCCACAGGTATCATTCACTCTCATGGACCAGAACACCGGTCAGGTCAAGGCACTTGTCGGAGGCCGTGGAGAGAAAACTGAGAACAGATCATTCAACCGTGCAACTGAGGCTACCAGACAGCCTGGTTCTTGCTTCAAGATAGTTGCCACATACCTTCCTGCACTGGACGCGTGCAACATGTCTCTTGCCACCGTATACGATGATGCACCTTACTACTATGAGAATGGTAATCAGGTATTTAACTGGTACGGCGGATACTGGGGACCTAAAACTATAAGATATGCTATCATGGAGTCTATGAATATCATAGCTGTAAAGTGTATCACAGACGTAACTCCACAGCTCGCATATGACTATCTGCTGAAGCTTGGATTTACAACTCTTGTTGAGAGAAAGACAGACAGCGATGGTCTCATCCTGTCAGATATCAACCAGTCACTTGCACTTGGTGGTCTGACAAATGGTATTACCAACCTAGAGATCACAGCTGCATATGCAACCATCGCCAACGGTGGTAATTATATAAAGCCTGTGTTCTACTCAGAGGTTTACGACCATGAAGGCAATCTTCTGATAGACAACAGGGAGCCTGAGAAGACACGTGTCATATCAGAGCAGACAGCATGGCTTCTCACAAGTGCCATGCACGACGTTGTAACAGGAGGTACCGGTTCAGGTGCCAACTCTTACACAGGTATGTATACAGCAGGTAAGACAGGTACCACATCAGGAGACTTTGATAACTGGTTCTGTGGTTATAACCCATACTACACAGCTTCTATATGGCTTGGAAATGATGAGAACATCACATACAGCCCTGGTTCTATCAAGTGCTATATGTGGAGAGATATCATGGATCAGGTCATTGAGAAGAAGGGACTTGATACATCGGCTACATTTGAGATGCCGGACGGAATCGTACAGGCCACTGTATGTTCGGATACAGGACTTCTTCCATCGAATGGATGTCCTACCGTAACAGATTACTTTGACGCATCCAAGATTCCTACAAAGTACTGTCCAGGTGTCAAGAAGGTTGTCGTATGTAACGAATCACACATGCTTGCCAACAAGGAATGTCCTGAGACTACAACCTTCATCTACAAGCTGAATGATGATGGTGAATATGTTCTTGAGGGTTACACATGGGATGAATCACTCCTCAAGGAGCACTGTAACATCCACGGCAAGAAGAAGGATACAAAGAAAACTACCAAGGCAACAACGACAACCGAGGATACATCGGAGGATACAACGGATGATACAACAACGGAGGAGCCTACAACGACTGAGGAACCTACAACCGAGGAACCTACGTCAGAGGAACCTACCTCTTCAACAGAGATAACCACAACCGAGGAACCAAGCTCGGATGATTCAACCGATACAACTCAATGACGGAAAGCCCCATCATACAATTCAATGTATGGTGGGGCTTTTTATATCTGCCTGTCTTCTATTTCTATTTTGTCATCTTCGGCTTGAATATCAGCGATGCCATATATCCGAATATCAGTGCAGCCGAACTTCCAACCGCAGCCATCTGGAAACCTCCGCGGAACAGTCCGATAAATCCATCCTTATCAACCGCCTCGGTTATACCCTTCCACAGATTATATCCAAATCCTGTGAGCGGCACCGACGCTCCGCACTGTGCAAATTCCAGAAGCGGCTTGTATATTCCAAGAGCTCCAAGCACAACTCCCGTACAGACGAGTATGACCATTATCCTTCCCGGAAGGAGCTTGGTCTTATCCATCAATATCTGGGCAAGGACACATATTATTCCGCCAACCACAAACGCTTTTACATAATCCATTTACATCTACTCTCCTTTCTTTTCGTGATGCTCTATCATGACCGCATGGGCTATCCCCGGTATGGTCTGCCCCTCGTTATAGCTCACGGTGGAAAGCAGTGCTCCAGTCGGAACAAACAACACTCTCTTCCACTCCCCGGAGCTCACCTTCTTCAATATATATCCGGCGAGGACGGTCGCCGAGCAGCCACAGCCCGATCCGCCAGAGTGGGTATCCTGTTCCTCGTTTTCAAATATCTCTATACCGCAGTCCATATGATTTGCCGATATATCCACATTGTTCATGCTCAGAAGATCCTCAAGTATCGTCTTGCCGACCTTGCCGAGATCACCGGTTATTATCCTGTCGTAGTATGTGGGCTTTATTCCAAAGTCCTGAAGATTCTGATATATAACGGCAGCCGCCGCTGGTGCCATGCACGCTCCCATGTTGAGGGAATCCTTCACACCATAGTCCACTATCTGCCCTGTGGTTACGCCCTGGATACACACATCTGACTCTCTGTCTGACACCACAAAGGCACCACTTCCCGTGACCGTCCAGGTAGCTGACAGGGGACGCTGATTTCCATATTCCAAGGGAAAACGGAACTGCTTCTCCGCACTTCCATAGTGGCTTGACGCCTCCGCAATGACGTTGTCCGCATACCCCGCCGCCACAGTCATGGACGCAAGCGACAGTGCCTCCCCGCACGTCGAGCACGCACCATACAGACCGAACACCGGTATCTCCATATCCTTGATTCCAAATGTCGACGCTATGAGCTGTCCCAGCAGATCCCCGGCAAATATATACCTTATATCCTGCTTGACTATTCCCGCCTTCTGTATGGCAAGGGTCACCGCCTGACGCACCATCTCGCTCTCGCCTTCCTCCCAGGAATCTTTGCCAAATGTTGCATCCTCGCTCACTCTGTCAAAATATCTCGCCATGGGGCCATCTATCTCCTTCGGCCCCGCCACCGCTGCTGCCCCCAGTATATATGGGGGATTGCCAAATTTTATGCTCTGTTTTCCTTTTTTCTCATTCATATCATGCAACTCCCTTATATGGATAAATGTAACTGTTACTATAATTCCCTTATGCACTGCAGATTATAATGGTAGTTTTTGTTAATCTCAGCACTGGACAAATTCATTTATTTGCTTTAACATTACTAAAGTTGCTTTACAAAGAAAAAGGAATGGAGAATCGCCGTGGAATTTACAAAGGAATACTGGGTAAACTGTTTTAGCAGATGTGTCAGATATGCTACGACTTTTTTCAAATGGATAGTTTTTTCACTGATAATGGGAACGATATGCGGGCTTGTCGGAACAGCTTTTCATATATGCGTAGAGTACGCCACCGGCTTCCGTGAGAACAATCATATGATAATATATTTTCTGCCGCTTGCGGGAATCGTGATCGTATTTATATACAGGATCTGTGGAATAAGACATTCCAAGGGAACCAATCTTGTCATCGGTTCCATAAGAAGTGTGGAGGACGAGATTCCTTCCCGTATGGCTCCGCTGATCTTCATATCGACGGTCATTACACACCTCTTTGGAGGTTCATCCGGCCGGGAGGGTGCCGCCCTTCAGATAGGTGGAAGCATCGGTGTCTCTATAGGCAAGCTGTTCAAGCTGGATGACAGCGACAAGCACATACTCACACTGTGCGGTATGAGCGCTGTCTTTTCGGCACTGTTTGGAACGCCAATAACGGCTGCACTTTTCAGTATGGAGGTCATAAGTATCGGCATCCTCTACTACTGCGCATTTGTGCCTTGTCTGTTCTCGTCAGTCATCGCATACGCAATAACGAAAAAGCTTCACGTTGTACACGACCACTACAATATAGCCGGCATGCCGACATCCATGGATGTGCCTTTGGTGATCAAGGTCATCGGTCTGGCTATCCTGTGCGCAGTGCTCAGCAGTCTGTTCTGTATATTCATGAACGTTGTGCACAAGCTTTTCCGCAAATATTTCAAGAACCAGTATGTGCGCGTATTCGCAGGAGGCGTGATGCTCGTCCTGCTCAACATAATACTCAACACCACCGACTACAACGGAACCGGTATGAACATCATCGCCCAGGCGCTCAACGGAGAGGCAAAACCAACGGCTTTCCTTCTCAAGGCGCTGTTCACCGCCATAACAATAGGCTGTGGATTCCGAGGCGGTGAGATCGTTCCATCGTTCTTCGTCGGTGCCACATTTGGATGCGTCATGGGTGGACTCATGGGACTCGACCCGGGCTTTGCCGCTGCCCTAGGAATGGTGTGCTTCTTCTGTGGCGTGGTAAACTGTCCTCTTACATCTCTGTTCCTGAGCATAGAGTTGTTCGGAGCGCACGGAATACTTCTGTTCACCATAGGATGTGCCGTCAGCTACATGCTGTCCGGCTATTACAGCCTGTACAACGAGCAGAAGATCATCTACTCAAAGCTCCGCCCTCACTATGTCAATCTCTACACCAACCAGGAGATAAAGACCAAGGAACCGGGATTCCTGGAAGGCCTTATAAGGATCAGGGAGGACGACTCAGACGACATTGAGGAGTAGCCGGCAGCTACTCTTCCTGAGTATCTGACTCAGACTCAGTCGTCTTCTTATCTGTGTCTGAGCTGTCACTCTTATCTTTGTTCTGATCCTTATCTTTGTCTTTATCCTTGTCCTTTGGAAGCTTTCCTACCTTGTACACTTCGTCACGCTTAGAGTACACGCTTGTCGCCTCAGGATTGTCCGATATGACATTTCCATCGCCGTCATACACTCTTCTGTAGGACTGCACTGTAAGGCCCTCTATTCCCACTGTGTCAAGCACCTGCTCATCCTTGCCAAGACTCTTGTCCAGCTCATACTTGGTCTCATATGGCTCTGTCTCAACGGTCTCCGTGTAGAGCTCCACGCTGAACGGCTCCGTGATGGTGCCCCATATCGTACATGATGTGGAATATCCATCGTAGCTTGTGCTTATCTTTATCGGGTAATCCGTGTCATTTGTAAATACAAAGTCACATCCGCCCCACGCCACAGTGGCGTCAAGTCCCGCAGGAACATACGATGAAGGGTATGGATGACAATGTCTCTCATCTATCTCGAGATTCGCATACAGGCACGCCATGTACATGGTGGATGACACCTGACATATTCCACCGCCCATGTCCATGACTGACTGTCCGTCAGCATATGATGGGCCCGGAAGGAAGCCTCTCTCCTCGGTGAGCTCTCCGACTCCGAGGTTATATGAAAATGACTCTCCCGGCATGAGTATGGTTCCATCGCAATACTGCGCCGCCAGCTTGACATTTGTCTTTCTGTTCTCTGAACCCTCAACCTCTGTGCTGTATGAACTCATCTCGTCTCTGAACAGCAGCTTCCTGTATTCTTCCGTACTCATATCCGCCGGGGTGTATGTGAGCGGGATGCTCACATCCGTTCCCTTCTTGGCAGATTCAAGGCTCTTCTTTGCCGCCTCCAGATCAAAGTCCACACCGTCCTTGGCCTCAACTACCTCGTAGTTCTTGTCCGGGTCAAGCGTTGGATTCTGCGGCTCACAATGTACCTTTTTGTATACCTCGTCCAGATCCACGTCAGCAGACACGACAGGACATTCCACCACAGTGCCATAGTCTCCTTTTGCTATCTGCTTCTTTATGCGGGTTACCAGCTTGTCTGTGTCTATCCTGTAGCTGCCCTTTCCCTTTGTCACAATGAGGTTCTTGTCCTCTATCCTGTATCCATCCTCTATATCCAGATCAACCTTCATCATATCACTGCTCTCGATGGCGGTCGTTATGATGCCGCTGTCGCCTATATATGGATAAATGTCATAGCTGCTTCCAAGTGTCCAGGATTCCAGAAGCCCATAGCCTCTTCTCCAGAAGCTGTGTGAGTCATCCTGTATCTTCTGCACAGACTTCTCAGAATCCATATCCAGCGCCGCCGACACATCCAGGGTGTAAGTCTTGTCATCCAGCTTCACCTGTATGCCCACACTGCTGTAATCGCGTCTGAACTGGTCATTTATGCTCTTTGCCGCCTCCGCAGATTTCATTCCGCCAACGTCTAATCCGTTTATGGTGGTCTTTTTGTACAGCTTTCTGTTGCCCACACACGCACATATTAGCGCATAAAATATCACCATGAACACCGCCGTGAGTATCCAGCTTATCACTCTGTATCGCTGCTGTCTCTTCCTCCACTGCTCAGATGCACGCCGTCCTGAACGTCCTGAAGCTCTCTGCCTGTTCTGCACAAGTCTCTTTTCAGTTGTATGTCCGTTTCTTCTTTCGTCTGCCATCTACATTCCCCTCATCCTGTAGAATAGATATTCCTTTGCAAGCTCCGAGTAGAGCTGCTGTACAGTCCACTCCCTGTTGCTCCGTGTCACTACCGACTTCAGCCTTACTGCCGGAAGCCCGGTCTTCTTATACCTTTCAAGAAATATATCAAGTTCTTTGCTGCTCACTCCGTCAAATATGAGCATATCCATACTGAGATCTTCCGTCTGTCCGGTCTCATCTCCACAGCCAGATATGTCAGCCGTGTCGCACAGACTTCCGACCTTCATACCGTAATGCTTTCTCTGAATGTCAACGCACTCCGCACCTATGTCACTGCATATATCCTGTACTGCACTCTTCTGCTCAGGTGCCAGATTGACTGTCATAAGCCTCTTCATATCAGCATTTCTCCTGTCTTTCTTCTTTTGTCCAAATCTATACCCATTATGTTATTTTTTCAAATATTGTCAACCGATGTGGGGAAAATATGTTGATTTTTAATTTAATAAACCCCATTTCACCATATTGAGACTATCCAATATATAACACCGAGCAGCCAGCTTGTAAATATACCGTACAGTATAACAGGCCCCGCTATGGTGAACGCCTTCACGCCCTTTCCGAACACTTCACCCTCAGTCTGGAATTCCACTATGGGCGCACACACACCATTTGCAAATCCTGTGATCGGCACAAGTGCTCCGGCACCGCCGTACTTTGCTATCTTCTTGTAGAGATTCAGACTTGTGAGGATGACACTTACGAGGACGAGTATCAGCGATACATACGCATACGCCTCGTCTTCCTTCACATCGAAGTGTACCAGCAGGTCAAATATCCCCTGCCCTATCGTGCAGATCACGCCTCCCACAAGAAACGCCCACAGGCAGTTTCTCGGAACGCTTGATGTGGGTGTCACAAGCTCCACATATTCATTGTAATCGCTCTCTGTAGGTTCAAACTTCATAACAAATACCTCCATTTCACACAAAATAATTTTGACTTTATCACATGCCCAGAACTACACTCAGCACCGAGCCTACCAGTTTTCCCGCAGCAAGGCCGTATATGACATAAGGGAAATTCCTTCTCACACTGAATCTTCTGGCTGCGATCGGAATGACATTCAGCACCTCCGTAAGTGCCCCCGCCAGGCATCCCACAAATATCCCTCCGAACAGACATATGATGGTATATCCCACCCATGTCACCGGAACCGATATTTTGAATACATATATCAGATTTGCCAGTGCCGCACCATATGCCAGCAGACACTCTATGAGCAGATAATGCCTTGCCCCCTTTACCTTCTCAAGGAGCTTGGGGAATATTCCTATCATGGATATAAATGCAAAATACCCGCCCGATATGGCCACACCGCTGGCAAAGCAGGCTATGGCAAGCATAGCGTATCTAATCAGCATCTCTCTCCGCCTTCTTTCTGGAGGCATCCGTTATGACTGTCTGGTTGACCTCCTGTTCATACTGTCTCATCTGAACCTGAAGCGGTGTAGGATCATCAGAGAATTTTTTCTTTGCACCGTGATTGAAAAATACGATTATACCGATGAAGAGCCCCAGGGAATATGCTATTCCCGCCACAGGATAGGCATCCCTGCCCTGCCCCACAAATATGTTGTGCATGACGTCAAGCTGTCCAACCATATTGACATCCGAGTTGTACGACATGATGGAAAAGCCTGCTCCGAAAAATGCGATGAAGCATATCATCAGGAATTTGAAGAACTGCTTTACTTTGTCGCTGGTGTCATATGTCCTGTAATACACAACCACGTCCGTTGCCCCTATGGTCTGTGTCTGGCAGTCCGGGTAGTGCTCCTGTATCACCTGCAGAATGTACATCACCGATATGACCTGCTGCTCCTTGCTTCCGGAAAAGCTCATGAGCTCCAGCTTCTCAACACCGTATTTTATATCGGGATTCGGGCTCAGCACCGTCGCCACATCTTTTATTTTGACTTTTCGCTTCTCCGCCAGACAGCTCTCCGACAGTTTCAAATACAAAAGTTCAGCCATATACATGTCCCCTGTTCTTATATTCTAAGAATAGTCTGTCCATGTATATGGCTGATATTACTCCAATATTTTCCATCTGAGTCTTCCGAGTATCTTTTTCTCAAGCCGGCTCACCTGCACCTGGCTCATGCCAAGGATCTGCCCTGTCTGTCCCTGCGTCTTGTCCTGAAAATACCTCAACACCACAAGTTTTCTCTCATCCGGCGTGAGCGTGTCCAGAAGCTGCGATACACACAGCCTGTCCACGATGCGGTCTCCATCTTCCGTGCCGCACATCTCCGCGTGAAGATCATCTATGCATGTCACATCCGATGCCGCGTCCATCGCCATCACAAGCTCTTCAGGAGTCGCTCCTATAGCCTCACATATCTCCTCCATTCCCGGCTCAGTCCCTCTGTTTTTTTCGACCTCGTGTCTGTATCTGTCTGCCCTATAGTATATCGTTTTAAGATTTCTGCTGACCTTCACCATTCCGTCATCCCTGAGAAAGCGTCTAATCTCCCCCTGAATGAGTGGAACCGCATACGTGGACAGTTTTACCTCATAGTCCATATCAAACCTGTCTATGGCCTTTACAAGGCCTATAAGCCCTATCTGTATAAGATCCTCAAGTTCCTGTCCTCTCCCCACATATCTTCTGGCAACGCTGACCACCAGTCCCATATTGTCCGTCACAAGTTTATCTCTGGCATCTCTGTCTCCATCTTTTGCAAGTTCAAGCAAACGATGATTATCCGCCATCAATATATCTCCTGACTTTTTCCTATTATCTTCTTCATATTTACCACGGTTCCCTCACCCACGCGGGATTCTACCTTTAGCTCATCCATGAAAGCCTCCATAAATGAAAATCCCATGCCCGATCTGCTTCCGTCCGTGACAGTGGTGTAAAGCGGCTCCATTGCCCTGTCGACATTCTCTATGCCGCAGCCGTGATCTGTGATCGTTATGTACAGGGTGCGCTCCTCTATGTATGCCTCCAGGATTATGCTTCCCTCCCCGGATCCATATCCGTGTATTATCGAATTCGTGACAGCCTCCGACACCGCCGTCTTGACATCCTCCACCTCACTGAGTGTCGGATTTGTCCTCGTCAGCATAGCCGCCACCACGACTCTCGCCACAGCCTCATTCCGGGCATCACAGCCAAATTCCATGATCAATCTGTTCTTATCCATACCATTCTCCTCGTTATCTATATTTTATCTGTCCAATCCTCAGCCTCATCCCGGACACCGCTGTCCAGCCTTGTCGCGATCCTGTATATACCGGACATGAGCAGTATCCTGTCCATTCTCGCATTTACATTTATCACCCCAACGCTTCCCCCTCTGTCGTGGAGCTGTCTGTACCTTCTCGTTATAAGTCCTATCCCCGAGCTGTCCATGAACGTTGTCCTGCCAAAATCAAATATGGCATGTCTCACCACCTCCTCGGCAAATACTCCGTCTATCCCTGCGGTCATCTTCACCGCCGCATAATCATCCACCTCTCTGGGCATATATACGATTATAGTATCCCCCATTTTCTCGTAGATATTCATCTTCAATCCCCCTGTCACAAAATAAAAGGCACAAAAGAAACGGTTAATCCTTATCCGTCTCTTTTGTGCCTTCTATAAATTATAATCTTTTTATATGTCTTTCTGTCTTTCGTTACTGTCCGTCAGTTGTATCTGTTCCATCGCCTGTATACGAACTGTCGGTCGTGTCTGTTCCGTCACCTGTATACGTATTGTCGATGGTGCCTGTTCCATCATCCGTATACGTGTTGTCGGTCGTATCCGTTCCATCACCTGTATACGAGCTGTCGGTTGTATCTGTTCCGTCACCTGTGTCCGTGCTGTCGGTCGTACCTGTTTCGTCACCTGTGCTTGATCTGTCGGTTGTATCTGTTCCGTCGCCCGTGTTCGTGCTGGCTGTACTTGCAGAATTCTTCTTTTCAAGTCCCGCCTGTATGGCATCTTCATCCGCATAATCACACGCAACCGTGTAGTATACGGAGTTCGGACAGTTCTCAACAAGCTGGTTAAATACCAGTGTGGCATTGTTATCATCAGAAAGCTTCAGATAACACATCGCCTTGTAGAACAGTGCCACATCGCTGTTAGGTGTATCCTGAAGGACTCTGTTCAGATCATCTATGGCAGCCTCATATGTCATGGTCTCGTACTTATAGATCGCTGACTGTACCCTTGCCTTATTGTCATCCGACAGAACCTGTGAAGCGTAATCGCCATACTTATCTATCTGTGTCTGAAGGTTCTTCGCCTCAGTCTCAGCATTTGTGAGCTTGGTGGTCATGCTGTCCACCTGTGACTGGAGCTCCGATATGGCCACATTCTTATCCGCTATCTCCTGACTGAATGTAACCTTCAGGTCTCTCTCTGAATTGTCAGCCGCCTTATCCCTGTGCGGGATGATGAGCGTCCACATGGCCGCAAGTCCCAGAACAACTCCCGCTATGATATAAGCGATGGAATATTTGTAGAAATTGATGTCCTTGTATCTTCCAACCGGAATCGGATCCCCATCAAAATCCACCTCGCTGTTGCCGGCTATGAGCTTCTTCTGGTCATCCACGAACAGAGAATCCACATCGTAGTCCTCCTGCGGATAATCCCTGAAGTTCATGATCTCCTCATCAGTGTGGCCCATCTCATTGAAATATCTGACCGCCACTGGATTTGTCCTGTCTATCTTGATGACACGCTTGAGTGCCTTGCGAGCCTTGTCATATCTTCCCTCGTCGATGAACAGAAGTGCAAGGAGCAGGTACCCCTGTATAAATCTGCTGTTGTCGGAAAGTACCTTTCTGAGCTGTATAAAGGCAAGATCCTTGCTGCCCTGCTTCGCATATACCAGCGCCTGATTATACTTTCTGGTTACATTGTTCACCGCCTCCAGCCTGTGTGGGTTGGATTTTATCTCCTTGATGTATCTCTTGGCGACATTCTTGCCGTCAAAATAATTCACGCTCACTACCCAGTGGCTGAGCGCCTGAACTATCTCTCCGGTCTCATAGTACACCAGTCCAAGAAGGTTCCGGGCATCTATATTCATCTTGTCATACTTCAGAGACAGCTTGAGCGCCTCCTCCGCACCTGACATATCCCTGACCCTCGCCTTATCAAGCCCTATGTTGTAATAGTACTTTGACGAGTTGAGAGCCTTGTTCACGTAATCTATCTTCAGTCCGCACCTGGTACAGTAGCCTGTGACGGCTATCGCTCCACCGCAGTGCTTACAATTCAGTACATCTGCCATATCTTAATCTCCCGACCAATCTGTGTTCTTTACTTCTCTGCTTCCTTTGCAACCCTCATCATCTCCTGCATGACATCCATGATGTCCTTGAGATCATTGTTGTATATTGCATCCTCTGCCTGGTCAAGTTCAAGTGCCGGCTTAAACCTCTTTATCTCTTCATCAAAATTGATCATGTCTGTTCCTCCATCTCTTGACACCGCCCACCAGATACAGGGAACCAACGCAGTATATGTTGGTATTCTCTCTGTCTCCTCTGAGCTCCACTGCCATATCCATGGCATCGTCAATCTCATCGCTGACCATGACCGGAGTATCCGTACACGCCGAGAATATCTCCGCCAGCTTTGCGGAATCCGCCTTTCTGCTGCTGTCAACGCTTGTGACTATTATCCTGCCAAACGTAATATTTCCGGCAAGCAAATGTATCATGGAGTCATACTCCTTATCCTTCACCGCCGCAAATACCAGTATCTTGTCATATTCCCCATGAAGCCTGTTCATGGTCTCTATATATGCATTTACAGCCTCCACATTATGGGCACCATCCACATATATATGGGGAGCTATCTCCTCCATCCTGCCCTCCCAGTAGAACTGCAGGAGTGCATTCCTCACGGTCTTCTCTATATCCTGTTCCGGTACATTCCGCCTCTCCATGAGCATCCTGAATGCTGTCACGGCAAGGCTGACATTCTCCACCTGGTACAGTGATGTCTTCTGTATCTGTAAATTGCAATAACTATAATACCGATTATGCAATGAAAAATCAATGGTTTTGTTCCCCAAATGATTTATTATATAATCTGATTTTTCGACCGGAATTATGTCCGCTCCACGCTCTTTGGCAGTATCTTCTATGACCCGCGCAGCCGCCTCATCCCGCCTGAAATATATCACCGGAACACCCGGCTTGATGATGCCTGCCTTCTCATAAGCTATCTTCTCTATCGTGTCGCCAAGATACTCCATGTGATCCATTCCCACCGACGTGATGATCGTAAGCTCCGGCGTCAGGACATTTGTCGCATCCAGTCTTCCGCCCATTCCTGTCTCGTATACGGCAAAGTCACACTTCTGCTGTCTGAAATACACCGCCGCCATGGCAAACATGACCTCGAAGAACGAAGGGTGCTCCATGAACTGCCCCTTTACGGTCTCAAATGCCGACACAAAATCGTCATCGGATATATTTGTACCATTTATCTGTATTCTCTCGTTTATGGACACGAGATGGGGTGATATGAACAATCCCACTCTGTATCCCTGGGCTGCAAGCATCTGCGCCAGAGCGCGGCATGTGCTGCCCTTGCCGTTGGTTCCCGCCACATGTATCGCAGGAACAGCCTTCTCAGGGTTCCCCAAACGGCACAAAAGACTGGAAAGGTTCTCCTTGCCAATCTTCTGTGCAAAAAGCGGAATACCCAATATATAATCCACAGTCTCTCTGTAATCCGCCATTATGATTCTCCTATCCGTCCGTGCGTGCTGCTCAGACCCAATTATCTATTGTCAACTTTCTCAGGGTAGAGGTCGTGGTTTGCCAGACGGTTCCAGGCAACCTCCTCCCACTTTGTTCCCGGTCTGCCGTAATTGCAGTACGGGTCTATGGAGATCCCTCCCCTCGGTGTGAACTTGCCCCAAACCTCGATGTACTTTGGATCCATCAGTTTTATGAGGTCCTTCATGATGATGTTCATACAGTCCTCATGGAAGTCTCCGTGATTTCTGAAGCTGAACAGATACAGTTTCAGCGACTTGCTCTCCACCATCTTCTCGCCCGGCACATATGATATGTACACCGTTGCGAAGTCAGGCTGTCCGGTGATCGGACAGAGGCTTGTGAACTCAGGACAGTTGAACTTTACAAAGTAGTCGTTGTCCGGATGCTTGTTGTCAAATGTCTGGAGCATCTCAGGTGCATAGTCCATGCTGTACTTTACGTCTTTATTTCCAAGGAGGGTCACACCCTCCATCTCTTCTTTACTTCTTCCCATTATGGTCTCCTATATTACTTTTATGATTCATGCTTATTCTGCTATATGATCACGCTGTATTACTGCTCCTGCAGTGCTTCTGTCACAGACTTGATGAGTAGCTTAACAGCCTCGTCACAGTGCTCCTTCTTAACGATAAGTGGAGGTGCGATCCTTATGATGCTGTCTCTTACCGCTGTTATGAGGAGCTTGTTCTCAAACGCTCTGTGCTTTACTTCAAATGCGATAGGCTTGTTGAACTCAACGCCTATAAGAAGACCACGTCCTCTGATCTCCTTGACACAAGGAAGTGCCTTGAGTTCCTCCATGAAGTATGCTCCTACTTCCTTTGCATTCTCGTAGAGCTTGTTATCCAGTATCTCATCTATCTCTGCAAGCGCCGCTGCACAGCACACAGGGTTGGCTGCGTATGTTGAACCGTGGGCACCAGGTGTAAATGCTGCTGCTATCTTGGTGCTTGTACACATCGCGCCTATAGGCATACCGCCCCCGATGGCCTTTGCCATGGATACCATGTCAGGCTTTACGCCATATGTCATATATGCCATGATGTCTCCGGTTCTTCCCCATCCGGTCTGAACCTCGTCGAACATGAGGAGCATGTTCTTCTCATCACAGAACTCACGAAGTCCTTTAAGGAACTCAGGGTCTGCAGGGTATACACCACCCTCGCCCTGTACAGGCTCTACCATGATTCCTATGGTGTTCTCATCGCATTTGCTCTTGAAGTCCTCAAGGTTGTTATACTCTGCATATGTGAATCCCGGAAGGAGTGGTGCAAATCCCTTGTGGCAGGCCGAATCAGGCTGGCCTGTTGCCGACAGTGCACCGTATGTTCTTCCGTGGAAGCTGTTCTTCGCTGTCACGATCTTATATCTGTCCGGTCCGTAATTGTCCACGCCGTACTTTCTAGCCATCTTGATCATGGCTTCATTTGCCTCTGTTCCTGAGTTCTGGAACACGATCTTCTCCATGCCTATGGTGTCGCACACCTTCTTTGCAAGGAGGATCATTGGAAGTGTATATGCATAGTTTGATGCATGTATTACATTTGCCGCCTGGTCAGCTATGGCCTTTGCAACCTTCTTGTTGGCATTTCCCGCGCTGCTTACCGCTATTCCTGCGAAGAAGTCGAGGTATCTGTCGCCGTTCTCAGCGTACACATACATGCCATCGCCCTTCTCCTCTATGAATTCCCATCTTCTGGACTGCTCTGCCAGATATGTATCTACTATCTCTAAAAGTTCTTCTCTTGTATAACCTGATTCACTAACCTTCATCTTTCTCTCCTTTTGTATACTCTCCGGTATATCTGCAAATATCCGCCCATATTATAACAGGCATTCCGCATACATTATATACACAAAGCCCGCCACTGGCAAGCGTTCGTGAAATATAACAGATAAATGCTTTAACCACCGTTAAAAAGGACTGTACCATGAGGTATACCTCAAAGCACAGCCCTTTTATATTTATGCATTTCTCTGTATTATCTTGCAAACTGGGAATTATACAGATTCGTGTAGAAGCCGCCCTTTGCAAGCAGTGTCTCGTGATTTCCCTGTTCGATGATGTGCCCGTCCTTCATGACTAGGATGACATCTGACTCCTTGATGGTTGACAGTCTGTGTGCAACCACGAAGCTTGTTCTGCCCTTCATCATCTTGGCAAATGCCCTCTGTATCCTTATCTCAGTTCTTGTATCTATGGATGATGTTGCCTCATCCAGTATGAGCATAGGTGGAAGATCAAGCATAACCCTTGTGATACATAGGAGCTGCTTCTGTCCCTGTGACAGATTGCCTCCATCCTCTGTTATATATGTGTTATAGCCATCAGGAAGTCTCTTGATAAAGCTGTGTGCATGTGACTGCTTTGCAGCCTCGACGATCTCCTCATCCGTTGCGTCCGGTCTTCCGTATGCTATATTGTCCCTTATCGTGCCACTCTTAAGCCAGGTCTCCTGGAGCACCATTCCGTAGTTGCCGCGGAGGCTCTTTCTTGTGACCTCTCGTATGTCATATCCATCCACGGATATGCTTCCCGCATCCACATCATAGAATCTCATGAGCAGGTTGATGACTGTACTCTTACCACAGCCTGTAGGTCCTACTATGGCTATCCTCTGTCCATCCTTCACATTCAGGTTGAGGTTCTTGATGAGCTCCACATCTTTGTTGTATGAGAAGTCAACATTCTTAAGGTCCACCTCACCGTGAACGTCTGTGAGCTCGTGTGCGCCAGCAGGCTCTGCAGCCTCTGGGTCCTCGTCTATAAGCTCAAACACTCTGGCAGCGGATGCCAGCGCGTTCTGAAGCTCTGTGACAACGCCTGATATCTCATTGAACGGCTTTGTATACTGATTTGCATAGCTCAGGAAACTTGTGAGCTGTCCAACTGATATAAAGCCCTTTATAGCTGTTATGGCACCTATGATTCCAACGCCTGTGTACACGAGGCTGTTGACAAATCTTGTACTAGGATTTGTTATCGATGAGAAGAATGTAGCCTGAAGTCCTGCCACATTAAGTCTTCCATTGACCTCCTGGAATCTGTCGCAGGTCTCATCCTCCATGGAGAATGCTGTGACTACCTTCTGGTTCTCAACCATCTCATTTACAAGGGATGTGAGCTCCCCCTTGATCTCAGCCTGCTTCCTGAACATACTGTATGTTCTCTTTGCTATGAATGACGCAACAAAGAGTGATACCGGAGTGATACATACGACCACAATGGCTATGATCCAGTTGATCGACAGCATGAAGCACAATGTTCCTACTATAGTCATAACTCCTGTGAATAGCTGTGTAAACCCCATCAGAAGTCCGTCTGAGAACTGGTCTACGTCAGCTATGATCCTGCTGACTATGTCTCCGTGTGTATGTGAATCCACATATGAGAGCGGCAGGCTGCCAAGCTTCTCATATGCCTTTGTTCTTACATCATTAACCACCCTGTATGTGATCATGTTGTTGAGCACGTTCATGACCCACTGTGCAACAGCCGTTATAACGACCACAATCACAAGCTTTGCAAGCATTCCCTTAAGTCCTGTAAAATCTACTTTTCCCGGTCCAACGACCCTGTCAACTGCATGTCCCATGATGATAGGTGCATACAGTGTGAGCACGACCGATATGGCTGCACATATGAGAGACAGAACCACGAGGAACCTGTATCTCTTGATATACTTCAGTATTCTGAGTATCGTCTTTTTATTTACTGATTTATTCCCTTTATCTTTACTCATGAGACAGTTCCTCCTCCGAAAGCTGTGACTGACATATCTCCCTGTATATCTCACAGTTAGAAAGCAGCTGCCGATGGGTTCCTATCCCGGCTATCTGACCATCATCCATGACGATGATCTTATCCGAATTCATGATGGTCGACGCTCTCTGTGACACAAGGAATACAGTCATGCCCTTTGTCTTCTTCCTGATCGCTTTTCTGAGAGCCGCATCAGTTGCAAAATCTAGCGCCGATGCGCTGTCATCCAATATCAGTATCTCAGGCTTTCTGACGACCGCTCTGGCTATGGTAAGCCTCTGCTTCTGTCCACCCGACAGGTTCTTGCCCCCCTGGGTGATCTTGAAGTATATTCCATTCTCCTTGCCGTCTACAAACTCCTTGGCCTGGGCTATCTCAAGCGCCTCGTCTATCTCTGCTTCAGTCGCATCCTGCTTGCCCCACCTGATATTGTCTGCTATTGTTCCGGCAAACAATACAGCCTTCTGCGGTACCACTCCGACCTTATGTCTGAGCTCGTCCAGGGTGTAGTCCTTTACGTCAACTCCGTCTATGCACACGCTTCCCTGGCTGGCATCGTAAAATCTTGGGATCATGTTTACAAGAGAACTCTTTCCTGAACCCGTACCGCCTATGATTCCCACAGTCTCGCCCGGTGCCACGTCAAATGTTATATCTGACAGGGAATCTGCTCCGGCCCCAGCATATCTGAGATTTGCATCCCTGAAGCTTACCTTTACAGCATTTGCCGGTGATCCTGCTGCCTTGCCTGATCCATCCGTTATGGATGGCTGCTGATCCATGACCGCATTTATTCTCTTTGCGCAGGCAACAGCCTTGGTGATCGTCACGATAAGGTTTGCGAGCTTGATGAGCTCGACGAGTATCTGTGACATATAGTTGACAAGTGCGACGACCTTTCCCTGTGTGATGATTCCCGCATCTGTCTGTCCCGCTGCGATCCAGATTATAGCTGCGGTTGAGAGATTGATTATCACATAAGTAACAGGATTCATGAACGCTGATATACGTCCTGCAAGGAGCTGGAACTTCATCAGGTCATCCGTGGACTTGTCAAACTCCTCAAATTCCTTGTCCTGTCTGTTGAAGACTCTGATAACTCTCGCGCCCTCAAGCCCCTCACGGGTGAGCAGTGTGACTCTGTCCAGTCTGTTCTGCACCTTCTTGAACAGAGGTATGCTGAGTGCCATAACACCGAACACAACAATTGAAAGTGCCGGTATGGTCACCACAAATGTCATGGCCGACTTCACGTCGATGGTGAATGACATGATCATGGCACCGAAAACTATGAACGGTGAACGGAGGAACAGTCTGAGCACCATGTTGACTCCTGTCTGTACCTGGTTCGTGTCACTGGTCATTCTCGTGAGCAGTGTGGATGTTCCTATGCTGTCGATCTCTGTGTATGAAAGTGATGTAATATGCCTGAACAGATCATTTCGAAGTGCTGTTCCAAATCCTGTAGCAGCCTTTGCCGAAAAATACTGGGCGGTGATAGAACACACCAGACCGATAATTCCCAAAAGTATCATGACGAGACACATCTTCACAACGTAGCTTATGTCACGCCCTGCTATACCGACATCGATTACATTTGCCATGACGATCGGGATAAGCAATTCAAATGTTGCCTCCAACATCTTAAAAAGCGGGGCAAGTATGGACTCTTTCTTATAGTCCTTAAGATATCTAAGTATTCCCTTCATCTCTTCTCCTAACAATACTCATTCCGTATATAACAGACACAGATACTATCCATGTCGTCATTACTCAAATAGAACTTCCACACCATATATAAGGTGCGGAAGTTCTATTTCAAGCTATGCTGCAATGGCGCTGATCATCTGAGTAATTGTCTGTTACCAATGCTATCATATCCCTTGCAATTATATATCAGTCCTCATCGTCCTCTTCCGGAAGATTTGCATTGTGATATACTGCCTGAACGTCATCGTCCTCCTCAAGCATATCTATAATCCTTGTGAACTTCTTGACAACCTCAGGATCGTCTATATCAACATAGTTCTGAGGTATCATTGTGAGCTCAGCCTCAGCCATCTTTATGCCTTCCTTCTCAAGGCTCTCTCTTACCTGCGAGAAATCCTCAGGTGCTGTGATGATCTCGTAGCTGTCATCCTCGTCTGAGAAATCCTCAGCTCCTGCATCCAGTGCCATCATCATGAGGTCATCTGCATCTATATCACAGTCTTCCTTTGCAATGATGATCTGTCCCTTGTGATCAAACATATATGATACACAGCCTGTTGTACCTACGTTACCGCCACCCTTTGTGAAGCAGTTACGCACATTGGCTGCTGTTCTGTTCTTATTGTCCGTAAGAGTGTCTACTATGATGGCGGTACCGTTAGGACCGTAGCCTTCATATGTATTCACTACGTAATTTACTGAATTGGCATCTCCTGCCGCTCTCTCGATACCACGCTTGATAGTATCATTAGGCATGTTGTTCGCCTTTGCCTTGGCAATTACATCACGAAGCTTACTGTTGTTCTCAGGATTTGCTCCGCCTTCCTTTACTGCTACCACGATCTCCTTACCAATGATTGTGAAGATCTTACCCTTTGCTGCATCGTTCTTTTCCTTCTTGTGCTTGATGTTCGCAAATTTTGAATGTCCTGACATCGTTAATTCTCCTCTTTCTCTTGATTACTAGTTACGTATATTATCACTATTGCGGTGTTTTTTCAACCTTTGTGATCTTTACCTCACCGATCATGTTGTTATTTACCGACAGGGAAGTGAATCTGTAGTTCTGATACACTATCTCTATCTCCTCATCCGCATATGGAAGTCTCCCCAGCTCATACAGCAGAAATCCGTTCAGCGTCTGGAAGTCCTCATCCGGGAATTCTATCCCCAGAACGTCACTCAGCTCATCCAGTTCAGCCTTACCACTGACTATGTACATATCGCCACGCTTCTTGATATCCTCGCTGGCGTCATCGTACTCGTCAAGTATGTTGCCGACTATCTCTTCCAGAATATCCTCCATGGTCACGATTCCCTCTGTCTGACCATACTCATCCACAACTATGACCATATGTATCTTTGCCGTCTGCATCCTGCGGAACAATTTTGCTATGTTGTACGTAGGATGTACAAATGTAGCCTCAACCATGATCTCAGCCAGTGATTTCGTCTTATCGCGCAGATATTCCTTCACAAAATCCTTGAAATAGATTATTCCAACTATGTTGTCAAGATCACCGTCATACACCGGATATCTTGAATAGTTATTCTCTATCATTATCTCCATGACTTCGTCCAGATCAGAGTTCTTGTCTATAGCCATGACGTTCAATCTGGCCGTCATCACATCTCTGCTCTCCTTGTCAGTGAACTCAAATATGTTTGTAATAAACTGGGCCTCAGAGTCCTCTATAAGTCCCTGCTCATTTCCCTCGTTCACCATGGATATGATCTCTTCTTCTACCTTTTCCTCTTCTGATTTTTTGTTAAAAATCTTCATATAATAGTCTGTATCACCTCATATATTATTTTATGCCAGTTCAAGACTTATCTTCAGAGCTTCATCAACGCGCCTCAGCACATCAGCGTCAACGTGACACACCTTTTCTTTCAGGCGCTGTTTGTCTATAGTCCTGAGCTGTTCCAACAATATGACGGAATCCTTCGCTATATCACAGCTTGAAGAATCAAGCATGATATGTGTTGGAAGTTTTGGCCTCTTCATCTTGCTGGTTATCGCAGCTATTATGACCGTGGAACTGTGTCTGTTCCCAGCCTCATTCTGAACTACTATAACAGGTCGTATGCCTCCCTGCTCCGATCCAACCACCGGTCTTAGATCCGCGTAATAAATATCCCCACGTCTGATCACCAATTCTGTTCACCCCACAAATACTTTCATTGAATGTGGCTATATACTTATATAGTATGTATTCCACTCTAAAAAAAGTATTGCCCATGACAGTACCGGTTATTCGTTAATCCAGAAGATAGTTTACCTGTCCAAGCTCTCTGCCGTCCCTTATGTATGTTCTCGGAACTCGTCTTGATATGTTACATACCAGCTCGTAATTAAAGCTGTTGGCAGGCGCTGCCACCTCCTCGACAGTTACCTCTCTGTCTCCATCCTGTCCGATGAGAGTTACGTCATCTCTTACTTTTACACCATCAATGTGGCTCACGTCAACCATGAACTGATCCATGCACACCCTTCCGATAATCGGAGCATACTCTCCATGGATGATAACTCTGCCTATATTGGACTGTGCTCTTGGGTATCCATCGGCATATCCTGCCGACACCGTCGCAACCTTTATATCATGATCCGCTATATAGGACCATCCATATCCTATACCTGTTCCGGCTTTTACGTCCTTCACAAATATAACCTTGGACATAAGTCTCATAGCAGGTTTCAAAGCCGCTATATTCTTATCTACCTCATCTGATGGATAAAGTCCGTATGTGACTATTCCCGATCTGACCATATCAAAATCCGAATTGTCCATCTCCATGATACCCGCACTGTTAGATATATGCCTTACAGGTATGTGTATTCCAAGTGCCTCAAGCTGGCTGTTTATCCACCTGAACTTCTCAAGCTGACCATTTGCAGAGGTCTTGTCGAGTTCATCAGCCTTTGCGTAATGGGTAAATATCCCCTCTATCTCTATGCCCGGCATCTGACTGATCTTTTCTATGTTCTTCACGCCATCTTCATCACATGTGAATCCGATTCTTCCCATGCCTGTATCGACCTTGATATGGATCTTTGCCTTTGTATTCATGCTCACCGCCAGATCCGAGAGCTTCTGTGCATCGTCCACCTCATACATGGCAGGTCTAACATCATATCTGATAATCAGTTCGTAATCCGAGGGATCTGTGTAGCCCAGTATCAATATGGGCTTATCTATATTTGCTCTTCTGAGCTCCAAAGCCTCATCGATGAATGCCACTGCAAAGAAATCCACCAGATCATCAAGTGCCTCTGCCACCTCGACAGCGCCGTGTCCATAGGCGTCTGCCTTTATGACCGCCAGCATCTTCTTATCACCGTCTATAAGCCTCTTCATAGCCGTGATATTATCCCTTATATTGTCAAGATTTATCACAGCCTGCACTCTGTTAAAGTTACTGTTGTCCATCATGTTCTGCTCCTTTTATAACCTCCGATATAGCGCTCACTATATCCCTGGCTATCATTGCATTTCTTCCTCTGTGCTCTGCCGCCATATCTCCTGCCAACCCATGTATATATACTCCCAGCTTAGCAGCCTCATACGCACCAAGTCCGGTGCAGACAAGCCCAGCTATTATCCCGGCAAGCACATCCCCTGCCCCCGCAGTTGACATACCGTTATTACCGGATGTGTTTATATACACATCCCTGCCGTCACTTACGCATGTTCTGGCATCTTTCAGCGCACTTACAACATTATACTCCATCGAAAAGTCTTTGCACACCTCTAATATATTCTTTTTTATATCCGGTATGGCGACGCCTGTAAGTCTTGACATCTCTCCTATATGTGGTGTTACGATCACCGGTCCTCTGTGTCTTCCAAGAATATCGGGCTTTTCGGATATTATGTTCAAGGCATCCGCATCCGCGATCACGGTCTGCACGGCCTCGCACATAATATATTCCACCATGCTCCTTGCCGCATCGCCTTTTCCTATACCAGGACCGATCAGTATGGCATCCGACCACTCCATGGCATTCCTTGCACACTGCTCCGCTTCATCTTTGTTGCTATAGCACATAAGCACTGCCTCAGGAATTCTTACTCCTGCTATCTCCTTGTTGTCGATATGTGTGTATATCTTCACAAGCCCTGTTCCCATCCTGTATGCAGCCTCCGCCGCAAATGTCATGGCACCGGACATGTCTCTGCTTCCAGCTATCACCGCAAGCTTTCCATATGTTCCCTTATTTGATGAATCACTCCGTCCCGGAAGCATGCACAGATCGTCTCTGTTGTAGGAATATGCCACCGGGTGTACTCTGTCCACTTCAGCCTGTGCAAATCCTATGTCTCTCACAACGACCTCTCCGCTTATCTCGCAGCCGGGATAAAATATCAGCCCTCTTTTATTCAGTCCAAATGTGACCGTCATGCCTGCCCTGAATGCACATCCCATGATCTGCCCCGTGCTGGCATCCACACCTGACGGGGTATCTATGGCAACCTTAAAGCCGCCAAGTCCGTTCATCGTCTCTATGGTCTCTCTCCATATTCCCGCCACATCACGCTTGAGTCCGACGCCAAATATTCCGTCCACAACCACATCGTAATCACTGTCAATGATGTGATCCGTCACCTGTATGCCGATTTTTTTCGCTATTTCAAGCTGATATGAAAAGCTGTCGCTTACTCTCGATATTCCATTTATATAACAGACATGGACAATATCTCCCTGCTGGTACAGGAGTCTCGCAAGAGCCAGTCCGTCCCCGCCGTTATTGCCGCCTTCAACAACCACAAGGCACTTTAATTTTCTGTCCGCGTTTATAGACTTCAGTCTGGAATTTATCTCCTCCAGCACGGTGATCGCAGCTCTCTCCATAAGCAGGATCCCTGGCACCCCCTTTTCCTCTATGGTCAGCCTGTCTATCTCCTGCATCTCTGTTCGGTCTGCAACATAAAACATATTTCTGCCTCCTTATTGAAGAAAACGGATAATTTCTCTCGAAATTACCCGTTTTATACTTACCTATAAAAATCTTCCGATCTCTTCCTTATCTCTTCTTGAGGAAATCAGGAATCTTGATACTCTCTGTCTTTGGTCTTGACACATGTGCCGGCTCAACTGGTGTTGATGTTACAGGTGTCTGCTGTGCTGGTGTCACAGGTGCTGTGTATGCTGGCTTTGCTGCCGGAGCAGTCTCAGTTGTCTGACCGCCGAGGAACGATGGTCTTGTGCTTGTCTGAGTGCTGTGTGTCCCAAGGCTCTGGCCTGCATATGTAGCAGTCTTTGGCTCTGCAGCAGGTGTTGTTGTAACTGCTGGCTTAGGTGTGGTCATTGTTCCCATAGGAGATGCAGTACCTGCATATCTTGCGGTGACATCGCTCTCGCCTGATCTCTCAAGACCTGTAGCAATGATCGTGATGCTTATATCCTCACCCATGTTGTCATTGTCAACTGTACCGAAGATGATGTTGACTCCATCTCCAGCCTGCTCTGTAAGATATGTAACAGCATCATAAGCCTCAACGATACCAATGTTACCTGAGAAGTTTACGATGATATCTGTTGCACCTGAAACGGTTGTCTCAAGAAGTGGTGAATCCATAGCCTCCTTGATGGCGTCAACAGCCTTGTTCTCTCCGCTTGCTGAACCTATACCGATATGAGCGATACCCTTATCTCTCATAACTGTCTGTATATCTGCAAAGTCAAGGTTGATAAGACCCGGCTTATTGATAAGGTCTGTAACACCCTGAACACCCTGCTGAAGTACCTGATCTGCCTTCTTCAGCGCATCAGGAATACTTGTTCTCTTATCACAGATCTGAAGGAGCTTGTCGTTAGGGATAACAATAAGTGTATCCACATTCTCCTTAAGTCTCTCTATACCTTCGATCGCGTTTCTCATACGAGGCTTACCCTCAAAACCAAATGGCTTTGTGACAACTCCGACTGTGAGGATACCAAGGTTACGTGCCATCTCTGCAACGACAGGGGCAGCGCCTGTTCCTGTTCCACCACCCATACCACATGTTACGAATACCATGTTGGCGTCCTTGATGATGTCTACGATCTCTTCTCTATTCTCCTCTACAGCGCTGGCACCGATCTCAGGCTTTGCACCAGCACCAAGACCCTTGGTAAGTTTCTCACCTATCTGGATCTTTGTTGTAGCTCTGCTGAGTGAAAGAGCCTGCTTATCTGTATTGATAGCGATAAGTTCCACTCCCTCAACATTCTCATCGATCATTCTGTTAACAGCATTGTTACCTGCACCGCCGACACCAATTACAAGAATCCTTGCCGGTGTTCTCTCGTCATTTGATTTTATCTCAAGCACGGTTGCATCCTCCTTATATACTTATTCTTTATCCATCAATCATTGTCATCTGCTCAAAAGCTGACCGTTTTATCGCATTAGTACCTATATAATACGATTTTTTATATCATTACGCAAGAAATTTTTTATTTATTTTCTTTAAAGATAACGTTCCTCTGCGATTCACTGTAATTCGACATATCAAGAGTTCCATTTTTACCCTTCACGCTCTCAAGTATGCTCTCAAGATTCATGAATTTCGTCTCCAGGTTTTCACCGTCGCCGATCCTGATCTTTATTCCATCCTTGTGAAGTATGAGATTCTGATCTGTGTCATAAGTAATCTTGTCTATCTGTATTCCGCTCTTGTAAATGAGCTGTGTCATAGTCAGTATCTCCTGGAAGAATCCCGAATCGCCGACATCAAGTTTCTTTCCCTGCTCCACGCTGTCACTTGTAAGTCCCTCTATACAAGGAACATCATCAAGCTTTGCATCGGATATCTCGAGCACGATACCGTCGCCATCAAAATATGCATACTGATCGTTGTACTTTATGCAGCCCGCCATGGCCTTCTCGTACACCGTGATCTCTACTGAATTCCTGTTCACATATGTGACGTCTATCTTATCTATAAAGGTTACATCCTGGGCAGGATTCAGTCTGCTCTCAAGTATAAACAGCAGCGTATTGCCATAATCCTTACCGCCGGTCACGATATCGACCATCTGTTGGTCAGTGTAGTGATCAGTTCCGGTCACTTTTATGGACTTCAATTTATAACATGTACGTATGTATACAAACGCTATAGCACACAGCACCACCAGAATAAGAAGTATCTTGAGAACTATCTTGAATATCCTTGCCGCCTTCTCACGTCTCGCCTTTCTTCTGGCAAGTTTCTCCGCCTGCAGCTTCTTCTTTCTCTCTATCTCCTCCGGGGTAAGCTTTCTGCGCTCTTTTTTGCGTTTTTTCTTGTTCTTCTTTTTTGCAGCAACCGCCTGATCTTGCTTACGCCTGCGTCTCTCCTCGGATCTGCGTTTTTCTGCATCCTCTCTGCGCATCCGGTCATCCGGTCTGCGACGCTCTCCATCCTGTCTCCTGCGCACCTGCTCATCAGATCTGCGACGCTCTCCATCCTGTCTCCTGCGCACCTGCTCATCAGATCTGCGGTGCTCTCCATCTGGTCTCCTGCGCACCTGTTCGTCAGATCTGCGGCGCTCTCCGTCTGGTCTTCTGCGCACCCGCTCGTCAGATCTGCGACGCTCTGCGTCTGGTCTTCTGCGCGCCTGTTCGTCAGATCTGCGACGCTCTCCGTCTGGTCTTCTGCGCGCCTGTTCGCCTGTTCTGCGGTGCTCCCCATCAGGCCTTCTTCGTGTCTGCTCATCCGTCCTGCGGCGCATATCTCCGTCTGCTCTCCGCTGTCCATTGCGGCTGTCTGTCTGCTGTCTTCTCTTATCAACCGGAACCTTCACCCTTCCGTCGAGGCGTTTTCCGGTCATGACATCCACATAGCCGCTTTCACGTCTGGTCTGCGCAACATCAACATTTCTGCTCATTCTATTTTTATTAACATTTCGTCTATTGTTGTTTTCCATTCAAATCTTCCTTTAAAGGATCTGTCATATGTCTGTTTCGTCATACGAAATTCCTCTGGATACGGACATCACTATCCCCATCTCCATCAGAATGAAAATTATCGAACTTCCGCCATAACTGACAAATGGCATCGGCACACCTGTCGGCGGAATGGTATTCGTGACAACACTCACATTTATCAGCAGTTGGACCGCCACATGTGCCATCACTCCCGCTGTGAGCATGCTTCCAAATCTGTCTCTGGCATTCATGGCCGTCACAGCCATCCGCCTAAGTAATATAAGAAAAATGATAAGTATAAATGCCGCTCCAACAATTCCGAGCTCCTCACACACGACTGAGAATATCATATCATTATGTGACTCCGGAATAAACCCCATCTTTTGGACACTTCTCCCAAAGCCCACTCCAAACAGTCCACCGGAACCAACGGCATATAACGACTGAACCGTCTGATAGCCATCTGCGTAATTTTCAGGATCAAGCCATATCTTGACTCTGTTCGCCCTGTAGCCTGCGAACATTATGAAAAGCACACTCCCGACAACACCAAATATACCGATCAGAACAAAATGTCTGACCCTGGGGCTTCCCACAAACAATATTACAAAAAGGATTGCAAAACAGATTATAGCCGTGCTGAGATTCTCCACACCGATCAGGGCTATGGTGATCACGGGCAGGATCATTACCTTTATAAGGCAGCCCGGTCTGCACAGATTTTTGCTCTCCACGGCAGCCCTCGCCGAGGTGTAGATTATGATCGCCGTCTTGGCATATTCTGATGGCTGAAATCCTATAGGTCCAATATATATCCATCTTGCTGACCCATGGCTGGCCGTTCCTATTATCAGCACCACCACCTGAAGAACAAGTGATGACAGCAAAATGACCGCAGACAGCCTGAGCAGCCGCCTGTAGTCATATCTTGACACTATGTACATGGCGAGGATCGCCAGCAACATATAAAGTGCCTGTCTTTTAAAAAAGTACATCTGATCTCCGTACAGGTCGTACGCCCTGTAACTGCTCGTACTGTATATCATGGCAAGCCCAAATATCAGAATCATCCCCAGCGCCAGGAGCATGGTCACATCCACATATCCTCCCGGACACCGTTTTCGTGCATCTCTCACTCTATCTTCTGAAACCTCAGGACCTCCATGCAATCAGATCACTCCTTATAGCTTCTTACATACTCCTTGAACATATCGCCTCTCTGCTCGTAGTTGTCAAACTGTCCCCAGCTTGCACATGCAGGTGAGAGAAGCACCGCATCTCCGTCAACCGCATTCTCATGGCAATATGCTACCGCATCCTGAAGATTCTCCTCAAATATAATTGAGTTAAATCCATGTCTCTTGGCACAGTCAGCTATCTTCTGCGCAGTCTGGCCTATGAGAACGAGCCACTTTACCTTGCCGTCAAACGCCTCTATCCACTCGTCGTACTCAGAACCCTTGTCATAGCCTCCACCTATGAGGAATGTAGGAGCCACCATGGCCTGTATTCCCTTTATGGCTGCATCAGGGTTTGTTCCCTTTGAATCATTGTAGTATGCGACACCATCGATGGTGTCAACATATTCTATTCTATGAGCAACAGCCTTGAATGATGTTGCAACATCTCTGATAACATCAACAGGGACTCCCATATAATATGATATTCCAACTGCTGCCAGAACATTCTCAACATTGTGAGCTCCCATGAGCTTAAGATCCTTAATGGCAAGTACATTGATCTTCTTATCGCCATCCTCGAGGATGATATCCCCATCCTCTACATATACTCCACCGGCCGGCTTCTCCAGTCTGCTGAAATATACTACATGGCAATGATCCTTTGCCTTCTCTCCCATGGCGCGTGTATGCTCATCATCATAGTTTAGGACTGTCACATCATCCATGGTCTGATTCTTTGTTATTGAAAACTTTACATTTCCATAATTCTCAAATGTATAATGCCTGTTCAGATGATCCGGAGTCAGGTTGAGTATTGCACTGACATTCGGATGAAAATCTATAACCGTCTCAAGCTGGAAACTGCTTATCTCTGCAACTGTATCTGAATCATCGTCTGTTGTGTCGCACAGCTCTGTGTAAGGTATTCCAATATTTCCCACAACGATGGTCTTGGCATTGTGTGCCTTGACTATCTCTCCCACAAGGGCTGTAGTTGTAGTCTTGCCGTTTGTTCCTGTTATGGCTGCTATCTTACCCTTACCATAATGGTATGCCAGCTCTATCTCACTCCAGATAGGTATTCCCGCATTTCTCACCACATCTGTAAATGGCGCATCAACAGGGATTCCCGGACTGATGACCATGAGCTGTGATGATGAGAGTGCATCCTCTCCAAGCTCGCCGAGTTCTATCTGAACAAGCTCTGAATCGCCTGTCTTCTCCTTTATCGCTTCTATATCTCTGTCCTTGTTCTCATCGAACAGATAAACCTTTACTCCATGATTTACCAGAAGCTTGGTTGCACTGATTCCACTCTTTCCTGTTCCTGCTACTATCGCTGTATTAATCTCCATATCATTTCACCATGGTGCACCACTGCACCATTTTCTCCTTTCTACATTACAGTGCCAGTAAACCTACCACACAGAGGACTGCAGTCACTATAGAAAATATAGCAACGACCTTTGACTCAGGCCATCCCCCGAGCTCAAAATGATGATGTATAGGTGCCATTCTGAACACTCTCTTGCCTGTAAGCTTGAATGAAACAACCTGTATTATAACTGATAATACTTCAAGGAAGTATATGAAAGCTATTATAACTATGAATATAGGCATCTTGAGCATATACGCTGTTGATGCAACAAATCCACCGAGTGCCAGAGAACCTGTATCTCCCATGAATACCTTTGCAGGGTACACATTGTACACAAGGAAGCCAAGAAGACATCCAACCGCTGCGCAGGCAACCGGAGCAACACCTGAGTCTGTTCCCACTGCTACAACCGCAAAGAATGTGGCTATGAGAACCGTGACTGATGACGCAAGTCCGTCAAGTCCGTCTGTGAAGTTCGCACCATTAACTGTTCCAAGCACGATGAAGAACAACAGTATCACATAGAGTGTGCTGTTGAGCTGAACCGTCTTGCCAAGGAATGGTATTATAAGCTCATTGTTGATATCTGAATACTTCTCTACATAATATGCAAATACTCCCGTAACGACAATCTGTCCGAGCATCTTCTGCCATGCGTGAAGTCCCATTGATCTCTTCATAACAACTTTGATGTAATCATCGATAAATCCGATAAGTCCAAATCCAAGTGTCACAAAAAGCACCGGAAGGACATCCGGATATTTCTTCATATAGATAAGCGTCGTGATCGTAAGTGACAGAAGGATTATAAGTCCACCCATGGTTGGTGTTCCGGCCTTCTTCAAATGTGCCTGTGGGCCGTCATCCCTGACAAACTGACCGAACTTGAGCTTCTTCAGGAACGGTATAACTATAGGGCACAGCACCACGCTGATACAGAATGCTATCACTACCGGTAAAACAATCTTTAAATCTAAATTCATTTTGTACTCCTTACCTGCCCGCACACCGCGGACTATGTATTTCTTAAACTGTTTTCAGACTGAGATAAATTTAATACTCATTTGTGGCTTTGTCAATTCCCAAATAGGGAAGAATATTCAAAAAAATATCTCTCACAACAGGGGCCGCTATGGTTCCTCCATAATATGTGCCCTCGGGCTCATCTATTAGCACGACCGTCAGGACTTGAGGATCATCCGCCGGCGCAAATCCTATAAAAGAAGATATGTATCTGCCTGTTCCTCTGGGGAGTTTCTCACTCGTGGCGGTCTTTCCGCCTATCCTGCAGCCCTCTATGGCACACTTTGATCCGCCGCCCTCGGCAACGACTGCCTCAAGCATCTCCCGCATCTTCTGTGATGTCTCCTCATCTATAACCTGTCTCTGCTCGTCAAATTCAATGGCTGTAATAGTTTCTTTACTGCTGTCTATTATCCTTTTTCCCAAATGTGGAGTTACCGTATGCCCTCCATTCACAACCGTGCACACTGCAGATATGAACTGTATCGGAGTCACCTGGAATGACTGTCCAAACGACATGGTGGCAAGCTCTACCGGCCCTACATTTTCCTTCTTATGCATGATGGAGTTTGCCTCTCCGGGAAGGTCTATTCCGCTCTGACTGAACAATCCCAGCTTGTGATAATACTCGTACATGCCATCCACACCTGTTCTCTCTCCTATCTCCATAAACGCCGGATTGCAGGAATTCATGAGCGCCTCCTTAAGGCTCTGGCTTCCATGGCCCGTGGTCTTGCTACACCTTATCCTTCTGTCCTCAACTATCTTATATCCCGGGCAGAAAAAGTTTGAGCTGCTGTCGACCGCTCCCTTCTCGAGTGCTGCCGTCAGTGTTATTATCTTGGCGGTTGATCCCGGCTCATATGTGTCGCTTATCAGATAATTTCTCCACATATTGTTCAGCTCATCCATATTGCCGGCTGTAGGCAGCAACATGGATGTCCCGGATGCGCTGTTATTCCTCTCTGCATCTTCCCCTGTGTCTGTCTCTCCATCGTTCTCTGGCTTAACCAGTTTGAACGGTTCGTTCAGGTTGTATTCCGGCACATCCACCATGGCATATATCTCGCCATTTTGGGGATTGATCGTTATTGCACACACCCTGTTTGCTTTTTTCTCGATCAGGACTTTCTCTGCAGCCTGTGTCACATATCTCTGTATATTGAGATCCAGTGTTGTCACGAGATCATTTCCGGGAATGGGCTCTGTCCTGGTTTCTGAATATTCCGCAAGCTCTATTCCCCTTGCATCCGTGACCGCATTTATGCTTCCATTTGTCCCTGTGAGCACACTGTCATATGTCACCTCAAGGCCCAGTATTCCCTGATTATCAGCACCGGTGAAGCCTATAACCTTCGATGCAAGGGTATCATATGGATAGCTGCGCTTGTAATCCTCGTCCACCTTGATCCCCGGAACAGCAGCCGCCTTGATCTTTTTTCCGGTCTCCTTGTCTACATTTGACGCTATGAGCTCCCTTGAGGATACCTTCTCCACCTTCTTCCTGATGTCTGCCGGATCCTTATCCAGATATCTTGTAAGAAGCTCTGTGACCTCCGCCTCATCCTCTATCTGGCTGTGTATCACGGATATTGAACACACCGCCTTGTTGTCCGCTATGATATTGCCATTTCTGTCGTATATCCTTCCCCTGGGAGCTTTTATGCTTCTCTCCCTCTCATGCAGGGAATCTGCTTTCTCACTATAATATTCTCCCCTGTAGAGCATTATGTATGCAAGACGGCCAACTATAACTCCCAGCGCTAGGGCCGCCATAACGAACACAAACTTTATCCTCCGCCTGTTATAACTGTATACCTTCAACTCTTGGTCCCGGACTTTTTTATTATCATATTAGCCGGATGCCTCATGTATTCGCCTATTCGTGTACAAATCTATCTCTGCATTAAAAAAGCACCGGAGGTGTATCTGCACCTTCGATGCTTTGGTTTACTATGTAAATTATCATTCGCCGGAATAGTCCTCGTCACCGCTCCACGTATCCGTGCCGTCGCCTGTTCCGCTGTCATCCTCCCATGTATCGTCCGCCGTATAACTGTCGTCTGCCGTATCGTCATACGACGTGTCATCCGCCGATGTGTCGTCGGTCGATGTATCTTCCGCTGATGTATCTTCCGCTGATGTGTCCTCAGCAGCCGCATCCTCTGTTGCCGCCTCTGTATCTGCAGTCTCTGTATCCGTGTCAAATGCTGATGAGAGCGGCTCCTCCGTTCCGTCATAAGCCACATCATCTCCGTTTGTTGAGTATACATTCAGGTATGGAAGGAGATCCTGCATAACCTGATTGAACAGCTTTGCTCCTGCTCCTGATCCTGACTGATCCTCAACATGAGGCTCATCAACTACAACGTAAAGCATTATCTGAGGATTCTCAACAGGGGTAAATCCTATGAATGACAGTACGTATTTTCCATTTCCTCGAGGAAGCTTCTCGGCTGTACCTGTCTTACCACCGATGGTGTAGCCCTCTATTCCAGCCGCATATCCTGTACCTTCCTCAACAACCGCCTGGAGGTATGTCTTCATGTAATCCGACACTTCCTTGGATATGGTCTTTCTGACAAGCACCGGATACATATTCTCAACCACATTTCCGTCTGAATCCAGAAGTCTCTTGACAACATGTGGCACATAATAATTTCCGCCGTTTATTACAGAACAGAATCCCGCTGCCATCTGAATCATAGATGTTGTAACACCCTGTCCAAATGAAGATGTCGCAAGCTCTGTAGGATTAAGATTCTCCACATCGTACTTAATACCTGTCGTCTCACCTTCGAGATCTATTCCTGTCTTGGAACCAATGTTAAATATCATCTGATATTTGTCAAATGTCTCTGGTCCCTCCTTGTCCGCTATCTGCATCAACGCATCATTACATGAAACAGCCAGAGCTCTCTTGACGTCAACCATTCCGTGTCCTGCTCTGTAACTACAGTAAATAGGGCTCTCTCCCTCGACTACGACCTGTGAACCATCACAGAGAAATTCATCTCCGTCTGAGATCACTCCATCCTCCATGGCTCCCGCTATGGTAAATGCCTTGTATGTTGAACCCGGCTCAAACACATCACTTATACAGTAATTCTGCCATACATAGTTGAGTGCCTCATATAACTGGTCTGATGTAAATCCATCTATCGTGCTCTGGAACTCTTCATCCGACATCTTTGAGAAATCGTATTCCACTTCCTCAGTCTTTACATTCTTCTGTTCGGTGGTCGCTTCTGTGGATGATTCTGTGGTAGTGCCATCCTCGCTGCTCTCCGTTGTTGCTGTTGTATTTTTCTTTGCACTCTCAACGCTTATCAGGCTGTCCGCATTCTCATCTGCACCCTCGATCTCAACCTCCTGGGTGACGGTGACTGTCATGTTCCTGAGCGCCTGTGTGTTCATCGGGTCATTTGGATCGTAGGTACGTGAGCTTGCCATTCCAAGTATCTCGCCATTGTTTGGATCCATTGCTATGATACCTATCTGCTTAGCACCTGTATTCTGCATATACTCAGTGATGTTGTCCTCTATGATCTTCTGTATATTCATATCTATGGTGGATACTACTGTCTCACCATTCTGGGCTGCCACAGTCTCCGAGTCAACGCCGCCTGAGCCCGACATATATCTGTAAGTCTTGCCATCCACACCGTTTAAGTAGTCATTATAATAGCCCTCAATACCACCCTGTCCAACATTTCCGCTGGCGGTGTATCCGAGCAGGTGACACGCCAGAGATCCATTTGGGTAATTTCTCTTATACACCGTCTCGAATCTCACACCTATGACATCTGCGCCCTCATCGGTCTTACAGTAATCCTCAAATGCCTTAACCTTTGTATATGGAAGATCCTTGAGGACTACCTCATAATAAGAATCCTCATTTGCAATGTGCTTGTCAAAATCGTCTCCTGACACATCGAAATACTCCAGCACCGCAGCTCTTGTTGCCGCCTTTCCCTTCTCCGTGATCAGAATATTCACAGGCTCAAGTATCAGGCTGTAGGTCTTCTCACTGTTTGCAAGGACATTTCCATTTCTGTCCAGTATCTCGCCTCTCTCATACGGAATATCCGTGGAATTGTAGTCCATCTGCAGAACCACCGCCTCCGAATACTCCTTTCCATTTGCCACGTTGATGTACACAACTCTTATGGTGAGTGCCACCAGAACTCCCACCACCAGCAAATATGCGATCTTGGTCTTTCTTCTCATCCCTTTTAAAAATAGCTTTGATCTCTTTGACATTTTATCTTTCCACCTTAAAAATTAAATATCCCTAAGACTACTTGGCCTTAGGGACATCCTTGTACTGTACTACGTAATCATCATTATTCTGTGAATAGTATAATGTTTGTCCCGGCTGTGAGTATACCATGCCGAGCTTAGTAGTTGCAATATTATATATCTCATCCAGATCTGTCATGGAATCAAGTCCTGCGCTGTAGCTTGCATTCTCGTCAAGCTGTGTTGCCACCTGGCTCTTCAGCGTTGCCACTGACTCCTTCTGTGACTTGACATCTGATGTAAGTTTCAGAAGATAACAGCACAGCGCCACCGCAACGATTATCGCAGCAACCATGCCCGCCGTATATCTTATTTGTGCATTTGTAACTGCCTTTCTCTGTGCCTTTCTGGCTGCAAGCTCTCGTCTCTCTCTGTCAGTCAGATGAGATGATCCCTGTTTCTTTCTTCGCGCCGGCTGTGGAGCTCTCTCAGGTCTCACTGAAGGCTGTGGTCTTCTCGCCGGAGCGGCTGAGCCTCTGACTACAGCTTCGCGGGATCTGTTACGTCCAGCCCGGTCATCATAATTCAGTTGTCTTGCAGAACTACCCTCTGTGTAGTATCTTCTATCTGCCATCTATATCGCCTCTTTCATTTATATCTGTCAAATTGCCTCAAACACTCTGAGCTTTGAGCTCTTTGATCTGGAATTCTCCTCAAGCTCCCTTTCTCCCGGTATGATCGGTTTTCTCGTTATCACCTTGCCGAGAGGCTTTCTTCCGCATGTGCACACCGGAAAGTTCGGTGGACAAATGCATGGATTTTCATTTTTCCTGAATGCTAGCTTCACTATCCGGTCCTCAAGGGAATGGAATGTGATGATACACAATCTTCCTCCCGGATTCAGGCTTGCTATCATGCCGTCTATTGAATCCCTGAGCACATCCAGCTCCCTGTTCAGTTCGATCCTGATCGCCTGAAATGTCTGCTTGGACGGATGTCCCTGTCCATTCCTCGCCTTTGCCGGTATGGAACCACGGATTATATCGTTGAGCTCTTCGGTGGTCTCTATCACCTTGTTCTCACGGTACTTGCAAATGTGGTATGCAATACTCTTTGCATATCTCTCCTCTCCGTAATCCTTAAGTATACGGAACAGCTCAGCCTCGGAATAATCATTGACTATATCCTTTGCAGTCTTTGGCTGCCTGTTGTCCATCCTCATATCCAGTGGAGCATCAACCCGATATGTGAATCCTCTATCCGCATTATCGAGTTGATATGAAGACACTCCCAGATCAAGGAGTATCCCGTCCACCTTCTGTATGTTCAGTTCATCCAATATTCTTCTGAAATTCTGGTAATTATCCCTGACTATGGTCACCTTATCCCCATACGGCTCAAGTCTCTTCGACGCTGCAGCTATGGCATCCTCATCCTGGTCGATACCTATAAGCTTGCCACCCTCACCAAGCCTCTTCACAATCTGCTCTGAGTGTCCGGCTCCCCCTAATGTGCCATCCACATAGATGCCATCCGGCTTGATATTCAGGTTGTCGATGGTCTCCTCAAGCAAGACCGACTTGTGCGCAAATTCCATAATCAATTACCATTCTCTTCTAAAAACTAAAATCAAGTGCATCAAGCTCATCTGCAAGCTCGTCCATGCTGGCCTGATTATCACTCATGTTCTCAGGGCCATCCCACTCTTCCTTGCTCCAGATCTCCGCTTTCTCACCGTTACCGATGACATACACATCCTTGTCTATATGAGCATATTCTCTCTGCTTCGGAGATAGAAGTATTCTTCCCTGTGCATCCGGCTCACACTTGACCGCTCCGGCAAGAAAACCTCTCTTGAAGGCTCTGGCCGTTCTGTTGGTCATAGGAAGCTTGTTCAGCTTCTCAACGAACTCCTCCCACTCTGTCATTCCATATACATAGAGACAGCAGTCGATTCCTTTGGTTACCATGAATGACTCCCCGAGTTCCGAACGAAGTTTTAATGGCATGATCAGTCTTCCTTTTGCATCAAGCTTATGTTCATATTCACCTGATAAGCATCTGGACATCCCGATCTCCTCCTTTCGTATAACTCCGGTTCAATCACCACTTTCCACCACTTAGTTGCACAGTAATGCCACTTGTAACCACTATTCTATACTATAGCCCCCCAAATTGCAACCCTGTTATATGAAAAAAGTGTGTGCAAATACGCAAAAAAGCCTGTAGATCTAACAGTTTTCACTGTCAAACCTACAGGCTTTTTGTGGTGGAGACAAATCCCAGTTTTTTCCCATTTCGTGGGGGATATCTCCACCTTGTGGGTATTTATCTGTATTGTCTCCCTGTTATATTATTTTTATTGCCACTTTTTCTGCGCTGAAATGCTATTTTGTGGCATCTTTGTCATCTTTCTTTTTTTCTCCAGCGTCATCTGATCCACCACTGGTCTCCACTTCTGTACCGGCAGCGTCTGCTTCACCACTGGTCTCCACTTCTGTATCCGCAGGATCACATTCGCCACTAATCTTCACTTCTGTGCCAGCGGCGTCTCCCATAACTGCAGCAGGCCAGCCACGCTTGGCACATCTTACATAATTTATGACAAGCAGTACCACGGCAGTTACAAAGCATACAAGTGCAAGCGCCTGGGATACCTTGATCCCTGTATTGCCGATCATCAGGGAATCACTTCTGAGACCTTCGATGATAAATCTTCCGAGTCCGTATCCTCCCACATATATGAGAGCGAACTCTCCTTTGAATTTCTTGTGCTTTCTATATATAAATAAGAAAACAAGCAGTATCAGGTTCCACAGAGACTCATACAAGAATGTTGGATGAACCGTTATACAGTCCATGCCATCTATATTCACCACATTATCCAGCATCTTCTGTGTGATAACACCGGTTCTCTCCAGATAGTCAAGATTGCCATCAGATCTGTAGTAATCAAGCGGAATCGCCATGGCCATCTTACTGTTCGTATATGCGCCAAATGCTTCTCTGTTGAAGAAGTTTCCAAATCTTCCAAGTATCTGTCCGATCAGTATCCCAAAAGTGGCTGTATCCGCCATGAGCACAAAGCTGGCTTTTCTCACCTTGCAGAATATTACCGCCGTGATGACTCCCGCTATGATTCCACCATATATGGCAAGTCCACCGCCTCTGATGTTCAGCATGGCTTTGATAGTGGCTCCCACATCACCCTGCACTATATACTGATCAAGTCTGAACAAAATGTAGTAAAGTCTTGCTCCAAGTATGGCCGGAATGATAAGTATAAGTATAAAATCCAGATACATTTCCGGATTCTGTTTTGTTCTCTTTGCCTCGTTTGTGACGAGTACATATGCCAGCAAGAATCCTATCATGATGATGATCCCGTAGAACCTCACCTCAAAGCTTCCTATATTGATATGGTCACCTATGTTTCTGAGGGTTATCCCAAGATTCGGAAAGAATATGCTTCTAAAATATTCTGATATCTGAGACATATCATTACATCCTCCTATATTCTATTGTGAAGCAGATGCAATCTGATCTTATCCGCACTACATCTGTGTCATCACAAAGATTATTTTATACATTAAACTTGAAGAGTATAACATCTCCATCCTCAACCACATATTCCTTACCTTCCTGTCTTACAAGGCCTTTCTCCTTAGCCGCAAGCATGCTTCCGCAGTCCATGAGATCCTTGTAGCTGACAACCTCCGCCTTGATAAATCCTCTCTCAAAGTCTGAGTGAATCTTGCCAGCTGCTCCAGGTGCCTTCGTTCCCTTCTTGATGGTCCATGCCCTTGACTCTGTCTCTCCGGCTGTCAGATAACTGATAAGACCAAGAAGTGAGTAGCTTGCCTTGATAAGCTTGTCAAGACCAGACTCTTTAACTCCAAGATCCTCGAGAAACATCTTCTTCTCCTCATCATCAAGCTCTGCCAGCTCCTGTTCTATCTGTGCACATACTACAAATACCTCTGCATCGAAGTCCTTTGCGTATTCCTTTACCTTCTGCACGTTCTCATTTGAAGCGCCATCGTCCGCAATGTCTTCCTCGCCTACATTTGCGGCAAATATTACAGGCTTCCATGTGAGAAGGTTATATTCCTCTATCCACGCCTGCTCGTCCTCATCTGTGACCTCTATGGTCTTTGCAAGCTTACCATCCTCAAGGTGAGCCTTGATCCTCTGCTGGAAGTCAAGCTCCTTCGCAAGCATCTTGTCATTTCTTGCACCTCTGATGGTCTTGGCGATCCTTCTGTCGAGCACCTCTATATCTGAGAATATCAGCTCCAGATTGATGGTCTCTATATCTCTGATCGGGTCTACGGAACCGTCAACGTGGATGACATTTGTATCCTCAAAACATCTTACAACGTGAACGATGGCATCAACCTCTCTGATGTTCGCAAGGAACTGGTTTCCAAGTCCTTCTCCCTTTGATGCGCCCTTTACAAGACCCGCGATATCTACAAATTCTATAACAGCAGGTGTTGTCTTGGCTGAGTTGTACATCTCTGTGAGCTTGTCCAGTCTCTCATCCGGCACTGCAACGATTCCTACGTTTGGATCTATTGTACAGAACGGATAGTTAGCTGATTCCGCTCCTGCCTTTGTAAGTGAATTGAAAAGTGTACTCTTTCCCACGTTTGGGAGTCCTACGATACCTAATTTCATTTTTTCTATTTTCCTTTCTTAAAGCCTTGATTTTGCTTGATATTCTGACTTTGCCGATTATATGGTGTACCATTTAGTGTACCATCTGTTTTCAGGGCGCAAAAAGCCCCAATAGCACGGTAATTGTACTACACCCGTGGCTTAATTTCAATGTTTATAATTATTATCGGAATCCCATAACTATTTTTTACCCAGTGCCTCCTTCAAAACTACAACAGCCAGCCGGGGTTCACCCCCGGCTGGCTGCTACATTTTATCAGTTCAGATATTTCTCCATCACTGTGTTCAATTTTTCAAAATCAAGCGGTTTCGCTATGTGTTCATCCATCCCCGTGTTCTTTGCAAGCTGCACATCCTCAGCAAATGCATTTGCGGTCATGGCTATGATAGGAATCTGGCCTCTTCTTCCAGGCAGTGCTCTTATAGCGGCGGTGGCCTCATACCCATTCATGACCGGCATCTGAACATCCATAAACACTATGTCATACCAGTTCTCGGAGGCATTCTCTATCCTCTCCACAGCCTCCCTGCCATTCTCAACGATCTCCACACTGGCTCCCGTCATTCCTATGATCTCCGATGCGATCTCACTGTTCAGATCATTGTCCTCCACAAGAAGGACTCTCCTGTCCGAATAATCAGATCTTCTGATATTCTTCAGGTAATCCCTGGCGGAACCATCCGTTTTCTCATTCACTATGCGAACCAGTGTTGCCGTAAGACGTGAACGGAACAACGGCTTTGCAATAAATGCATCCACACCTGCTGCCCTTGCCTCATCCTCTATCTCACTGTAATCATATGAAGTGAGCACTATGATGGTCACATCCCTGCCAATACGCTCTCTTATACGTCTCGTTGCCTCAATGCCGTCCATCTTTGGCATCTTCCAGTCCATAATGATCGCAAAGTAATCATCATTTCTCTCATGCCTTGCATATGCTCTGGCGACAGCCTCCTCACCCGAGGTTACCCACTCTCCGGCAATTCCTATCTCACCCAGAGTCTGAACCGTACTCTCACAGCATAACTCATCATCATCCACCACCAGCACAGGCAGATCTGCCAGCTCCTTTATCTGGTCGATCTCCCTCTCCTTAAGCCTTAGGAATATGGTGACTGTGATCTTCGTGCCCCTGTTCAGGACACTGTCAACCTGAATATTGCCATTCATCATGTTTACTATATTCTGTGTGATCGCCATTCCAAGACCTGTGCCCTGGATCTTCGTAGTCCTGTTATCATCAGCACGGGTAAATGGCTGGAACATGATCTTCTGGAAATCCTCATCCATGCCAATGCCATCATCCTCTATGCTGAACACATAACATCCAAGCTCCGACTGGCCGTTTGGCCGCTCCTCGATGGAGAATACTATATGTCCTCCATCCGGGGTATATTTGACGGAGTTGCTCATAAGGTTCATAAACACCTGCTGTATCCTCAGTGTGTCGACATATACGTCCTCATGCTCGATGTTTTTTATATTCACCTCAAGGCTGTGATGGTGCTCATCCATCTCTGATTTCGCCATGGAGATGAGATTGTCCACAAGCTCTGAGAGATTAAACTCCTCCTCGGCCAGGGATATTCTCCCGCTCTCTATACGTGCCATATCGAGGACTTCATTGACCAATCCCAACAAATGTCTGCTGGCTCTGGTTGTCTTGCCCAGGCATTCAAGCACCTTATCCGGACGATCTATGTTGGCTCCCGCAATAGCCGTCAGGCCAACTATCGCATTCATAGGTGTTCTTATGTCATGCGACATATTCGTGAGGAATTCGGTCTTCGCTCTGTTCGCCCTCTCCGCGGCCTGATACGCGTCCTTAAGAGCCTTGTGTCCCTTAATTTCCTGCTTCTTCTCCTGAGTTATATCCATGGATGCCCACAGCACTCTGGTAAGTACACCTTTCTTCCACTCGATAGGCACAAATGACGCACTCCTGTAGCATTCCTCTTCCATATTGCAATACTCAAACTTATACACATCCGATGCCTTTGTGAGGTTATTTCTCAGATTCTCAGGCTTCAGCAGATCTGTCAGTGAATCAGCAGGAGGCAGTGTCTTATATCTGCTCTCTACACGCCTTATCAGATCACTATAACGTCCCTCTGGCGGATAATCCGATTTTATATTTATCATGAAATATTCATATGTGTCATTTTCCAGATCGCATATAGCGAAATGATCCACCAGTCTTGTGACACTCTGGAGGAGATGCCCCATAGCTTCATTGTCCGCAGACATCTGCCTGTGTATCTCAGCCTCCCGTTTTGCCGCGGTGATATCCCTCAGGAATATGATCGCATACTGCGATTGCTCACGATCTCCACGGAGAATGACATTCCTCGTCCAGTGCTTCTCTCCATGTATAGTGATGCCACATTCCAGACTCAGCTCCCCGTTACACTCACCAAGCCTTCTGGCTATATATCTTCTGTCGTAGAACCTGGCAACCTCATGCCTGAACTCCTCGCACACGTAATTGTCTATAAATGCCGATATAAGTTCATCCCATGTATCGCTGCTCTCAAAGATGGTCATAAGCGACGGCTCAACCTTCATGGAGTCAAATGTATTCTCCTCAAGATTCACGTAATACTCACACAGATTGGTCTTCGTAAAGGCATTGTGGAAAGCAGCTGCCCTCTTCTGCTGCATCTCCAGATCCTTCTCCACGTTAATATTGATAAATGTACCTGTTATCCTGCGGGCTGTGCCATCTGTACGCCTTATCACCTCTGCCTTTGCACGGAACCACTGATAATCTCCATCCAGCATCCGCAGCCTGTACTCCACATCGTATTTATATGCATTTGTCTTATCAGTGACCACAGCCTTCAGGCTGTCCAATACCCTGTCCTTATCGGCCGGATGAAGCAGTCTTGTCCATGAAGATATGTCATTCGGGAAATCTATGATGTCGTGATATCCCAGCATAGTTCTGAACGCATGGCTCCAATATACTTCCTGCAGATCTCCAGTCTCATCAAAATCAAAGTACCACATACCTGACTTCATTGCGCCATTGATGAGAGTCACATTCTCATGCTCCCAATCAAGCCTTGCGGACATTATCCATACAGGCGTTCCATCCCTGTCCACGGAATCCTCCTTGAATATCCTGACAGTCACCGGGGTTCCGTCACTTGTCAGCATCTCCCCCTCTCCAAGTCCTCTGATCTGGCGTAAATGATCTGCGTCCAGAAAACTTGTATTCTCTCCATAGAACACAGACCTGAGTGATCCTCCTGTACATCGCTGGAATTCCTCATAGCTGTAACCAAGGTTATACAGCATGAAATCACTGACCGACAGTATCGTCAGTTCGTCATCATAATAGCCGATGATCGTTCCAACGGCATTGTTGTTATTTATCGTTCTCTGTATTGTCCGCGAAGCCTCTTCTCCGATCATGGATGCATTACTCAGGCCCCCAGCCTCACCATACACTCTCTCATCATTCATTCTAACTACACGCTTTCCTCTCTGATAACATGATAAATACATTTCAGTTAACACATCTTAAGCGCTCGGATCACACAAAAAGCGACTGTCAAAGAATACACTCCGACAGTCGCTTTTAATAAATATAATTATACTCCTCATTGTACATACTAGTTCCAACAGGGAAATTATACTGCAACCGGCTGTCATAGTCCGAAACAGTTCTCTGTTTTCAGACCTTAGACCCATATGGCTTTGTGTCACCGCTTTTCAACGGGTTTACTAAATATTTATTTTTCAAATTCTTTTCATATAGATTACAATTTTCTGATTAAAGTATTATAATCATTTGTTTTATTTGTCAAGCATTTATTTAATTATTTTCAGGTCTTTTCCGTTTTCCACTTCTTTGACATAACGATGTAGAATATGACGTTGAGCACGATGCCGACACATGTGGCTATAGGTGCTGCAAGTCCAATATTCGTAAGGCTTGCATCCGGCTGGATACTCATGTAATACGCCAGTGGAAGTCTCACAAGCAGAGTCTGTATAAGTCCCTGGATCATGACCCACAGCGACTTCTCATGCCCATTGAAATATCCTATCATACTGAACAGCACCGCCGTGACTATAGTCTCAGGCGCAAATCCCCTCAGATACTCGAAGCCCCTCTGGATAACAGACGCATCGGTGGTGAAAATTGATGTCAGTTTGTCACCAAAGAACCACACACCAATGAATACCACCACGCCTACAGATAGTCCTATGCCCATACCGGTAAGCATCGCTTTTCTCGCTCTGTCCTCTTTTCCAGCTCCGACATTCTGCGATACAAATGAAGCCATAGACTGCATAAGCGAACTTGGTACCAGCATGGCAAAGCTGACTATCTTGCAGGCAACTCCATATCCGGATGATGCCTCCAAGCCAAGTCTGTTGATAAATGCACACAGAGCAAGGAACGACATCTGTGTAAGGAACTCCTGCATCGCCAGCGGAAGTCCCACTGAGAGCAATCTTCTGCACTGTCTGTTTAATCTGAAATCTTTTCCTGATATCTTAAATGGAAGCTTTTTCTTCTTTAACAGTGCCAGCGCAAGAACCACACTGATAGCCTGGGCAACAACGGTTGCTATGGCTGCACCCGCAGCATCCAGATGACATCCCGCAACCAGTATAAGGTCACCGACAACATTTACTATACATGCCACAAACACAAATATAAGAGGTGATTTGCTGTCTCCAAATCCTCTGAATATCGCGGTGAGCACATTGTAGGCCATAATGAAAAATATTCCGCCTCCGCATATCCTCACGTACGACGATGTAAGAGTGACCGCCTCTGCCGGTGCCTGCATCAACACGGACAAAGGTCTTGCAAACGTCACCATGACAACTGCCAGCACCACCGCAAGTATTGCAAATATGGTCGTGGCACCTCCGAGAAGCTCACCTATCTGATCCGTGTTCTTCTCGCCTATATATCTGGCAATAAGCACTGTGACACCCATAGCAAGTGCTATTATCACAAATGTAACCAGATTGAGCACCTGGCTGCCTGTAGATACGGCTGAAAGTCCCGCCGTCGAACCGAATCTTCCAACCACCAGCAGATCAACCGCACCATATGCAGCCTGAAGTATCAGTGCTCCAAGAATCGGTTCCATGAATGGGAGCATTTTTCTAATTATACTTCCTTGTGTAAAATCTGTTTTATCCTGTACACTCATCTTATGTCTTGACTCCTTTTGCTCATAACATCATAAATTTTTTCAATGGTCGCTATCATAATATCTGCATCTTCATCTGTGATATCGGTAAGAGACTCCCCCAGTCCTGTGAAATACTCATCAACATATTTGCCAACCAGATCTCTGCCAGCCTGAGTGCTCCTGATATACACAAAACGTCCATCCGCCTCTGAAGCCTTCTTTTCCACAAATCCCAAGCGTTCCATATCCTTTATCGTCTTTGTCACGCCCGGTCTTGGGAGCCCCAGCTCATCACTTATATCACTGACCTTTACATCAGTCTCAGACCTCTCAAATCTCGTTATCACATCAAGATAATGTATATGAGTCGGTGTGACTCCATTTGGCAGCTTTGGCATCATATCTCTGACTCTCTTAGCTTGATAGCAGGCATCCATCACCTGTTTTATCTTTTCCTTTGTCATAGCATTCCTTCCTGTAAATTTATCAAATATTATTTTATTGTTATTTCGTATAATTACTTTAGGTAATTATCATTGGTAAGTATATTCATATTTTTCTTTTTGTCAAGGGGTATACAAACTCTTCATATGCCCGTTTAATACATTAACCACCATGCAAAAAAAATGCTCCACCTGATTCTCTCACAGATGAAGCATTTAATTATTCAATCCTTTTTACTAACTACCTTTACTATCCCTATAACCGATTCGATCAATACCACCGCCACAAATGGTATTCCCGCAAGCGTAATAGCAAACATCATATATTCGATTCCATTCAGCAGATGCTCCCATCCTCCTGTAGCCTGCGGCACTATCCACATTTCATTGATAACCAGAGCACCGATCAGGAATCCCAGTATCAATCCACTGATCATCCACGCCGCACAGATTATGGCGACATCTTTCAGCCGCACAATCTGATTATCGTATATCCATTTTCTGAATATAATATACAGAATTACGCATATCAGGGGTACAGCAAATACAACGACCAGATTATAACTATCATTATATGTTTCTTCCATGTAATCAGACAGCGTCATAATGCTCCAGCATATGAGTTGTACTACCAGACATATCAATATTTTCTTCTTCATATGCAAACTCCCCACTACATCTACTTTTTACATACTATAATAAAGTTCTTCACATTACAATTTAATTAAAATTATAATATGCTTTCACTCAGATCAGATATCTGCCAGCAAGCCCCACGATCACCTGCATCCCGCCGGAAAGCAGCATCACCCACACAGGATTCAGTTTGAATTTTCTAAGCAGAACAACACTTACCGCAAATATCACCACGAGATTCCACTTAGTTCCAGCGATACTTATCATGTCAATCCCAGACCAGACCGCCGTGACAAATATCGAAACACCCGCTGATGCGATCATCGCCACAACCGCAGGTCTTATTCCTCCGAGCAGTTCCTGAAGGATGTCCTGTTTGCGGTATTTCAGATAAAGTCTTACTATGACTGTGACTATGATACATGAAGGAAGTATACATCCGAGCGTGGCAACCACCGCGCCGACATATCCAGCCACTCGAAGGCCCACAAATGTCGCCGAATTGACAGCTATAGGTCCCGGTGTCATCTGGGATATAGTGATCAGATCTGTAAACTCTGACATGGTCATCCACCCATGTATCTTCACTATCTGTCCCTGTATAAGCGGCATGGCGGCATAACCTCCGCCGAAACTGAAGAGTCCTATCTGGAAGAAACTTAGGAACAACTGCAAATAAATCATTATTCCATCCCCCCTTTGTCGGGATGGTTTTCAGGATTTCCGTCAGAAGTATCCTCTGTCTTTTTATGCCCATGCCCTCTTCTTTTCTCCAGCTGTCCTCTGCAAACGCCGACAAGTCCACAGACAATTACTATGAACACGACATTTATCTCCAATATGTAGGATGCAACAAATGCAGCTATCATGAACAATATCCCCAGATCATCCTTCTGCTTTACTATGTCTGCTCCCATATCATATGTCACTGATGCAATGACCGCAGCTACACCGGCCTGCATTCCCTCCAGTATCTCACTGATTACCCAGTTAGTCCTGAACGCGCTGTAACAGTAAGATATGATGGATATGATGACAAATGGCGGTATGATCGTTCCGATTATGGCCACCAGTGTCCCTGCCATGCCGCACAGTTTATAGCCCACCGCTATCGCTCCATTTATCGCGATCGGTCCCGGTGACGACTGGGCTATGGCCACAAGATCAAGCATTTCGTCCTGCTCTATCCAGTGGTTTTCATCCACAAACTTTTTCTTCATAAGAGATACGATGACGTATCCTCCCCCGAAGGTAAAGACGCTCAGATATAATGTTGTTATGAATATCTTCAGAAGAGTCTTACTCTTTTTTCCTCTTTCCATAATATACCTTTCTCGTGAAAACGTTTTCACGTTCCAGATACAAGTATATTCCTATTCGAGAAATTTTGGAAACATTTTTATACAAACATTTTATTTTATCAGTCTGAACTTCTTCGCAAACCTCACAATAAGACCTCCCTTAGGCATATTGAGAAGTTCCTCCTCCGTATATCCTCCGGCTTTGAGTATAGCCACCGCATAGAATATGATCGCCACAAATACTGCAACAAACATCGCGATCACCCAGTTGCCGAGAAGCTTCCTGCAGCACTCATATACAATGATCGTAACAACACCCATGAAGATAGATGCTATAGTAGGTGCAACGTATATTCGCCTGTTGTCCATCTTGCCGGTCTTGTACTTTGTGAGCGAACGCTGGTTGAATATACATATGAGCAGTGAGTTCACTATCGAACCAAATACCAGTGCATAAAGTGCCCAGTCTGTGCAGTACAGCATAACAACAAGAACCACCACATGTATCACCAGTGCAAGGGTGGCATTGATAACCGGTGCCATCACCTTACCCATGGCCTGAAGCACACTGTTGGTTACAGTTGACTGTGCAAAGAACACTATGGATATGAATCCAAGATACATACATTTGGCTGCCATCGGATCCGCACCTGAGAACAGGAGCTGTATTATAGGCTTAGCCAGGACTCCCATTCCAACCGCACACGGTATGGTGACCAGCATGGACATGCTGAGCGCCTGATTCAGGAGTTTATTGGTTTTCTGCATGTCATTTCTTGCATACGCACCGGATATTCCCGGAATATATGCGATTCCAACTGAAGCTGCTATGGCAAGCGGAAGGTTCGTGAGAACTGTATACTGTCCTGAGTAAATTCCATACAGCTTTGCCATCTCCAGGGAATCCATGCCCTTCATCTTCATGACCACATAGAATACCTTCATGTCTATAGGTGTGAGCACGTTATACACCACTGCTGCCACCACGATAGGTGTGACTGTGGCAATGATTATTCTGAATAACTTTCCATAGGATTCGGTGTCTGGACTTGTATCGTTCTTCACAGACTCCATGATACCCTTTCTTCTTCTCGCATAAGCGAACAGTATGAATATCAATCCTCCAAGGACTCCGGCACCTGTACCCATGGCACTTCCGGCAGAACCATACTTTGCATGCTCGGTTGTTCCAGCGGCAAATGGCTTTGCAAGCATATACGCAGCGACGATACTGACTACTGCATTTGCAAGCTGCTCTATGATCTGTGATATAGATGTAGGCACCATCGTGTTGTATGCCTGCAGATATCCTCTGAATATTGCAAGAAAGCCCGATATAAATATAGTAGGGGCAAGTATCTTAAGACTTAAGACTGCATTTGGCTGGTCACTTACAAACCATTCGGCTCCAAAGTACGTGATCAGTGCCGCCACAGCACCCGCTATGACTACATATATAAATGTACAGTAGTATATACGTCTGGCACTCTTGTACTGTCCCATAGCTATCTTACCGGCAACAAGCTTCGACACTGCTGTAGGAATACTGTATGTGGCGATCATTATGACCATGGCGTATATTGCATACGCTGAACCATAATATCCATTTCCCTCATCTCCAAGTATCTGATACAGAGGTGATCTGTACAGAAGGCCGATGATCCTCGACACGATTCCGGCTCCCGCCAGGATTCCTGCCTGAAGCGCCAGATTACTTCCCTTTCCTGATAGCTTTCCTTTCTTTGCCGTACCGGTATTTGTACTCATATCTAACTCCTTATTGCCATTTCTAAATCACTGTTGTAAAATTCAATTTGTATCTTTGATATATATCACAAACTATATATATACCAATTTTATGCAGTTAATTCAACCATAATATTTATAAACACGATGCATATTATGACCCAATATACCACAAGGAGGAACTTTAACAATGGAATACTCTTCACTTCCAAAGGATCCTATGGTGCTTCTCAGCTTCATCAACACGAAGCTCAGAGATGACTATCCAAGTCTTGACGAGCTCTGCAGCTCACTATGTGTAAATGCAGATGATATCAAGAGTAAGCTCGCATCCATCGACTATTCATACGATGCAGAAAAGAACAGATTTGTGTAAAAGCAAATCTGTTCTTTTCTCTTTTGTCAGACAGGGACAGCATCTGCTTTCCCCGTGCTGATATTATGTTTTATTTATCCTGATTCCCGGAAATTTTTTTATCACTCTCCGGTTTTGCCTGACCATTTCCAACTTCTTCAGCGTCATCTTTGCTGTCAGCTTCCTTATCAGGCTCTGCATCACTTCCTACTATATTATTTGCAAGCTTTTCAGCGTCCGCCCTGCTGGCCACGCTCTTCATAACATGCATGAATTTATCAAATATACTGATAGGATCATCATCCGAATCATCGTCATCCTGAGACTGATCATCTGCATGCGCAGTGCCAGACTTCACATATTCATCATCTGGAAGATCTGATGGGTACTGAAGCATATGCTGCTTCTGCTTGAGCTTCCTTTTGTTCTCACGCTCCGCAAGCTTCTGCTCCGGCGTCTTCTTCTTGAACCTTATATCCTCTTCTTCCTCAGTTATATATATCGGCTCTCCCGTCTCCTCATCTATCCTGCGAATCTTCTCATACTCGGATGTCTTGAACGCAAGATTCTTCTCCTGCAGCTTTGCAGTGCATGTCCTGTTGATGTACATGTAACAGCAGGCAAATACAGGAACTCCGAGAAGCATTCCAAAGAATCCGAACAAACCGCCGCCAACTATGACCGCTGTGAGCACCCAGAAGCTTGAAAGTCCTGTGGTATCTCCGATGATCTTCGGTCCGAGGATATTTCCATCAAACTGCTGCAGTACAAGTATAACAATGAGCAGCACAAGACTCTTTATAGGATCTGCAATGAGCACGATGAAGAAACATGGCACAGCTCCTATGATAGGTCCGAAGAACGGTATGACATTTGTCACTCCAACGATAACACTTATCAGAACCGCATATGGCAGATTGAGTATCGTTGATACTATGAACATGATCATTCCTATAATAAGTGAATCAAGTATCTTTCCGTTTATAAACTGACCAAATATCCTGTTCATCTCTGAAAGTCCGTCAAGGATAGTATTTGCATTCTTCACCTTGAATACCGCATATATTATCTTCTTTCCCCTTGAAGCAAGATATTCCTTGTTTGCCATCACATATATCGAAGCAACAATGCCTATAAGGAAATTGTACAGGAACTTAAGTCCTGAGAACACTCCACTTCCTATGTTCACCACGATCTTGTCCACATTTGGCATGATCTTGGTATTCAGCATATCCTGAACCTTGAGATATGCATTGTTCATATACTTGTTGATCTGATCCTCAGGTATATTGAGCTTCTGGAACTTCTCATTTATATTCTCCACCATCGTCTGAAGGTTGGAATAATAGGTATCCATGTTGCCCACAAGCTGCTTAATACTGTCGTAGAGCTGAGGAACCACCAGCCACACTATTCCGGTTATGATTCCAAGGAACACTATGGTAGTTAAAATAACCGACAAAGTTCTCGAAACCTTGAACAATTTTTTCTTATCCGATATGACTCTCTCCTGGAATATCGTATGAAATAATCTGTCGAAAAAAACAAGTATCGGGTTCATGAGAAACGCAATGACTGCGCCCACTATGATCGGTGCAAATGCACTCGATATCTTGTCAAGTATCGCACGAAATCCCGACCATTGCTCCAGTATCTTATTAAAAAGGAGTCCGACAACGATTATTCCTATGACCGCCAGACTTATGTTGAGAATTCTTTTCTTCTTATTATTAACAGCCAACTTCTTCTCTCCCATTCTTTAGCATGTGTTTATTATATTAGTTTTTCCAAACCTGTTCAATACAGCTTACGCAAAATTAACCATACATTTATCACTTAATCTCATAAATTTTATAATTCGTGCATATAATGCACTTTAGGGGATAGTATGTTCAGAAAATTTATGTTGTTTACCCTACTGTTTTTTAGTAAAATGAGAACTAGCCAAGGGCAAATGCGAAAAGTATCGCATACCAGGATTTCCTAAACGAGGGAGGTGTTCTATATGAATTGGGAGATTGCAACCTGGCTTATCATATTTGCCGTATGTCTCATTGCTGAGATCATATCGCTTGGACTTACAACCATCTGGGCATGTGGAGGAGCCCTGGTGGCAATGATCATCGCTTTTTTCAGCGGATCGCTGCCACTACAGATCGTTGCATTTCTTGTTGTCACCACTATTCTTTTCTTCACGACAAGACCGATTGCCAAGAAGCATCTTGACAACCAACTGGTGAAGACAAACGTAGAAAGTCTTATCGGCAAACACGTTATCGTATCTGCTGACATAGACAATCTCAAGTCCACCGGTCAGGTCTTGATCAACGGAGTTGAGTGGACAGCAAGATCCAAACATGGCGATACCATTGAAACCGGAACCGAGGTCGTGATCGACGAGATATCCGGAGTCAAAGCAATCGTAGAAAAGGCAGGAAAGCCGGCAATATAAAGCTAAGGGCTTATCAGCTTAAGACACACACATTTTTAATTAAGGAGATTATTATGGACGGAGCAGGAATTTCACTTATTATCATTTTATGTCTGATCGTAATCGTTATTATTTGCAGTACGATCAAGATCGTGCCACAGGCACACGCTTATGTAATTGAGAGACTTGGAACATATCAGGCAACATGGTCTGTTGGACTTCACATGAAGATGCCTGTTATCGATAAGGTAGCCAAGAAGGTTACACTCAAGGAGCAGGTTGTTGACTTCGCTCCACAGCCGGTTATCACAAAGGATAACGTAACAATGAGGATCGACACAGTCGTATTCTTCCAGATCACAGATCCTAAGCTTTTCAGCTACGGAGTTGAGAATCCTATCATGGCCATCGAGAACCTGACAGCTACCACACTTCGTAACATCATCGGTGATCTCGAGCTTGACCAGACACTTACATCAAGAGAGACCATCAACACCAAGATGAGAGCAACACTTGACGAGGCTACTGATCCTTGGGGAATCAAGGTCAACAGAGTAGAGCTCAAGAACATCATCCCTCCTGCAGCTATTCAGGATGCCATGGAGAAGCAGATGAAGGCAGAGCGTGAGAGACGTGAGCAGATCCTCCGTGCTGAAGGTGAGAAGAAGTCAGCCATCCTCATCGCAGAAGGTAACAAGCAGTCAGTCATCCTTGAGGCCGAGGCTGAGAAGGCTTCTCAGATTCTCCGTGCTGAGGCTAAGAAGGAAGCAACTATCAAGGAAGCCGAAGGTCAGGCACAGGCTATCCTCGCTGTACAGCAGGCAAATGCAGATGGTATCAGAGCACTGAATGAGTCAATGCCTACAAATCAGGTCATCACTCTCAAGAGCCTGGAAGCATTTACAAAGGCTGCAGACGGCAAGGCTACCAAGATCATCATCCCATCAGAGATACAGGGAATCGCAGGTCTCACCTCTTCTATTGTAGAGGTTGCCAAGAGCACTGAAGCTGCTGCCATATCAAAGCAGTAACATATCAGACTATTACAAATAAATAAGACAGATATTAAAAGACGTGCATGAAAGTTCTTTTTGAAGAATCTTTCGTGCACGTCTTTGTAATTACTATTTGTATTTTTCTGTCATCATGATCACTGCGGAAGTTCTATCCACACAGATTTGATATTCTCTCCTGACTCAACATCATTCAACTGATATACGATCTGCACCTTTCCAGTCCTGCCCTTTTCTACCGATACGATCATATAGCTGTTCACCATAGACATTGGAGCCAGCGAGCCCTCGCAGTTTCCACCTTCTGTATGTACCCTCCATCCTCAACTGAATATACCTCATCAGTCATTCTTGCTCACATTGTTATACTGGAAGAAATCAATCCTGTGATCCTTGAAATAATATTTTGCATCACGCTCATTCACTTCCCTGAGTACCTTACACGGATTACCCACAGCTACAACATTCGATGGGATATCTGTGGCAACCATACTTCCAGCTCCTATGACGGTGTTATCACCTATAGTTACCCCCGGAAGTATCGTAACTCCTGCACCTATCCAGCAGTTCTTGCCTATTGTTATAGGTGCATTGTACTGATAGCCCTGTTTTCTGAGCTCAGGATTTATTGGATGTCCCGCTGTTGCCAGAGTTACATTTGGTCCAAACATGGTGTAGTCACCAACGTAAATATGTGTGTCATCCACCATTGTAAGGTTGAAATTCGCATATATATTGCTGCCCCAGTGAACAAATTTGCCGCCCCAGTTTGCATGGAGTGGTGGCTCTATATAGCAGTTGTCTCCTATCTCCTCAAACATCTCCTTGAGCATCTGCTGACGCTTGACCATCTCTGTTGGTCTGGTCATATTGAAGTCATATAATCTGTCCAGACACTTTATCTGCTCTCTGGCGATATCCTCATCGCCCGGAAGATAAAGCTCACATGTGTGCATCTTTTCCAGCTCTGATTTTCCCATTGTAAATACCTCCTGTATTTTATTTTTGTCTTCATAAACCCGCCATGTTGTAAATCCGTTTCTTTTTGACATCGTGGATTATCACATCATGATCACACTGGCTATATGAAAGCAACAGGCACCACCAAGCCGCACTAAAGCGCCCATGATGATGCCTGTTATATCGTCGTATATACATTATATTCAAATGTACATACATGGCGCACTCGGCACCATATATATCATTTAGTTGTACTTGTAGTAATTGATGAGGCAGCCATCTGTTATGATCTGTCTCTCATCGTCTGTGAGTTCTCCAAGTCTCAGCTCTATCTCAGCAAAATCCTTGTTCACAACATAAGCCTTGATGACCTCTGTCTTGTTCTTCACAGCATCCTTGATTCCTGGGATGAATACATAATCGTCATTGTCAAAGTCAAAATCCTTATCAATGACAAATGGAAGCATACCCCAGTTGATAAGGTTTGATCTGTATCTCTTTGTAGCGTACTCCTTTGCAATGTTTGCCCATCCACCGAGAACCTTCTGGCATGATGCAGCCTGCTCACGGGCTGAACCGTCACCTGGCTTAACAGCATAAATGGTACTTCCAACACCTGTGTTGCTTCCGCATACGTCCTCAAACTTCTCCTTGATGGCATGCATAACTTCCTTGACCTCTGGGAATGCCTTACCCATGCACTCACCTGCCTCACGAACCTTCTCTACAGCCTGGATAGCCTTCGCTCTTCCAACGTACTCAGGATCCTTTCTTGACAGAGTGAACTCTGCAAGTCCAAGAGGATTTGATCTGTATGATGAAGTCTCTCCTGATGGGATAAGCTCATCTGTTGTTGTTACAGGATCATGTATAACTGATGCCACCTTGAGGAGAAGGTTGTCTGTAAGAGGAACCATCTCAGGCCAGTCCTTGATGTTTGGACCAAACTTGATCTCAACCGAAGGATCAGCCTTTCCAACACCGTTGTAAACTCTTCTGTCGTATATAGCCTTGTCGAAGAAATACTTTGGATGTGTGTACTCTATATCTGCAAGGTCTGTTGCTGATGTCAGATAGCCCTTGTTGGCTGCAGTTGCTGCGATAGAACGCGCATCCATAAGCGCAACAGATGAGATCTGACCATTCTGTATCTTTGAACCCTCTCTGTTAGGGAAGTTTCTTGTTGAATGTCTGATGGAGAATGCATTGTTGGCAGGTGTATCACCGGCACCAAAGCAAGGTCCACAAAATGCTGTCTTAACGATAGAGCCTGTCTCGATGAGATCAGCCAGGACACCGTTCTTTGCGAGCTGCATATATATAGGTGTACTTGCAGGATATACTGACAGTGTGAACTCGTCAGCGCCTATGCTCTTGCCTCTGAGGATATCAGCCGCATCGCAGATATTCTCATATCCACCACCGGCACATCCGGCGATGATTCCCTGCTCAACATACAGCTTGCCATCTCTTACCTTATCCTTGAGTGTGAAGTCGACCTTGCCGTCAAGGCTTACAAGTGCACGCTTCTCAACATCATCAAGGATATCCATGAGGTTGGCATTCAGCTCGTCGATGGTGTATGTGTTGCTTGGGTGGAATGGCATAGCTATCATTGGCTTAACTGTTGACAGATCTACATATACGACTCCGTCATAGTAAGCCACATCGCCAGGATTCATCTCCTTGTATGCCTCACTTCTTCCGTGAATGTCATACCAATCCTTTATCTTGTCATCTGTCTTCCATATTGATGACAGACATGTTGTCTCTGTTGTCATAACATCAATACCGATACGGAAATCTGCTGAGAGCTTGTCAACACCAGGACCAACGAACTCCATGACCTTATTCTTGACATATCCGCAGCCAAATGTTGCTCCGATGATGGCAAGTGCCACATCCTGAGGACCAACCCCCTTCTGTACCTCTCCGTCGAGATAGATTGCGATAACGCCCGGCTTTGCAACATCGTATGTCTTACACAGGAGCTGCTTTGCGAGCTCACCGCCGCCCTCTCCAATAGCCATAGTACCAAGAGCACCGTAACGTGTATGTGAGTCTGATCCAAGTATCATGGCGCCACACTCTGCCAGCATCTCTCTTGCAAACTGATGGATGACCGCCTGATGAGGTGGTACATACACGCCGCCATACTTCTTCGCACATGAGAGGCCAAACATATGGTCATCCTCATTGATGGTTCCACCTACGGCACACAGTGAGTTGTGACAGTTTGTAAGTACATATGGTATAGGGAACTCCTTAAGACCTGATGCTCTTGCTGTCTGGATGATTCCTACAAATGTTATATCATGTGAAGTCATCTTATCGAATTTGATCTTAAGATTCTCCATATTGTCAGATGTGTTATGCTTAGCCAATATTCCGTAAGCAAGTGTGTTCTTTGATGCCTCTTCCTTTGATGGAGCACTGCCAAGCTTTGATGCGAGAACCGCACCTGCCTCAGCATTATCCTCAACCAGCTCTGTACCATGTAACAGATAAGCACCGTTGTCAAATAATTTAATCATACTCTTCCTCCTGGTAATAGCTTTTTGTCATTTATGGAATTGCACACAGATGTATACAAAACCCCATGTTTCTCTACATCATACCATATTATTTTCAAATTTTAAATAGTATTATATTACAGCTTAACGCAAAAAATCTGCCATACATGCTCAGGCACATATGGCAGATCCTATGCATCAAATTGAATATACTGTACAGATACCCTTAACCGAAATACCTGTACCTGATACATCCTATCTGACACTATATAATCAATCTCCCCTCAGAGTTAATTATCCTCTGTTACATACACTATACTATTTGTATAATTTTTCCAATAGTTTTGGCAAAAATCGACACAAACGACGCGTATAACAACCTGAACGACATAAATTTTCGTGTACAACACACATATACTTTAATTATACCTATTGTAGAAATTCCCATTTGTATGATAGAATGTTCCTGATATGTTAATAATTTAAGAGTTTTGTTTATCTATCAATTTTTCACAGGAGTGTTTGATTATGAATTTTCTGATTGTTGAGGATGACAATATCCAGCTTACCGGCTTAAAACATATAATTGAAGAAGAGTACGCAGACGCTGTTGTCAACACTGCATCAACTTACAACGATGCCATAACAATAATAGATTCATTTGATATTGATATCTTTTTACTGGACATTGATCTCGGTGGAGGAAAGACCGGATTGGATGTATGTGGTTATCTCCGAAGAATTCCCAAATACAATGACACACCTGTCATCTTCATCACCGACATCACCGTTCCAAACCTTGATGTCATCAACAAGTATCATTGCCAGTATTATTTCTCAAAGCCTTATGACAGAATCGATGTCGTAGGAGGGATCAACTCGGTGCTCACACAGCCTGACGACCAGACATCAAGGATCCGCGTAAAGGATATCCAGGGAATACTTTTCCATATAAGCATGGATGAAATAATTTATGTATGTGCATCCGGCCACCACAAGCACATTTTCACATCCGACGGCGATTTTATCGTCACCAACCCGACCTTCGAGTCAATTTTGCAGGCTGCTGGTGATGTACCTCTGGTCAGATGCCACAAAAGCTATTACTTCAATCCCGACTACATACAGAGCTACGACAGATCCAATTCACTTATAACGCTGAAACTGGCTCAAGAATCCATACCGGTCGAGCGCAAATACAAAACTATTATAGAAACTTACCAGGAGAACAGATAATGGCTGCATATTTTGATTTTCTTTCCAAGATACTGTTTGATACCTTTGTATTTTTAGTATTCTTGATGGCGATATATAATGTAAAATTTTCCCAGATAGCAAAGAGACTTCCACCTTTGCTTCTGCTGACTTTACCAGTCTCTCTGATTGCCACAGTTACAGACTCCATGTTAATATTCACACTGATAACATACATATACTGCTTTGTATTCTACTCTCTGGTATTCCGATATCCGCCGATGAAGATCATAACGGGATACGCAATTACACTTATCATCATGACTATACTGAACCTCATCCAGATGGTTGTCATCATGCAGTTTACGGACAATCCATTCACCAACACTTCAACATATATAACCGAAGCCATGGCTTTCATCATAGCTATACTTTTATACAAATTCGGACATATGGATAAGCTGTACGATGCTCTTATAGTGAAAAATCAGGTATCCAGGAATATAATACTCGCAGTATTTGCCCTCATGGTATCTATGGTTTTATACCAGCGTATATCCCCTAAGGACTTCATGAATATATTTATGACTTTCCTGTTTATAGTCATACTTATCCTCATTTTATACTCGGGAATGTACAAGAACTATATGAGCCTCAGAGAATCCCGGAAGCAACTACAGTCATATGAACAGTATCTTCCTATTATAGAGGATCTGATAGATCAGGTGCGCATGAGACAGCATGACTACAACAATGAGCTTCAGGCCATCAGCATGCTGCCGATCAGTTACACTGATTATGATTCCCTCGCTGCTGCCCTTTCAAATGAGCTGGATACCTCCTGCAATGACCATGTCATCAAGAATTCGTATCTTCTGAGGATCAACATGAAACTGATCGCAGGTTTTCTGTTCAGCAAGATGAACCTTGCGCAGGAGCATAATATCAATCTGGATATAGATGTCAAAAATTCCACACTCACATCCAAGGCAGCGGAATTTGAGCTTCTGGATGTCATGAGCATTCTGGTGGACAATGCATTTGACGCAACTGAAGACGGAGGTATGATAAAAGTCATCATAGACTCTGACGGCAAGACTACCACCGTGGAAACCTTCAATGCCGGATCGCAGCTCACCGCGGAAATGCGCAAGAACTTCTTCGCAAAGGGCTACTCGACCAAGCCTCTGAAGGATGGAGCTTATTCCAGAGGTATCGGACTTTACAAGCTGAAACAGCTCACATCCAAGTACCATGGTGAAATACTGTTGGACAATCAGACGGTGGATGGACAGAACTGTATCCACTTTGTCGTCAGCATATAATAAATTTTATGATTCCAAATGCTTTTTTATAGTTTTCAGATAACTTATCCCATCGTTAAATCCAACATTTTTAGGTATTTCTGTTATCCGCGTTAAATTTTTTTGTTTTTCGACTTATTTCCTTAATTTTATTCTTTACTTATTATCTATAAATGGTATAATCAAAAGGATTATTTTTCCTAATAAACGGAACTTAATGAGAAATTTTTGACAGGAGATGTGAAAGTGAAAGATACTATCGAAATCAGATGGCACGGACGTGGTGGTCAGGGTGCCAAGACTGCTGCCCTGCTCCTCGCAGATGTGGCATTCAAAACAGGTAAATATGTTCAGGGATTCCCTGAGTATGGTCCAGAGAGAATGGGCGCACCTATCACTGCCTACAACAGGATCAGCAGTGAACCTATCAGAGTACATTCCAACATTTACGATCCACAGTATGTGGTTGTAGTTGACGAATCTCTGATCGAACCTGTACATGTGACTGCAGGTCTCGCCGAGGATGGCGCCATCATTATAAATACACCTAAGACTCCGGACGAGGTCCGTCCACTGCTCAAGGGTTACAAGGGCAGGGTATACACACTTGATGCCAAGGAGATCTCCATGAAGACTCTCGGCAAGAATTTTCCTAACTCTCCTATGCTTGCAGCCATCGTTGCTGTCAGCGGAATCATGGAGGAGGGACCTTTCCTCGAAGATATGAGACAGTCATATCAGCACAAATTTGCCAAGAAACCAGAGGTTATCGAGGGCAACATGGAAGCATTAAAGCTCGCCTTCAGGGAGGTAATGAAGTAATGAGAACAGATATAAGCAAGATACATGACAATAGCAAATGGACAGAGCTCACACCTGGAAACCACGTATACGGCGGTGGCACATCCAAGGCATTTAACACAGGTGAGTGGAGGACTTCAACCCCTGTCCTAGACGAGAGCAAATGCGTACACTGTCTTCTGTGCGCACCTGTCTGTCCGGATTCATGCATTCCGGTCGTATCAGGCAAGCGTCTCGCATTTGACCTGGAGCACTGCAAGGGCTGCGGTATATGCGCATACCAGTGCAAATTCGGAGCAATCACTATGAAGGAGGGCAAATAAATGGCTATAAGAGAACGTCTTTCAGGAAATGAGGCTGTGGCACATGCTATAAAGCAGATCAATCCGGATGTTATGCCTGCATTTCCTATAACACCTTCAACTGAGATACCTCAGTTCGTTTCAACATTTATCTCCAATGGAGAGATCGATACAGAATTTATACCGGTAGAGAGTGAGCACAGTGCCATGAGTGCAGCGATCGGCGCAGAGGCTGCCGGCTGCCGTACACTCACAGCCACATCATCATGTGGTATGGCTCTCATGTGGGAGGAGCTCTACGTGGCAGCGTCCAATCGTCTTCCACTTGCCCTCGCACTTGTAAACAGAGCACTCTCCGGCCCTATCAACATCAACTGTGACCACTCAGACAGTATGGGCGCACGTGATACAGGCTGGCTTCAGATATACGCAGAGAACAACCAGGAGGCATATGACAACTTTGTTCAGGCATACAGAATATCTGAGCACAAAGATGTCAGACTTCCTATCATGATATGTCAGGATGGTTTCATCACAAGCCATGCCGTTGAAAACATCACCCTCATCGAGGATGATCTCGTAAAGAAGTTTGTAGGTGAATACACCCCTGAGCAGTATCTGTTAAATCCTGAGATGCCTATGGCTGTCGGTCCTTACGCCACATCTCCTTACTATATGGAGACTAAGATGGCTCAGAACACTGCCATGAAGAATGCAAAGCAGGTTATTCTTGACGTTGCAAAGGAATTCGAGGAGATGACAGGCCGTCACTACGGATTCTTTGAGGAGTACAGACTTGACGACGCTGACTACGCCATCGTTATGATCGGTTCTGCTGCCGGAACAACAAAGGAAGCTATAGATGAGCTGAGAAACGAAGGCAAGAAGGTCGGGCTCTTGAAGATCAGAGTGTTCAGACCATTCCCTGGCGAGGAGATTGCAAAGGCTCTCGCCCACACCAAGGCTGTGGCAATCCTTGACAGATCGGAAGGATTCAGAGCAGGCGGCGGTCCTCTCTCAGCAGAGGTCAAGGAGCACCTGTATGACATTCAGGCAACCACAAAGGCTGTCAGCTACATCTACGGTCTCGGCGGACGTGACTACACTGTGGACAGCGCCAAGGGCGTATTTGCACAGCTTGAGGACATGATCGAGAACGATGCTGAGATCCCTCAGTATCAGTACATAGGACTTAGACAGTAGGAGGTAAGATGAAATGGCATATAATTTTAAAGAAGTAATGAACAAGCCTGAGCGTCTTGCTCCAGGTCATAGAATGTGTGCAGGCTGCGGTGGTACTATCACTGTCAGAACTGTACTCCGCGCCCTTCACGAGGGCGACAAGGCGGTCATCGGTAACGCCACAGGATGTCTTGAGGTTTCAACCTTCATGTATCCTTACACAGCTTACGAGGACAGCTACATACACAATGCATTTGAGAACGCAGGCGCTACCCTCTCCGGTGTTGAGACAGCGTACAACGTTCTGAAGAAAAAAGGCAAGATAGATGACACATATAAATTCATCACATTTGGCGGTGATGGCGGAACTTATGACATCGGACTTCAGTCACTGTCAGGTGCCATGGAGCGTGGACATGACATGGTATATGTGTGCTATGACAACGGAGCATACATGAACACCGGTATCCAGCGTTCATCAGCTACTCCTATGTATGCTGACACCACAACCACACCAGTAGGCTCACAGTCAAATGGTAAGATGCAGAACAGAAAAGATCTCGCACAGGTCATGGCTGCCCACGACATCCCATATGTCGGACAGTCTACTCTTCTCGGCAACATGCGTGATCTCTACGAGAAGGCTGAGAAGGCTATCTACACACCTGGCGCAGCTTTCCTCAACGTCATGTCACCATGTCCTAGAGGATGGAGATACCCTACAGAGAAGATCATGGACATCTGCAAGCTGGCAGTCGATACATGTTACTGGCCTCTGTTCGAGGTTATCGAGGGCAAATGGATCCTCTCCTACTCTCCTAAGAAGAAGCTTCCTATCGAGGACTTCCTGAGAACGCAGGGCAGGTTCAAGCACCTGTTCAAGCCTGAGAACGAGCACCTTCTCGTTCAGTATCAGCAGGAGGTTGACCGCCGTTGGGAGGATCTGCTGTATAGATGTTCTAAGAATTAAGTTGTATGACGGACGAAAATCCGTATAGTGCATATGCACAATCACGTTTGATTGCTCTCATTTCGACTAAGGTCACATAAGCATGGGGCTCCGACCGCGATAAGGGCGGTGCGGATCTCCGCCCCAGCTTGTGACCGTCGAAAATCGGCAATCTGCACTACCGATTGTTGCATATTGCAATATACGGATTTTCTGTTGTTATAGATAATTAAAACTAATTTCTTAGAACATCCTATCTTATTATTATTTTTAGTTCTAAACTGCTTATTGTTGCATATTGCGCCATATGTATTTTCTGGTTGTATACACAAAAGGAAAATATCAGTTAAATGGCATCTCGTAGAAATCATTGAGAGTGTATTGCACATCCTCACCATCTTCGGTTGTTGTTTTCCAGAACAGCAGGCTGTCTACCTGGCTTACATCCAATATGCGGTCTGTGGTAAACAGAAGTTCATATTCGCCAGATGTGTTTGTATTTTCGTTTCCCGATTCAACAATATCTGTAAGCATTGTTCCGTCTTTCAGCTTTACACCGGAAAGGGCCGCGTATTTTTTGTCTGAGGTCATATTTTTTGCACCGCTTATATCGAGCACTGCCCTGATGGATATCTGGGAAACCTCACATTCGGTGACTACAGCCCCTGTATCTTCAAGGACTGTATGTGTCTCTCTTGTCACGGAAGTGATATCTCCACCTAGCTCCCATTCAAATCTCCATGTGCCATCATTGTCAACTTTCACATCAAGATGGTCATCATAAACTCCAAGATCACCGAACTCGACCGACAGCTTCCTTTTGCACAGCGCTATCAGAAATGCTTCCTCGTCATCAACATACTCAATCCCCTTCTTTTGTATAGTCCTGAAATACTCCATATACATTTCCTGCAGCACATCATTTATATCATCAAATCCCTTGCACTTTGATATCAGATACAGGGTCACGCTACGTTTTGTCTTTTATAGACTTCTTCAAAATGTCTATTTAAACCGTCATTCACATTGTTATTCTTTTGACCGGCCAACTCTCCTACCTCCTTAACTAATGTAGTGGGGGATTTTCCGCATTTGGTTTCTTTTAGATAAATATTTTTTATATCATACCATATACAGACTATCAGAAACACGATCCGCGGCTTTTCATATCTCTCTGGTGAATCCTGACTGATCCAATACATCATCACCTCCTTGACCTGCATATTAACAAACCGATATGACTTTCATATGTCCATTATAACAATTTACTACAAATATGTGCTATAGTGATATACATACATTACATGGAGGTAGAAAACCATTTGAATTGGACCGAAGGACTTATTAACGCAATTGATTATATTGAGACTCACCTTATTGACGGTGAAGTATTGGACCAAAATACAATAGCCATGCAGGCTTACTCTTCTCCCGACAACTTCAGAAAAGTATTTCATCTAATCACGGGATATACTATAGGGGAATATATCAGAAACCGCCGGCTTTCCCTGGCTGGAGAAGAACTCATTTCATCCAACCGCACGGTGACTGATATTGCACTTGAATACGGATATGACACACCCGAAAGCTTCACGAAGGCTTTCACACGCTTTCATGGAAACTCTCCAACTTATGTTCGAAATAACAAGTCCGGTCTCCATAATTTCACCCGGATTGTATTAAGGGTCACAGCAGATGGGGGATCTATGCTCAACTACAGAATCGTTAAGATCAACAACATGTGTATTGCCGGTTATTCCAGGGTTTTCACAAGCCTCGATACCGCGAAAAATAATGTTCTGATTCCAAAATTTACAAGAGAATGCTGCAGTCAAAGCTGGGATAAACTAATGGAAATTAAATCCACTGATGAAAAACCAAATAACTGCTTATTCGGTTACAGATCAAATGATTTTATAAATATTGATAAGTTCAATAATGAAATTTCATGCTTTAATTACACATTTGGACGAATGATCACAAAACAAGAAATTTCCGGATTAAATATATCCGATTATTCGATAACAAGCATTCCTGACGGCGAATGGATCTGTTTTGACTGTTCAGATACTACTCCTGCCGGGCAGCAGTCACTTTGGTATAAAATTTACACAGAATTTCTACCATTTTCTCATTATAACATAGCGCCTGACATAACCTTAGAGTGTAGCAATGTATCATTAAAAAAGGAACAAAATTACCTTCTCCTGCAAATCCGCCCCGACAAGGTTTAACCATTGCTGACAGGTCATAATGCAACTCCTGTGATATTGTTTTTATAGTATTTCTCACTTATGTGATAATTACTAAATACAATCAAAGGAGGCCTTTTATGAAAAAGGAATTAACAATTTTGACCACATTCAGCATAGCTATTATATTAGTTGTCACCGGGTGTCAGCACTCGTCAGCATCTAAGAATGACTCTACTGTCACCCAATCGGTCACCAGCTATTCTTCATCCGAAGATACGTCAATCGAAGAAGCAACAACAAGTGAAACCTCAGTCAAAGAAATCACAACTGAGGAGCTTACTAAAGAAGCGCCAACTCCAACAGGTTTACTTCCAGAGGAACGTGCCAGCATAACCATGGGAAAACTCTCTCCCGAGCACATGTATTATAACGAGGTGACAACTCTTGATCCCGCCTGTGCAGACTATATCAACGAATTATCCATTTATGATGCTGAGATAGATGACACTTTTGTTGTCCATATATCTCTTCCACCTGATTATAACGAAGCAAGCTCATATCCAATGGTTGTTATGACCGATGGAGTCTGGAGACTCAGTGATCACCCTGAACTCAGACCTCTTATGACATCTGGCCAGATACAGGACGTTATCCTTGTCAGCATAGGGTATCCAAACACTTACAATTATGATGTCATCAGAAAAAGAGATCTCCAGACTAACCCTGATTCATTCCTGCATTTTATTGTAGATAACCTGATTCCTTACCTGGAAGAAATATACTCTGTAAACCCTGAAAATATGACTCTCACAGGACATTCCCTAGGTGGATACTGGGCTTACTACGCTCTGTTCCATAATGACACTATAGGAAAAAATACATTTGCAAATTATTATATTGGCAGTCCTTCCATGTGGGCAAATACTGACGGCAAATTCATGTCTACGTACGAAGAAGAATATTACAACAGAACACAGACTCTAAATGCTAATGTCTATGTAACCGTAGGTGCAGATGAGGATAAAAACTTCATATCTTCTATCGAGGATTTCTACAATGATTTACAAGAGAGAAATTATTCTGGCTTAAACCTAACCTACGAAAAAATAGAAGGCTATGACCATAACACAGTCTTTAAGCCTTCTATCAAAAATACTCTTCTTATGTTCTATAAAAAAGATTCCGAATAACTATCTGTAGAACCACCAGCATCCATATCTAGGCATGACTGCTCCAAGCTCGCGGAGTGTCTTGCCTGATATGAAATCGGTATATATGTCAGCCTGATCCTCAGGCATAGTCCAGATGAGCTGATCCATGTTGCTGAAGTTGAAAAATGCCCTCAGCTCATGTCCTGCATATTCCCTCACTATTCCGAGGACGCTTGCACATCCTGTCTCTATGGTGTAGACATTTGCATTACATGAAAATACATCATGCGATGCTCTTATATCCTCCATGTGGCGCAGCGCGTCAAATATCTTCATGGCTACAGGATCTTTATTTTCAACCTTGTCCCATGGGAAGTTTCCTCTGTGCAGATATCTGCTGTCCGCACATTTGTCCGGATCATTCTTATAAGTATAATCGTTTGTCTGTCCTATCTCATCACCGCTGTACAGAACCGGGATTCCGCTCTGTGCCAGCAGGTATCCATGAAGCATGAGATCACAGGCAATGGCCTGGTCGATCTTGTCTGCATTTGCCTCGTACTGGCCGGCCTCAAGGCCTGACAGGGATGCTGTTGTTCCACACAGACGGGCATCTCCGAGTCTAGGATCATCGTTATAGAGCTCACCTCTGGAATCACTGTTGTATCCCTTTCCTGTGAAATAATCATTCAGGAACTTCTTGTGTGCCACCTCATCTATGCCGAACTGTGCCAGCCAGTCATAGTCAAGTCCCCAGCCGATATCATCGTGGCATCTGAGGTAATTCAGGAACACATAATCCTTTGGAAGTGCACACACCTGATCCATCTGGCGCTTTAAGAGTCCTACATTCTTCGTGGCTATCGTATTCCACGTGGATGCCATGGTTGTCACGTTGTAGAGCATATGGCACTCTGGCTTGTCAACTGTTCCAAAGTATGGAACTACCTTGGAAGGCTCCATAACGACCTCTCCTAGAAGAAGGACTCCCGGACATACTATCTCACTGATTATCCTCATCATACGGACAAGAGTGTGAACCTGTGGAAGGTTACGGCAGTTTGTGCCTATCTGCTTCCATATATACGGAACAGCGTCGAGTCTGATGACATCTATACCTCGGTTTGCCATATAGAGCATGTTGCCGACCATGTCGTTGAACACCATAGGATTTGCATAGTTCAGATCCCACTGGTATGGGTAAAATGTAGTCATGACCACCTGATTGCAGTCATTTATCCATGTGAAGTTACCAGGCGCCGTAGTTGGGAATACCTCAGGCACAGTCTCCTCATATATGTTAGGAACGAACCAATCATCATAGAAGAAATATCTGGATCTTGCAACAGGATCTCCATTTCTCGCTGCCCTTGCCCACTCATGATCCTCACTTGTATGGTTCATTACGAAATCCAGACAGCAGCTTATACCCTGTCTGTGACACTCTGCAGTGAGGTCCTCCAGATCCTCCATGGTTCCAAGCTCAGGCTTTACCTTTCTGAAATCCGCAACAGCATATCCGCCGTCATCTCTGCCCTTAGGGCTTTCCAGCAGCGGCATAAAATGAAGATAATTCACACCACATGACTTCACATATGGAAGCTTTTCTTTTACACCCTTCAGCGTTCCCGCGAATGCATTTGTGTACATCATCATACCTAACAGATCATTCTGCTTATACCAGTCCGGATTCTTGACACGGCTTCTGTCCAGCTTCTTGAGATCAGCATTTCTCTCCTGATAATAACCATACAGAGAATCGCACAGCCAGTCAAATGCCTCCATATTGTTGTTATAGAGCTCGCAGTAGAGCCACTTGAGCTCGTCATATCTCTCATCAAATCTCTTTGTATATTCTGCAGTCTTTTTCACTGTCTTTGAACCTGCCATTTATCTTCTCCTTTTCTGACTATAGTCAATTAACTTATCATTCTCATTTTATTTACATAATCTGTATCATTACCGTACACAACCTGTTTTAATCTGTTGCCGTATTTTTATCTATTACTGTCTCTCGGCAATGAGCTTCTCAACCTCGGATCTCTCCGGCATAACCTTGAGTGCTCCCTTGCGTGTTGTGATGATCGATGCAGCAGCATTTGCGAATACAAGCATCTCTGTAAGCTTATCAGTGTCAAGATCTTCAAGTCCATTATCAAGTACATAATTCAGCACGCATGCACAGAAAGTGTCCCCGGCGCCTGTGGTCTCTATAGTATTCTCCTGGATAAACGGCTTTGCCTCAGCGACTACATCCCCGTAGTATGCACGGCTTCCATCTCTTCCCATGGAGAGAAGTATCAAAGGTATATTGTATGTGTCCTGAAGTATCTTTATACCCTCGTCAAAATCCTCTCTTCCTGTGAACCACTGTATCTCATTATCTGATATCTTGAGCACATCACACTGTCTCATACCCCAGTCGATCTGATCATGGGCCTCGTCCAGAGTCTTCCACAGAGGCTCCCTGAGATTCGGGTCAAATGTGACGATGCATCCAGCCTCCTTTGCAGCAGCCACAGCCTTCTGTGTTGCAGAACGTGACACCTCGTACGTCAGTGAGAGTGATCCGAAATGGAACAGCCTGGCATCCTTTATGATACTCTCATCCACCTCATCTGCGCTTAACATAATATCCGCCCCCGGATTCCTGTAAAATGAAAAGTCTCTGTCTCCGTCCTCGTATGTATGCACAAATGCAAGTGTTGTGTGTACATCCCTGTCAAACTTCAGATTGTCAGTGTTGATCCCGGCATCAGCCACAACACCGGCAAGCATTTTTCCAAGGAAATCATCCCCTACTTTTCCAACAAATGCAGTCTTCTTGCCAAGCTTCTGCAGCATAGCGAGAACATTGCATGGTGCTCCGCCTGGATTGGCCTCCATCATCATATTGCCCTGGCCGCTGAGCCCGTTCTGTGTAAAGTCTATGAGCAGTTCTCCAAGTGCCACAACATCAAATCTCTTCATGGTACATATCCCCCTTATAATCTAAAATAAATACGTGCCTGTTTATTTAACTGTTTATCAACAACAGCAAATGTATGAAACATGTTTCACCATATATGTGTATTCTACATTTTATCATCGCCAACCGTCAAGATGATTTTTAAATATGTGTTGTTTTTATTATATCAAACATACAATTTTAGCATATGGTGATATCTATAATATTCTTGTATTTATGTAACACGAGGCCTTGTAGATATTCATCTCAGTTCTACGCAATAGCATGCTCCGGTTCGTTGCTCATAAAAAACATCCCCTGATCATCTGTAATCATAACCCGGGGATGTTCTCCTAATTCAACATGTATTCGCTTTAAATATATGGCTGTTTTGACATATACCGCATTGTATTTACAGTTTTGTCACATTTGCCGCCTGTGGACCCTTTTCACCGTCCACAACCTCATACTCTACTGTATCTCCCTCTTCAAGAACCTTGAAGCCCTCCATATTCAGTGCTGAGAAATGTACAAATACATCTGCTCCATCCTCATCACATATAAAGCCGTAGCCTTTCTTTGCATTAAACCATTTTACTTTTCCTGTCTTCATACTGCTTCCTCCTTAAAAACTACCCGGATTCTTACGATCAGGAAGATCGTCACCCGCCTGATGTACAAAAAAGGGGCACAGAACGATATCGTTCTGTGCCCCTTTGCACTTACACTGACATTATATGACCTGTTGTCTCATATTGCAAGTTTATTTTTTGCGTGCTTTTATATCTTTCTTGATGTCATCAGCAACAGCCACCACTGACTTTTCTATATCTGCTATATCATCCTTTACCTCTTCTGAGATCTCAGATGCCTCCTTTTTCAACTCAGCAGTCTTCTTCTCGGCTTCCTTTTTCAGCTCATCTGCCTTCTTCTCCGCCTCTTTCTTCAGCTCAGCCGCTTTCTTCTCGGCATCCTTCTTTATCTCCTCAGCCTTCTTCTGTGCCGCTGCAGCCTTTCTCTTTGCTGCGTCCACACGCTTCTTTGCAGCAGCCTTGGCCTCAGCTTCCTTCTTCTCAAGCTCAGGTGTCATATCCGTGTAATCGTACTCAAACACAACTGTTGAGAGTGGCGGAACCGTGATGTCTATACTGTAAGGAGTTCTGGCATTCTTCTTGTCCACTGCCTTGACCGGCTTGCCGTTGAGTCTGCCCTTTCCGCCAAACTGTACATCATCTGAGTTGAGTATCTCCTTGTATGTCGTGTAGCACGGAACCGGTATACTGTAATTATCTCTCTCAACCGGAGTGAAGTTACATACGAAAAGCAGCTGCTTCTTCGGAGTTGAGCCTCGTCTTACAAATGAAAGTATGCTCATGTCTGGGTGATCGCAATCTGTCCACTCAAATCCCATTGGATCTGTGTCATTCGCATACATCGCATCATTGGTATTGTAAAGCTTATTGAGCGCTTTGACATACCTCTCCATGCCCTGATTGAGCGGATTGTCTAAGACGAACCAGTCAAGGCTTCTCGCCTCACTCCACTCTCTAGGCTGTGCAAATTCCTGCCCCATAAAGAGCAGCTTCTTGCCCGGATGTCCATACATGAATCCGTACGCAGTTCTGAGATTTGCGAATTTGTCCTCCTCGCTGCCAGGCATCTTTTCTATCATTGAACGCTTGAGATGAACTACCTCGTCATGGGATATGACGAGAACATAGTTCTCAGCATACGCATACGAAAGACTGAAAGTCAGCATGTTCTGGTTGTTCTGTCTGAAATATGGATCCATCTGCATATACTCAAGGAAGTCATTCATCCATCCCATATTCCACTTGAACAGGAAACCAAGTCCGTCCATGGATGCCGGAGCAGTTACACCTGCCCACGCTGTTGACTCCTCTGCTATTAGATATGCCCCCGGATTTCTCTCCTCCATGATGCTGTTTATATTCTGCATAAGTGCTATTGCCTCAAGGTTCTCGTTTCCACCATGTTCATTTGGCAGCCACTGTCCATCCTGCTTGCCATAGTCGAGATACAACATGGATGCCACAGCATCCACGCGGAGTCCGTCTATATGGAACTTCTCGACCCAGAACAGAGCATTTGCCGTGAGGAAGTTTGCCACCTCATTGCGGCCATAGTCAAATATATATGTGCCCCAGTCAGGATGCTCTCCTCTTCTTGGATCCGGATGCTCATAGAGAGGCATCCCATCAAAACGTCCAAGTCCGTGCGCATCCCTAGGAAAGTGTGCTGGCACCCAGTCTAGGATAACACTGATTCCCTTGCTGTGCATATAATCAACGAAATACATAAAATCTACTGCATCACCATATCTGCTGGTCGGTGCATAATAATTGGTAACCTGGTAGCCCCATGAGCCGTCAAATGGATACTCTGATATACCCATGAGCTCTACGTGCGTATATCCCATCTCATTGAGATAGTCTGCCACCATAGGAGCGAGCTCCCTGTATGTGTAGAAGCCTGCATCGTCATCCTCAACCTTCTTGTGCCATGAGCCGAGATGCATCTCGTATATGGACATAGGCATGCGCATTCTGTCAGTACGGCTGATCTTGCTTCTATCCTTCATCCATGATGTATCCTTCCACTTATAGCTGCTTATGTCTGCAACCACTGAGGCATTTTCCGGTCTCATCTGACACTGGTTGCCATATGGATCAGCTTTGTACAGTATCTCACCATATCTGGTCATGATCTGATACTTGTACACAGCACCTGGCTCCACGCCCGGCAGGAACAGTTCGTATATTCCCTCATTTGCCGTGATCTGCATAGGATTTACATTACCATCCCAGAGATTGAAATCACCGACTACACTGACACGTCTTGCATGAGGAGCCCACACTGCAAAGTAGGTTCCACGTACACCGTCTATAGTCATAGGGTGTGCGCCAAGCTTCTCATATATATTGTAATGTCTACCCTCCGCAAAAAGGTATGTGTCAAAATTCGTGATAAGCGATTCAAATGAATATGGATCTGCACTGTTTATAATGGTGCCATCCTCATATGTGGTGACAACATTGTACTTGTTGCCATCGTACTCCTTCTTATCAAAATAAATGGCGAACAGTCCTTCATTTGTCATCTGTTCCATGGTGTGTATCTTCTTGCCTGTGCGCGATGTAACCTCTACCCTGATCGCCCCCGGCTTGTACACAACGATTATCTGACCTTCACCATAATCATGGATTCCCAGCAAATGCTTTGGCGCATTGATCTTGCTGGCAATGAGCTCATCATAGAGCACCCAGTTTATCCACTCCTCGATTCTTTTTCTCATAACTACCTCCCATTATGTAACCTTCTATCTGAATTTGTGTGGACGTGATTTCTTATAGCTTATAACCCTGACTATGATAGTAACCACAAGTCCAACAAATATCGTTCCAACATACACCCAAAGAACCTTCGTTCCCGTACCGGCCGGTATTATATCCGGCAGGACATCGTGTCCCGGAAAAAGCTCCGCATAGCTTTCTCCAAACACCATTCTTCTTATGCCATACATGATTCCGCTGCCGGATACCGCCATGGCTATAAAGCTGATTATTCCTATTATAACGCCTGCAGCGCCGCCCCATACAACACACTCATACAGTCTCCTTCTCCTTATGACTACAAAGCATGCCACCAGAAGCACAATGGATATGAACACACCATTGCTTGCCTTGGATTTGATGTCTGCAAGCTGTTCAAGCCTCATCACATTCTCAGTGGACAGATATACGTTGCCAAACCTGTACTCCTGCTCGCTGTCCCCATCCAGGGCATCCAGCACGATACTGTATTCCACCCACGCATCAAATTCTGATAATTCCTCAGTCTGTCCGTTATTCATGACTGAACTTATCGTGCCGCTATTACTCGGCTTGTAGCTCTTCTCCGCAACCCTGAAAACGCTGAACGAACACATTATCGCCGTGGAGATGATCAGCAAGACCAGCGAAAGTGCCATTATCACCTGAAAAAATCTATATTTAAACATCTGTATATTTCTCTGCTTTTCCTGTATTATAATATGTATGGATCATTAAGACCCACTGCATATATGATACCATTTACCCCTTTTTATGTAAAGGAAAGTAACATGTTGTTTTACTTCATTTTTCTTAGGAAACAACATGAAAATAATCTACGAAAATGCGCATTTTTTTGTTTTTTAGTCTTGACAACGAATTGCGTTTCATCTATTATATGTGAGTATGTTTACATTGAATTGTCCGTGTCCGGTTTTAATGTAAAACCTTATTATATTTAATTAGATTTTATGGAGGTAAGAATTTTGGCTAATATCAAATCTGCAAAGAAGAGAATCAATGTTATCGAGAAGAAGACACTTAGAAACAAGATGATCAGGTCTAAGGTTAAGACAGTTATCAAGAAGGTTGAGGCTGCTATCGCTGCTGGTGATAAGGTTGCTGCTCAGCAGGCACTTGTTGTTGCTACATCAGAGATCAACAAGGCTGCTTCAAAGGGCATCTACCACAAGAACAACGCTGCTCGTAAGGTATCACGTCTTGCAGTTGCAGTTAACAAGATGGCTTAAGCATCTGGCTGATAACTACATAACTTTGACACAAGGATTTGGATATATTAAACGGCTGCATATATTTGAACCAATCATAGTTATATAAAAAATACCCACTGTTTTCACAGTGGGTATTTTTTATAACCATAAGTCTTCCACACTAATCAGCAATTTGGGGTTCTGCATTCCGTATACTCAATCCTACAAAATAGTAGATCACAAATGGAATAATCATAGTTGTAATATGCGATATGTTAATATATTCAAATGAAATTTCATATTCATATCTACCATATATTAATAAATTAACTGCTACATAAAATGTTATTGCCAATCTTATGGTCTCGTATAACACCATACTCTTTTCAACACCTTTTACCAATACATAAATCGTTGCAATCATTATTGTTATTATAGGTATTAAATGCACCCACATGATTTTTATTCCATATATTATATAAACAATATCTATTATTGAATAAATTATAAGCGGTATTATTAACAACCTTAAATCCCTAAAACTTATTAAAATAATTACAACGACTAATAGAAAAATGCTATTAAAACATATTAAATCTCCAAAGTGGCTATTAAATTGAGCATCAAAATAATAGGTTTTTAAAAAACCGACCTTAAAATTCCCATCATCTAGAATAACATTCAAATAATTCATAACAACATTCAGGCAACAAAATATTGTTGCCAAACAAATTGCAATTGATCCCAAGGCTTGCACTTTCAAAGTACCAGTTTTTTTCATTTTTACAGAATTACCATACATGTCCTGCTGAATCATAACCATAGGCGTACTACAAACTGGGCAATTAACTATATTATCTTTCTCATATCTATTACATTTACTGCAATATCTCATATTCCCGCCTTTTTTCTTACATTTTTCCTAATTTCAAACCTTATCTTACTTAAACACCATTGATGTACCTCAATATGTTATTAATCTTCATACGATTTAATAAATTCTACATTTTTCTTTTCAATATCAGACAACATGTCATTTGTGAAATCATCGGCTTCAATAGTTGGATTATACCAATCCTTACTTTCAAAATACTGTCTTATGTCATCGTCTTTAAATTTTCTACCTTTACGGGCATAAATTTCATTTCTAGCAAGGCAAAGTTCATCATTATTTAAACCATTAATATCTTCTTCCGTAATCAAACGTGTACTGCTATCCGGTATAATATAATCATCACTATCAGCTTTTATCGTTGTTTCCTTCTTTTTCGTTTGATTTTTATCTGTTGACTCACCCTTTGTATTTTTAGCCGAGGAACCTGGTGCCTGATAATCCTTATGCAATGTTGGATTTATAAACCCATACACCGCTGAATCTCCCCATCCCAAAGAAGATGGCGATCCTATATAAAACGCTACCTTTAATTGCTGTATACCTGATATATCTACATTAACCTCTTTTGGTTTTACTCCACCAAGAACTGCCTCAGAGCAATATATCATTTTATCATTGTCATCAAATACAGCTACCTGTCCCCAGTTACGTTCAGTATCTGTATTATCTTTGAAATCCTCATGTATTGCAAATATTCCAGTTAAGGTATCGTATTTTCCATCTATGTTATATGTAATTGAGCCCCATTTTCCAAACGAACCCATAGAACGTATCTTTATACCTGTATTTCCTCCATCACCCATATTGTCTGTATCCTGAGCTGTCCAGTCATCCAATATGACAGAATAACCATCATCTTCTTCACAAAATGGTGTAAGGTCTGTCAACCGTACTGGTGTATACTCCTTTACCCTATTTAACTGTTCGCTAATATCTTTGTTATTTGGAACTATACTATCAGCGGTTGTCAAAATAGTATTTGCTCTCGAATAGTCTCCCTCTTTAAGTTTTTCTTCTGATTCTGCAACTGCCTGATTAACACAATTATTCTGATCATTTACTATTTCTACTTCATACGAATTGTTATCGAAATATTCCTGCAGTTCTTTATATTTTTTTATTGCTGATGCCCAGTTTTTTTCATCTTCAAATGTCTTAGCTTCTTTTTCTATCTTTTCCTTATATTTATTTTCTGCATCTGCAATTTTATCTTCAAGAGTTCCATCATCGTAAACCTTCTGTGCTGCCTTATAAGTTTTTACAGCATCTATGTATTTTTCATCCTGTAAATATATCTCTGCCTTCTTACATTCCGTATCCAGATACTTTGACTGCGATTGTTTTAATTTATCAGTTGCCGACTCATAATTATCATCTTCTTGTATAACTTCTGAATAGCTACCAATAGCTAATTGATACTTGTCCGCATTATAATAGTTCTCAGCTTGATCATATTTTTGCTTAGAAATCTTGAGTTTATCTACCAATGAAAGTTGATCCCTTATATATTCTTCACAATCATAATCATCAACATCCTCTAAAAGCCTATTAAGTTTTGCCTCAGCAGTATCATAATCAAAACTACCAGAATTATAGTTGTTTACAATTTCATCTGCTCTTTGTTTAGTCTTGTTAAGACTTGTGCATCCCACTGATATCAAACAAACAAATAGCATTATTACAGTAAGTAAAATATTCTTTTTCATATCAAACATCTCCAAATCAACTTCTAATACCTATATATCTTTTTCGCCGTACTATAACATGACTTATAAGTTACTCCTTTAACCTTCTTATAAACAACTATCCTATATGAATATGAAGTCCATCTACCTATTGCCCCCCTATCCATATATGAACCTATTTTATTACTCGTTATTGTTTTTATTCTCTTATATGCACCTCCATTAGTGCTCCTGTATACTATATATCCATTAACTCCTGACTCCTTTTTCCAATTAACCCTGACTCCCTGCCTATTCTTTCCCAATCTAGTGATTCGAGTAGCAGCAGGATTGATAGTAAATGTTTTTTTTGCAGTACCTCTATATAATCCTTTAAATGTTACAGTATAGATATTTTTACCTACACTACGTCTATCTCCTTTTACAGTAACGTTATAATCAACTCCCGATTTCAAAATATTTCCACAATTATCCCGAACAATTACTTTGGGATTTCTAATTTTGTTATTATAAGAACAATGATCTGGTGAAATCACAACATTTTTTGCGCCTAAGCTTTGAATCAACGAATAGTCAAAAACGTAATTGCCCATTTCATGTTCTCCCCATCCCATATAAGTTACCCCTTCCAATTTTATATAATACCAGCCAGGGGACAATGTAACTTTATATGTGGACTTTGCTTCATTTACATACTCATCACCAAATATTTCGTCTGCATTACTATCGTAAACAGCTATACCATATGGATACGCTTCATTTGTACTGTATTTCATTGAAAGTACAGTCTTTTTTTCAACTTTTATTTTGTAAATATCTATGCTATCATCAACAGAAAATTGCCCCTTTATCCTTCCTTCTCTACCTAACAACGTTGCCTGACTGTAATTATTATTTGGTTCTACTTCATTTACATTTGCATCAGTAAATTTCGCTTGAATCTGAAAATACAAATATGGCTTATCTTCCTTATAACTCTTAGTTGTATATATTTGCAAATAATATGTACCCTTACTAAAGTGGAAATAAAAGTCATCTTTTCCAGTTCCAAGTTTCTCATTGTAATATATTTTTCCACTATCAATTCCTCGTATTTCATCTCCATCTTTATCTAAGACAGCGTATCTCAATCCATCAAAATCTGTCGAAGCCGTGAAATCAATTTTACCAGACCTGCTTAACGTTATCTTATACAAAATACTATTATAAAATCTTGGATCGTCAGGATCTCTTTCCAGTGCTCCACATGTATTCTCACCAATTGTCAGTTTTCTCACATCGTATGATGATATTTTAGCCATACCCTGAAATTCACTTAAACAATCATTCGCCTTGACAACTAATCCTAATTCCATATTACAAATCAAGATTACTCCAATAACAAAAAATATTTTCACTATTTTTTTCATAATCATTTTATTCCTCTCTACCTAAAATAAACAACAATTCCCGCACTTCGATTAATATGTGAAAATACATCTTCCACATCATCACTATAAGCATCATTACCCACACTCATGTGCTTTCTCACCTCTCATTTCTTTATCATTTGTAAATCTGGCTATATTTTGGGGAATATTTTCGAATAATAAAACAACCTTCTATTAATATGATTTTATATTAAGAATTTTAGTCTCCCCCCGTAATAAAGCCGTACTAATTTGTTCTGACTTTATTATAACTATTATATCGTATATGCGTTATATTTTCAACTTCTACAACGTTTTTTATCATCTAACTTCTATATCAGCATAAAATAAAATATAAGTATGCGAGGTGTCCATATGAACTATAATAGTGTTTTAAATAAAATTGAATCATACATGAAACTCCGAAATTGGTCTATATACAAGTTAGCTAAGGAATCTGACATTCCTTATTCCTCGCTTAATTCAATGTTTTTAAAGAATACGCAACCTACAATTCCCACACTTGAAAAGATATGTTCTGGACTAAATATTACAATGTCTGAATTTTTCTCAGATGAACATGCCCAAGCTATTCCTTTTAAAGAAATCACAAAAGACGAACAAGAATTGTTGTCACTGTACCAAAGATTGTCAAAGGCTGACAAAGAACGCTTTCTGTTTTATACACGCGGCTTTGCCCAAAAGCCACCATATAACAAATAAAACTGTTCTAAATAATCATTATTACTCGGAACAGTTTTATTTGTTATATTTTTATAATTCATCTGCACTTACGATATTAAAAGATATCAACTAACAATTATAGTCTATATACGCATTATCTTTTATATCACAACCACCTCCAATAAAATGATACGTATATTTATATTACAAAACAAAAACCAGTCCATTGAAATAAAATTACACAATAGACTGATTTCTAAAATACTCTTATTTTACCATCACATCTCACACAGCTCCACGATCATGACCTCCATCGCCGCGTTATCCATAACCTGTCCGGTCTTGAGCTTGTAGTCCATGTCCTGACAGTTCTCCACTATGTCTTTAAGCTGTGCCATGCTGTAGCCCCTGCACTGAGCCTTGTAATTCTTCACTGCCCACACCGGGCATCCTGCGATCTTCGCCAGGCTGGCGTCCTGCGCGCCATCTGATAATGCCATCTTTACCAGAAGGAGCTTGTTGAACTGTCTCATGATACATGCGTTTATCATGATCGCCGATTCCTTATTCTCAAGAAGATCGTGATACATACTGCAAGCCTTCTCCTTCTGCTTTGCAATGATGAAGTCTATCATCTGATACACCTTGCTCTCCGCATCCTGACTGCACAGAAGATCCACATCATGCTCGCTGACCTGCTTCGTGTCTCCGGCGTAGCTTATCATCTTGTCAACCTCATTCTTGATACAGTTCATATCCATGTTAGCAGCTTCGATTATCTTGTATATCGCCGTGTCTGTGGTGGCAACACCATCGGCACGGAACAGTGACTTCACCCACGTGACCATCATCTTCTCATCAGGGGTCGCAAAATCCAGAGCCTCTCCATTCTTGTCCACAGCCTTGAACAGCTTATACCTGGTGTCCACATCCATCTCTACAAATATGGCAACTGATGTATCCTCTATCTCCACCAGCTTCTTTGCAAAATCCTCGTTGCTGCTCTTGAACAGACCACTGTTCTCCACAAGGACAACTCTTCTGTCCGCAAAAAATGGCATCTCGTTGCAGAATGCAAGAAGCTCAGATGTATCGATCCCATTTCCGGCAAATTTCATAAAATTCAGATTATCGTCCTTATCAGTCAGAGCCGACAGCAGCTTATCTCTGTACTGGTTCACGAGATACCTCTCCTCCCCATACAGAAGATATATCTTGGCAAACTCCCCCGTCTTTATATGTTGGTTTATGACCGCCATCGCGTTCTTTTTTTCCTTTTTCTTTGTTGCAGCCATTACGTTTCTCCTTCATCAAGCTTATGTCTCACAATATGATTTTCAAAATACAGTACCAGTTTCTACCATAATTATATCTTATGTGGCAAATCTGACCTGTTTTTCTATGTATTTTGATAATATCAGAGGTTATCTGACCTGTTTTTATAATCACATATTGATTATTTCTATAATGTCACTTTGGTTTTATAATCACCTACAGATTGTGAGTTTATGTACACTCACTCCAATAAACACAAATCTAATTATAACGGAGGTTCAACATGGAGACAACAGAAAGATATAAGTTAAATAAGGAACTTGCCCAGATGCTTAAGGGCGGAGTTATCATGGACGTTACAACACCTGAGCAGGCTAAGATCGCTGAGGCTGCCGGCGCTTGTGCAGTTATGGCACTTGAGAGAATCCCAGCAGATATCAGAGCTGCAGGTGGTGTATCACGTATGAGTGACCCACAGATGATCAAGGGAATCCAGAACGCTGTATCAATCCCTGTTATGGCTAAGTGCCGTATCGGACATTTCGCAGAGGCTCAGATCCTTCAGGCCATCGAGATCGATTACATCGACGAGAGCGAGGTTCTCTCACCAGCAGATGACGTATACCATATCGACAAGAGACAGTTCAAGGTTCCTTTTGTATGTGGTGCCAAGGATCTCGGCGAGGCCCTCAGAAGAATCAACGAGGGTGCTTCAATGATCAGAACTAAGGGCGAGCCTGGTACAGGTGATATCGTTCAGGCCGTAAGACATATGAGAAAGATGAACAGCCAGATCGCTGAGATCGTCAGCATGAGAACAGATGAGCTGTATGAGGCAGCTAAGAAGCTTGAGGTTCCTTACGATCTCGTTCAGTACGTACATGAGAATCACCGTCTCCCAGTTGTAAACTTCGCAGCCGGCGGTGTTGCTACTCCTGCCGACGCAGCTCTCATGATGCAGCTCGGTGCTGAGGGTGTATTCGTAGGTTCAGGTATCTTCAAGTCAGGAGACCCTGCTAAGCGTGCTGCTGCCATCGTTCAGGCAACAACAAACTACAATGACGCTGATCTCGTTGCAAAGCTTTCAGAGGGACTTGGTGAAGCTATGGTTGGTATCAACGAGCAGGAGATCGCAATCCTCATGGCAGAAAGGGGTAAGTAATATGCAGGTTGGTGTATTGGCAGTACAGGGAGCTTTCGCAGAGCATGAGCATGTACTTTCCGAGCTCGGCGTATCATGCTTAGAACTTAGAAATGCCGGAGATCTGAACAAGCCTTATGACGCCCTGATCCTTCCTGGCGGTGAGAGCACAGTCCAGGGAAAGCTTCTCAGAGACAGCGACATGTTCGACACTATAAAGTCTCAGATCGAGAGTGGCATGCCGGTTCTTGCCACATGTGCAGGACTTATTCTTCTGGCACAGCACATCGAAGGTGATGACACTGTACACCTTGGCACTCTCCCTGTCACAGTAAAGAGAAATGCCTACGGAAGACAGCTTGGAAGCTTCCACACAGAGGCCGAGCTTAAAGGTATCGGTGAGGTTCCTATGACTTTCATCCGTGCACCTTATGTGGCTGAGGCTTCACCTGAGGTTGATGTCCTTGCAACAGTTGATGACAAGATCGTGGCGGTTAAGTACGGCAACCAGTTTGCCCTCTCCTTCCACCCTGAGCTTGACAGCGACTACAGGATCCACAAGGCATTTGTAGACAGTATCCAGTAATATATTGACTACAGTCTAAAACATATATCAATAAAGAAAAGCCTGTGACATATACAGCAGTTATCTGCCGGTATATGTCACAGGCTTTTTCTAATCTATTTTTTCAGTATGCTCCAGGCCATCAAAGTCCGTCATACTCTCATGCTCAGGAAGCTTTGTGAGCGGTTCTTCCTTCTCCTCTATCTTCTCAAGGATCTCCTTGTACTCATTGTCCTTGATGTGGTTTCCTATGATCTCCGCCACATCCGTAACTGTGACAAATGCGGAGGTATCTATGGAATTGATGATGTTCTTCAGCTCACCGATCTCAAATCTCGTGATAACACAGTAGAGCACTGTCTTGTTACCGCTTATCATTCCCTTGCCCTGCATGATGGTAACTGTTCTTCCAAGCTTCTTGTATATCTTGTCTGCCACCTCTCTGGCATCATCAGTTATGATCATGGCCGCCTTTGCCTGCTCCAGACCGGTCTCAACCATATCAAGCACCTTTGATGTTATAAAGTATGTAAGAAGACTGTACATCGCCCTGTCCAGACCAAAGAGCATTCCCGCAATAGAATATATGATCAGATTCATGCCCAGAACAACTCTTCCAACCGGCCAGTCTTTTTTCTTGTTCAGCATGATGGCCACGGTCTCCGTTCCATCCAAGCACCCGCCGAACTTGATGATGATACCAACTCCAAGTCCAAGTATCACACCGCCGAAGCACACCGCAAGTATGGTCTCTGAGGTTGCATTTTCAAGGGGTTTGAATATCTCCACAAATACTGAGAATACAGCCATGGAATAACCGGACTTCACCATGAACATCTTACCAAGCTGTCTTGAACCTATTATAAGAAACGGAACATTAAGAACGATCGTCAGAATACTCAGGGACACTTCTGTGAGATTATTGATCATGATACCTATACCGATGACTCCTCCGTCAAGTATGGTGTTCGGCACGAGAAATTCTTCGATAGCAAATGCAGCTATAACTGCGCCAAGTGTCAGCATTACAAATTCCAGCAGTAATTTTAGTTTTTTTGTCATACTCATCTTCCTTTCCACATCATAGTCGTTTCTTCCTTCCCCTGTTCTCCTTTCAGAATTCTTATTCTCATAACTCCCTGATCATCTGTATCCGGTTACCGAAATTCCACCATCCGTTATCTCTACACATATAGCTCCATGGTCTATGGTACTCATTACATCAGCTCCACAGGCATCCAAACGCTCCAGTGTCTCCCCGTGCGGATGACCATATCGGTTATTCTCCCCCGCCGATATGATCGCAAGATCCGGGTCGACTGCTCTCAGGAACTCCCCACTCGTAGAATATCTGCTGCCGTGATGTCCGACCTTCAACACATCAGCACTCAGATCACCGCCCTCCGAGATAAGCTCCCGTTCTCCATCTTCTCCCAGGTCTCCCGTAAATAAAACACTGTACCCTCGATACTCCAGACGGATAACCGCAGAAAGATCATTTGCATCTTTTATATCAGTTTTTTCGGACGGATGCAAGAAATTTAACCACACTTTAGCCGCATCCTTGCCACAGGACATTTGAGAACCGCCGTCCATATATATGATATTTACGCCTCTTTTCTCTGCCAGCTCAAGCAGTTCACCCATATTTTCAATATCACCATACATCGGAACCACAAGATTATCTATTCTGATACCGGAGTTCGTATCGCTTAGAAGATATTGGATACCGGACACATGATCCTTATCTCCGTGTGTCACAAATGCATAGTCTACATGAGCTGCACCATAAAACTTTAGAACAGGCGCCATCACGTACTCACCAACCTTATTGCTACTCGACGAGCCCCCATCTATCAATATATTTACTCCCATGCCAGACCTTATAAGTATGCCGTCCCCCTGACCAACATCCATAAATACAACTCTGAACTCCCGGTCAAATGAAGCCGCTTCGTAACACACGCAGCACAGGGTAATGATCACAGCAGCGCACAGACAGACCATCCGCCTCCTCACCCTGGCGCAGTCTGCACTCTTTGCTCTTACAAGCAGGATCAGCACTCCAACCATAGCCATATAAAATACTACGATCATCATAACCGACACATGGCCTGTATTTATACTGTAAAATGGAAGCTTCATCGCCCATTCGCAAAGCTGCCTGTATATTGCAAGTATCAGCTTCACAGGAAACGCTCCTATGCCCACCGCCATCTCATTGCCCTGTAGTATCCCGGGAAAAATAAGCATAGCCGCAATCACGACGATACTCACGAATATTATCACAGAAACCAATGGCACTATGAGCAGATTCAGAAAGATCGAATACAGCGGAAACTGGTAATAATAGAATATAACAAGCGGTCCGGTGGCAAGTGTTATCGCCAGATTCATTACAAGTGTGCTGACTACCTTATTCTTAGTTGGAATAAGCTTTTTCATAAGTGCTCCAGGCACCGCCATCCCCAGCACTGCGGCAAAAGACAACTGAAATCCGGCATCAAGGATGATACCCGGATCAATCAGCGCCTGTATGACTGACGCGGTTCCCGCGGATGTAAGCATATCAGGGCTTCGCCCCTTTACCTGACCGATCACAGATATCACCATCATTATCATGGCTCTTACAGTTGAACTCGCCATCCCGGTCATAACTCCGTAAAGTACGATCACAGATATAGCCATTATACCTGATGCCATATATGACCCTGTAAGCCTTCGCAGCACGCCGAATAATGTCATTCCTATTATTGCTATGTGCACACCGGATATCGCCAGAATATGAGCTATTCCATTCATCTGAAACAGCTTCTTCGTATCCCTGTCAATGCCGCTCTTATCCCCCAGTAGCATTGCCTTTATCACCGAGCCATCAGTCTCTCCAAACACACTGTCTGTGATCTCCCCGGACTTTATACGCAGCCTGAACAGAATGTCTCCTATACGGCTGTAGTCCTCTCCACACTCCAGAATGGAGATATCCTTTCCTACTATATATATTCCCTTGTGCGAATAATATTCCCGCGCATCGAATTCGCCCGGATTATCTGCAGAGTCCGGCCTTGACAGACTGCAGCTTAAGGTCAGCTTCATTCCGGTCTTCAGGCTTCCCACGTCTTCCATGTACAGCAATACCTTTGATCTTCCCCGGTATTCCACAGTTTCTTCTGAGTCGCCTCCGCCAAATGTTATCCATTCCGCATACACATATACCCGCCATTCATCGCCGGACTGCCTGATCTCGTACACCTTTCCTTCTATACCGCCCGGCTGCTGCCCATCGAGCTCTTCTGCGAGTCTCTCCTGCTTCGACATAGCACAACCATTCATATAACCGGTCAAAGAGATCATTCCAAATATCATCATACTCAGAACGCATCTGACGATCCTGTTCTTTCTGTCTTTATCACCATGAGCTTTGCCACTATAAAAAAACATGGCTGTACCGGCTTTGTCCATGTAAACCGACAATACCGGTGCAGCCAATATGATCAGACCAATTATAAGCACTGAACTGTCAGCCGCCTCTTTATACGCCTCTCCAAGCGCAAAGCATACTGCTATCCAGAATAATGGTCTCTTTATATTCGTATCCTCCTGTTTTGTTCAAACTTCTGTTTATATCTCAAGCTTTGAATAATCAGCAGTAAATTTCCTGCTGAGATCGATGTTGTTCAATCTGTTATTTGTATTATCCACATTTATCTGTACACTCTTGACATCTTCAAGCTCCATGAGGGAATCCACAACAGAATACACAAGTATCTCATCGTCCACACCTGCTGTTCCATCCGCAAAGCTCTCATTAAATGTTATCGTACACACATCGTCAGCATCATCCACAGTGACACTCTTAACCACAGTTTTCTCATTGAGCGGTACAACTGTTCCATCGTAACTCATTCTCAGTCCTGCAACCATCTGTTCCTCCAGTGATTCAGGCGCTGATCTGTCCAGATCTATGGTCTTCTGAACCAGCTTCTGTCCTGTGCTGTCCGGCATATATATGTTGTACTCTTCATGTGGATTCATGAAGTTGTCCATATCTGAAAATGAATCATTTGTGAGCTCCTCACGCACGATACTGTTCTCATTTGCAATGTCAGTGTATTCATACACAACCTTCTTCACCGATTCGATCTGTGTCAGAGTTCTCACAAATGCCGCCTTGCTTAGCACCATCTCATATGTGTCAGTGGCCTCCCAGTCAACGTTGAACATAAGATTGATCGTCGCCTGACCGTCATATGTATATCTCTGGTACGTAACGCCCTGGGGAACCGGAACCTGTTTATCCGTCATTTCCCCACTGTCCATCAATGCGTTCATCACAGTGTCGATAAGATTCTCCGTCGTGACGAGCTGGTCTCGGGTGAAAACCTCCGGGAACAGATCAGTCCACGTTGAGTTTGCGTAGTACAGAGTCAGATTTTCATCTGAATTGTCTGCTGAATTTTTCTTTCTGCCATTCTTGCTGTCGCTTCCACACGCCACAAGAATCACCACTGCAGCCATGACCACGGCAGTGAGCATAATTCTTTTTTTCGTCGTCATATTAATCCCTTACTCGTGAGCCTGTAATGGAACCTTTACCGTAAATGTAGTTCCTTTTCCCGGTTCACTATACACATTTATAGTTCCTTTGTGCATGATAATTATATTCTTCGTGATGGCTAGTCCCAGACCGGTTCCACCAGTGTCTCGACTTCTCGCCTTGTCTACTCTGTAGAATCTCTCAAAAATATGATTTATGCAATCCTCCGGTATTCCTACACCGGAGTCTGCTACCTTGATATAGAAGTTCCTGTGGTCTGAATTGAGCGAAACCTTTATCCAACCGCCATCAACGTTATACTTTATTCCATTCTCTATCAGATTCGAGATCGCAAGAGTAAACTTCACCTTGTCTATCTCTGCCTTTATGTCTCCAAAGCTCTCAAATGAAAGCTGTATACTTCTCTTCTCCGCCAGAGGCTTAAGTCTCTTGAGTATGAGATCCATAAATTCATTCATATCCACAGGCTCTTTATTCAGGCTGTCAGGGCCTTTGTCAGTCTTAACGAGTGTAAGCAGATCACTTATGATCTCTGCCTCCCTGTCTATCTCCTGAACTATATCCTCCATGAATTCTCTGTACATCTCCGCCGGCACATCACTCTGGGTGAGCAGCGACTCTGACAGAACCTTCATGGATGTTATCGGTGTCTTTAACTCATGTGAGACATTTGACACGAATTCCTGACGGGACTCCTCAAGAAGCTGTGCCTTGTTGAATATATCGTTTATATCCTTTGTCAGCTCCTGTGTCTCCCTGAACATACCGTCCACGCTCATCGGTTCAAGGCTGCCGCCTTTCATTCCCTCTATCTCGTTTCTGACATGGTTCACATCCCTGACTGATAACTTAGCCGCAAAATAAGCAGCTATCAATCCAAGTATCAACGATATCGCAAACAGATAAGTTGCATTTCTCTTCATATATATTGACAGGTTCTCGAGAGCATCGGTCTCAAGAGATATCAGTGCCACCGCATCTGTATAGCCCTCACTGTTGATCACTGGAACTATGCGTCTGTACACATTTTCCTCTGTCTCTGATATATACTTCTGCTGCCCCTTCATTACGCTGAACACGTTCTCATCCACCAGATATCTTCCGGTGTCTTTTCCATAGGAGTCCACCACGACCTTGTAATCAGTATCCACTATAACTATACGGGCAGAGAGAGAATAAGCCATGGTCTTTATCTCGTCCACGGCTCTCCCTATATCATCCTCCGCCTTGTGTTCATTCACTATATGGGCAATGTATTCTGCACACTCCTGTGCGTGTCTGTCAAGATTTCTCTCACTCTTCGAATTCACAGTGCCCGCCAGTATCCACAGTGCTGCATAGGCGATCACTGCCACACTGACTGCCACTATAAGCGATATGATCGTTCTCTGCCCCACTCTGATACTGACTCTGGATCTCTCCTGGGCGGTATTCTTCTCTTCAATTTTTTCTGTTTCAACTGTTGCACGTTTCTTTTTTTTCATATCAGCCCTTGAAGAAATATCCTACTCCCCATTTTGTATGAATGTATACCGGCTCACCCGGATTAGCTTCTATCTTCTCACGAAGTCTTCTAACATGCACATCAACTGTTCTCGCATCTCCCGGGTAGGAATCTCCCCAGATCGTATTCAGGAGTTCATTTCTTGAATATACCTTGTTTGGATGCGCCATGAGCAGCTCAAGAAGGTCAAACTCTTTGGCTGTCAAATTAAGCTCCTTACCACCGACAAATACACGTCTGCTGTCAAGCTCAACCTTCATTCCGTTGATCTCCATTACATTTGACGGTTTTGCAGGTGCCTGCTTGCGGTTGCTTCTTCTAAGTATAGCCTTGATCCTGGCCTTCACCTCAAGAATATTAAATGGCTTTGTTATATAGTCATCTGCACCATACTCGAGTCCCATGATCTTATCCATGTCCTCACCCTTTGCAGTGAGCATGATAATAGGAACATTGGAAAACTCTCTGACCATCTGGCAAACCTCTATTCCTGTGTATACAGGTATCATTATATCCAGCAGAACTATATCGTAATCATTTGCCTTTATCTTCTCTATAGCTTCACCGCCATCGTAGGCTGTATCCACTTCCATATCGTCCTGTTCCAGGCTGAACTTCAGCCCCTTAACGATCAACTTCTCATCATCCACAACAAGAACTTTCTTCATCTTAACATCCTTTCTACCCCGAGACTCATTTACTCTGTCGATATATATGTCTCCAGTTTCTCATATATACTGTCTCCTATGCCGCTGACATTCTTAAGGTCATCTTTGCAGGCAAATGCTCCATTCTTCCGTCTGTACTCAACAATCTGCGAGGCCTTCGTCTCGCCTATTCCCGGTAACGTCATAAGTTCCGCAGCATCTGCACTGTTGATGTTGACCAGTCTCTGTTCCGACGCATCTGTCCCGGCTTCGCTCTCATCCGGAAGCTGTTCACCTCCGACAGGAAAGTACAGCTTCTGACCATCCTCAAGCACATCTGCAAGATTCACCGCAACGGTATCTGCGTCATCGGAGAATCCTCCCGCCGCCTCAAGGCCATCATTCGCCCTGGATCCGGCTTCGAGCTCATATACGCCCTCATTCTTCACTGCTCCGCATACAAAAACTGTTATGTATTCTGGAGTTTCTGAATGTATCGTTACACTCTCGTCTGCTCCGGCTTCTTCCGCGCCTTGCTGCGAAGCTTTCTCCGTAACATTCTCTTCTGAATTACCGGATATAGTTACCTGTTCTTCTCCACAGCCGGAACACAATAATGTCATTGTCAGCACGCATAAATATGCTAAATTTTTAATTATTTTCTTCATCGTGCGACACCTCCTGTGTCAGCACAGAATTACACAGGTTTATTGTATCTAAACACCTCTGAATTTACAACAATATATTTCTATTTTATTTCATTTTTGTTACTTTTTTCACAAAAGAGCCCTTTTATCCCTTATTCATTGATACTTTTTACAATACATAAAAATGTAACATTTTTATAAACTCCCCGATTCAGATCAGACATAAAAAAACAGCATACATGACCGGTAATCTTCCCTCCTTACAGATGGCTGTCCACCATGGTCATATATACTGTTTTATAATTTACTATTTTATTATTTGAAGCTTTGTTATATTCTGCCATGCATCCTAGAATAAAGGCTCCTTGAGGATAGCAGTTCCGATACCCTTCTGGGTGAAGAATTCAAGAAGCAGGCAGTGCTGGAGACGGCCATCAAGTATATGCACCCTTGAAACTCCATTTTCCATGGCTGCGATACAGTTGTTAAGCTTTGGAAGCATACCACCGCCGACAACGCCCTTCTCTATGATGTCCTTTGCCTCGTGTATATCCATCTCTGAGATAAGTGTTGACTTGTCTGTTGGATCAATAAATACTCCCTCGATATCTGTGAGGAATACAAGCTTCTCAGCCTCAAGAGCTGTTGCTACTGCACAAGCAGCATCGTCCGCATTGATGTTGTAATCCTCGTAGTTCTCATCCACTCCTATAGGTGCGATAACCGGGATGAAATCATCCTCGATAAGTGATGTAAGGATGGATGTGTCAACATTTGTTATCTCTCCCACATAACCTATATCCTTGCCACCAGGGAACTTCTTCTTGACTGTGAACATTCCGCCGTCCTTGCCGCTGATTCCGACTGCCTTAAGTCCGATCTTCTGCATGAGACTTACAAGACTCTTGTTGACCTTGCCGAGAACCATCTCTGCGATCTCCATCGTCTCTGCATCTGTAACACGGAGACCGTTGATAAATTCTGCCTCCTTGCCGACCTTCTCTACCCATTTGCTGATCTCCTTGCCGCCACCGTGTACGATGACCGGCTTCATGCCGACAAGCTTCAGCATGGCAACGTCCTTGATAACGTTGTACTTGAGATTCTCGTCAAGCATAGCGCTTCCGCCGTACTTTACAACCACTGTCTTGCCCTGGAATTTCTTGATATATGGCATAGCCTCTATCAGTGTCTGTGCCTTCTCAATTACCTGATCTACTGTGTAATCACCTATAACCATTTTTCTGTCCTTCTTTCTTCTATATTTATATATCTTCGGTTTATCTACCTTAGGTTTATCTGTCTTTTGCCTTCAACTTTATCTTCCAGCCTGATCAATGTCAACGATTAACGCATCGTCTCAATTTAGTCTTATTTGATTTATTGACTAGAATCTATTTTTAAATTTACGCAATATGTTTTATCTTATAACCTGCTTCCATTTTTATATGGCTTATCTCACTGGATTTTACTTTCTATAATCCGCATTTATCTTTATATAGTCATATGTGAGATCGCAGCCCCATGCTGTGGCTGTCTCATCCCCCATATTCATATGTGCCTTGAGCTTTATCTGTTTCTCTGAGAGTATGTGACTGGCTTCTTTCTCATCATAATCCGTCGTCACTCCATGCTTTACAATCTCAAGATGTCCTGCCACACTGGATATCTCTATATCTACCCTGTACGGATCGAATTTCACTCCGCTCTGCCCCATGGCACATACTATTCTGCCCCAGTTGGCATCGGCACCATACATGGCACACTTTACAAGATTGGAGGCCACTATAGCCTTTGCCAGATGCCTTGCATTGTCCTTATCAGGCATACCCGACACATCCACCTGAAACATCTTGGTAGCGCCCTCTCCGTCCGAGGCTATCGCCCTGACAAATGCTCTGTTGATATATCTTATCGCTTCGACAAATGCAGGAAAGTCTTCATCGGTCTCCAGCAGTTCCTCGTTACCCGCCATACCATTTGCAAATATCATTACCGTGTCATTTGTAGACATGTCTCCATCCACAGACACCATATTGTATGTATCGACCACATCTGACTTCAGCACCTTGCCTAGCAGCTCTGAGCTGATATTCAGATCTGTCGTAATGAAGCTGAGTACGGTCCCAAGGTTTGGATTGATCATTCCGGATCCCTTGCACATGCCTCCTATGGTGACCTGCTGCCCCTTGATCTCTAAAGTTACGGCTATCTCCTTCTTATAGATATCAGTCGTCTTGATCGCCTCCGCGGCATCCACTCCGGCATCTATAGAATATGAAAGCTCCGGCACCAGCATATCTATACCGCTCTGTATGACATCCATCGGAAGTCTCATTCCTATGACTCCTGTAGAAGCCACCGCAACCGTACTTGGATCTATGCCAAGGCTCTTACCTACATGGGCCGCCATGGCCTCAGCATCGTGGATTCCCTGTTCGCCAGTACAGGTATTTGCCACACCGCTGTTTACAACCAGTGCCTGACACATTCCCACATTCTGGCAAAGCCGCCTGTCGTATATGACCGGTGCTGCCTGAACCATGTTCTGTGTAAATGCTCCCGCTACATGTGCAGGAACATCACTCACCAGAAGTGCCATGTCTTTTTTCAGTTTATTTCTTCTTATTCCAACATGTAGTCCCGCTGCACGAAATCCAGCAGGAGCTGTCACGCCTCCCGGAATTATCTTCATCCTACCACCTTATTTCCAAATTTATGGGAAAACAGGAGCCATGCGGAGACCCTCTGCCTCGTCAAATCCAAACATGATGTTCATGTTCTGAACCGCCTGACCTGCAGCACCCTTTACAAGATTGTCAAGTGCGCCCATGGCGATGACTCTGTTTGTTCTCTCATCTATCTTAAAGTTGACATCCACATAGTTGCTGCCCTCAACCCATCTTGTCTCAGGACATACATCCTTGTCGAGGACTCTGATAAATCTCTCATTTGCATAGTACTTATCGTATGCGGTTCTCACTGTATCGTAATCGACCTTCTCCTTGAGGTTGGCATATGCTGTCACAAGTATTCCTCTGTTCATAGGAACAAGGTGTGGAGTGAAGTTGATAACTATCGGACTGCCATTCGCATATCCAAGCTGCTCCTCTATCTCAGGGGTATGTCTGTGTGTCGTAACTCCATAAGCCTTTATGCTCTCATTGACCTCACAGTAAAGATTTGCGATCTTCGCGCCTCTTCCTGCACCTGATGTTCCGGACTTGGCGTCAACGATGATGGAGTTGGCATCAACCAGACCTTCCTTAACCAGTGGGTAGAGTGAAAGGATGGAACATGTTGTGTAGCATCCAGGGTTTGCAAGAAGTCTGCACTTCTTTATATCCTCCCTGTTGATCTCACAAAGACCATACACAGCCTCGTCAATAAACTGTGGGCTCTTATGCTCTATCTTGTACCACTTCTCATAAGTAGCAACATCCTTTATTCTGAAATCTGCACTGAGATCTATGATCTTGACCTTGGACAGTATCTCCTCATTTACCAGTGATCCGCACAGTCCCTGTGGTGTGGCGGTAAATATTACATCTACCTGTGAGGCAAGCTCCTCCATGTTGTCATCCATACACTTTGCATCCACGATCTGGAACATGTTGCCGTATACCTGATAATACTTCTGATCTATAAAGCTTCTTGATCCATACCATACGATCTCCGCTTCCTTATGTCCAAGAAGAATTCTTACTATCTCCTGTCCTGCATATCCTGTTGATCCGATAATTCCTACCTTAATCATAACTGCCTCCATAATTTATATGTACTTTTTCTATATCTGTATAAAGACATACTCTGTTTGATTGTATACCTGACAATGTATATCGTCAACATACACTATTTAATATGTAGAAATACACTCATTACCCTGAGCTTTTGTATCTCTGTTCCTCGTTTCCTCTGCGGAAACTTTTATAATTATACATTTGTAACGTATAATATGCAATGGTTTTTTTGAATATTTGCATATTTGTCCAAAATATACGATTTATCAGCATTTTTGCCACCATTTTGCTCTGTATTTATGCATATTTTTCATGAATAATATACGGTGAACGAATGAATATTTTGAAAAATCACTTGCATAATATACATTTGCGTTGTATAGTTCATGTAGAAAATGTCATATAGAGGATCCCGTTCCGCCGGACAGAGCTCTTGTGATGTGCGTAGATGTATCTTTATTGCATCTGCTCTATATTTATAAATAGGAGGATTTATTAAAATGGCTAAAGAAAAAGTTGTACTGGCTTATTCAGGCGGTCTTGATACCACTGCCATCATCCCATGGTTAAAGGAGACATACGGATACGATGTTATCTGTGCATGTATAGATGTAGGTCAGGAGAGTGAGCTTGAGGGACTTGACGAGAGAGCAAAGTATTCAGGAGCTGAGAAGCTTTACATCATCGATGTTGTAGACGAGCTCTGCGATGAGTACATCATGCCAACAGTTCAGGCTGACGCTGTATATGAGAACAAGTACCTTCTCGGTACTTCATTTGCAAGACCTATCATTGCCAAGAAGCTCGTTGAGGTTGCACGTAAGGAAGGCGCTGTTGCCATCTGCCACGGAGCTACAGGTAAGGGTAACGACCAACTTCGTTTTGAGCTTTCTATCAAGGCTCTTGCACCGGACATCAAGGTTATCGCTACATGGAGACAGCCTGAGTGGACAATGCAGTCACGTGAGGATGAGATCGCTTTCTGTAAGGCACACGGCATCGATCTTCCATTTGATGCAAAGCATTCTTACAGCCGTGACCGTAACATCTGGCACATCAGCCATGAGGGCCTTGAGCTTGAGAATCCTGCAAATGAGCCAAACTACGATGACCTTCTGGTTCTCTCAGTTACACCTGAGAAGGCACCTGATGAGCCTGAGTACATCGACCTTGACTTCGAGAAGGGCTACCCTGTAGCACTCAACGGCAAGAAGATGAAGACTTCTGATATCATCCGTGAGCTGAACAAGCTCGGCGGAAAGCACGGTATCGGTATCATCGATATCGTTGAGAACCGTGTTGTCGGCATGAAGTCACGTGGTGTATACGAGACACCTGGTGGAACTATCCTCACAGAGGCTCATAAGCAGCTTGAGGAGCTCACACTTGACCGTGATACCATGGAGTACAAGAAGCTTGTCGGAACAAAGTTCGCAGCACTTGTATATGAAGGAAAGTGGTTCTGCACTCTCCGCGAGAGCCTTTCAGCATTTGTTGCCAAGACTGAGGAGCGTGTAACTGGTCATGTAAAGATGAAGCTCTACAAGGGTAACATCATCAAGGCTGGTACTACATCAGATTATACTCTGTACTCAGAGAGCCTTGCTTCATTCACAACTGGCGACCTCTACGATCACAAGGATGCTTCAGGTTTCATCAACCTGTTCGGTCTTTCAATGAAGGTTCGTGCTATGATGGATCAGAAGCGCGAGGAGAAGGACAACGCCAACAATAAATAATTTATAAATTCTTTACAAAAGAAGCGTGTTGGAATAGTATATAGAAAAGGAAATGGGGTTTTACCACATTTTACTGTTGTGGGTTGCTCGTTTCCTTTTTTATTGATAGAATATCATACAGATATTTCTTACCATTTTCTGCATTCTCACTAATTTCATAAAAATCCCCAACATACCCTTTTAAATACTGGGCAACTCTTAATGAATTTATACACATCGTATATCTCGACGATATTTGAATGTATATCTATAAAAAAAGATCCGGAGCCGAAGCTCCAGATCTCCCTAAATACATATCATTTACAATATCGCTGCACCAACGTACATTATTTTAAATTACAGTCTATATATTCCATATATGACTTTTTTCCAACTTCTGATTCATTTTCCACATACCACTCTGCGCATTCTTTCAATCCATCTTCCAATGATATTGTCTCCGGATATATTTTGTTCTGCTGCTGCACATCGAGATAATATTCATAGTTATAAAAACTGAAATAATTTCTCTGTTCTATATCCTCACTGACATTTACAAACGCAGGGATCTTATCAAAGCAGGCGTAACACATCGTCACCCAGTCTTTTATAGTGACCGGCTCCACATTTCCCACATTCATGATATGAGTCTCCAGCTTTTCCTCTATTACTCTCTCCATCAGGATACAGAGATCCTTCACATGGAAGAACTGCAGCTTCATTCCACCATCTCCGGGCAGATAAAATGGTCTGTCCGCCCTGGCGCAGTCAAATACAAAAGCCTCCCTGTATACATTGTTCATAGGTCCATAAATATATGGTGGTCTGAGTATGTAAGCATCACTCACTCTGTCAAGTAATGCATCCTCCGCAGCAATCTTATCCGTACCATATGACCCCCAGTATCTGTTGAGTGCCCGTTCTGAATCTTCACGGAATGGCTGATCTCCATACTCTGGATACACTGCACTTGAGCTGATCATGATATACTGACCAAATGAACCAAGGCTGTCACATAAGTCTGTGATATCTTCTGCATTATATGCGGTTATGTCCGCCACAACATCAAAATAGATGTCTTTGAGTTTGTCTCCCAGGTCATGCCTGTCCGCTTCTATAAGCTTCGCACCTGGAACCTGCGGTCTTGAATTTCTGTTGACCACATACACCTCATAGCCTTTGTCCACAAAATACCGCGCCGCATACCGGCTTACAAATACTGTGCCACCCGTTATTAGTATTTTCTTCATGGAGAGCCTCCTTTAAATTGGGATTTTTTATCTACTCACCAAGTTCCAGCACCACGCTCTCATTTCCAGCTAATTTCACTGAACTAAGGTCTGACACACCTGTCTCACCAGAACTTGAATAAAGTACATTTGTAACTGTTATGTCTCCGCACTCTGCAAGTGATACCGTCTGATCGCCCTCTGCAAAATTGTGCACCACCAGCAGCTTCTGTCCATCCGTCTCACGGAAGTATGCTGTCACACTGTCACTTGTGAGCGATGCCGCTCTGTAACTTCCTTTCATAAGTGCAGGATTGTCCTTTCTCAGTGCTATCAATGTCTTGTAATATGAATACATTGAATCCGGATCTTCCATCTGCTGGTCAAGTCCCTTTGTCTCTGCATTCTGATTGTCCTTTTCCCACGACGTATTATATGTACTGTCACCTCCCCAAAGGAAAGGCGTCCTTATCATCTCATCCGGCTTACTGCCGTACATTCCAAGCTCCTCGCCATAATATATATATGGATTGCCTGGAAGCGTCATATATACCGCCGCAATCTGTCTCGCCTTATCCAGGCTGTTCACCGACGATGCTATCCTGTCCTGATCGTGATTTGCTCCAAATACTCCATTCAGATAGTTGACATCCACGCCGTCATATTTATTCTGTATATTCTCTATCGCCACGGAAAGAGAATCACCAAAGCCTGGCACCGCCATGCCTTTCTGTACGCAATTCAGTATCTTCTGCTGAATTGCGAAATCAAACTTCGTGTCAAATGGCTGGACATAATTTTCCAGCACCTTGTCATCCTGCCATACCTCACCCACCAGGTATACATCAGGATTTATGCTCTCGCAGTAACCGGCAAATTCGTTCCACCAGTTGATGTTTGCCGCTTCAGAATCTTCCTGCTGCTTGAACTCATGCGCCCCATAGATATGAACTGCGGCGTCCATACGGAAACCGTCAAGACCAAGCTCCAGCCAATGACCGGCGGCATCCTTCGCAGCCTGTCTAACATCCGGATTGTTATAGTTCAGATCCGGCATATCCGCGCCGAACACACCATAATAATAGAAGTCTCCTTCCTGGTGCCACACCATATCTCCCCAGCTTGATTTGTCGAGAAGATGATTGCAGTCTTTCTTGTCGGTCTTGTACACCCACCTGTAATAATCTCTGTACTCGCTGTTCTCATCGGACTTTGCCGCCTGAAACCACGGATGATTGATACTAGTGTGATTGATGACCAGATCCATGATGACTTTCATGTCTCTGCTGTGTGCTTCGTCAAGCAATCTCTTAAGATCATCCTCTGTTCCGTAATCGGGATTCACCGTCATGTAATCCGTCACTGAATATCCGTGGTAGGTATCGGATGCAGTGATCGGCATGAGCCATATCCCATCGATTCCGAGCTCCTGCAGATAGTCAAGCTTCTCCGTGACGCCATTCAGATCGCCTATACCATCACCGTCTGAATCTGCAAATGATCTGACAAATATCTCGTAATACACACCGCGATTACCCTCTTCGTCGGTCTTCTTACGAGGCTCTGCCGCAAACTCCGCCACGTCATACGAATCACTTGAGTATGTTCCCTCTACATAAGGCTCATCCTTGTCTTCTGTAGCTTTTTTTGACTCCTGTCCATCTTCTTCTGATGCTCCGGCATCTGTCTGATCGTTTGTCTGACCATCCGCCAAAGTCTCTGCTTCTGACGACGCAGCACCGTCCGCTCCGTCATCTGTTTTGCCGCACCCTGTACCGAGTCCAAGTGTAAGGGCCAGCATAACCACTGCAAGTCTCTTCTGCAGTCTGAGTAAGTTGTTCTGTTTCAGCACTTTCTTTTTAAGCACTTTCTCGTTCCTCCTATACTCCCTCCAAAGAACATTATAACAGACCATGCCTCATAACTTCCAGTGTATTTTCTAAGCCATAGCCCTGCCGGCGGTCTTGTACCTGTCAACGATCACTCCAACAAGTATGAACAGTACGGCGAATAGCATCTGCACCCCCATGCTTACAAATATGCCTGACACAGAACTGCCGGATGCGAAATTGTCGATGGCATCCGTTGCATTTGCGTACCAATATGCTGGAAGGAAATGTGCTATCGCCATCACAGTGTCACTTAAGAACTCTCTCGGCACAAATATCCCGCAGAGGAATGCCATTCCAAGTGATATGACATTTGCACACATGGAAAGAATCTGTTCACTCTGGGTAAGCTTGCTAACCAGAAATGCCAGCGAGAGTGCTACACAGGCATACACCAGCATATTGAGTATGAACATTCCGCTCCTTGCTGAGACTATATCATATTTTATAAGTATTCTGGAAAGTACTATAAATACTACAGACAATACGCATCCAGTAAACATCATCCCCAGGACAAGTTCCCTGTTCAGCCTGAAAAATTTGTATGATGAGCACTCTATTCTCGCTCTAAGCTTTTTCCTGTTATATACCTGCAAAACAGGCGCTACCCCAATTATCATAACGCATATCATGACCCACCCCAGATAGTTGTAAAAATTATATAACATGGAATGTCCTGAGGTCTTTCCTTCGGCCATATCGACTTCAGCCTTCTGCTCAAGTGCCATCCTCGCTCTCTTATCGGCATCGTTCACATCATCTCCGGCCCTCTTGTACAGAGACACCATATTCATGTAGCTGTCAAGCCTTGCCTCAAACAGCATGGACGCCTGACTTCTGGGGATAGTCGTTATCTCAAGCATACCATCCGCAGTATCATTTGCCCATGCATCGCCAAAGCCATCTGGTATCCTGATCACACAATCCACCGCCCTGTTGTAGAGAGCATCCTGAATACCTCGTTCGTCCATATCAACGCCATCTACAAGCTGCTGCGTATCACTCAGGTAAGCCATCAATTTTCTGCTCATCTCACTGCCATCCTCATCGCTCACCGCATATTTGATCGTTTTATCCTTATAATAGTTCTGTGGATCTGTGTTTCCCACATTGATGAACACAATCATGACTCCACACAGGATTCCCACATACATGATCATCTGCCCAATATATTTTCTCAAAACCTTGAAAAAAGATTTAAACACTTGCATATCTGTTCCTCCTTACCATGAGAATCCCAACTGCTATGAGCACCACAGCCTCAATAGTCATTATGACGATATTCTCAGTGAAAACCTGGTGGTCACTGTAAACATTCAGCGCATAGAATGAATCCGATATCAGAGCCGCGGGATTGAGTTTATTTATAATCGGCACGTGCTGCTGTATCTCATACTTTACTCCGTTTATACACAGATCAGAAAGGATGGACATCACCATGGATATTCCGATCACAATACCTATCTTGGTCCCCTCAGCAAGCTTTGATATAGCCCCAACTATGACTCCTATTGCCAGACCGATAAAGCAGCCCACAAACAGAGTAAGCAGGATCTCCCATACTCTGTCGCCAAAATCCACTCCTATGCAGGACATGTATATAAAGCTTATGACCTCGACCACAAAATGTATAATCAGCAGTGCAGCAAACTCTGCCAAAACAAAGGTCATTTTTCTCTGTGGGGACACATTTTTTCTCTTTCCCGTAGCGCTCACATTTGCCTGAAGATTGCCCATCATCTCTATAGATGAAAGTGATGCAAACAGACAGCTCATGGCAAATATGGCATAGAAATAATTGTTATACACATTCTGGCTGCCCTCAGTGCTGGCCTTCTCTGTATAATATGATCTCTGTTCTGATAGTTTTTCCACAATGCCCGACATATCATCCACGCCGGAAGTTCCAGACATATACTGTTGGAGTCCGATGCCATCCTTATATATATCCTTAAGTGCATGCTCGTACTGCTTGTACTCAGAAAGCACTGTCTCAAGTATGCTTGCATTGACAGAACTCTCCGCAACCGTGAGCTTCACATCATCCGTATATATGATGCCCTCGACCTCTTCATCAGCCAGTGACATCTCCGCATCGCTTTCGCTCATCCTCGCAACCGACAGAAGGGCGTCATCGCCATCCGACAGCGCATCCAGCATATAATTAAGTCCATTTGCCGATTCATCCTCAGTGACCACCGCCACCTTGATATTCCTGAACATCTCATCCTGTTCATATATGTTGCCAAATGCCATGTACATGAATGTTGCAAGAAGCAGCGGGAATACCAGTGTCCAGAAGATCGACACCCTGCCTCGGACCATGATCTTTATGGTGTATAAAAAGTCCCGTATAAACATAATTCTCTCCTTTAATCCTGATTCATCTCAATTTTCCATATACAATACGATTTCAACGATCTCATATCTCTGCCCTGAATTTCGTTTAGTCTCTGAGCTCCTTGCCTGTGATCTCCAGAAATACATCGTTGAGCGTCGGGAGTTCCGTAACAACCCTGCCAAATGATATATCGTGCTCCTTGAAGAATTCCATGAGTCTCACCAGATTGTGTCTTCCACCAGAATATCTCAGCGTCAACATACCATCGCTATATTCCTCCTCATACATATGCGGCTGTCTGCGAAGCTCCGATATCTGTTTGCCTGTAAGTCCAAGCACCTCAACCTTGATGGTCTCAGTGTTCTTGATCATCTTCTTAAGTTCTTCCTTTGTTCCTACAGCTACAGACTTTCCTTTGTCCATGATGACTATCCTGTCACAGAGCTGCTCGACCTCCTCCATATAATGGGATGTGTATACGATGGTGGCACCTTCCTCATTCAGACGCTTGATCCCCTCAAGTATTCTGTTACGGCTCTGCGGATCGACCGCCACTGTCGGTTCATCGAAGAATATAAGTTTTGGCTTATGCGCTATTCCGCAGGCAATATTCAGTCTTCGCAGCAGTCCACCCGAGAGCTTCTTTGGAAGGAATTTCCTGTAATCCGCAATATCCACGAAATCCATTGTCTCCTCAACACATTTGCGTCTCTTCTCTTTGTCCTTTATATAGAGGCCGCAGAAGTAGTCGATATTTTCATACACAGTGAGCTCATCAAAAACTGCTACATCCTGCATTACAACTCCAATCTTCCTCTTGATATCGTAGCTGTCTGGTTTCATCTCTTTGCCAAATACCTTTATATCGCCCTTGTCAAATGTGAGCAGGGACAGTATACAATTTATAGTTGTCGTTTTGCCGGAGCCGTTTGGTCCAAGGAGTCCAAGTATCTCCCCCGCCTTCACCGTCAAACTGAAATGATCCAGCGCCAGTAGATCTTTATATCGCTTTACCAGATTGGTAACCTCTATTGCATTTTCTGAATTACTCATATATATCCTCCTGTTTTGATATCCTGTTTTTTGACCCTCATTATCTTATGAGTGTCGTTCATAACATGATAGTCTGCACGCATCAGCATGCTACATTCTTTATTACATGCTCTCATTATATACACCCTTGATCTGTTTTCACAGTGAACAACGTCATCTTCACAATGTGACATTTGTCATATTTCTTTTTCCCTCATATTTATTTATAATAATTATTACACTAGGCTGCGCACACTGCCTGGCACGGCTATTCAGACAGCACGATATATACTACAGCATTTTCTACATTATGGAGAATAATTATGAAACACCTCATCAACAAAGGACTCCTGCTGGTCTCAGCATTTGTCATGATATATGCGCATAATACTGCCACGGACACCTGGATCATCATCGCACTACTCCTGTCGCTCATTGCCGGTGCGGTCTATCCGGCACTTTCCGGGATCTCCGCAGTGAACAGAGCCACCACGAAGGGCGCCGAGAACCACAGCAGAATATATCCATACATATGCGAGGCACTGGTATGCGCGTATCTTGTATCCGCATTCTGGCTGCACCCAGTCTATATGTTCGTGTCCATAGTCAGCTACGACATGTACAGATACAGACAACGGCTGTCACCAGTCATACTTGTCCTGTTATCCATATACATGTGCGTCAACTATCCTCTGATGTCAGTTCTCCCACAGATATGCCTCATCGCATTCTCATTTGCTATGAGCGTGTACTGCTGCCGGATAAATCTGCTGAGGGCAGAGCTTCTTGCCATGAGGGACAATACTGCAGAACATGACATGCTGGTTGCACAGAACACACGCCAGTTGCTGGAAAATCAGGACAACATGGTGCTCACCGCCACCCTGTCAGAGCGAAACAGGATTGCCCGGGAGATTCATGACAATGTCGGTCATATGCTCACCAGATCCATACTTCAGACCGGTGCCATCAAAGTTATCAACAAAGACGAGCGTCTTGAGAAGCCCCTGGCACAGCTGCAATCTACGCTGGATACCGCAATGGACAGCATGAGAAAAAGTGTCCACGATCTACACGATGAATCCATAGACCTGCGCACTGCCCTAGATGATGTGATCAACAACGTCAGCGACATGGACATCTACATGGATTACGACATGTCAGATAAGCTTCCAAGAGAGATCAAATACTCATTCATCAACATAGTAAAGGAAGCCATTAACAATACGCTGAAGCACAGCAACGGCGACCATATGGATATCCGCGTGCGGGAACACCCGGCATTTTATCAACTGTATATAACAGACAATGGACAGAACATCCGCTCCGGTCCATCCCCGGCACAAGGAAGCGCTTCTGGCGGTATGGGCTTAAATGGTATCCAGGAAAGAGTAAACAAACTTGGAGGCACAATGAAGATATCAACCGACGACGGATTTTCCATATTGATCAATATCATGAAAAGAGATTTTACAGACTGAATTCCAAACAGATATGCAAAATATCCTGATTATAAATAGGAGGAAACCGACAAATGAATGTAGTTATAATAGATGACGACCAACTGGTGGCACTGTCACTTCAGACCATACTCGAAGCCTGCGACGACATACAGGTATCCGCCACAGGAGGCAGTGGAGCCGATGCGATCAGACTGTACGAAGAATATCAACCGGATGTTCTACTCATGGACATCCGCATGGAGAACATAAATGGCCTTGAGGCTTCTGAGAATATCATGGCCTCTCACCCGGATGCCCGCATTCTTCTCCTGACAACATTTTCAGATGACGAATATATAATCAAAGCACTGAGTATCGGGGCAAAGGGATATATACTGAAGCAGAATTTTGAGAGCATCGCACCGGCAGTAAAAGCAGTATACAATGGACAGACTGTATTCGGGGATGAGATAGTTGGAAAACTCCCTGATCTTATTGGACATATGGACACTACCTCATCAGATGTCCAGCCATCGCCATTTGCCGGAATGGAATACGAACTCAGTTCCAAGGAAATGAATATTATCAGACTTGTTGCAGATGGTCTGAATAACAAAGAAATCGCATCAAGCCTGTATCTGAGCGAGGGTACAGTGAGAAACTATATCAGTTCCATCCTTGACAAGCTGCAGCTGAGAGACCGCACACAGCTGGCGTGCTTCTACTACAAAAAGCTAACCAATTGAGCAACAGTCAATACAACAATAAAAAAGCAAGCCGCACGCCATCCTTGAATGACATGCGGCTTGCTTTTTCTGTCTTACTGGGTCGTACCTGGGTGAGGGGTACTCATATACACTACTACTGAAGTGAGGCATCCACACTTACATATTCTGTTGAAATATATCCGATCGAGCCATCGTATAACTGAACTCCTATCCAGCTCTCATCCTGTGATACAACGTCGAACATCTCTCCACTGTTCACTGTAGCTATGATATCTGATTCTGATGACTGCTCTGTATGGACATACACACCATCATATATCACTGATGCTGTTACGCCCGGAAGCACCTCTGAAGGGGTCTCTTCTGTTGTCGCTTCCTCTGTTGTCACTGCCTCGGTAGACGCTGAAGTCACAGACTGTATACTACCTGATGCATTGCTGGCAACTCTGGCCGTATCGTTGGCCGATACTGAACTTCCTGCAGGCACCACTGCGTCGATGGCAAGCTGCACACTGCTGTCTGCCATCATCACTGCCTGACTCTTGTTGATAGTCACACTATCATTCGCATATAATTCATCCGCAAGCGGGTCAGCCTTCTCTCCAAAACTTATGACAGCAAATACACAAAGAGCCATTACAACCACAAGTGCTGTCATCAAAATGTTATGTCTTAAATATTTATAACTGAGAACATTCCTTCTCATGTGATCTACAAATCTTCCAAACTTACTGCGTGATCTAGTCATTAATTTTTCCTCTTTTACCCTTAATCCAAGCTATTTTCTATGTAGTATTTCGTAATCTAAATTTTACAAAGTTACCGCATTTGTTACATTTCTGTTAAATATAATACACTACACATGTGCATGTGTCAACTGATTCTGACAAAAAAATACCAATTTCTAGTGGTTTTACACAACTGTTTGTAACGACATGTTGTGTTTTGTAACATTTAACTTTTCTGCTGAAAAAAGCGCATTTTCGTGGTATCATATGACATCATACAGTCAACAAAAGGAGTACATTATGAGACTTGATAAATTTCTAGTTGAAATGGGGATCGGCAGCCGCAGTCAGGTAAAGCAGTATGTGAAAAAAGGCACTGTCACCGTCAATGGTGCCCCGGTTAAATCCTCAGATGTAAAGATAGATGAGAACAACGATACTATAAAATATAATGGCAGGATTCTGAATTATTCTAGATACAGATATTTTCTCCTGAACAAACCTGCGGGGTGTGTAAGCGCCACCAAAGATAACGTGCATCAGACCGTTATCGATCTGCTAAAAGGAGAAAATACAAAAGGCCTGTCACCCGTGGGACGGCTGGATATAGACACAGAAGGACTTCTACTTCTGACAAATGACGGAGCACTGACCCACCATCTTCTGTCTCCTGCACACCACATTCCCAAGACATATTACGCAGAGATTGACGGATATGTAACAGATGATACCATAAACCTTTTTGCCACAGGTGTGGATATCGGAGATGAAAAACCTACACTGCCCGCAGATCTGCGCATATTATCTTCCGACAGCACCGCTGCCAGATCGGAGATCGAACTCATAATAACAGAGGGACGTTTTCACCAGGTCAAGCGAATGTTTGAGGCCGTCGGCATGAAAGTTACTTTTCTGCGAAGAATTGCAATGGGTGAGCTGAAGATAGACGAATCGCTTCCAACAGGTGCCTACAGAAGTCTCTCGGAAGAAGAGGTCAGTCTTCTCCGGTTCGATATGCCACAATAAAAATAGAGAACAGGAAATCCTGTTCTCTATTTTTATTTATGTTACTGACTTCTATTCTGTAATATATTTATCAAGGCCATCTGCTATTCCCTTGGCGATCTTGTTCTGATAATCGTCTGTTACAAGAAGTGCTTCCTCAGATGCTGTAGTCATATAGCCAACTTCCACTATGGTTACCGGAACTGTACTCCAGTTTATTCCGCTCATGGTATCCGTCTCCCATATTCCATCGCTCTTAGCTCCTGTGGAAGCCAGAAGTCCTGATAAAACATCCGTGGCAAGACTCTTGCACTGATCATAGATAGCTGAATTATATGGATTAGATGATGTCTGACATACTGTCATCACACCTGTCGCATTACCGTCTGTCGATCCATTTGTATGGATCTTTATAACTGCATCTGCCTTAAGGTTGTTCGCATATTCTGCTCTCGTCGCATTACTTATATCAACATCATTCGATGTTCTGATCATCTTAACTGTATAGCCTCTGGATGTGAGCTCTGCCTCAAGCTTCTGTGCGATCTGAAGATTCAGCTCATATTCCTTTATTCCTGTTGATACACCTGTGTTGCCAACGGTTGCCTTTACTTTTGTCTCTGTAGCAGCAGGGCCTATCGGCTCGGTCTCTTCATTTGCATTCTGCTGATGTCCGGCATCTATAACTATCATCTTGCCCTCACCAACATTGGATGTAGTTCCCTGTTCTGTGGATGCATCCGATGAATTCTCTGTTGTCGCCTCAGTCGATGCATCAGACTTATCTCCTCCGCCTACGACCTCAAGGAGCTCTGAGAATATATAGTATTCCCCACCATCTATAGATACCTTGCTCCACTCATCGTTATAACCGATTCTGTCCAGCTCAACATCATTTGCAACTTCCTGATATATCTCTCCATCAGTTGATGGGCTCGTTCTGACATTCACATAGTCAAGAGTCTTTACTTTGTCATTACATATTGTAAAGCCATCCTTGTCCTTCTCCGGCTGTGCCTCAGTTGTTGCTTCCGTAGTCGCCACCGTCACTGCCTCTGTGGTCGCCTCTGTCTCCGTCGGATTGGCTGTGGTAGCATCGTCACCTTTGCTTCCGCATCCGGCAAATGCCAGCATGGAGGCAAGTCCAAAGCAGAGCACTGCATATTTTAAATGTTTCTTCTTCATGAGTATCCTCCGTAAGTGATTATTGAAGTTAAAAATACATCATCTTATTGTAACACAATCGTAATAACTGCACAAGTAAATTGCTCAAATACCTGATTTCACCATACTACATTTCAAATACTGCACCGCAAATCTTCTCAAGTTGTGCATAATCCTCCGCACTTCCAAGCTCCACCGCTGAATGCATAGCCAGTATCGGTATTCCCATGTCTACAGCTCTGACTGGCAGATAAGATGAAGCTATAGGACCTAAAGTCTGTCCTCCTGCCATACCCGACCTGTTCACCTGACGCTGTATCTTTATCTCCTGATTTCTTGAAAGAGCCATGATGACCGCAGATGCCTCACTGTCTGACACGTATCTCTGACTTGCACTTGATTTGAGTGCCACTCCGCGCCCCATGACAATCTGATTTGTCGGATCACTCTTCTCTGAATAATTCGGATGGGTTGCGTGCGCCACATCAAGTGACAGCATGAATGCATCTCTCATAAGGCGTCTTCCTGCTCCAGCCTCAATATCCAAGCCTTCCATGATACGCTTTATTATCTCCGACAGAAGCACCGAATCTGCTCCCTGCTTTGATCTGCTGCCGATCTCCTCATTGTCAAACAATGCTATAACATTTGTATTATTGCCATTTGTCTCTCTGCACATGGTGTCAACAAGCGCTGACACGGAAGTTACATTGTCAAGTCTCGGAGAAGCTATCATATCCTTATCTGCCCCAACTATCTCCATTCCAGCCATGTTATACAGGTATAGATCATAATCAAGAATATCGTCCTTCAAAAGCCCAAGGTCATCTGCCACATACTGTAATATATCTTTGTCCTTCACCTTCTGACCATCCAGACCATATACAGGTATGAGCTCCTTCTGCACATTCATTTTCTCCCCGGGTGCATCCTTTCTCAGATGCGGTGCAAGGCTTGGCACTATGCACATGGCACGCTCTGAATCATACAGATACGTCTTCGGCCTGAACGGATCCGTGGTCTGCGCCATGACCTTGCCCGCGATTCCAAGCGGTCTGTCAAACCATGTCTCCTTGATAAGTCCGCCGTACGGCTCTACATTCAGTGTCTGGTAGCCGCTTCTGTTCATATCCGGCTGAGTCTTGATCTTGAGCATAGGAAAATCTGTATGTGCAAGGCCGATATTCAGCCTGCCATACTCAGGCATCTCCCCTGCGGCAAACGCCACCATCATAGATGAGTATGGCTTCACATAATATCTTCCTCCGGCCGTGAGCTCCCAGCGTTCTCCCATATCTAGCTCCATGTAACCGTGATCCTGCAGCATGGCTTCACATTCCTTCACTACATGAAACTGTGTGACACCGGCGTCAAGTAGTCTGCAAAGTGTATCTATCATAATAAATTATCCTCCTTATAATGGTCGGTCGACAAACGCACACATCAGTATACTTTCTTATGTGCATCGTCTGCGTTCTCCACAAAGATTTTAGTACAAATCTTCAGCTTATACAATTCCCTTACTTCTTATTTTAGCTTAATATCCACATCTGATATTCAAGTTTTTTTATCGCAATGTGAATCTTCTCTTGCCCTGTCCTTCAAAAGGCTGTATAATCGCCAATAGATACTTTAACGCTTTTATGCGTCAAACTGTTAAAGGAGAACGTAAAATGAATGATTTTTCAATAGGATTTATCGGTCTGGGACTTATCGGAGGATCTATTGCCAAATCCATCCACCGCATTTTCCCTGATTACAGAATAGTCGGCTTTGACAATAATCTATCTACACTCAAGGAAGCTGTCTCCGATGGGACACTGACTGAATATACAGATGATATCCATACCATAGCAGAATGCAACTATATCTTTCTGTGCGCACCGGTCCACTATAATATAGAATACCTGCGCCAGCTCAAGCCATTTCTTACAGACAGCACCATACTGACTGATGTCGGAAGCGTAAAGCTCGACATATACGAAGCAGTCCAGGAGCTTGGGCTTGCCAGGTATTTTGTCGGCGGACACCCTATGGTCGGCTCTGAGAGATCTGGCTACGAGGCGGCCACCGACAGGCTCATAGAGAATGCCTATTACTTCATCACACCTGCAGACGGAGTTCTGCCGGGCAAGACTGAGGAGTTCTCCACATTTATCGGAGATCTTGGAGCGATACCGATCACATACTCACCTGTTGAGCACGACCGTATAACCTCTTACATAAGTCATGTGCCCCACGTCATAGCCGCCTCACTGGTCAACCTTGTCGCAGCGGCAGACAGCCCAGACAATATTTTCAAGTCACTGGCAGCCGGTGGTTTCAAAGATATAACCAGGATCGCATCCTCCAATCCGGTGGTATGGGAGCACATTCTTCTGGCAAATCCTGACAATATCGTAAACGGTCTTCAGGAATATGTTGAGCTTATAGACAAAATGATTTATCATATTAAGCAGCGCGATGCGGCTGGGATAAATGCTTTTTTTGCATCCGCCAGAGATTACAGGGATTCCATTCCTAACAACAGCAGCGGTGTCATAAGAATGCACCATGAACTGTTCGTAGATATCCCTGACGAGGCTGGTGCGCTGGCAAAGGTGACAGCTTTTATCGCAGAGGCAAAGATAAGCCTCAAGAACATCGGAGTCTCCCACAACCGGGAGGATGAGGAAGGGGTTCTCAGACTCTCATTCTACGATGCTGATGCAAGACGGAATGCACAGGATGTGCTGAAGGCCGCAGGCTATAAGATTTATAACCGATAGGTAAAACATATTACACTAGAATAAAGGAATACTGAGAATTTATGAAGATCAACAGAGTAAAATCACTTAACGGAGAGATAACAATACCGGGGGACAAATCCATCTCCCACCGCTCCATCATGTTCGGCTCAATCGCAGATGGAATAACCGAGGTACACGGATTTTTAAATGGAGCAGACTGTATATCATCCATGAACTGTTTCAGGCAGATGGGTATAGATATTGATTACGACGGCTGTGTCGTTACTGTACACGGCAAAGGACTGCATGGACTGTCAAAGCCTGAAGGCACACTCGATGTCGGCAACAGCGGAACAACCACCAGACTTATATCAGGTATACTTGCCGCTCAGCCATTTGCAAGCAGGCTTATAGGTGATGCTTCTATATGTAAGCGCCCTATGAAGAGAATCATGACGCCTCTCTCCATGATGGGTGCCGACATCACATCCGAACTCGGAAATGACTGTGCACCGCTCCTTATAAACGGAAAGGAACTCCATGGAATACACTACAACTCACCTGTCGCGTCAGCACAGGTAAAGTCATGTGTACTCCTTGCCGGACTCTATGCAGACGGCGAGACAAGTGTCACCGAGCCATATGTGTCAAGAAACCACACTGAACTCATGCTTGAGTCATTTGGCGGCAATATAAAAACAGAGGGAACTACGGCTACCGTAAAGCCTGTGGATAAGCTTGTTGGACAGAAGATACTTGTACCTGGAGATATATCATCAGCTGCTTACTTCCTTGTTGCAGGACTTATCACTCCGAACTCATGCATCACCATCAAGAATGTTGGAATCAACCCGACCAGAGACGGAATACTTGAAGTAATCAAGGCAATGGGCGGCGATATGGAATACTCCAATGTAGTGAGCGGATGCGGTGAGCCAACCGCTGACATAACAGTCAGGACATCAAGTCTCAAGGGCTGTGTCATTGAGGGTTCCATCATACCAAAGCTCATTGACGAGATCCCTGCCATCGCAGTTCTCGCATGCTTTGCAGACGGTGAGACCATCATCAGGGATGCCCAGGAGCTCAAGGTCAAGGAATCAAACAGAATAGATGTCATGGTAAACGCTCTCTCATCCATGGGCGCAGACATAACTGCAACCGATGACGGAATGATCATACGCGGTGGAAAGCCTCTTCACGGTGCAGTGATTGACAGTCACTTGGACCACAGAATCGCCATGAGCTTTGCCATCGCAGGACTTAACGCTGATGGCGATACAGAGATCACCGGAGCCGAGTGCGTGAACATCTCATATCCGGGATTTTATGATGATCTGGGTGGGCTGGAACGTTAAATTTTTCATCAGTAGTAAAGGCGTCACTGCTGTTTATGATGCTTCGCATCCTACGATAACAGTGACGCCTTTATTTCACCCAGTGCTCTTGACTTTTACCAGAACCATTTGGACCAGCAAATACAAGAACCATCGGTTTTCTATTTTGCATATTTTATATCTCCATTTGCATATTCAATATATGCTTTTTTATTCTCTTTATCATATCCCGCTATTGGTTTTTTACATACTCTGGCTTTATTTATTGCAGCTTTAACCGCCTCAACAGCTCTGGCATCCATCTCCCGATCAGACAACGTTAACGTTTTACTTTCTTCTTCTCTTGATACTACATTTATTATCTTCCCACTTTTCGTGCTCACTGTTGTCATACAATCACCGCCTTTATACTTTTTATTATATATATAATTCATGATTTAAATAGTCTTATTTTATAATTCATTTTACCACAGTTCATGGACTATTCACAACAGCTTACTCCGTTGCCCTCTCAAACTCATCCGTTCCAGTATCTTCCCAGTTTGTCTTTCCACTACTTATCACTTCTCCACTGGAAAATACATATGCATAGATATCTTCTATTTCGGCGCTGCCATAATCATATGTTCCATCACCGCCTTTTTCAGTACGATACCTTACATACAGACCGCACTTCTCATTTTCTGACTTGCCATCATATACAATGTATTCCACTGTAGTGTCACTTTCAGACAATATACATCTTGATGATGACTCCGAGGCGCCGTAATATACTTCGAATTTTCCAGCTGTGGCATCTGAATATTTCTCAAAGATCGCCTGATACCCGACTGTAATTTCCTTATTTTCTGGCTGATCATTTACATCAGGATCAACAGAGGAATCAGTGGAGCTCTCTGCATTCTCCCTGCTGTCACCCGAAGCTTTTTCCGTTATCGCAGAGTCTTGTTCGCTGTCTTTTTCTATATCCGTATCTTCTCTTCTATATCTGGTCGTGAGACGTCTACTGCTGGTCTGCCCATTAAAACGCATGGTCACAAGCTCGTCTCGCTGTTCAGAGCCGGACACTACCACCTCCACACGATCAATATACCATGTCGTCTCGAGATTGCCGTCGTAAAACCTTGCACCGTCATTTGCCACTTCAAATGACCTATATGCAACCGTCTTCTCTTTGCCCTTCAGCACCAGTCTTCCATGGGCAGCTCCAAATGGAAAATCCGGGTCGCCAACAGAATAGATCACAAGCTCATAATCACTATCTGGAGACGTTGACACACTTATCTGCTCAGCTTCGTAACGCGTCTTATATCTAACATAACCTAATGGCAGCAACACCACCATTACCAATATGCAGGCTATGATAACAACATACTTTGGTATCTTATTCATGACTATTTCCTGCCTGTCTCCTCATACATTCCTATCTTCTTCATGTTTATATAAAATTCTAAAAAATTAATTATTATTCTGCGAACAATTGGCCGCATCAATGGCAATCACAAGCATAAGTGCCATGATCTCATCACCCGGATCTGAGATATCAAGTGTGTATGTATCTCCCCAGCTGAGAAGCTGCTTTGCTATATTTGCCACCAGCCTGCTTCCAGATGTAACATTGTAATTCCATGAAAGGAAATCTCCATCACACTGCCATCCACCATACTCAATACTGTACGATGGCTTGAAGAATGTAAATTCCTTCCTGATACTTCCACACGGTCTGCCACCCACACTGATGTCAAATGTAGGCAGGAATGTGAATAATCTCTGACTGATAAGACCTATCTCATTTCCCGCAATGTCATATACGTGAACCTGATGCGTCAGCCGAAATGCCTCCGACTTCACAAAATATTTTTTGTTTCCCCATTCATCATATATATCGTAGGTATCTGTCCAGGCAAATACCCGTTGTTTTATCATAAGTCTCATGAAACCACTCCTTATATCATATGTCGACGTGCATAAGCGCTATGACATGCGCACGCCTACTCAACTTGCGCTCATTATATGACATACCCCGGCACCACCAGCTTCACCACGTAAGACACGACAAATATCCCAAGCCACACATACACATACCACAACCGGAATCTCACAAGCGGTGTCCTGCCATTCGTGGCAAGCCTGATCGTATTGCCTACCAGATAAATGATACAGATGCACGCCAGATACACAGTCGCCACATGGTAATACAAAGCCGTCAGCAGATGTCCGTGGAGCATGGCGAGTACAGCCCTTGTCGTACCGCATGCAGGACATATCACTCCTGTAAACCGGCGTATCTGGCACCCCTCAAGCCATGAGGTATCCGGCAGGACACGAAGGAGCAGTATATATACCGCCGTGCCAATAAGCAGTGTTATGAGCACTGCTATCTCCGCAATATATAACTGCCCCTCTGTATGTCCTAGAAGTTCAAATAATCTATATATTTTTCCGCTATGTCTTCCTGCGTTCTTATGTTCCATAGAATATCCTTTGTCTCTATTGAATGATTTCCGCCCTCGTATGTATAAAGTGGAATACTCTTAGTCTCGCAAAGTCTTGTAAGCTCACCCGTATTCACTAGTGGATCCGCCGTTCCGTGAAAAGCTATGCCATTTGAATTGGCATATTGCATGGTAATCTCAAGTGGTGTGAAATATATATTTCTTACTTTAAGTCCTTTCTCCGCCACATATCTTGCAGATATAGCCGTACCTATACTCTTTGATAGAAATACTATATCCTCAGCATCCGAGAAATCCACATTCTTCAGACAATCTACCGCTTTATTCCAGCCATCATCAAATACCTTCTGTATCTCCTCCGGGAGATGTCCCGAAAGCTTGCCGTATGTCACATCAACAATATCATATCCATGTGCTATCATATATTTTTTACTGTAGTAAAGTAACGGTTTATCAGTGTGATATCCGATTCCCGGGAATACCACGCATATCTTCTTTCCCATATATCTGTCTCCTCTCCGGATATAAGTCCCATCCAGAGTATATAAATTATCAGCACCCCTATTACATCATGCCTTTATTCTAATCGTCCTGATTCTTCTGCTATTTTATCAGCATAGCATCGCCAAATGAGAAAAATCTGTACTTCTCCTCAACCGCCACCTTGTACGCCTCAAGTATATGTTCCCTGTCGTACAGCGCAGAAACAAGCATAAGAAGCGTTGACTCAGGCAGATGAAAATTCGTGATGAGCGCGTCAATAACCTTGAACTTGTATCCCGGATAAATGAAAATATCCGTCCATTTGCTGCCTGCATGAACTGTTCCATCGTCGTCCGACATAGACTCAAGAGTTCGGGTACTTGTCGTTCCAACGGACACAACTCTTCCGCCTGCAGCCTTTGTCTCGTTGATCATATCAGCAGCATCCTGCTCTATGATACAGAACTCAGAATGCATGTGGTGATCTAGTATGTTCTCTTCCTTCACTGGTCTGAACGTTCCAAGTCCGACGTGAAGTGTTACATGCGCGATCTTTATTCCCTTTGCCTTGATCTGCTCAAGAAGCTCTGTTGTAAAATGCAGTCCGGCGGTAGGTGCTGCCGCAGAACCGTCATGCTCTGCATAAACTGTCTGATATCTGTTCTTGTCCTCAAGCTTATGTGTGATATATGGAGGGAGTGGCATCTGTCCCAGCTCGTCAAGGATCTCCTCGAATATTCCATCGAACTCAAATCTGATGAGTCTGTTGCCCTCCTCAACTATATCGACGACCTCACCCACAAGTTTGCCCTTTATAAGTCCTGTCTCAGGGTCAGGTTCATTTGACTCTGAACCAAATACTATACGAGCACCCACCTTACACTTTTTGCCCGGTTTTACCAGAGTCTCCCATGTACAGTCGTCCTTTCTCTTCAGAAGAAGAACCTCTATGGATGCTCCCGTATCCTCCTTGACGCCCATAAGTCTCGCCGGAAGAACCCTTGTATCGTTGATGACCAGACAGTCTCCCGGATTCAGGTAGTCTATCACATCATAAAAGTGCTTGTGCTCTATCGTATTATCTTTTCTGTCCAGGACCATGAGACGTGACTCACTTCTCTTGAGGAGTGGATCCTGTGCTATAAGCTCCTGTGGCAGATCATAGTAAAAGTCTGTTAATTTCATCATATCGTAATTCCTCACATATTTATTAACACAAAAATAACTGTCTGACGCTGGATATATACAATATCTCCGCGCCAAACAGTTACATATTATACTACTATCACAAATTTTTCAAGGATAGCGCCTATTACGCTCTGATCTCTATTCCAAGCTTTCCAAGCTCCTTGAGAATCTTGGCGATGATTCCATCAACCTCTGATGTCTCAAGTGTTCTATCCTTAGCACGGAATGTCATGGTGTAGGCCACTGACTTCTTGCCCTTGGCGATCTGCTCACCCTCGTATACATCAAAAAGTTTGTAGCTCTCAAGCAGCTTGCCGCCACATTTCTTTATGACTTCCTCTATCTGTCCGACAAATATTTCCTTGTCCACAACAAGACTCAGGTCTCTTGTACTTCCCGGGAATTTTGCGATTCCCTCGTACTTGGTATCGAAGTTTGAAAGCATAACCAGTGTAGGCATATCGATGACTGCCACATATACCTCGCCCTTAAGGTTGTAGTTGTCACATACCTCAGGATGTACCTGTCCGATAAATCCAATTGTCAGGTTGCCCTTCTTGAGCTTTGCCTGACGGCCCGGATGAAGGAATGTGTACTCTGACTCAGGCTCGTATGTCACCTGTCCCTTGAGACCAACCTTGTCTGTAAGCTCCTCGAGAACTCCCTTGAGATCAAAGAAATCTCCCTGACCATACATACCGATAGTCAGCTTCATTCTCTCCTCTGGAAGCTCTGTGAGTGGAAGTGACTTTGGAAGGTATACATTTCCGAACTCATAAAGTCTTGCGATCTTGTTCTTTCTATTATAATTGGTTGCCAGTGATGTGAGAACACCGTTCAGTGATACAGTTCTCATGATACTGAAGTCCTCACCGAGAGGATTTGCTATTGTAACGGTCTTTCTAAACTCGCTGTCAGCAGGCAGAAGCAGCTTGTCAAATACCTTAGGGCTCTCGAATGAGTAGCACATACCGCCAGAGAAACCATTTGCCTCAAGGACATCCCTTGCGATGGCATTGATCATCTGGTCGTATGGGAGCTTACCAACTGTAGCCTCACCTCTTGGAAGTGATACAGGAATGTTGTCGTATCCGTAGAATCTTGCAACCTCCTCTGCCAGATCTGCCATGCAGTTCAGATCCTGTCTGAAGCTTGGCACATCCAGTGTGTTTGTCTCTGCATCATATGTGAGTCCAAGTCTGCCGAAGTAGTACAGCATCTTCTCAGGCTCAACATCTGTTCCGAGAAGCGCATTCATCTTGTCTGGCTCAAATGGGAGCTTCTTGTCCTGTACAGGATTTGGATATACATCGACAGCTCCGCCGACTACCTCACCTGCGCCCATCTCCTCAATGAGCTGACACGCTCTGTCTATTGCCTCCATAGCAAGATTTGGATCAAGTCCCTTTGTGAACTTGGCTGCCGCATCAGTTGCAAGACCGATCCTTCTGGATGAAAGTCTGATATTTGTTCCATCAAAGCAAGCTGCCTCAAAGAGCAGTGTATCGATACTGTCTGTTACCATGGAATTCTCGCCGCCCATGATTCCGGCGATACCGATCTCCTTCTCACCGTCACAGATCATCAGAACGTCATGGTCGAGCTTTCTCTCCTGTCCATCAAGTGTTACAAATGTATCTCCGTCATTTGCACGGCGGACAACGATCTTGTTGCCAGCTATGGTGCTGAGATCATATGCGTGCATTGGCTGTCCGTACTCTTCCATAACGTAGTTTGTTATATCGACAAGGTTGTTAATCGAACGGATTCCCTGTGAAGCAAGTCTCTGCTGCATCCACTTTGGTGAAGGTCCGATCTTCAGGTTCTTGACAACCCTTGCTGTGTATCTAGGGCAGAGGTCAGGATCCTTTACCTCTACTGATATATAGTCATTGACGTCCTCGTCATTTCCTGTCTTTGTTACCACTGGTGGGTAAAATGACTTGTCAAATGTAGCTGCTGCCTCTCTTGCCATACCGATCATTGAGAAACAATCAACTCTGTTGGATGTGATCTCGTATTCGACAACAACATCGTCAAGTCCAAGTGCCTTCACAGCGTCATCGCCCGGCTTCACACCTGACTCCACCGGGAATACATACACGCCATCCTCCGGTGCTTCCGGATAGAAGTCTCTTGATGAACCAAGCTCCTCTATACCGCACATCATACCATTTGACTCAACGCCTCTGAGCTTGCCCTTCTTGATCTTGATTCCGTCAGGGTACTCATTGTTGTCGCCGTGTGCTGCCGCAACCTTACCACCGTCAAGTACAAGTGGGATGAGATCATTGACCTTTACATTCTTTGCTCCGGTCACGATCTGAAGAGGCTCCGCCTGTCCAACATCTACCTGACATACTACAAGCTTGTCCGCATCCGGATGCTTCTCCATAGTGAGAATCTTGCCGACAACAATCTTGTCAAGATTCTTATCCTTCTGTTCGTAACCCTCTACATGTGATCCTGAGAGAGTCATGGCGTCTACAAACTCCTGAGCTGTCACGTCCAGATCAGGAACATATGCCTTTATCCATGAAATTGGTGTATTCATCTATTTGTCCTCCTATTTATCATTGAACTCCAGCCATGCAAAATTTGCCTTCGGCAAATGGCTGGAGCTGCATGTCAAGTTTTCACAGAAAACTTGACACATACTTAAAACTGGTCTAAGAATCTCATGTCGTTCTCGTAGAGAAGTCTCATGTCATCTATCTCATACTTGAGAAGTGTTACTCTCTCAAGTCCGATTCCAAATGCAAATCCTGAATATACCTCAGGATCTATTCCACAGTCGCGGAGAACCTTTGGATGAACCATACCACAGCCAAGGATCTCTATCCAGCCGCTGCCCTTACATACTCGGCATCCCTTGCCGCCGCACTTGAAGCATGTGATATCACACTCTGCTGAAGGCTCTGTGAATGGGAAGTGGTGAGGTCTGAACTTGACCTTTGTGTTCTCACCGAAGAACTCCTTTGCCCACTGCGCCAGTGTTCCCTTGAGGTCTGCCATGGTGATTCCCTTGTCTATCACAAGTCCCTCTACCTGATGGAATGATGGTGAATGTGTTGCATCTACCTCATCAGCTCTGAATACTCGTCCAGGTGAGAGGATTCTTATAGGAAGATTGCCCTTCTCCATGATTCTTGCCTGAACAGGTGATGTCTGTGTACGAAGGAGGATATCCTTTGTAACATAGAATGTATCCTGCTCATCCTTTGCAGGGTGATTTGCAGGGATGTTCAGCAGCTCGAAGTTGTACTTGTCGTACTCTACCTCTGGTCCCTCAACTATCTCGTAACCCATACCGATGAATACTCTCTCCAGATCTTCAAGTGCTATCTGGTTTGGATGTCTGTGTCCTGTAAGCTTCTTCACTCCTGGAAGAGTTACATCTATGGTCTCTCTCTTCATCTTCTCTGCACGGAGTGCTCTGTTGATGGCCTTTGTCTTCTCGTCAAGGGCTGTCTCGATGGCCTGACGTGCCTCATTTACCATCTGACCTACCTTTGGTCTGTCCTCCGGTGCTACATCCTTCATGCTTTTGAGAACCTGTGTGAGTTCTCCCTTCTTACCGAGTATCGCCACCTTCACATCGTTAAGTGTCGATACAACCTCTGCGCTCTCGATCTTGGCAAGAGCCTCTGCCTTGATGGCTTCCAACTTGTCTCTCATCGTGTTTCTCCTTTTTCTATTTATAGGGATTTCAATGTGGATCCTATATTAATTACTTCCATATATAAGTCACGGAATTGCTCGCCTACGGCTTCCGCAATTCCTACAGTAATTCGCGCTCCGCCCTATCGGGCTATGCGCTCATTCCTCTTTTGGGCGTTTACCGGGATTGCTCCGCGCTGCGCACTCTCTCAATCCCTACACGGCATTCACACTCCGCCCTCCCGGGCTCCGTGTTTCATGTCGCGCGCGGGTGACAAATGTCTGCTGATGCATGCGAGCAAGCTCGCGCATCGCAGCCGCTTGTCACCCTGTAAACGCAAAAGTCCCTAGCATGTTATACATACTAGGGACGAATTATATCCGCGTTACCACCCTGATTCCAGACACTCTATGTATCTTGTCCATGTCTGACTCTCATTAGACGTTTGTCGCACGTCACACGCCACACCCTACACAGACCAACATCTGTCATCTGATAAAACAGATATCTTCAATCCTTCAGCCGTGGTGGCTCTGATGTGAAATTAAATACGCACTCTTACCTGACCGGGCTTTCAGCCGCTGACCTAGTCTCTCTGATGGCGACATACGTATCTTTTGCATCGTCACTGCCTGTAGAGATAATATACCTACATGTGGGTGTTAGTCAACATCTTTTTTGTCATACTGTCATGATCAACAACAATTCAATTTTCAGAAATATTATATAACTTGATTGTGAAAATAAACCTTACGAGTACCATACTCCTATTTAATCATCTTCCCGTTTCTTTTTCTTTATTTGTAAAGCAATTGATGCCAAAAGTAATATCCAGCCTATCAATAAGATTATATAAAACATCACCTTACCCAAATCTCCTTTTAAGATAAAATCGATTGCAAACAAACATGCACTAAGTACTAACAGAAGTATAGCTTTTTTTTCTCTCATATATTTTCTCCTTTTTATATCAAAATCGCTTTATATCTTTCACTCTTTATTTTCTTTGTATCTGCAAGTCTTCCTTTACTATTATACGTAAGTAAATAAATATCAAATCCATCTTTACTGCTATTTGTTACATATTTAAATCTATACCCCCAGTTTTCAATACCAGGAGACCTAATATCAGTACTTCCATAGTTACTTATTATATCTGAAAGAAGCTTAGACAATGTATACCCTGTTGCTAGACTTGCTGTGACTGCCCCCTTAGTTACCAAAATATCAATTGCCACTCCACCAGAATAGGAGGCTTTTATTTTATAATATGCACTGTAATATCTTACATTTATAGAAATTGTTTTCTTTACCCGCTTACTACTTGTATTTTTATATGAGCCACTATGCGTCTCAATCGCAGTATTCTTTAACTTGAATACACTCTACTTTTATTTCATTTATCTACTTCTACATCAACTTCTTCGTCCATCTTTAAATGTCGATTTTTTCGCATCCGCCTCTTCTCCGCACGCTTTTCTTCCTCTCAAGTCGTCTCTTCTTACGCCCGGCCTTGTGCGCACGCCTTCTTATTCCCCGGATTCCATTATCCATGAATTTGTTGATCTCCGCGCCTATCAGCATGACGTACATACACATGTAAAGCCACAGTGCAAGCAATATCACACTTGCAAGGCTTCCATACATATATGTGTTGATTCCCACTATATTGATATAGCTCGATACGCCAAATGACAAAAGCATCCAGAGTATGGTCGTAAATGCAGCTCCCGGCACAGCGGTCTTGATCCTCACCCGCTCAACCGGCAATGCCCAGTATGCCACGATCATAACCCCAAACAAAACCGTAGGGGCAAATGCTATCTTGACGATCGACAAGATATTCGCAACGGTATCCACCAGTTGGAATCTCTCCACCGAATCCAGCCGCACCAGCATTTTTGACACAACTACATCGCCGAGGATATATATGACCATAACCGCCACCAGCATCACACAGAATATCAATGTATACAGAGTGTGTATCGCTCTTCTGAGGAAATAATTGACGCTGTCCTCCTTGCCTGCCATGAAAGTGAGTCCGCGGCCTATAGCCATTGTTCCCTTTGACGCCGACCACACTGTGAGCAATATGGTTGCTGTGGTGGCAAGCAGTGAGCTCTTGCTGTCGAAAATCTCTGCAAACATGAATTCAAAATTGGAATTGATCTCCTCCGGGAACAGTTCCTTTATTATCTCCAACACCTGGGTCTCTGTGAATGGCAGATATTTGACAAATGTAAGCAACGTCATCGCCAGTGGAAACAGTGACAGCAGCAGGAAAAAAGCAGACTGTGCCGCAAATGCCGCCACCTGATCCTTATTCATCTCTGCCATAAACAATCTGACTTTATGGTATATGAGCACTATGCGCTTCTTTAACTTCATAATTAGTGATTCTCTCCGTTACTTTTCAACCGAACTGAGAACTGCTCCGTTGTAATAATGGCTTATTATCTGCGCTGCAGTATATCCCAGCTTTGCCAGTTCATTTGCACCATTCTGACTCATTCCGACTCCATGTCCGTATCCGCCGCCCTTAAGTGTGTAGAGTCCTGTGTCATTATCCTTCTTTACATAGTAGAAATTACTTGGAACGCCTGTCCAGCCCGTGAGCTCTGATCCATCCTGCTCTGTTATAGCCTTGCCATCCGTGGCGAACAGAACTCGGATATTGCTCTGGCCGCTGACTACCACGCTTCCCTTGTCGCCTGTTATCGTAACTTCCTTCACAAGTCCACTGTCATCTCTTCCCGTCACCATTATTGACTTGATCTTGCCAACCGATGTCGCAGACACATCCGAGCATCTTGAAAGGCCGGTCTCAACCGCATTTCTCATCTCATCTTCTGTGTATGTAACCGTCCACCTGTACATAGGAAGATTTCTCTCAACCACATCTGTGTCCGTCTTGCCATCCATGAAATCCCTGAATGCCGCTTCATCGCTGAAATATGGGATGTCCAGCGCCGTATTCTGAATACGTGTACAGGTATATGGCATGCTTCCGCCCCACACCTGGTCACTCGTGGTAGTCGTTCCGCACGATGTTGAGAAATATACAGCATTTATGATCTCTCCGTTATATGTAGGTACAATTCCGGATGTGGACTGGACTGCATCTATGGAATTTCCCGTCTCAGGGAAGTTATTGTAGACCTGGCACGATGTTGTGTCATCAAGGTCTGCATTGTATCCCCTGTAGTTACTTCCAAGCTTTCTATATGTAAATCCTCTGGCGCAGATTGCCATAGCCTTGAGCGCCTCCGGGCTGTAGCTCGATGAAACCTCACTTGACACTACCCCATACAGATACTGTTCTATATCTACCTGATTGATGATCATGTATCCCGACGAATCCTTTGTTATCTCAAGGGCTCCGTGATACCTCGGGGTGCCGCTTGATTTGCTGAGACTCGATACTGTTATCATTCCATCCGAACTCTCAGGCTCAACTATGATGGATGAGGCCTTGTTGTCGCTGCCAAGTGATACAAATTCATCCGCCTTGTAGGTTTTCTTCTTGCCATCGCTCGTCACGTTAAATCCTGTACTGCAGGTAAATTCCACATAGCTCTGATAATAATCTCCGCCATTTGTCAGGATGACTCTGACACTGTTCTCCATACCGGATATAACTACTGACGATCCGCCATAGCCGCTGCCCCCGCTGGTTCTGTCGGTGCCTGACGAGCTGCTGCCTTTATCCTCTTTCTTCTTTGAAGCCACAGTTCCTGCTCCCTGAATTGTGTAGTCATACTCCGCGATCTCTGTACTGTCCGTGTCGGCTTCAACATATTGCTTCAGATCTCCCAGCGGATCATCCGGAGCTTCTATAACTATGGTCTCCACTGAATTACCATCGTTGTTATCATCAGTCTCTTCGCCTACTCTGTTTTTACCTGTTATCATCATATATCCGACAACACATACCAGAATTATAGTTATGAAACTCACTATCTTAAAATTCTTATTGTATTTGATCTTCTGATACCATTTCTTCCTCTGATCTATTCGCATTCCCCTGTCTCCATTTCTCCGCAAATATATCCACATACAGAGAAAAAGCAGCATATACATGCTGCTTCTTCATCTTGTGTAATAAACTGAAATGCGCCCTTGCTTTTGAGTCCTAGCAGCGCTAGGTGGGCAACCGCAATTGTATATCTGCCTTCCACTAGAACTTATATAACGAGGCTTGACTTCAATAACAATGATATAGGAATCCCGTTTATTCAAATGTAGGTTCAAAATCACAAGAGACTTAATACATCTCAGCTATGAGCACATTATACCTTACCTTTACATCTCTTGCAAGAATTTTTCACGTGAACTTTAACCACTATAATTGACATTATATGCCTTCTTGAAATACCAATCTTACCTGTGTTAGAATATAGATACTTATGGGAATTTATAATTATTTCCAAACATGAAAGGCAGGTGTTCACCAAATGGATAAAACCAGCTTACAAATGTTATTCGGCGTATTGCTCGGAGTATTTCTGCTTGCACTCATAGTCATGACTGTGGTGTATGTCAGAAGAAAGCTTGCCGATAAGCGCGAGGAGGCACTGAGAGATCTCGATCTCATGCAGGAAGAGGCTATCAGGGAGGAACAGAGCCAGAGCAAGGGGTACTGGATAAACCGTGATGACATCGAGGACGAGAATCAGGCTCATCTGCTCCGTTACTACCACTATTTCGATAATATCGATGAATGTATCCACGATCTCATAGTTGAGATGTATGACTGTGGATTTGTCAGGACAGAAGAGATATTTGTCGCAGCATACGGTGAGGAAGCACTCACACCTGATTCATTCATTTACATGACAGATGCTGACTGCGATCTGGAAAAAGCAAAGGCTGCACTTCCGCCTGTCAGTGAGAAGAACCAGAAGATCATCTATGACCTCTGGTGCTCATATGTCGAAAAGCTTCTGGACACTGTTGAGATACACACAACCGATGCCAACAAAGATATAATCAAGGACGCACTTATGGTTTATGGCCGCAAAAAGATAACCATACTCCTGCGCAGTCCAGAATAAAAGAAAACCTTTCAAAGGAGATTTACAAAATGAAAGATAACTGTATAGTAGCTCAGTCAGGAGGTCCTACCGTAGCGATAAATGCTTCGCTGGCAGGTGTCATAGACGGAGTTAAGAAAAGCAACAAATTCACCAGAGTTTACGGTGCAATTCACGGGATCCAGGGAGTGCTGGACAATAATTTCATAGATCTGTCCCTCATGGCCCTCTCAAAATTTCCTCTGGTAAATACTCTGGAGCTCTCCCCTGCAATGTACCTTGGCTCATGCAGATACAAGCTTCCTGATTTTGAGGTTGACTCAAAACCTTATGAGATAATATTTGACAGATTTGAGGAATATCAGGTTGCCGCATTCTTCTATATCGGCGGCAACGACTCTATGGATACAGTGGATAAACTCAGCAAATATGCAAATAAGATCGGATCGGATGTGAAGATCGTCGGCATCCCTAAGACCATTGACAATGACCTGTGCCATACCGACCACACTCCGGGATTTGGCTCTGCAGCCAAGTATGTTGCATCCACCATGCTGGAGATTGCCCACGACACTTACATCTACCAGATACCAAGTGTTGTCATCGTGGAGATCATGGGCCGTGATGCAGGCTGGCTCACCGCTGCATCCTGTCTGGCAAGAAATGACTACAGTCCTGCTCCTCATCTCATATATCTTCCTGAGGTAGACTTCGATGAGGATCAGTTTATAGAGGACATCAAAAATGTATTAAAGACTTCAAGATGTGTCATCGTGGCCGTATCTGAGGGTATACATGATAAGGATGGCAACTACATCAGCGCAACTTCTGCTGTGGCAGACAAGTTCGGACATGCCCAGCTCAGCGGAACCGGCAAGGCTCTCGAGAGTCTTGTTAAGGACAGAATGGATATAAAGGTTCGTTCCATCGAGCTCAATGTCCTCCAGAGATGTGCAGCGCATATTTCCTCAAGGACAGATATCAACGAGTCATTTGCACTTGGCCAGGCTGCTGTAAAATACGCCGCCGAGGGAATGACTGCTGTTATGTCCACGATCAAGCGAGTTTCTAACGATCCATACCAGTGGATCATTGAACCTGAGAATGTATCTCTCATCGCCAACCAGGCTAAGACAATTCCGCTTGAGTGGATCACACCTGAGAAGAATGACGTCACACCTGAGATGGAAGCATATCTCAGACCTCTTATAATCGGCGAGGTTTCCCTTCAGTACAAGGATGGACTTCCTATGTACCTGCCGGTAAACCACCTGCTTTAAAGAATAAAATATCCCTAACACCTCAATATCTGTGGTATTAGGGATATTTTTTATAATTCACTCAGGGAACGAACCAAATACGTCTATCCTTTACTGTAGATTCGTGTATCCGAGCAGCAGCTCTTCTACTGCCATGGCGGCCTCGCGGCCTTCGCGGATGGCCCATACGACCAGTGACTGGCCTCTGTGCATGTCTCCGGCTACGAATACCTTTGGAACATTTGTTGTATATGAGTTTGGACATGGAGTCTTGACATTTGTTCTCTCGTTGAGTTCCACGCCAAAGCTCTCTGCCACATATGTCTGACATCCGAGGAATCCGGCTGCGATGAGTACCACATCACAGTCAACGATATACTCGCTTCCCTCTATCTCTGTCATAGTCATTCTTCCTGTCTCAGGATTCTTCTTCCAATCGAGCTTCACACACTTGGCTGCCTTGACATTTCCGTCCTTGTCCTTGATGAATTCCTTGACTGTAGTCTCATATATTCTAGGATCATGTCCGTATACTGCTATTGCCTCCTGCTGACCGTAGTCTGTCTTGCAGATCTTCGGCCATTCTGGCCATGGATTGTCTGGTGTTCTTGTATCAGGTGCCTTTGGCATCATCTCAAGCTGTGTAACGCTGACAGCGCCCTCACGGACTGCTGTTCCCACACAGTCATTTCCTGTATCACCACCACCGATGACGAGAACATTCTTGCCTTTACAGTTCACGAACTGCTTGTCAGCAAAGCCCGAATTTACAAGGCTCATTGTCGTAGTCTTGAGGAAATCAACAGCGAAGTAGATTCCCTTTGCATCCCTTCCAGGTGCTTTTATATCTCTTGGATTGGCTGCACCACAGGCAAGCACAACTGCGTCGTATTCCTTGAGCAGATCCTCAGCCTTCACATACTTGAGGTTCTTGTTCTTAAGATAACCTGTCATCTGATCATCCTTCGGACACACAGCCTTCGCAGATGCCTTTCCGGTTGCAACCTCTGTGTTCAGTACGAACTTTATTCCTCTCTTCTTCATGACATCTATTCTTCTGTCTATGATCTGCTTCTCAAGCTTCATGTTTGGGATACCATACATGAGAAGTCCGCCCGGTCTGTCACTTCTCTCATACACAGTCACGTCGTGGCCTCTGCCGATCAGCTGGTCTGCCACGGCCAGTCCCGAAGGACCTGAACCTATGACTGCCACCTTCTTGCCTGAGTGAACCTTTGGCTGTTTATCATTTACAAGGTCATTTGCAAATGCATACTCTATGATGGCTCTCTCGTTCTCACGGACCGACACTGGATCACCGTTTAAGTTACAGGTACATGCCTTCTCACAGAGAGCCGGGCACACACGGCTTGTAAACTCAGGGAAACAGTTGGTCTTGCTGAGTCTTGCAAATGCCTGCTCAAGATTGTCGTTATAGAGCATATCATTCCACTCTGGGATCAGGTTGTTCAGCGGACAGCCCGATGTCATTCCGCATATGTTCATACCTGCCTGGCAGAATGGAACGCCACAGTCCATACATCTTGCAGCCTGCTTTCTCTGCTCATCACGGCTAAGCGGAGTGTGGAATTCATTGAAATTCTTGATTCTGTCCTTAGGAGCAAGCTCTGCGCTTGTCTTTCTCTCATATTCTAAAAATCCAGTTGGTTTTCCCATTCCTACTTACCTCCGTTCTTAACCTTGTAGAATGCTTCGATAGCTGCCTTCTCGCGGCTCAGGCCCTTCTCCTCAAATGCAACTATCATATTCATCATCTTCTTGTAATCCTTTGGTATGATCTTCTTGAACTTTGGAAGATATCCCTCAAAGTTCTCAAGAATCCTCTTGCCTATCTCTGAATTTGTATAATTTACATGATCCATGATGAGATGCTTCAGCTCGCTCACCTCGTACTTGTCTGTCACAGCCTCTATGGATATCATCTCTTTGTTAAGTCTCTTGTACAGATCGTTGCCCATATCAAGTACATATGCGATACCACCGCTCATTCCGGCTGCAAAGTTCTTGCCTGTTGTTCCAAGAACTACTACTTTACCACCTGTCATGTACTCACATCCGTGATCGCCAACACCCTCAACGACCGCCGTGGCACCAGAGTTACGAACTGCAAATCTCTCGCCGGCAACACCGTTGATGAATGCCTTACCACTTGTGGCACCGTACAGTGCAACGTTTCCTATGATGATGTTATCCTCATGCTTGTACTTAACTGAACGAGGCGGATAAACTATCAGCTTACCACCTGACAGACCCTTGCCGAAGTAATCGTTGCTGTCGCCCACCAGCTCAAGTGTAAGTCCCTTTGGAATAAATGCTCCAAAGCTCTGTCCGCCGGCGCCGTTGCATTTGACGATGTATGTGTCCTCATCAAGTGACTCGCCGTACTTCTTTGTGATCTCTGAACCGAATATCGTTCCAACAGATCTGTCTGTGTTGACCACATCAAGCTCAACGCTCTTCTTCTGTCCCTTCTCAAGTGCAGGTCCAAGCTTCTTCATGAGAATTCTCATATCTACTGTCTTCTCAAGCTGGAAGTCATAGACATTCTTCTCGTGATACTTTACCTTGTTCTGTGGCATATCTATATAAGGATTGTTAATTATCTTATCAAGGATGACATTTCTCTCATCTGCTCTGTCGCTGCTCATGAGGAGATCTGAACGTCCAACCAGCTCATCGACTGTTCTGACGCCGAGCTTGCTCATGTACTCTCGAAGCTCCTCTGCTATGAACAGCATGAAGTTCTTCACGTACTCAGGCTTACCTCTGAATCTCTTTCTGAGTTCTGGGTTCTGAGTTGCTATTCCGACAGGACATGTGTCAAGGTTACATACCCTCATCATGACACAACCCATTGTTACAAGCGGTGCTGTTGCAAATCCAAATTCCTCAGCTCCGAGCATTGCAGCTATCGCAACGTCACGGCCTGTCATCAGCTTGCCGTCTGCCTCAAGGATGACCTTATTTCTGAGATCATTCATGATAAGTGTCTGATGTGTCTCTGCAAGTCCAAGCTCCCAAGGGAGTCCTGCGTAATGGATGGAGTTGTTAGGTGCTGCTCCTGTTCCTCCGTCATAACCTGAGATCAGGATGACCTGTGCTCCGGCCTTTGCAACACCGGCCGCTACTGTACCTACACCAGCCTCAGACACAAGCTTTACTGATATTCTCGCATCACGGTTTGCATTCTTGCAGTCGTAGATGAGCTGTGCAAGATCCTCTATCGAATATATATCGTGATGTGGTGGTGGAGAGATAAGGCTTACTCCCGGTGTCGAAAGTCTTGTCTTTGCGATCCATGGATATACCTTTCCGCCAGGGAGATGTCCGCCCTCTCCAGGCTTTGCTCCCTGTGCCATCTTGATCTGTATCTCCTTGGCACTCACAAGGTATCTCGATGTAACGCCAAATCTTCCTGATGCTACCTGCTTGATGGCTGAGCATCTATTCTTGCCATCCTTGCCGATCGTAAGTCTCTCTATCGACTCACCGCCCTCTCCTGAATTGGACTTACCGCCCAGCTCGTTCATGGCGATGGCCATACACTCATGTGCCTCCTGTGATATACTTCCGTAGCTCATGGCACCTGTCTTGAATCTCTTGACTATCTCTCTTGCTGGTTCAACCTCATCGAGTGGAACCGGCTTATCAGCAAACTTGAAGTCCATAAGACCTCTAAGGTGGAATGGCTTCTGCTCATCATGGAGCGCTGCTGTGTACTGCTTGAACAGCTTGTAATCGCCGCGCCTTGTTGCCTCTTGAAGAAGATGTATCGTGACAGGATTGTACAGGTGCTCCTCCTTGCCGCTTCTGAACTTGTGTGCACCGATGCTTGTAAGGGCAAGGTTTGTGTTAAGTCCAAGCGGATCAAATGCTGATGAGTGAAGATCATCAACTGTCTTCTCAAGCTCCTTTATACCAGAACCGCCAACACGGCTTACTGTATTTGTAAAGTATCTGTCCACAACGTCCTTTGAAAGACCGATACACTCAAATATCTGTGATCCCATGTATGACTGGATCGTTGATACACCCATCTTGGATGCGATCTTTACTATTCCGTGGCATATTGCACTGTTATAATCATCGACAGCCGCATTGAAATCCTTGTTCAGCAGATGCGAATCTACCATCTGCTTGATCGTCTCTATTGCCAGATATGGATTGACTGCACATGCACCATATCCGAGAAGTGTTGCAAAGTGGTGAACATTTCTTGGATCAGCACTCTCAAGGATGATCGCAACCGCTGTTCTCTTCTTGGTTCTTACCAGGTGCTTCTGCATAGCTGATACTGCAAGGAGTGATGGTATTGCAACATGGTTCTCATCCACACCTCTGTCTGAGAGGATGAGGATATTTACACCGTCCCTGTAGAGCTTGTCGGCCTCGATAAACAGTCTGTCGAGAGCCTTCTCCATGGATGTGTTCTTATAATAAAGAATAGGAAGTGTCGCAACCTTAAGGCCAGGAACATTCATATTCTTGATCTTCAAAAGATCCGTATTTGTCAGTATTGGATGGTTGATCTTCAGCACATGACAGTTCTCCGGCTTCTCCTCGAGGATGTTACCGTCCTTTCCGAGATATACCGATGTGGATGTGACAACTTCCTCTCTGATCGCATCGATAGGTGGGTTTGTAACCTGTGCAAATAACTGCTTGAAGAAGTTGAACAGTGGCTTGTGGCTGTTCGAGAGAACTGCAAGTGGTGTATCAGTACCCATGGCACTGATTGCCTCTGCACCTTTCTCTGCCATAGGATATATGGTATTCTTGAAATCCTCGTAGGTATATCCAAATGCCTTCTGAAGTCTTGCTCTCTCCTCGTCTGTATACTCCTGAACTCTGATATTTGGAATCTTCAGATCAGCGAGATGTACAAGATTGCTGTCTACCCACTCTCCGTAAGGCTTTGCCAGCGCGTATTTCTCCTTGATCTCCTCATCAGATATAAGACGTCCATTCACCGTGTCGACAAGAAGCATCTTGCCAGGTCTGAGTCGGTCTTTCTTTACGATCTTGGATGGATCTACGTCCAGAACTCCGACCTCTGATGAAAGCACAAGGTAATCATCATCTGTGATATAGTATCTCGATGGTCTCAGTCCGTTTCTATCAAGAACTGCTCCCATGAGCTCACCGTCTGTGAATAATATAGAAGCAGGGCCATCCCAAGGCTCCATCATGGTTGCGTAATACTGGTAGAAATCCTTCTTCTCCTGACTCATGGCTCTGTCGTTCTCCCATGGCTCAGGGATCGTGATCATGACTGCCATAGGAAGTGGTATTCCATTCAGTACAAGGAACTCAAGACAGTTGTCAAGTCTTGCTGAATCCGATCCATCCGGATCAAGAACAGGCATAACCTTGTACATCTCATCCTGCATGATGGTCGACTCCATAGTCTCCTCACGGGCGATCATCTTGTCCTCATTTCCTCTTATTGTATTGATCTCACCATTGTGGCACAGATATCTGTATGGATGAGCTCTGAGCCATGATGGTGTTGTATTCGTTGAAAATCTTGAATGAACAAGTCCTATAGCTGACTCATAGTCTGGATCCTGAAGGTCGTTGTAGAACTTTCTGAGTTCACCGACAAGGAACATTCCTTTATATACTATAGTCTTGCTGGAAAGTGATGGAACATACGTGTCATCATTGCTCTCCTCAAATATTCGTCTGACGAAGTAGAGCTTTCTGTCGAAGTCCATACCGGCCTTCACTGTCTCAGGTCTTCTGATGAATGCCTGCATGATGCATGGCATGACATCTATTGCCTTCTTGCCAAGGATTCCGGGTGTTGTCGGAACCTCTCTCCAGCAAATGAACTCCAGTCCTTCCTTCTCCACTATGACCTCAAACATTTTCATAGCCTGCTTGCGCGCCAGCTCCTTCTGTGGAAAGAAGAACATTCCTATTCCATAATCGCCTTCCTTTCCAAGGTCATATCCAAGCTCTGCTAAAGCCTTGGTGAAGAACTTATGTGATATCTGAAGGAGTATACCTACACCGTCTCCGGTCTTGCCCTCTGCGTCCTTTCCTGCTCTGTGCTCAAGATTCTCAACAATCTTGAGTGCATTGTTCACTGTGTCATGTGTCTTTATACCCTTGATATTGACAACGGCACCGATACCACAGTTATCGTGCTCAAAGCTTGGGTCGTATAATCCGGTATTCTCCGCTCTCTTATTCTCAATCATGTCCTGTTCCGTCCTTTCCATGTTTTTGTCATTCACAACGATATTTTGCTTTTAGCTTTTGTTTCTCAAGCAAATATTGTTATTTTTGTGTTTTTCTCAAGTCGTTTATCGTTTTTGATATATTACTACCATTTACACTGTTTGTAAACAACTTTTTTTAATAAATTATCTGACAGTTTTCGATTAAAAAACAATGATCTGTAATGTATATACAATTCTTTATGTTGTAGCCTTTCTTTAAGCATCGGATGTCTCATATCCCAATGTCTCCGATGCATAAAAAAAGGAAGCCCCATATCTGAAGCTTCCTTGCTTAATTATTATGTTTAGTTTTTTATTCCTCGACGATCATTCCCTTTGGAGGAGTTGTTATCGTCCTAAGATCTCCATCCTCGTCGCTTCCATCTGATATTCCATCACCCGGAGCCTCCGTCGTCACCTTGACCTTCTGTGACTTAACACCTGATATGCTCTCTATATTGCTGCTTATCTGCTTTACTGTGCCTGATATGACGTATTTGTCAGCACCATACAGATATTCATGTAATGCCTCCACATTGGATGCCATATCAGCAGCCACAAGGCAGTTACCCTTGTCCGAGAGTTCCTTTGCCTCATATGCAAATGGGAATCCTGCGGTATCTACAACCTTATATCCAGCCACACTCTTGACAAGAGCATGTATATCGTCCTTGTTAAGACTTGTTGATATACATTTAAATGAAACATCAACAAATGAATCAAGTGAACCTGTGTCTGCGCTAAGCAGCTTGTCTATAACCTTCATGAGGACTATTCTCTGTCTCTCGGTTCTTGTTATATCTCCCTGGCCAGTGGATCGTATTCTTGAATATGCAACTGCCTGCTGTCCATCAAGAGTATACTCTCCTGCCTCAGTTATTCCTGATGAATATTTGCCTGACAGGCTTATCTGCTCTGCAAGGTTCTTATTGAAGTTGTTCACCTCTTCATCAATGACCTTGACATCAACGCCTCCAACAGCATCGATTATACTTGCCATTGCACTGAAATCAACTGCCACATAATCTGTGATATTCAGGTCGAGATTGGTATTCAGTGTGTTGATAGCTGTAACCGCACCGCCGAGCTGGTATGCGTAATTCACCTTCTGTGTGGTATCCATGGAACCGCTTGCTATCTCCATCAGAGTATCTCTGTATACAGATACAAGCTTGATCTCCTTGGTGCTCTCATTGATGCTCACTATCATTATACTGTCACTGTTAGTTCCTGAATTCATATTCGAATCTCTGGAATCCACTCCGTAGAGTGCAATGGCACGATATCCCTTGGTCGCATCCTTGACACCGTCATTGACAAGTATCTGATCTGCACTTATCTCATTGATATCCATCTCATTGTACTTCATTCTGGCATAATTCTTGACATATATTATACATATGAGTATAAACAGTGCAAGCAGGACAAAGAACGCTATCGCCCACACTCTTGTACTGATGTTAAGCTTCTTTCTCTCCGGATTGACAACCTTTGGATCAGCCTCATCGAGAAGGTTCGCCCTGAAGAACTTTTCGCTGTCTGACTCCTCGTCCTCCTCAGGCTCTTCCTCATCATCCTCAAGCTCCACTTCATCGAAGCCCAATGCTTTGCCTATGTCTCCAAGTCCCAGATCAGCCGTATCTGATTCCGAATAACTGAGCTTATCCTCATCAATATCCTTCTCCATACGCTCAAGCTCATCCATGTCCAGCATGTCATCTGTTCTTCGGGATGATACTGTCGAAGCCTCTTCCACAGGCTCTGCCTCTGCAGCTTCCTCGACCTCATCGTCAAGGACAGGCTCCGTATTCTTCTCCAGAATATCTGCCGGCTCAGTCTTCTGTTCATGCTCTTCTACTGGCTGTGTGGCAGTTTCTACAACTTCCGCATCACTCTCCTGCGGCTCAGTGATCTTGTTATCTTCCTCAACAGGCTCTTCCTTTTTCTCAGCTTCTTTCATCTGCTGGCGGCGCTCAAGCTCCTGCTGAACCTTAAGCTTTCTTGCCTCTTCGCGGGCATTCTGCTCTCTCTCGAGCTCCAGCCTCTCAACCTCAGCCTTTGCCTTTGCAACATTTCTCTGGGTGCGTTCCCACGCCTCACGTCTAAGCTCCTCATGTCTTGTCTGCACATCTGTCTCAATATTGTCAACTTCTCTGAGCAGATTGTCCACAGATGAGCTTCCTGTGCTCTGTATACTCCTGCGTGGTCTCTGGGCAGCTTTTGAAGGTCTCTGCACGGTACTCTGATTGCTCTGTGTCCTCGGTACAGTGCCCTGTGTCCTCTTCACCGGACCTCTGTCCACAGCTCTGTCTGCTACAGGCTGTCCGGTCTGTCTCTGCTTTGCCCGGGCCTCACTCTTCACTCTTCTTGCCCTGCTGTCCTCGTGATAATACTCGTCATAATTCTCTTCCGGCTTCACAGGTCTGGAAATATTCTTCTGAGTCTTCTTCTCCGGCTTCTTTTCCGGTCTCTTATCAGCCTTTCTCTCCGGCTCAGGATCACGCCTTTTTTCTTTCTTCTTTTTATCCCCGAACAACAATGATCCTATCAATCCACCATCATCAAGATAATCATCATCGTCATCCAGCCAATCCATGTCCTCATCGTACCTGGATCTCATTCCATTTTTCTTCTTATTATCCATTGGAACTCCTTTTTCAAATATCTAAAAATGTCGTTACCTCGCTCTATAATACATTATATTTTTTCCTTTTACAACATGTATTATATCTTAATTAGTATAAACACCTTCATATTAACACTATTTTATTTGACACATGATGTATAAAAAAGTATACTCGTATTAATAATGTCTAAATATCAATGCTTATTTTTTAAGGAGCAGGAAATGGATAATAACAATATTACTTTGTCGGTGGTTATGCCCGCCTACAATGAAGAACAGCACATCAAAGATAATCTTCTTGAGACTAGCCGAATACTCAGCCGTTTTCTTCATCGTTATGAGATAATCGCTGTGAATGACGGCAGCAAGGACTCCACAGGCAAACTTATTGCCGAGGCAGCCGAAATGGATTCTCATATTGTAGATACAGGATATGATGTCAATCAGGGAAAGGGACATGCTATCACAACCGGAATTGCCAAAGCTTCCGGCAAATATATAGCATTCCTTGATTCAGACCTTGAACTGAGTCCATCTCTTCTCAAGCCATTTATGAAGCAGATGAGGGACACCGGTTCTGACATAGTCATAGGATCAAAGCTTCACCCTGAATCCAAGCTTGATTATCCTCCTATTAGAAGAGTCATGAGCTACAGCTATTATATTATGCTCAAAATGCTGTTTCATCTTGGTATCCATGACACCCAGACCGGTATAAAGCTTTTTAAAGCAGAAGTCATAAAGCCGATTGCCGAGAACCTTTCCATATCGGGCTATGCTTTTGATATTGAAATCCTTGTGGCTGCACACAGACAGGGATATTCGATATCCGAAGCTCCTATCGTCCTGAATTACAGCAGGGACGATGCAGCAGATGGAAGAAGGATCAAGATCAAGGACATTTGGAAGGTATTCACAGACACTATTGAGATCAAGAAGAAATATCATTAATTTAGGGATTATACACGGATAGAGAAAATAAATACAAACTACACATTTATTAAGGAGATTTTTATGAATTACGAAAACGCTTACAAGCTTCTCGAAGAAAAAGGACAGCTACACTTATTAAAGTATTATGATACTCTCAGCGAGGCTGAACAGGCAGCACTCCTGAACCAGATCAGTGAAATTGATTTCTCACTTATCGATATGATCGGACACAATTCATCAGGAAGTGATTCTGATATCGCTCCCGTTGCAGCTCTCCAGATGGACAGCATTGCAGAAAAATATGATATATACAAGAACGCAGGCCTTGAAGCCATCAAAGCTGGCGATCTGGCACTGGTCCTCCTGGCAGGTGGTCAGGGCACCCGTCTTGGATTCTCCGGTCCTAAGGGAACCTTCAACGTCGGTGTCACCAAGGATATGTTTATATTCCAGCTTCTCATCGAGCACACCCTCGATATTGTGAAGATGGCAGATACCTGGATCCATTTCTTCATCATGACCAATGAGAAGAACCACGATGACACAACATCATTCTTCAAAGAGCATGACTACTTCGGTTACAATCCTGAATATGTTCATTTCTTTAAACAGGAAATGGTTCCTTCAGTGGACTTCAACGGCAAGATATATCTCGAGGAGAAGGGAAAGGTTGCCATGTCTCCTAACGGCAACGGTGGATGGTTCTCATCCCTCTGCAAGGCCGGCCACCTCGACAAGCTCACGAAATACGGAATCAAGTATATAAATGTATTCTCAGTTGACAATGTACTTCAGAGAATTGCAGACCCAGTATTCCTCGGAGCAGTTCTCACAGAGGGCTTCCTCTCCGGCGGAAAGGTTGTCAAAAAAGCATACCCTGACGAGAAGGTTGGCGTCCTGTGTACTAACCACGGAAAGCCATATATCGTCGAGTATTATGAACTCACAGATGCCATGCGTGATGAGCGCGATGCCAACGGCGATTACGCTTACAACTATGGAGTTACATTAAACTATATCTTCCCGGTTGACAGACTGATGAAGATCATGAATGAAAGTATGCCTCTCCACATCGTCAAGAAGGCTATCCCTTATGTCGGTGAGGATGGAGAGATCGTCAAGCCATCAGAGCCAAACGGCTACAAATTTGAGACACTGGCTCTCGATATGATCGCTTATATGGGAACATGTCTTCCATTTGAGGTCGACAGAGAGAAGGAATTTGCTCCTATAAAGAATGCTACAGGAAATGATTCTATAGACTCAGCCAGAGAGCTCCTCAAAAAGAACGGCTACACACTTTAATCCATGAATATATAACAAAATAACAGGTCGATGGTATATGCCATCGACCTGTTATTTTTATTCTGCCTCATTCTTCTGCTGTTTTTCTTTTTCTCTTCGGAATATCTCATCTATCGCTTCCCTGACAAGCTCTGACATAGATACCTGTCGCACCGCCGCACATTCACTGAGCTTCCGATGAGTATCTGTATCTATCCTAAGTCTCAGGATCGTATCTTTTCTCTTTTCCGTCGGCCTTCCCGGGCCTCTCTTCTTATTGTCATCCGTCATTTCTTTTCTCCGCCATATAATTTATTCCTATCAGAACAGATATTTTACAACACCATTTACCGCATAACACATGAAGTAAAAGCAGCTTCTTATAACTCCATATCCAACTTTTCTGTATACGGCAAATGTCTTTTTTGCAGACGACAGTTTTGAACCAGACTTACTGTTTCTCATCTGCCTGTATAATAGCAACGGCTCATTTATCGCAACCGAGCTTCCGTATTCCTTCAGTATCTGCAACCAGCAAATATAATCCTCATGGATATCGTCGTTGCCCATCGGATATCTGAGTGCAACCTGTCTGTCCATCACAACCGATGAACAATTGATCACATTTCCTCTGAGCAGCATCTTATAGGTGACCTTTTCAGGAACTCCGATCACTTTTCCCGTTCTGGATCCGTCTTCGTTCACAAGCTCCCTGGCCGTAGAACACAGAACCGCACCTGTCTGCTCCATAAGCTTCAACTGTTTAGCCAGTTTATCAGGCTGCCACTGATCATCCGAATCTATAAATGCAACGTATCTGCAAGTTGCAGCCGCAACCCCGCGGTTACGCGAAACTGCAACTCCCATATTTTTTTCATTTCTGATGATATTCACACGGTCATCTTCCGCGTATCCATCAAGTGCTCCTGTCAGATCATCCGTCGAACAGTCATCAACTATTATGACCTCCACAGGAATCCCCTGCTTCATAACTGAATCCACCGCAGAATAAATGGTTCTGCTGCTGTTATACGCCGGAATTATCACCGATACTTTTTCTCCAGTCATCATACACACCTACATCGATATATATCGCTTATTATTTATCTGTTTTCTGCACAGTCTTTCCGAGGTCATAGAATGCATCCTCAGACTCATCAAGCCCTTCCGGCTTCACATTTACAGGTGAAGGTATCTGTACCTTCTCGCCATCCCTGAGTGCCGTGGTCATATTTGATGCGATTCCCTCTGATGTCTCCTTCTGGAACATGATCTTTACCGTCAGGAGCATCAGCTTGAGATCAAGCCATATTGAATACTGCTCATAATAGGTAAGATCCAGCTTAACCTTATCTCTAGGGGTTGTGTTGTATTTGCCGTAAACCTGTGCATATCCCGTAAGTCCGGCCTTCATCTTGAGTCTGTAGTCAAACTCAGGGAATGTCTTTTTATAAAGCTCGGCGATCTCCGGTCTCTCAGGTCTCGGTCCGACAAGTGACATATCACCCTTGAGTACGTTGAAAAGCTGTGGCAGTTCATCAAGATGCAGCTTTCTGAGCCATTTTCCCACAGGGGTTATTCTGTCATCATCCTTCTTTGCAAGCTGTGCTCCACCTGCCTCGGAGTCCATCTTCATACTTCTGAACTTGATGATCTTGAACACCTTGCCATTCAGTGTCAGTCTGTCCTGCTTGTAGAATACAGGTCCTCTGTCATACAGCCATATCGCAAGTGCTGATATGAGCATAAATGGTGAAGCTATGACAAGCAGTATAAATCCACATATAACATCCATGATCCTCTTAATGATCATATCGTCACCGGTAAGTCCCTGATTTCGTGATAAGAGGATAGGCGTATCGAACAAATGAATAGGCTCAGCTCCTAATATGATTATGTCGGAAAGCTTTGGCACAACATACGATCTGATGGAGTGTTCAAAACAATACTTCACAAGCTCATTTCTTATATAAGCCTTTGTCTCGCAAATGATTACTCCATCGTACTGGAGTATCTTCTCCTTGATCGCCTGCTCGCCCTCGCTGACATGTATTCTGTCTTCTATTACATACTTGTCCTTACGGGCATTGATCTTGTCTATGAACTCTATCGGAGTCTTATATCCATATACCAGCAGCAGATGCCTTGGCGGATACATCTTCGCATACAAAAATCTACACGCAAATATCCAAATCAATATCACTATCGTTTCAAGCCCGGTTACCTTTAACAATGGTACCGGATTTACATAGTCACGACATATTATACAGAGCTGCAGGTAACCAACTACATTGGCACACACGAGAGCCAGCAGCTGTGAGTAAACTATATCAAGCAGTCTGAAGAATCCGACTCTGTAACCACCATAAAGCTTGGTGAAAAGTATGATGATTATTCCATACATTCCGATAACTGCCCAGTTTCCTCTTCTCCAGAACGGAAGCGTAAGCGTTACCTCATAGTCCCGGTACCACATGAGTCCAAACAGCACCAGCTCCACAGCGATGAGTACACAGGCCTCACCCACTGTTATGAGACGTTTGTATCTGTCCCTCTTTCTAACTCTTCTGTTTTCTTCCATATTTATAGCATCTCCCTAAGCATCTTGTTGACAGATCCAGGATCTGCTTTACCCTTCATAGCTTTCATAACCTGTCCGACAAGTGCTCCGAGAGCCTTCTCCTTGCCTCCTCTGTAATCATCAACAGCCTTTGGATTGTTATCTATGGCTACCTGACATGCCTCCTTAAGTGCATTGTCATCCTGAACAGTTGCAAGTCCGTTATCCTTGACATACTTCTCAGGATCTATATTATCTGCAAATATCTTTTCGAACACTTCCTTTGCAACACCGCCATTGATAACCCTGTCATCAACAAGCTTGATGAGCTTCGCAAGATTCTCCGCTGAAAACTTCAGGTCTTCCGCATCAACACTGTTCTCCTTCATCAGTCTCATGGTCTCTCCCATGATCCAGTTGGAAACCTTCTTTGCAGGTGCTCCCAGTGCAATCGCGTCCTCAAACAGATCTGCCAGCTTCTTGGAGGCCGTGATGATGTCTATATCATAGTCAGGAATCGCATATTCCTCTTTGTATCTTATCTTCTTCTCGTCTCTGAACTCAGGCTGTGCATCCCTTACCTGCTGGAGCCACTCATCGCTGATGTGGATAGGTACAAGGTCAGGATCAGGGAAATATCTGTAATCCTGTGCATCCTCCTTGGATCTCATAGGATATGAATACTCCTTAGTATCATCCCATCTTCTTGTCTCCTGGACAACATTTTCACCAGACTCGATGAGATCGATCTGTCTCTCTCTCTCATTCTCTATGGCTCTGGCAATGGCCTTGAATGAGTTCAGGTTCTTGGTCTCTGTACGTGTGCCAAACTCCTCTGAGCCAACCTCTCTGATCGAAAGATTGACATCAGCACGCATGGATCCCTCATTCAGCTTACAGTCTGAAGCTCCGAGATACTGTATCGTCTCCCTGAGCTTTTCAAGATATGCTATTACATCCTCCGCAGATCTCATGTCAGGCTCAGATACTATCTCTATAAGAGGCACACCTGAACGGTTGAAATCCACAAGTGAGCTGTCTGTATATGGATCATGGACAAGCTTACCTGCATCCTCCTCCATATGTATCTCATGGATCCTCACATATTTCTTAACTCCGTCAACCTCTATCTCAACCTTACCGTCCCTGCATATTGGATAGTAGAGCTGTGATATCTGGTAGTTCTGTGGGTTGTCAGGATAGAAATAGTTCTTTCTGTCAAACTTACAGTTCTGTGTGATCGTACAGTTTGTTGCAAGACCGACCGCAATCGCTTTATTTACAACCTCTTTGTTAAGTACCGGAAGTGAGCCCGGCATTCCTGTACATACAGGACATGTATGTGTATTAGGAGCTCCTCCAAATGCTGTGCTGCAGCCGCAGAATATCTTTGTCTTGGTCGCAAGCTCTACATGGACCTCAAGTCCGATGACTGTCTCATATGTCTTTGCCATCTCTTACAGCCCCCTTTCTGAAACCTGTGCAGGTCTCTTGTACTCTCTAGTCTGCTCAAATGCATATGCAGCTCTGATAATGGTCTTCTCGTTAAATGCATCTCCAACCATCTGCACACCTATAGGCATTCCATCCTTATCAGTTCCACATGGAAGTGATATTCCCGGAAGTCCTGCAAGATTTACAGGGACTGTGTACACATCTCCCAGATACATCTTGATAGGATCTGAGAGTGACTCTCCCATCTTCAGTGCTGTTGTAGGTGCAACAGGTCCGAGAATGATATCATACTTCTCAAACGCCTTGTCATACGCCTGTTTGATGAGAGCCTTTGCCTTGAGGGCCTTTACATAATATGCATCGTAATAGCCTGAACTCAGCACAAATGAACCGAGCATGATTCTTCTCTTGACCTCAGGGCCAAATCCTTCTGAACGGCTCTTCTTGTACATGTTGTGAAGATCTGTGTACTCTGGTGTTCTGTAACCATATTTTACACCGTCGAATCTCTCAAGGTTAGAACTTGCCTCCGCCGATGCAATGATATAGTAAGCAGGAATAGCATACTCAACCATTCCAAGATCAAACTCCTCAACAATAGCTCCCTTTGCCTTCAAAGCCTCAGCTACTCCATACACGGCTTCCTTTATCTCAGGCTCAAGTCCCTCTGTGAAATAGTCTCTTGGAAGACCGATCTTAAGGCCTTTCACATCATCCACAAGTGCTCTTGTAAAATCATTGTCATCTCTGTTAACTGATGTTGAATCCTTCTTGTCATACTGTGATATGATCTCAAGGATCGTCGCACAGTCCTCTACATTCTTCGCAAGTGGTCCGATCTGGTCAAGTGATGAACCGTATGCTATAAGTCCGTATCTTGACACTCTTCCATAGGTTGGCTTGATTCCGGTAACACCGCAGAATGAAGCCGGCTGTCTGATGGATCCACCGGTATCTGAACCGAGGGCACATGGCACCTCCTCACCGGCAACTGCTGCCGCTGATCCACCTGATGAACCACCTGGAACTCTATTTGTATCCCATGGATTTCTTGTCTCACCAAAATATGATGTCTCGGTTGTACTTCCCATGGCAAACTCATCCATGTTGGTATGTCCTACTATAACCGCTCCTGCTTCCTTGAGCTTCACAACGGCCTCAGCAGTATATGTCGGAACAAAATTTGACAGAATCTTGGATGAACAGCTTGTCTGCACACCCTCCTGGCACATATTGTCCTTTATTGCTATCGGCACTCCTGCAAGAGGACCATTGAGCTCTCCCGCATCTATCTTCTTCTGCACTTTCTCCGCCTGGGCAAGTGCTCCTTCACGATCAACCGTAACAAAACTATTATAATCTTTCTCGCACGCCTCGATGCTGTCAAGACAGGCCTGTGTCGCTTCAACTACGCTCACCTGTCCATCTTTAATAGCTTTTCCCAGCTCTACAGCCGTCATACCCATTAAATTCACTTCAGCCTACCTCCTAGTCAAATGTCTTTGGCACCTTGTAGCAGCCATCCTTCTGCTCTGGCGCATTCTTCAGCATGTTCTCTCTGTCGTCTCCATTTACAACAACGTCCTCACGGAACACATTGTTGTATGGGAATGTATGGCTCATAGCCTCCACACCGTCTGTATTAAGTTCATTCAGTTTGCTGACATAATCAAGCATGTCTGACATATCCTTCTTTGCCTGCTCCTTCTCCTCCGGGGAGAGCTCAAGCTTTGCAAGGATTCCAACATAATCAATTGTTTCATCAGTTATCGTCATGTTCTTGTTCTCCTATCTTTAATGAGCAAAAATAAAGAATGTGCCTTCTTATTATTCTGTGTCAAATAATGTAAACACATTCTCCCGCCATGGTATTTTGTACCACAAAATTCCTCTAAAATATATCACATCCTGGGATATTATGCAAGACTATGGGCATTTTTACCTGTATTACGCAAAACACCGTCATGTAAAACGCTGCATACATGGCGGTGCTGTAACTCTATTTAAATTATATACAGTACTAACTGTATTTTACTAATGTCTCCCTGGCCTGACTATCTCCTGAACACGACCAAGCTGTAGCCCAGCTCTATGTCCTATTTCAATAGAATATGTCTACTTTCTTATTTTTTTATATATTAATATCCCTGCACTTCCCATAAGAGCCAGAATAACCACAACTGCCGTTTCTTTTACAGGCAGCCGATCACCTGTATCTGGATGTCTGCTCGGAGGCGTGTTACGTGTTGTTGTCATGGTGTTTGTTGTTCCTGTTGTACTCCATGTAGTACGTTCCGTGGTCGACTCTGTAGTTGTACCCGTCGTAGTTTCTGTTGAGGTATCCTCTGTTGTTGTTCCTGTTGTTGATTCTGTTGTCGTGTCTTCCGTTGTGGTATCTTCTGTTGTGGTATCTTCTGTTGTCGTGTCCTCTGTCGTCGTGTCTTCTGTTGTGGTATCTTCCGTTGTCGTATCCTTTGTCGTTGTGTCTTCCGTGGTTGTGTCTTCGGTTGTCGTGTCCTCCGTTGTCGTATCTTCGGTTGTCGTATCTTCGGTCGTCGTACCCTCTGTCGTTGGCTCTTCATCCAGGAAATCATTTCCCGGTACTCTGTGAAACTCTCCTCCGTTTGAGAATACTTCACTCACCACACAACCATCCCAGTTGTGTCCGAGATTTACCGCTGCCTCTGGAGCTATCACTGTTCCAAATCCCCTGCCCGCAAATGTTATGCTTCCGCCGAATTGTCCATCTGCTGCCGAGCTGTCATAGAAGTTAAAATACATTCTGTTGTAGGCATTATAAAAATTACCATTATCGTTTGCCTTTGCATCGCTCTTGCTTCCAAGTATCAGATCGCCCAGAACAGCATCCTGGATACCTGCCAGATCAATATTCATGAGCAGCACCGTATCATCACCATAATCCGGGAACTCAAAATATATCGGATTTGTGCCCGCGGCGAGCTGACTGTAATCCATGGATACCACATGCAGTCCGCTACCATTTACTGACACACTTCTATCGTTCATATCACCTGTTATATCAACATCCACAGTACCCTCTGTGTCTGCATAAGTCCTAAGTTTCTGACTATAGTCAATAAACTTTCTCTGTATATCAGCCATATCTGCATATTTAGAATATTCACCATCCTCTGCAATCTCCGCATCGGTTCTGACATTTGCCGGACTGTCAAGCTTTGTCTCGGAGCCATCATTCATACGGATATATATTTCACCGCCATCTGCTCTCCTGACTTCCGATCCTGTATAAAGCATATCAGTTCCTGCATCCGACACACAGCCACACATCCGTTCAGCATTTTCAAAGTAGAATTCCTCATATACTCCATACGAATTTCTGAGTCCCGAGTTGGAATTTGCACTGAGTGTCTTTGTGATAAAGTTACTGTGAAGATGTGTCTGTGCACACAGTGTGTCAAAACATATCACACCAAAGTCCCCCATTAGCTCCGTTGCAGAGCTGCTTTGCAGCATATAACTGCCATCGTCTGCCTTTGCAAGTGCTCCTATAGTCCCCGCCGTCACGCAAAGCACAAAAACCATCGCCACTGCAACTGCTATGAGCTGCATAGTCTGAAAGCACATCCCATTATCATGGTTACCTCTCATTCAATGTCCGCCTTAACTATTTCGTCTCAAATACATAGTATTCAACAGACTTCCCGCATATTCGTTATAATAAAAAAATCCCCGAACAGATTCGACATAATTTTCACTATGTCTTATCCATCCGGGGATGAGCCAGGCAGGTCAGAATGGTCTCTCAGGATCAACAATATGCCTTATATTCCTATCCACATATATCGATGTCTCCACGAACCAGTCATACGCCGGTCTGTCATGAAATGGTCCCACATAAGCATATCCCGCAATCTGTCCTGGCAGCTCAGCCACCAGATACGGATATCTCTCAATATCTGAATTTTTATCCTTACCAGGCTTTGACTGCTTTGTCACTTTTGCCCGCCTCCATGTTCTTAAGTATTTACTCTATGATACTCACTATCTCCTCAGAGTCAGCCTTGACTTTATATGTCTCACCTATGTCAAGTTTGTCATATATAGACTTTTCAACTTTATATGTCTTTTCCTTATCCTTCACTTCACATGTGACTTCATATTCAACTGATTTTTTCCCTAGCCTCTCCTTGTCTGTGAGCTGGGGATCTGGGTATTCCGGTGTCTTTCCACCGCCCTCGGCGGTCTCCGTCCTGTCGTACTTCCACCGCCATATTGTATAATAATACTTCGTCCTGTATATAGGCTTATCTCTATACACCGGAACAGACCTCGTTCTCGTCACATATCCATAATCGTCCACATCATTTGCAACTTCAGAGAAGGTTCCATCTCCATTGTCCTCATAGCTGTACTCCACATGGGAACCTATCACCTCATATGAATCATAGGTCTCCTCACGCTCACCAACATATTCCTGTTCAGTATGGTGCACCTCTTGTTTCGTGGTCTTTAGCGTGGCACCCTCGGGGAGTTCCCAGTCGTCTTCATCACACAGAAGATATTTCTCCACATCAACACTGGTCTTCCATGTCATATCCTTGACTGTGACTGTTCTCTTCTTTGGCATGGTTATGATCGCTGTAAGTCCGATTATCGCCGCTATCACAAGCATGCCGATCAGTACTATCTTCAGAGCACCAAATGAATGTCCTCTTTTCCGATTGCCCTGCCCGCTGTTTTGTCCGCCAGCAACCGTTCCTGTACCTGATGCATTCCTGGCATTCCTTGCGTCCTGCTCTTTCCTGACGTCAAAATACCCCTTATCCTTCGCACCTCGTTCAGCACCGCAGCTGCTGCACCGTGTATTGAGAGCAGAATTATAGTTTCCACAGTGATCACATAACCAATCTGCACCTTTTCCCTTTGTCTGGCTCTCCTCCTCAGACAGATACCTCACTCCATCCATATAGAACTTAACTTCCTGTCCTCTCGGCTTTCCGCAGGAAGGGCACTCGCGCCTCGTTCCCTCTATATGTTTCGTACTACAATAAGGGCAGTCCCAATACCCCATCACAAGTTTTCCCATATACAATATCCTCCCCGTATATACTACAGATAACTTACCTGCACAGAAGCATCGTAATCATGTGGTGTCTTGTTGTCAGTCTTGTGTCCAACGGCAAGAGCTATCTGGAATGAATATCCCTCCGGTATTGCAAGTGCCTTGTCAAAATATGCTTTCTTCTCCCCGTGAAGTGCATCATACACGCAGCCGATTATCAGATTTCCGAGCCCCATGCTCTCTGCCGCTATAGCCATATTCTGAACTGCAATTCCTGAATCCACCTTGCTCCACTTGAAGTCATCCTCAGCGCTTAAGAATATGAGCACCGGAGCCTCATAATAGAAATTGTGAGGCTGCTTATCCTGTCCGCGAAGTGCACGCTTCTCTGCATCAAGCTCTTCCAGAATTGGAGCATCACCCTTAACAACTGTAAAATGTATCTCTTTCTTATTCATACCTGTAGGTCCCTGAAGCCCAGCTTCGATGACCTTCTCAAGCTGCTCCTTCGTAACCTCTTCATCACTGTATGCTCTCGCTGAGCTTCTCTTTTTTATTACCTCTAATACCTGATTATCCATTGTCTTTTACCTCCTATTCTGTCATTCCTATTCTGTCATTCCTATACCGTTATCTCTATCTGATTATCCTCTATGCAGACCACACAGCTCTCGTAATAGCCATCACCTGTCGTCCTTGGTCCGCTTATCACCTCGTAGCCATCAGACTCGAGCAGCCTGGTAAGTTCATCCACCTTTTCTTTGCTGCCCACGCTGAACGCTATATGTATCAATCCTGTTCTGTTAATCGTTTTTTCAGGATCATCCATTTCAGGTCTGTTCATTATCTCAAGTCTTGCACCATCATCAAATGTGAGAAAGTATGAGCGGAAGTCCGTCTTCACATTGTGATATCCATCGTTTGCTGCTGCCCCCAGATATCTCTCAAAAAAACTCTTCGCCCCTTCAAGGTCATTCACATACATGGCAACATGCTCAATTCTCATAAATACAACTCCTCATTATCTTATACGCTGAACTCCGATAGCCCAACTACTATAGACATACTGCTTTAAGCATACTATATAAGCTATTTTAACCCAATGCCTCATTTTACACAATGACATAAAAAATATCACCTTTATCCATTTGTATGAATAAAGGTGATATCCTGTTAAAAGCAACGCCTGTAATCAGCTCGTTACACATTTTCATTCTTAGAGCATACCCTCAAGTGTCTCTCTGATAGCCTTGATAAAGTTCTCACTGTTGAGGACTGTTGGATTCTCAAGTGTTGTTATAAGAGCCAGATCCTTTGTCATCTTGCCATCCTCGATAGTCTTGATGGTTGCCGCCTCAAGCTTATCAGCGAAATCCTGAAGTGCCTGGATTCCGTCAAGCTCTCCACGCTTTCTGAGTGCTCCTGACCATGCGAAGATAGTTGCAACTGAGTTTGTAGATGTCTCCTCGCCTGCAAGGTGCTTGTAGTAATGTCTCATAACTGTTCCATGGGCAGCCTCGTACTCATACTTTCCATCAGGGGATACGAGAACTGATGTCATCATGGCAAGTGAACCAAATGCTGATGAGATCATGTCACTCATTACATCTCCATCATAATTCTTACATGCCCAGATGTAACCGCCTTCACTCTTCATAACACGGGCAACCGCATCATCTATAAGTGTGTAGAAGTACTCAATACCTGCTGCATCGAACTGCTCCTTATACTCTGCATCGAATATCTCCTGGAAGATATCCTTGAATGTATGGTCATACTTCTTTGATATGGTATCCTTTGTGGCAAACCACAATGTCTGCTTGGTATCAAGCGCATACTTGAAACAGCTTCTTGCAAAGCTCTCAATAGACTTGTCCACGTTGTGCTGTCCCTGAAGAACACCAGGGCCATCAAACTTATGGATAGTCTCCTTTATAACCTGTCCGTCATCGCCTGTGAATACAAGCTCTGCAGTTCCAGGACCTGGAACATCGATCTCTACACTCTTGTACACGTCACCATATGCATGTCTTGCGATGGTGATAGGCTTCTTCCAGTTCTTAACACATGGCTCGATTCCCTTTACAACTATAGGCGCTCTGAACACTGTACCATCAAGGATCGCTCTGATGGTTCCGTTAGGGCTCTTCCACATCTCCTTGAGATTGTACTCCTTAACTCTTGCTGCATTAGGTGTGATGGTTGCACACTTTACAGCTACACCATACTTCTGTGTTGCATATGCTGAGTCAAATGTTACCTTGTCATCTGTCTCATTTCTATGTACAAGTCCAAGGTCATAGTACTCCGACTTGAGATCGATAAATGGATAGATAAGCTCATCCTTGATATACTGCCAGAGAATTCTGGTCATCTCATCTCCATCCATCTCTACAAGTGGTGTGGTCATCTGAATCTTTTCCATGTTTATGTCCTCCATTTTTATATTTCTTTTTTGAATTTCTTTTTTGAATTTTATTTTTGAATGTTTTTATAATTCTTTGAATTTTCTAAGTTATATTATACCCACTGCCGATTATAAACCATAAAGGGCTATATTTCTAGTTTTTTTGAATCATGCCTGCCATTTATTAATATTATTAAGCCCCATATGCTGACATGCAAATGAATGTTTATCATATATCATACATATCCATATATGCCTCTGACGGACACTTCACCTGATATTATATCGCGCACAGCTCCATCAGCATCCCTGACAAGGAGTCCGCCATCCGGGGAAAGTCCCAAGGCTGTATACTCAGTTTTCTGATCTCCCTCTATGACATATACCTGCTTATCCTTGTTCACAAGATAACTGTTGTACTCATCAACAAGAAATCCCAGATCTTTATTTTTTACAAACTCATCATATAGTTTTTCAAACTCATTTGACACCTGCGCTATGAACCATGACCTGTCACATCCCCTGCCGTTCTCCAGAAGAATTGATGTCGCCTTGTCCGCAATGTCCTCCGGGAAACTCTGGTTATATACATTTATACCAATTCCCACGACAACATAACTAATATCAGTTCCCTCTGAACTCATCTCTGTAAGTATTCCGACAAGCTTCTTTCCATCTGAAAGTACGTCGTTGGGCCACTTTATCTGAGGCTTGACACCTTCCACTTTGCCGAATGCTCTTGCAAGTGCAACCGCCGACACCAGAGTTATCCTGGATACGCACGAGATATCTATATCCGGTTTTAGCAGATACGACATGGATATCGTTGTTCCCTTATCTGAATTCCAGCTATGTCCCCTCCGGCCTTTCCCTGCCGTCTGCTCATTTGCAACAAACAATGCGCCGTGTACAGGATCCGTCTCACCAACAATCTTAGCGCGGGTGTTTGTTGAATCAGTTTCATCATAGTAGTAGAGTTTTCTTGCAAATGTCTTCGTGTTGAGGTGCCTCGATATATTTTCCTCAGACATGACATCAGGAACGCTAACCAACCTATAGCCTTTATTATTAACTCCTTCTATGACATATCCATCATTTTTCAGAGCCTGTATATTTTTCCACACTGCGGTTCTTGACACACCCAGCAGCTCACATAATTCCTGTCCTGATACAAAACCATCCGTACTCTGGAGTTTTTCAAGAATTTTCTTTTTCATCTGTTCTTACCTTCTCTCTGAAAATATTGTACACTGATTCACATTTTGCCTTCGCCCCGGCAAACGGCACTACATAACTCTCCTTCCCCCTGTCGAACTTTAAAATATAATACTTCATCTCAGGATCTGGTTCTATCATTGTATAACCCGTCACTGCTTCGTATGGTATGATCTTACTTCCACCCTTTTGAAGTATCGTTATCCTGTCCTGTCCAAACAAATATGTAGCATCATATGCTGCACTCCTGAATGACGCCCTTACAATATAAAACCCATATGCCATGGCTGCTATAGAAACCGCCGCCTTCAAAAACCTGTAGTGACCTCCCATGGCCCACCACATACACGCGATTCCAATCAGTATAAATACTATTCCCACAATACGATAGGCAGCCCTGGTATTCTTTCTCTTGATAACCTTCTGTCTGATTATTCCATCAATCTGGGACTCCTGCTCCTCTCGTCTCGCCCGCTCAAGCTCATCCACTAGCTTTCCTGCCTGATTCACAAGAACTTTCTGCCTGTAAGATTTTGCTGTGCCACCGTTCATACTATTTATATTTCTGATTTCTTCTCTGCCCGTTTTATTATTCTTGCCAATCTTTTTATCGTTCTTTTTTTTATTATTTTTTTTATCGCTATCTCTGCTCATTCCATATCCCCCGCCAGGTCATTATCGTTATCGACATTACCCTGGTTCGTATCCATGCGCTTTATGCACAATTATTTTCTCTTTTTTCATCACTTTTACGACTATACTTATATTAGTTCAGAGACTAATATATATCAAGTTTCCAGCATTACAAAAGTGTTTACATTTTACCACGTTTAATCACCTTTTTTCCATATATAAAATCATTAAAAGGTGATTAACTAGCAAACACACGATATCGTGAAAACAAGCAATTTATAAACAAACAACTAGATTTTTGAGAGGTGAATCACATGAAGAATTTTATCGCGCGCATCAGTGGCACAAAAGACCTCACTGAAGGAAAGCCTTCAAAGCTTATATTGAACTTTGGTCTGCCCCTTCTCTTTGGTCTGATATTTCAGCAGTTTTATAATATGGTAGATTCTGTCATAGTCGGGCAGAAGCTTGGGACTGACGCGCTGGCGGCGGTAGGTTCCACCGGAAGCATCAACTTCATGATACTCGGTTTCTGTATAGGAATCTGCAACGGATTTGCAATCCCTGTTGCACAGGCTTACGGTGCGAAGGATTTCAAGGCTCTTAAGGCTTATATAATCAACAGTATATGGTCATCCGTTGCACTGGCTGCTGTTATAACTGTGGCTGTAAGTATATTCACAATGCAGATACTCAAGGCTCTCAGAACCCCTTCAAATATCATCGATGACGCATACATATACATATTTATAATATTTCTCGGAATACCGGCAACATTTCTCTACAACCTGACTGCCGGAATACTGAGATCACTCGGAGACAGTATCACACCTGTCATATTCCTTGTGGGTTCATCAATTGTCAACATAATACTTGATCTTATACTTGTTGTTCCTATGGGCGTCGCCGGAGCTGCAGTTGCCACAGTAGCTTCACAGGCAGTGTCAGGAATCATATGTACGATATACATGACAAAGAAACTGAAGTATCTTGAATTCAGTAAAGAGGATTGGACATTCAGCATGCGTCACTGCCTTAAGCTCTGCGGTATGGGTCTGCCTATGGGACTGCAGTACAGCATAACCGCCATAGGCAGTGTCATTCTTCAGACCGCAGTCAATGATATGGGTTCAACATATGTTGCAGCCGTATCAGCAGGAAGCAAGATTTCCATGTTCATGTGCTGTCCTTTCGATGCAATGGGCTCCACCATGGCAACATACGGAGGTCAGAATGTTGGTGCCAGACGTCTTGACCGTGTTGATCAGGGACTTAAAGCCTGTATCAAGATGGGAATCATATATGCCCTCGTGGCTCTGGCTTTCTCCATCGTATTCGGAAAGCAGCTTGCACTTCTCTTTGTAAAGAAGGAACAGATTGAGCTTATCGGCTACATATATGAATTCGTAGTTATCAACGCCGCATTCTACATATTCCTGGCTCTTGTGAATATCGTAAGATTCATGATACAGGGGCTTGGATACTCGACTTTCGCCATACTTGCAGGCATATGTGAGATGATTGCCCGTTCTGTTGCCGGTTTCGTGCTGGTGCCTCATTTCGGTTTCATCTGCGTATCACTAGGAAGTCCGCTTGCATGGGTATGTGCTGATCTCTTCCTGATACCTGCGTACCTGTGGGTTATGAAACAGCTGAGACGAAAATTCGGGGGAAATAAAATCAGCCGTGCAAAGTCCGCAACGGCAACAATATAATCGGTTTATGAACAGACTCACTTGTGTCTCGATCACATGTGAGTCTGTTTCATTTGCACCCTATTGGGATACTAAAGTCTGTTCTGCATCCTTTCCTGTTTCGGAGTGATTCCCCTCCACTTTTTATACACACGGATAAAATAACTGCTGTCCGAAAAACCATTTTCCTGCGCGATATATTCCATGGAATAATCCGAATACAGCAGCATGTTCTGCGCCTTGTTGAGCCTTATATACAATATGTATTCCTTACACGATCTTCCATAACGAGCCTTAAATGATCTGGCAAAGTGTGAATAACTCATACTGCACATTTCTGCCAGATCTTGAACCTCTATCTGTTCTGACGAATGCGCATCTATATATTCCAGTATGTGATTGAAATACACATCACCATCCGACCTCTTATGCTTAAAATCTCCATTTGTTTTCATTTGTCTTGCCATGATGATGAGCAGCTTATATATCCCAGACTGAACCGCAAGCATGTACATCTCCCGCTTTTCCGTATACTCCTCAAATATATCCTGAACAATATCTGCCATACTTTCTTTTAGTTTTTCAGACCTTATAACCATACAGAAATCTGTAGTCTCCGTCCTGTATACAAAGCAATCATACATTTTCCTTATATAAGTCTGGGGAATGCCCAGTGTATACATATTAAACTTTATGACCGCATACTTCACCGGCTCCTTACAGGTCTTATCCGCCTTTATACTGTGGAGCTGCAGCGGATATAGATAGCACATATCCCCTTTTCTGAGAACCGTCTCTCCATCATTGCAGATCACCCGGATAGATCCGCTGGCTATATAAAGTATCTCACTGTAATAGTGCCAGTGCAATTCAGAATGCACCCAATCTGTGTAAAATATATCATATGGCTGTTTCATCTCATCAATGTACTCAAACATTTCCATAGCAATCTCCCCCTACGATCCAAGTTGTATCATGATAGGTTTATACTATTTTTTGCTCTTTATATAATACAATTATTACATTTATTTGTATATGATAAAAACATATCAAACACATACTAATGAAGGAGAAAATAAGATGCAGAAAGCAGCAAACAAGCACATATCGCATTCAGCACAGAATCTGCTGGATTATTTATCGGAGATTGCCGGTAAAAAGATAGTAACAGGTCAGCACACACAGACCAATCCTATGGAGGAGATTGACTATATATACGAACAGACAGGCAAATGTCCGGCACTCAGAGGTTTCGAGCTGCTTGGATACTCGCCAAACATAAACTATAATGATGCATCCGCAGAATGTCTCACAGAGGTATATGAAAATCAGAATACCCTTGACACCGCTCTCGAATGGGCAAAGAAAACAAACGGCATTGTCACTTTCACATTTCACTGGTTCTCTCCGGTTGGAGGTCGTGACAAGAGTTTCTACACAGAGCACACTGACTTCGACGCTGAAAAGGTGCTCATTCCAGGCACAAGAGAACGTGATGCTTTCTACCACGATATGGACATCATTGCAAAGGAGCTCCGGAGATTCCAGCTTGAAGATATCCCTGTTCTGTGGAGACCTTTCCACGAATCAGAGGGAACCTGGTTCTGGTGGGGTGCAAAAGGCCCTGCTGTTGCGGCAAAGCTTTACAGACTCATGTTCGACTACTATACAAATGTATTGAACATCAACAACCTTATATGGGTATGGAACTGTCCTACAAAAGGCGTATACCCTGGAGATGACTTCGTTGATATTGTCTCCATGGACATATATCTGCCGGAATACACAGCAACCGATTACAGTGAAGAATACACAAAGCTTGTGGAAACTACCTCTCCGAACAAGGTTGCCGCCCTTACCGAAGTTGGATATATACCGGATATACATCTTCTGGAGAAGTCACACACTCCATGGGCATACTACATGACATGGTCTGAAGAATTCTGCATAGGAGAAAAATTCAATTCCAACGAAAATCTTAAGGCTATGTATGACAGCCAATATGCTGTTACCGGAAAGTAAGTGGGTAAGTCTGTTATATGTAACGGCTGTAATGCTCACTTTATAAAACGACTTCAAAAATCGTTCCTCCAGACGGATTAGGCTTAACTGCAATATTGCCATCATGCACTATCACGATCTCGCGGACAAGAGCAAGTCCCAGTCCTACGCCGCCAAGCTCACGGCTTCTGGATTTATCCACGCGAAAGAAAGGTTCAAACACGCGATCCTTCAGTTCTTCCGGGATGCCATTTCCGGTATCCTCTACCGACAGGTAAACGTGTTTTTCCTTCTGACGCGCTGTCACTGTAACCCGTCCTCCTGTGCGGTTATATTTTATAGCATTCTCAACAAGATTGTATAACATCCTATAAATAAGGATGTCACTTCCTATCATAGTTACATCCGTACATTCTCCAATAAGTTCTATATCCTTTTCCTGTGCAAGCGGTTCCAGATCCGCCAATACCTCATCAACAAGCGCGTCGACCATTATTTTATCATCCCGGCTCACAGTTTGAAGCTCACTCATATCAAGAAGTGTCTTTACCATTTTGCTGAGTCTCTCATTCTGTTCAGTGACCATCTTTATCGTCTGCAGAGTAACTTCGTCATCTCCCGGATGCCGGGAAGAATTATATGAATCAAGCTGTATCTGCATTAAAGACAGTGGAGTTCTGAGCTCATGTGCTGCATTTGCAGTAAACTGTCTCTGTATCTCAAATGCATCCGAGAGGCGTTCAAGCATCTTGTTATATGAAACGCTGAGCTGGTTCAGTTCTTTAACACTGTTTTCTTCTATTCGTGAATCCGCCAGATTCTGTGCCTGTACATCTTCAATTTTATCAGAAAACTCACTGATCGGCTTTAGTGCATGCCCACTTATAAAATATGTAGCTACTCCGCCAAGCAGGGCCAGCAAGGCAGAAATTATCAGGCTGTTTTTCTTGTAATCTGCCTTATTATTGTACACCTTAACAGAAAAATCATTTGCAAATTCATCCCACTTATCCTCCGGAATACTGATATATATTTCATCAGTACCGCTCCCATTATCATCTCCCTGGGCATCAACGGTTTCTTGCAGAGAATCAATATAATACACGCCATTTTTATAGACAAGCAAAGTAAGGCATCCACATATAAGCGCAATATATAATGTGATTATACAGGTAAGCCTCCACTGCAGCGACATTCTTTTCATCTGTCGGACTCCTCTCGTATTTTATAGCCTTCTCCCACCTTGTTCAAAATCGGATCATATCCAAGCACTGCCTTAAGCTTTCTTCTCAGCGAAGACATATGTACTCTGATTGCTCCACTGAAGCTGTCAACCGAAGCATCCCAGACATGCTCCATCAATTCCTCCTGGCTTACCGGTCTGCCCAGATTAAGAAGCAGATATTCCAGGATTCCATTTTCTTTTCTTGTAAGGGGAACCTTCTCTCCTTTTGCGTATGCCTCACGTTTTATCGTATCAAACTTTATCCCGCCACTTTCCAGACATACATCCTTCTGTACAAATTTTCTTCTTGTAAGACTTCTGATACGCGCCTCAAGCTCCTGCAGATGAAATGGTTTTTCCATATAATCATTTGCACCTGCATCCAGCCCTTCAACCTTATCCGCAATTTGTCCCCTCGCAGATAATATGATAACCTTTGTCTCCTCATTTTTCTGTCTGAGTTCCTTTAAAATCTCCATTCCATCCATACCCGGCAGATTCAGATCCAGAACGATCAGGTCATATTCCTCTGACAGAATGCATTCAAGAGCCTCTTCTCCGTCATAACAGGTATCCACCTCATACCCGGCATCATACAGGCTTTTCGCAACCATATCACATATCTGCTTCTCATCTTCAACTATCAATAATCTCAAAACTGTCACCTGTTTCTTAACAAAAATCCTTCTTAACAAAAATTTTACAACAGCTATTGTATAATATCCAAGTCAGCTGGTCAACAAACACAATCATGAAAGGAGCTGCAATAACTTGAAGTACAGGAAAATATCTCAGATCATTTTACTCATCACGGGTATGGCAATGATCAGCTATGGTGCAGTCAGAGGTGAAGCGGCTGCCGTGCTCAGCAAAGCAATAAAATTATGTCTGGAGTGTGTAGGAATTGGATAAGAACAAATCACTGTCAAAAAAAACAGCCAGAATACGCGGATGGATACAGGCAGCAGCCACGCTGCTTACCAATATTCACATCCCCAATTTATTTAAAGGCAAGATCTATCAGGGCAATGCAAAAACAGTATGCGTACCAGGACTAAACTGTTACTCCTGTCCTGCTGCAACAGGAGCGTGTCCCATTGGTGCATTTCAGGCGGTCGTCGGATCATCCAAATTTAAATTTTCTTACTACATAACCGGTTTTTTCATTTTAATCGGTGTGATCCTCGGAAGATTTATATGTGGGTTTTTGTGTCCATTTGGATGGTTTCAGGATCTGCTTCACAAAATTCCCGGAAAAAAGTTTTCCACAGCCAGGCTGAAACCACTAAGATACCTGAAATATATAATCCTTATTGTTTTCGTTATACTTCTGCCGATGCTTGTAACGAACTCCATAGGAATGGGAGACCCGTTCTTCTGTAAGTATATTTGTCCACAAGGTGTTCTGGAGGGTGCTATACCACTTTCACTTGGAAATGCAGCTATACGCTCTGCACTCGGAAAGCTGTTTTCCTTTAAATGCCTTATTTTAATTACAGTTGTCGTTCTGAGTATTCTGTTCTACAGACCCTTCTGTAAATGGATTTGTCCTCTCGGCGCAATCTACTCATTATTCAACAAGGTCAGCCTTATGAGTATCAAGGTTGAAAGCAGCAAATGTGTCGGATGCGGTAAGTGTTCAAAGGCATGCAAAATGGATGTAGATGTATGCAAAACACCAAATCATCCGGAATGCATACGATGCGGAGCATGTATGAAGGCATGTCCAAAAGATGCGATCCACTATCAGTTTATGGGAAAGCCATGTTCCCCAAAAGGACATAAGCAAGCTTCCAAAACCAACATGTAACAATCAACCACACTAATATTATTTAAATTATTATTTAAAGGAGCAATTATTTATGAAGACAAAAAGAACATTAATATCTATTATCACTCTCTGTGCAGCATTATCTCTCACAGCATGTAACGGATCAGGATCTGCCACCACTGAGAATTCACAAAAAACCCAGACAGAATCCACCACTGAAGCTGTGGACAATTCCAACACAAAGCTGGATGATCTATATCAGCAGGAGAACCAGATCTTTGCAGATCACCAGGATGTATGGAACAAGGCATTTGGCATGGCGAATAAAAGCGATGCCGATCCAAGCGGAGATTATGCCGATTATCTGGCCGGCATAATAGAATCGAACAAGGAATCCTTTACGGATGATGAACTGAAAACACTTAACGATGATATCGAAACTATCAGACAGATTGAAAAGCAGATAGATGAAATTGAAAATAAAAACGCAGGATCAGAAAGCACCGACCAGAACGACAGTTCCGAAGAAATCACGCCTTTCAAGAGTTTCTCCGGCAAGAATTTTGACGGTAATTCTGTTGACGAAAGCCTGTTTTCCAATAATGCAGTAACTGTCGTTAATTTCTGGTTTACCGGCTGCAAGCCTTGTGTCGCAGAATTGTCTAAGCTTAATGAATTAAATGATGCCATCAAATCGATGGGCGGCGAGGTAGTAGGTATCAACACAGAGACATTTGACGGAAACGAAGATGCTATCAAGGAAGCCGCAGCCGTTCTTGACAGCCAGGGTGCAAAATACCGCAATATCTCCGTTGACTCTGATTCTAGCGTAGGCAAATATGCCTCCGACATCATGGCATTTCCTACAACCATACTAGTCGATAGAAATGGTAATATTGTCGGAGATCCTATGCTTGGAGGGATCGACGATCAGGCTAACTACGACTCTCTCATGAAACAGATCCAGTCAGTGATCGACGCTGATAACAAGGATAAATAATTATAGTTGACTTTAAATTGAATATACTAATGAAAGGACAAGAAGCCTTTCTGCTTTTCAAAAAAAGGTCATCTGGTTTTCAAGAAACCAGATGACCTTTTCCCGTGCAATAAAATTTCATATGCTTACTCCCTTCTTTTTGCCCCCCGTCTTTTACACTTCGATTCCCATCGTACGTATTGCGTTTAAATTTTTTTCTGCACGTTCTGCTTTTAATCGTGCAATCTCATTTTTAGTTATTTCATCTGAAAAAAATTTTTCATATTGTTTAATATCATCATTGTATCTTCCTTCACACCTAAGCAATCTCTCCTTTCCTTCCTTTTCTGTCATCTTTTTTTCTGAAACACGTTGCATCACCCTTCTCTTTGCCTCTTGTAAATCATTTTGTACTTTTGCGCTGTAAGATTCTACATCTGGATACTTTGCCGGCAAAATAAATACATCCCCATTACATTCAGTTTTTCTACTAATTTCCAACTCATCAAAGCCATATAGTTCCAAATAATCCACACAAGTCTTTAAATCCACCACCTTGTCAAACGCCGGAATTATATAATGCTCTATGCCAGTCATGGCAAACGCAATCTGTTCCCTAAGAGATGCTTCATCTCCCTTTTTGATGATATAGTCAACTCCCGGCTGTTCATTCTCATAAACCGGTATTCCGTTTCGCTTTGCCTTAACATACATTTCAAGATGCGTAGTATTTATCCAGTCCATGCTGGCATACACAGAACGGTTCAGATTAATCTCCGGGCGGTATATACTGCCGACCGCACAGTATACTTCAAACCGTTTTTCCTCCAACTGCAGCGACAGAGCCTGCTCCAGCCGATAGTTGATGACTTGAATAATCTCGGGCGTTGCCATCCTCACAAAGTGCGGATACCTCCCCTTTACTTTCTTGAACCCATGCGGTTCCAGCGTTTCCTTAAACGCCGCTTTAAGACTCTTGTCCACTTCCAATGTTCCCATTTCTCTTGCTCGCACACAACAGATGTACGATACCTCCTTTTCGTTAAATTTAATGTAACTGTTCAGAGCCAACCTTCTTATTACCCTCGTTTTTTACACTTCGATTCCCATCGCACGTATTGCATTTATATTTTTTTCTGCGCGCTCTGCCTTTAATTGTGAAACTTCTTTTTTGGTTGCTTCATCTTCAAAAAATTTCCCATATCTTTCAATATTGTCACGAAACCGCCTTTCATACCAAGTCAATTCCCGCTCTCCTTCTTCTTCCGTAATTTTATTATCTAGAATGTCTTGCTTTAATTCCATTTTTATCTCTTGATAATCACTTTGCACTTTCACTCTATAGGATTCTTTATTCGGATACTTTGCCGGCAAAATAAATACATCCCCATTACATTCAGTTTTTCTACTAATTTCCAACTCATCAAAGCCATATAGTTCCAAATAATCCACACAAGTCTTTAAATCCACCACCTTGTCAAACGCCGGAATTATATAATGCTCTATGCCAGTCATGGCAAACGCAATCTGCCCTCTGAGAGATGCTTCATCCCCCTTTTTGATGATATAGTCGACTCCCGGCTGTTCATTCTCATACACTGGTATGCCATTGTATTTCGCCTTAACATACATATCCAGATGCGTAGTATTTATCCAGTCCATGCTGGCATACACAGACCGGTTCAGATTGATCTCCGGGCGGTATATACTGCCAACCGCACAGTATACTTCAAACCGTTTTTCTTCCAACTGCGGCGACAGCGCCTGCTCCAGCCGATAGTTAATTACTTGAATAATCTCGGGCGTTGCCATCCTCACAAAGTGCGGATACCTCCCCTTTACTTTCTTGAACCCATGCGGTTCCAGCGTTTCCTTAAACGCCGCTTTAAGACTCTTGTCCACTTCCAATGTTCCCATTTCTCTTGCTCGCACACAACAGATGTACGATACCCCCTTTTCGTTAAATTTAATGTAACTGTTCAGAGCCAACCTTCTTTTTACCCTCGTTTTTTTACACTTCGATTCCCATCGCACGTATTGCTTCTAAGTTCTTCTTTGCTCGCTCTGCCTTTAATCGTTCAAGTTCTTTTTTAGTTGTTTCATCTTCAAAAAATCTTCCGTATTGTTCGATATCATCATTATAGCTTTCTTCACACCAAAGCAACTTTTCCCTGCCTGCCTCCTGTGTCATTTTTCCCTCCGAAATACGTTGCATCACACTTCTCTTTGCCTCTTGGAAATCATTTTGCACTTTCACTCTATAGGATTCTTTATTCGGATACTTTGCCGGCAAAATAAATACATCCCCATTACATTCAGTTTTTCTACTAATTTCCAACTCATCAAAGCCATATAGTTCCAAATAATCCACACAAGTCTTTAAATCCACCACCTTGTCAAATGCCGGAATTACATAATGCTCAATTCCTGTCATGGCAAACGCAATCTGTTCTCTGAGAGAAGCTTCATCTCCCTTTTTGATGATATAATCAACTCCCGGCTGTTCATTCTCGTAAACCGGTATTCCATTTCGCTTTGCCGTAAAATACATATCTAGCTGTGTTGTATTTATCCAGTCCATGCTGGCATACACAGACCGGTTCAGATTGATCTCCGGGCGGTATATACTGCCAACCGCACAGTATACTTCAAACCGTTTTTCTTCCAACTGCGGCGACAGCGCCTGCTCCAGCCGATAGTTAATTACTTGAATAATCTCGGGCGTTGCCATCCTCACAAAGTGCGGATACCTCCCCTTTACTTTCTTAAACCCATGCGGTTCCAGCGTTTCCTTAAACGCCGCTTTAAGACTTTTGTCCACTTCCAATGTTCCCATTTCTCTTTCTCGCACACAACAGATGTACGATACCCCCTTTACGTTAATTGAACAATATAACTCTGACTATGAAAGTATTTTCAGTGGCTTCAAACTGTATCTCACCATTATTTTGATTCACAACATCCTGTACACTCTGTAAACCCATGCCATGATTATACGAATCATCTTTGGTGGTAAGAAAATGTCTCCCTGATTTACGCAGTTGACCATATACTGATAATCGGCACAATTATCAGAGCCACACTCGGCACTATCTGCTGCTCATTCCGGCTCTGCATTATCCTTCTCAGAAGACACATAAACACAATCTCCATGCTGTAATTATTCAGTCTATGCCGAATATACTGTCCTATATCTACGCCGCTGGTCGTAATCAAATCAATATCCAAGAATAATAAATCAATCGCATTCCCATCAATCCCCTATAGTTAAGCAAAATATTTACATTTCAGATTATATCACCCATACCATCTTAAATCAAATGCTTTGTAGTAGGCTGCTATTCAGAACCGCCGCCATCATCTCCACTTTCAGATAAGCGCCGAGTATCACCCCCCGGAAGATGTATTCCTCAATGATTGCCGGTACTATTGCAAAACAGACATCCCTTTGCACCAAACCGATCATTCGCCAATTGCTTTATCAACCGGCCACGACTTTCTGAGAGCCATATAAGAGATCAGAAAGTTTGCAAGCCATCCCGCCGGCACCGCAAGCCAGACAAATTCGATACCAAAACGGGGCGCACAAATCAGGGCAACTGACAGACGAATCGCGAGGTTGACCATATTTGCAATGAGAAATGGTCGCATGATCCCAAGTCCTCGAAGGACCCCGTCGGTTGCCATCTTGATTCCCATGAAGATGAAAAAGTAGCCAATCCATCTCATATAGCCCCCAGACACCTGATATGCCAAAGCGGTTCCATCTTTGCCAAGGAATAAGGATGAAATCTGAGTATGCAGTGTTTCAATGACTATAAATGCGATGATCGCAAAGCACATATCCAACACCAACGCAGCCCGATATCCTTTTTTGATACGTTTGATTTTTTTTGCGCCAAGATTCTGAGAAACATACGGTGAAACTGCATTTCCAATGGATACAAATATCAGTGAAAAAACATTCTCTACCCTCATCGTTGCTGAGTAACCTGCAAGTGCCTGTGTACCGAACGGATTTACAACTGCCTGAACGATCATCATACCAATCGACACTGTGGACTGCTGAAGAACCGATGGTACGGCAATTCTAAGCATGAAATGTAACTCGTGCCTGTCAAACCAATCAAAACGGCCTTTATATTGGCGCATACGCCAAAGAAAAATCAGCAGTGAAAACACTGCGGATATTCCCTGGGCAATAAGAGTTGCAAGAGCTGCACCGAAAACGCCCAGGCCGAGGCCTGCCACCATCCAAAGATCCATAACAATATTCAAGACAGAAGAAAATATCAAAAGACCCAACGGTATCTTTGATTCACCGATTGAATTGAACATTGTTGAAAGAATATTATACATAAACAAAAATGGAAATCCGACAAAATAAACACGAAGATACAGCACCGCTTCATCCAGTATGTCAGCAGGTGTCTGAAGCAGCGTCATCATCGAACGTGAAAAGATAAGACCACATACACCCAAAAGTATACTCAAAACCATAAAACTTATCAGCGATGTTGATACTATTGTTTTCATTTTACTATAATCCCTGGCTCCAAAATAGCGGCTCACAAGCACGCCCGCACCTATGCCGGCACCGAGTGCCACACAAATGAATACATTTGTAAGGGCGGCACATGCGCCAACAGCCGCAAGTGCAGATGATCCGACATACTGGCCAACTATTATTGAATCAGCCATATTATACACTTGTTGAAAAAAGCTGCCCAAGATCATAGGCATTGCAAAAACAGTCAGCGCTTTAAGCGGTGCATCTGTGATCAAATACTCATCTTTTGACATTATGTTATTCCTCCAAATTGAATATTAATCCACTTGTCCTTATTTACAACAAATACCATTTTTTAAATTCACAGCCAACAAATTCTGCGTCCTCTATTGTTTCATTTTCCAGTATCACATTTTCAAACATCTACAAGTGGAATCTATAAAATTCAAAACGATGAATCAGATTCCGCCTTATTAAACAATACCCTTTCTTAATTCAAAAAGTCTTGCCATAACAGGCTTTTTAAAATGCACCGTTAATACATTTCCTTTGAATTCAAAATCAACCGGTTCCTTCTTAGGATAAATGCAGGATACCTGCATATCGTCTCTGATAAAAGGAATACTGTCCAATGGTATGGACAAACTATCATCTGTGCAGTTTATGCCGGCTTTCATGTACCTGTCATTATTTTTTCCTTCCATTTGCCGCTTCCATACTGCAAGATATGCTTTGTTTTCAAGCTGAAGGCCTCCGCATACCCACATATCCTCATTGTCAGCAATATCAATCGGCCAATAAGGTATCGCATATTTGATATCCTGACGAATCGTCTTATAACAGGCAATTCCCTCTTTCACTAATGCAAGACGTTCCGGCGGAAGTTGTGCCAGATGACCACTCTGATGAATACGAAGCAGCATGGCATTTATCATATTATAAATTACTTCTTCCTTGTCTCCCTGGCGCATCGGATACGACCAGACTGCCGCCTGTTCCGGAGTAACTCCTGCCACAGCATTTGCTGCTATCGTCGCATAATTCCGGTAATCTTCCTGATCCGATGTAGACTGGATACTATATCTGGAGAGCAACGCATAATCAATGCGAAGGCCTCCGCTGGAACAGTTTTCAATTACCAGATCCGGATAACGTGCAAATACATCATCAAGCCAGTTTAGATATGCTTTTTCATGTTCAAGCAGTCCCTGCCCCACACTTTCCGCGCCAGGTTCAGTACCTATGCCCGGTTCAATGTTATAATCCATCTTGATATATCCCACTCCGTAATCTTTGACTACCCGATCGATCACTTCATTGACATGTTCGATGACTTCCGGATTCCTAAAATCGAGCTGATATCTGCTACGGTCATATACACGCTTTCCATGACGGATAAAGAACCAGTCATCCGGAGCATTCTTTGCTTTCTCACAATTGATTCCCATCACTTCAAGTTCCAGCCAGACGCCCGGTATCATTCCCTTTTGACGAATGTAATCTGTTACTTCTTTAATTCCATTCGGAAAACGCTCCCTGCTTTCCTGCCATTCGCCGACACTATCCCACCATTCTCCGGGAGCATACCAACCGGCATCTATCACATAGTATTCACAACCGCATTCCGCAGCCGCATCAATCAGCGGAAGTTCTTTCTCCGTTGTCGGATCACCAAACAGGCAATTCATATAATCGTTGAAAATAACCGGTAAATTCTCATCATCTTTATTTGGTCTTCGAATCATACGGCGATATTTTGTCAGCTCACCCATTGCTTTTTCAAAGCTGTCATCTGCCACACCCACAGCAACCGGTACCGATTCAAATGATTCGCCCGGCGCGAGATTTTTGAACCAGTGAGACTGTACTTCGGTCGGTCCGCTGACACAGACATAAAAATGCGTATTCTGATCACTGATCTCATAATGCCAGGAACCGTTATGTTCAATCTGCCAGAATAAGCTTGTATGTGCCTCTGTATTTTCTACATACCCTAATGGTAAATACTTCTTCGTAGACCAGTTTCCGGTATTCGATACTTCAAGCACCTGTGAAGTACGCTGGTATACCCCGGGTTGTGTTTGCGCCAGTCCTACATCTCCGAACTTATATTCTTTGATACTCATCTCTTTCTGCCATCCATTATAAGGAATGCGCACTCTCATTTTCGCATCGGAATTGCTTTTTCCCTCTTTTTCAATTCCTGTATAGCAAAATGAAGATAGATATTCCAGACACTGTGTACTATCGCCTTCATTGATTACTTTATTGACCATACGAACGATAGAAGTGCCCTTATAAAACTGCATTCTTGTTTCTACGCGGACATGTGTCTCTTCCTTATCTTCCTGATAAATGGTTATCTTACGTCCAATCTCATTCCAACTGTCTTCCATCCCCGCATAGGTCAATAAATATCCCGGTGCTGTACAAATATGTTTATTTCCATGCTTTTCATATGGGCGATTATATCCGGCAAGGTTTACCTGTACAAGTTGAAAAGCCTCATCGATAAATTGCTCTTTTCTTACCAGATCTTCTGCCTTACATTCCTTTCCAAATTTGCAAATATCATTTTCATCAAATTCTGCTTTTGAAAAATGCAGCAATTTGATCTGATTTTTATCTGTAATTCCAAATACAATATGAATTCCGTTTTCATTGATTTTGATGTATTTCATTTTTCTCCTCCATGCAATAAATTTGCAATATGCTTTTTTTGCACATCGCCCTATCCACTAGAACTTTTATCGGAAAGCCGATAAAATAATCATAACAAATATAATAATATTCCACAATCTCCTCACACCACAAATAGAAATCCATTTCCAACAACAAAAGGGACACTCCCTAATAATCTCCTACTGGAAAGTGTCCCTGTTATTTTTCTGTTATTTGATTTCCCTGTGAATCAGGTCAAATTACTTTGCGTTTCTGTAGATGATATCGTTTCTTCCCGGACCGTTTGAGATCATGGTGATTGGGAATCCGATATGCTCTTCAACGAACTCAATGTACTTTCTGCAGTTCTCTGGAAGATCCTCGTACTTCTTGATTCCTCTGATATCTGTCTTCCAGCCTGGAAGTGTCTCATATACAGGCTTTGCTTTCTTGAGTTTTGATGTTGTTGGGAAGTCTGTTGTAACCTCACCATCGATATCGTAGCCTACACATACCGGGATCTCATCGAGATATCCAAGTACATCAAGTACTGTAAATGCAACGTCTGTTGTTCCCTGGATACGGCAGCCATACTTTGATGCCACACAGTCGAACCAACCCATTCTTCTAGGTCTTCCTGTTGTTGCACCAAACTCACCGCCATCACCGCCGCGGCGTCTGAGCTCATCTGCCTCGTCGCCAAATATCTCACTTACAAACTCGCCTGCTCCTACTGCGCTTGAGTATGCCTTACATACAGTGATGATCTGCTTGATCTCGTATGGAGGTATACCTGCACCGATGGCACCGTAAGCTGCCAGAGTTGATGATGATGTAACCATAGGGTAGATTCCGTGATCCGGATCCTTCAGTGAACCAAGCTGACCCTCAAGAAGGATGTTCTTGCCCTCCTTGATTGCCTCATAGAGGTATGCTGATACGTCACACACATAAGGAGCAACCATCTCCTTGTACTCCATGAGTGTGTTGAATATATCATCAACCTTTAAGAGTGGCTTGTGATACAGGTTCTCAAGAAGAACGTTCTTCTGTACTATAACTCTCTCGATCTTCTCCTTCAGTGCTTCCTCATCAAAGAGCTCGCTTACCTGGAAACCGATCTTTGCATATTTATCTGAATAGAATGGAGCGATTCCTGACTTTGTTGATCCGAATGACTTACCTGCAAGTCTCTCCTCCTCGTACTCGTCGAAGAGAATGTGGTATGGCATAACCATCTGTGCTCTGTCAGATACAAGGATCTTAGGCATTGGCACATTTCTGTCTGTGATAGACTTTATCTCCTTGAAAAGAACAGGGATATTGAGTGCAACACCGTTTCCAATGATACTTGTTGTGTGACTGTAGAACACTCCTGATGGAAGTGTATGTAAAGCAAATTTACCATAGTCATTGACAATTGTGTGACCTGCGTTGGCACCACCCTGGAATCTTACGATTATGTCTGACTCCTGGCCTAACATGTCTGTGATCTTACCTTTTCCTTCGTCGCCCCAATTGGCTCCTACAACCGCTCTTACCATAATACTTTTCCTCGCTTTCGCAGCATTTTGAAATATTTTCTGATATCCGTATTGTGGCTGTTCAAATGTTTCTGCCTATACATAATATTTATAAGCAGATCACTCACAATACCTTTTCATTATAACACTATAATGTCATAAGTAAAATCAATATTATTTATATTTATTATAAGTGTATCTTATATTTATCTTTACATTTTGTAGAAACCAACATAAACTGTAAATATAATGGATTTTGTCCACCTCAAACACCATTTTACTTATATTATATATGCATAATTTTTTAAGCAAAATTATTTCAATCGTACCATTATAGAACGGTAAAAAGTTCTGAATTATTTTGCAATAAAACATATTGTTGACACACACATATTAAACGATCTCTATTGAATCTGGAGGAAATTATAAATGAACATAAATTTCGAATATTACAAAATCTTCTACCATGTTGCCAAAGCATCCAGCATATCCGCCGCTGCCAGGGAACTGTGTATATCCCAGCCAGCCGTAAGTCAGGCGATCAAAGCTCTGGAACAGGCGATCGGCATAGAACTGTTCATCCGAACCAAGAAGGGCGTCTCACTGACAAATGCCGGAGAACTCCTCTACTCCCACGTTGCAGCGGGATACGAATCCATCTCCCTGGGTGAACAGCAGCTCTCACAGCTCCTCCACATGGAGACCGGTGAGATAAGGATAGGTGCAAGCGATATGACACTGCAGTTCTATCTCCTGCCATATCTGGAGCATTTCCACCAGCTATATCCGGGGATCAAGGTTCATGTCACAAATGCTCCGACTCCCAGCACGATAAATCATCTGCTATCAGGCAACATAGACTTCGGTATCGTCACCAGTCCTCTTCCTGCAGATCCTCACATGGAGATCAGGCAGGCAAGGGAGATCGAGGACATCTTCATCGCCGGACCAAGGTTTTCATATCTTCAGGGCAAAACTCTGGATTACCACGAGCTTGACGAGCTTCCGATCATTTGTCTGGAGCATGACACAAGCACACGCGCATATGTCGACACATTTCTGAGCCATGAGGGCGTGACTCTGCAGCCCGAATTCGAGCTTTCTACCAGCGATATGATTGCCCAGTTCGTCATGAGAAATCTCGGCATCGGCTCCATCATGGCAGACTTCGCCCAGAGCTATATAGACCGCGGCGACCTGTTCCGCCTGCAATTTAAAAAGCCCATACCAAAGCGTCACATGTGTATCATCAGTGACAGGCGCCGTGGTATGAGCGTTGCTGCAAATAAACTTATGGAGTTGTTGTAGGAATCATCCCCACACCCATATATCATAGTAAAATAGAGCATGTTCGTCCATTTGAACACGCCCTATTCTTATCACATATTTCTATAATCTGGAATCAGTTCATCGCACAGCCCTGTCTCTTCAAGCAGTTCTCTCGATGAGTCGCCGTAAATTCCAACTATATATCCGGCTCCGGCTGCCGCCGCTGCCCGGATTCCCGATGGTCCATCTTCTATGACCATGGTTTCTTCCGGCACTGCTCCGATGCGCTCCATGGCCCGGATGTACATATCAGGAGCCGGCTTAGCATTCATGGTTCCATCGTCGTATGCGCACAGCGTTATGTCAAACCATCTTCCGAGATCAAACTCTTTAAAATAGAATGCGAGATTTGTCATATTTGACCCTGTGGCTATGTTCATATTTATCCCCTGTTCCTTAAGTTTATCAAGGTATGCCACCAGGCCGTCCACCAGCTTGAAGTTTGCAGTATCTTCCATGTACATCTCTCTGTACATAGCCTCCTTCTCCTCGGTAAGTTCAAGTATCCTCTCCTCGGTGAGCGTGCCCTTTCCCATAAGGTATTCCAGAATATCCTTGTTCGTGTGCCCCAGCACATGATGCTGAAACTCCTCCGTGCTCATCTGTCTGCCAGCAAGCTTCTCCGCATAATCCTTCCAGGCTATCTCATGATACTTTCCGTCAAATATCATTGTGCCGTTCATGTCAAATATAATGTTCTTTATCTTACTGTTCAATCTATTCATACTTGTCTCCTATATCTACCGAACGCAAAACATCACTTATCCTCACTAAGCAAATGCTTGTATGTTCCGTCTATTCCTATCGCTCCAAGCGGCGCAGTCACCACGATCGCCAGCACGGCAACCGACAATACTATATTACCACATGCCAGCCCTGCCGCAAGCGGAACTGATCCGATGGCTGCCTGAACTGTAGCCTTCGGAAGATACGCGATGACACAGAACAGCCTTTCCTTCCATGTAAGTGATGTATGTGCCACGCAGATCAGAACACCAACCATTCTAAATGCCAGTGCGACAAATATCATAAGGAGCGCCGGAAGTCCTGCTGCCAGGGTGTATCTGATATCCACAGCCGCACCCACAAGCACGAACAATATGACCTCCGCCGCAAGCCACAGCTTTCCAAATTTCTGTGAGAGTCTTCCCGACACCGACTCTGGACATTTGAGTTTCAGGACACATGCCATAGCCACCACCGCAAGGAGTCCCGACACCGACACCTTTCCCTCAAGCCATCCCTCTATCGCTATAAGCAGGAACGAAAATCCCAGCACGATGATGACCTTCATGCTGTTTCTCACGCAGTGTTTCCTTGCATAGGAAGTCTCAAAGAACAGATAAAGTCCATATCCAACGTCCACGCCAAGCAGTACTCCAAGCACGATGGATATTGGTATATTCACGAAATCCATGACATGAGCACTTCCGCCCTGCGCCATGCTGAGAAATGTGGTAAAAAGCACTATGACAAATATATCATCGCAGGACGCCCCCGCAAGTATCATCTGCGGAATCGCCTTGTCAGTTCCGTACTTTTTCTCTATGAGATTCACCATTCTCGGAACAACGACCGCCGGTGATACCGCGCCTAGCACCGCGCCCATGACCGCTGCCTCTGTGCGGTTTATTCCAAGTATAACAGGTGCGCACAGTATATATCCGATGATCTCGAATGATGCCGGGACAAATGAGAGCAGCACAGCCGAGCGTCCCGACTTCTTCAGATCCTTAAGGTCAAGGGACAGTCCCGCTTTGATGAGTATGATGATAAGCGCTATCTTTCTGAGATCCGCAGATATGGACAATATGGACGGATCAAGTAAATCCAGCACATACGGGCCAAGAACGATTCCCGTCGCCAGCATTCCTATGATGCGCGGCAGCTTAAGCCTCTGACAGATGGCGCCCATCGCCAGTCCGACTATGAAAATGAGTGCAAGTGATGTCAACATGATAAATAATACCTCCTTAATTTAGCAGACGCATCAGTGATTGAAAAGTGTTAGGCATAAAAAAGCTGATGCTTTCTGCGACAAAAATAATCGTAGAAGTCATCAGCTATATTAGCAGTTTAGGTTGCCCATTCAGGTTTTCCAAGGGAGAAGCTCATTCCCTTTTATAATAATTCTACATCTTTATCCAGCCAAGTGCATTTGCAACAGAGCTGAGCAGGATAATGATGGCAAATACAGGACAGAGATATTTGATCATGACTACAAATACCTTCTTTCTCCTGAAGGCACTCTCGCCGTGAATTATCTCCTCCTCTATCTTATCTATTCCAACTACCCTTGACACAAGCAGGCTTGTGAGAAGTGCCGCTATAGGCATCATCACCGAATTTGTGAGGAAGTCGAACAGGTCAAGGAACTGCATGCCTATAATCTTGATTCCTGCCAGCGGGCCATAGCCAAGGGATGACAGACTTCCAAGCGCAAGCATGATAACTCCCACAAGCACCGTTGCCTTCTTTCTTCCCCATCCAAGCTCATCCTCAAATGTTGACACTGCACTCTCAGTAAGTGCTATGGAGCTTGTAACCGCTGCGAACAGTACGAGCAGGAAGAACACAATTCCTATGACAGTTCCAAATCCCATGTTCTGGAATACTTTTGGAATAGTGATAAACATCAGTGATGGTCCGGCCTGAAGGGTATCCGGATCTCCCCCAGAGAATGCAAATACCGCCGGGATTATCATAAGTCCCGCCATGATCGCTATACCAGTGTCAAATATCTCCACATTTCTGGTCGAATCCTCTATCGCCGTATCTTTCTTCATGTAAGAGCCAAATGTTATGAGTATTCCCATGGCAATGGAAAGCGAGTAGAACATCTGCCCCATGGCAGAAACCACTGTCATCCACGAGAAGTTCTTCACATTTGGCACAAGGAAGTATTTTACTCCCGCAAGTGCGCCTGGTCTTGTCACGGAATATACAGCAATGATGACTGACAGAACGATCAGAATAGGCATCATAATCTTGGATACCCTCTCTATTCCGTTCTGCACACCGGCAAATATAATGATAAGTGTAAATGCACAGAACGCCACAAAACACAGCTCCGTTGACACACCATTTGATATAAAATCGGTGAAATATCCATCCTCAGCCAGCAGCTTTGCATTTCCTCTGAAATACTCCACCAGATATTTGATGACCCAGCCGCCGATAACCGAATAGTACGGCACTATAAGCACGGGGATAACTGCATTTATCCAGCCGCCGAACGACAGCCATTTCTTCTTTCCAAATGATTTGAATGCTCCAACCGGACTCTTTCTCGTCATTCGTCCGATCGCCGTCTCCGCAACTATCATAGTATAACCAAATGTAAGTGCAAGCACGATGTATATTATGAGGAAAATCCCCCCGCCGTACTTTGCCGCAAGATAAGGGAATCTCCATATATTTCCAAGGCCCACCGATGCACCTGCCGCCGCCAGCACGTACCCCAGCTTGCCCGAAAATGAACTTCGCTTACCATTCTTCATATCTTCCATATACCTTCACCATATTTTACCTGGAACTAATCCCCGTAATCTTTCCTTCCACATTTATTTGCATATACATGTGATTCTAACATGACCCGAGAGGAAAAGCCACTATATATTTGAACATCATCCAAACTGCTGGCATCTCGCCCTCAACACTCCATTTATTTTTGCCGCATCGCGATAAAATACTTCCTTTGAGACCGCCTTGGGGTTATCTCCAAAGGCCCTTATCCCCTGTACTACTCCATCAAGATATAAACCATCTTCCTGAAAAATATGTGTCATAGGGAGATCCCCCAGCATATCCATCAGCACAGCTACTTCTGATTCAGCAACCTTCTTTACCCCGATCATAAATTGTCCTTGTTTTCCGGGATGCTTTTCTGCTTTTTTGCACAGAGCAAACGGATACATTTTTATTGGATTTTTCTTTATCCACGCTATTCTCAGTCTCCATTCTACAAATACCCTTTTATCAAACGTGCATACTTATTCTCCGAATCCTCCACAACCTTTATCTTGCCCTGCCTTATGAAATGTTCTATCCTCGCCGCATACCACCAGTCGCCGACTCCGATCGTAACCTGTCCCAGAATGTCACCGATCAGCCTGCACTCCTTAACCGGCTTGTCCGTCAGCTTGTTCCAAATGATAAAATCATAGAAATCATCTGACACACTGAGCACTGTTCCATTTACCACAGCCCTGAGCGGTGCATTTTCAAGGACAAGCTCGCCCCACATCTCCGCATACATTCTTATCTCATCTGATGTGAGTTTCCTCTCATTTCCGAGGAACCCAGCAAATTCCTCCGCCGCCACCTCGCTCCAGCTATGATACGACACTATTACGTTTTTCTTTACAACATGTTCTGGCTGCGTGACAACTGACACTTCATTTGGATAGTTCTTCAGGATGCTGCATACATGATAAAATCCACACCTTGAATATGGAGCGTCACTGTACCATATTCTTACCGGCTCACCACCCTCAAGAAATCTTATAAGCCTTGCAAGTTCACCGGCGTACACATTGCCAAGTTTCTTAAGTTCATTTTCATATTCCTCGTCCTGCTCCCACTGATTCTGAGCATACATTGAGTAGATAAAATCCTTGCGGTACTGACTGTCAACTGCCTCGCCTATGTAGCCCATGTCCAGCATGAAACCAAGGCAGATCACCTCGTCAGAAGAACCCTGTATCCACAGTGGCTGGCCATTCTTATATTCCACATTCTCGCATTTTGCCGCTTTCATGGAGCCTGCCGAGCTTTCTCCAAATAGTATCTCTACCATAATCTGCTCCTTATCTTTCCCCAATACCACCTATCAGCCTGTCAATCTCCTGATATGCCGTTTCTGTCCGTGCTGAATATGTGCAATTCGGAGAATCTCCCTGCATAACAAACAAGATTTCTTCATCAGTTTTCGCGTACAGATCAATTCTGTCAGAATACCAGTTATAAACATGATAAGGATATTTATTTAATATGCCATCTACCTTTTCAATGTCACCATCATCATACCAGATAATATCCTCTGCGCAAAACTCAAAACAGGATATTGCCGCCTCATATATCAACATTCCCATCATAAATGCAGACAAACTATTTTCAGCCTGGCCGATCTCGTTGACCGTGCCATCGTCATCCGTTTCCACGACATACACAGGTGGATCATCCTCAGCCATATCAGCCCTTCTGATCGCGACCTGATATACACCTTGATTCTCATTCAATATATAAAAATATCCTTTTGTCTTCCTTGTCCATTTATACCTGCGCTGAAAATCAAGAGTAACCCAGGGATCATTGCTATGATTGAACAACTCGCTTGTTTTACCACATTTCTTCCATATCTCATATAGCGTATGTGGGATGCTCTCAAATCCCGCTCTCAGCTCTTTTATCTCCTCATCTGTATATCCTACAAATGACTTGATATTGTATATTTTTTGTAATAAGGCATAGTCCATTTGTTATTCCTCCAACTATAAGTCAAACTTTACAACTCTAACACTATCTGAATATGTGATATATCATCTTCCAGAAATTCTTCCGACGATTGTCTGAAACCATTCTTCTCATATAAAGACCGGGCAGATACCTATGCTTCAATAGTAAGCTTATCTGCATGAAATTCTATTTTAGCTACATTGATAACCTCTTCATCGATTCTGCTACCCAGCTCTCATCCGCATCTGCCCTAAGTTCTATGCTAACCGATAGCGAATTCTTGAATTTGCTAAACACTGTTTCGCCAATTTGGACTAAAAAATAAACCTTATAAGATTGTCGAGTTTTTTAGATTTCCAACAGAAAATCCTTTCCTAAAATTCTGCATAAAATAATCAGATACCTCTTCAATAGTTATCCATTATTTTTTCTTTCTAAAAATTTTTGAACGTGGCTCATATCTATCGAACATACAGGGCGTTTTTTCTCATTATCATATTCAATACTTATTTCAAAATATTGTTCATAACTATTTGAATAAATATCATCATAATAAAATGAGAGTACATACCTCCCCAAGTTTTCACTATTTTCTGAACAATTCTCTGAAAACAAATGAAACATCATCGGCGTATTAGGTTTTAATGATAAAACTGGTAAATATTTTCTATCATGTTCAATAGTCTCTTTACGATTTAAGCCATATCGCATCCGTATTGCAGCACCATTTCCAACATTTTCAAATTCAAACGGCACACAAATGTCGTCCACTACTTGCAATCTCCCGCCATTTTCAGAATAAACCCATCTCGTTCCCCCGTTATCCAGCAACTCCTGCTGAGTTTTTGTCAGTCCAGTGCTGTATCTAATTACACCATTTTCTAGGATACAGTAATAATCTGTAAGCTTATATTCATAATATCCTTCTACTTGCTTTGCACAAATTTTTGTATCTTTTGATTTAAACAGATTAGTTCTCGATCTTGTTTTCAACATATCTATAACAATAAATGGCATTGTCCTGTCTCGAACATCATCCTTGTAGCTCTTTTGACTATACCGTATTGTGATAAAAATACCATAAATAGCAATTACAGCTGCAATTATTGTTCCATAATAAGAAAGCATTGCTGAAGCGTCCCATTCTGCCACAAAAAATTCTCTTGATGGATGCAATTTAAAAAGGCAATTTATAATTATTGGTCCTATAATAACAAATGCCAATACTACTAAGATCATTTTATAATTATTTTTTATCCAGCCCCTCAAATATAATCTAGCTCCTTCCTAAATTTATTTAATTCAATCTTCATTTTCACTGAAATTATCTATCAACTCTCAATCCACAATTTCATACCCTGCTGCCGCCAGAACTTCCAGTGCTTTTTGAAAATTCTCCTTCTTCACCATAACATAATCCGTATTGTATGTGGATACTGCAAATATCGAAATTCCGTTATCCGCCAGAACAGATGCGATTTTTGCCAGAATCCCGATCAAAGAAAAGTCCAATACGCCCTGAATGCGGAAGGCCATCCAGCCGTCATCACGCTTTATAACATTTGCCGGCACTTCACTCACCGGGCATACCAGAGACTTTTCCTCATCAGTTTTTCCTAGAAAACAATAATCAGAATCGAGATTCGCATATGTGTAATCTTCCACCTGACACAATGAAAATTCTTCATCAATCTTTTTTATCTCCATGACCTCTCCTTGAATCTATTTTGTAAGCACCTTTTTGCAATATCTATGTGCACCACAATGAGGACAAACTAATTTACGCTTTGTTAATGTATGTGCTCCCATTACATATGACTTCATATCCGGAACAAACCTTGTGTTGCAATCAGGGCATTCAAATGCTCCTGCCTCTCTATCAAGAATACACGCAATCACTATTCCGCCACATACCACTACTAACCCTATTGCGATAAGCAGAACCCTCAGCCAATTCTCCATCTCCAGAATTCCTGACAATAAAAACAATGGAAATGCCGCAACTATCGTAAGTGTCGCGACCATTGCAGACAAAATAATTTTCTTTTTGCTTTCCTGTGCCTCTCTAACTAAATTCACCATATTAACCTCCGCTTTCTTTCGATAATCCTCTTCAGATACTCTTTCGCCAGATAGTAATTCATTCACTGTTATCTCTAATTCATCACATAACGGCAACAGTAATGAAACTTCCGGAAAACCATTTCCCGTCTCCCTTAATTAAAGATATTGTTGGGTAAAAAAGAAAGGTCAGTCGATTTTGCCGATGAAGCGGTAGTAGATTTCTACTTCCTGCTCACGGCTTCCGTCCTCGCCCTTGACAG